>Ga0247680_1000038_pt1 | contig 83989 bp, 64 predicted proteins | sample CNK21_metaG_FD_182803 | JGI IMG/M metagenome (GOLD analysis project Ga0247680, IMG submission 182803) | Soil microbial communities from Purdue University Martell Research Forest, Indiana, United States - CNK21 | ecosystem: Environmental > Terrestrial > Soil > Temperate forest > Bulk soil...
CTCATCCGGCTTCGCCACCTTCTCCCCCCGCAAGAAACCGCGGGGGGAGAAGGGCTCTCGACGAAGAGAGTGGCGAGCTCTCAAGGGAACAATTCAAGTGATCGTGTGAGAAATGCGGGTTAGTCCTCAGCGGCGAGACGCCGGCGCTCCGTGCGCTTCGCGCATAATCACCCCATGCATCCCTGGCGCGAGCGGCTCGCTCGATGGTTTACGCCGCTGGCGAAACGGATCACCATCTCGCCGAACGCCATCACACTCATCGCCCTGGCGCTGAACATCGTCGCGGCCGCATGTCTCGCGTGTGGCGCCCGGCGGCCGTGGTTGTTCCTCGTGGCCATCGTCATCATCGCCGTCAGCGGGATTGCCGACGCGCTCGACGGCATCGTGGCACGGGTCCATGAAAAGACGTCGCGCTTCGGGGATTTCCTCGATCACTGCGCCGACCGCACCGGCGACACCCTGCTGGCAGCGTGCTGGCTGATCAGCAACGGCGTGCGGGAGCCGCTGGCGATGGCCGGCATCATCATGACCATGCTGAACGGCTACATCGGGACACAGATCGAGGCCACCTACGGCGTGCGGAGCTACGAGTCGGTCGGCCGCGGCGAGTTCGTCCTCGGCATCATCATCCTTCCGATCGCCTCTTACATCCTCTTCACCAACGGCTGGCAGGCATTGCACTTCGCCTCGCTGACGGTCGCCGAGTGGCTGGCCTCCGTCCTGCTCGTCTTCGCACTCTGGGGCGTGGTGCAGCGCATTCGCGTAGCGCTCCGGCTGGAACGTTCGTGATCGAAAAGACCCCGATCACCGGCGATCCGGTCATCCTCGCACCCGGGCGCGAGGAACGCCCCAATGTCTACGACGGTGCGCCGTGTCCCTTCTGTCCCGGTGCCGAGGAGCAGACGCCGCCGGAGATCGCGCGTGACGGCGACCCGTGGCGGATCCGCGTCTTTCCCAACCGCTATCCGCCGACGGAGCACGCCGAGGTCGTGGTGGAGAGCGCGAACCATGATGATGTGTTCGAGACGCTGTCTCCCGATCATGCGCGGCGCGCCATCGAGATCACATTCGATCGTTACCACGCGCTGGCGTCGAAGGCCGCCTACGTCTGCATCTTCAAGAACCACGGCCGTCTGGCCGGCGCATCGATCCCGCATCTGCACTCGCAACTGGTCGGCACACCGTTCGTTCCGCCGCGTGCCGCGCGTGAAGGCGACGCATTCGGACGTGCAACATGCTGCACACTCTGCGACCCTACCGCACACCCTCTCATCGGCGAGACAGCGCACTATCGCTCGATCGCGCCGCGGGGCGCGCGCTTCGCCTGGCAGCAGTGGATCGTGCCAAAGGCGCACGAGCACGACCTCGGCGATCCCCACGAGCTGGCGTCGCTGATGCAATCCTCGGCGCGGGCAATGCGCGGCCTCAGCGAGGCGTTCAACTGGATCTTCATCACCTTCCCGCACGAGCGACGCGGACACTGGTACCTCGAGCTCTTCCCGCGCACCGCCATGATCGCCGGCTTCGAGATCGGCAGCGATGTGTTCGTCAACACAGTCACGAGTGAGATTGCTATTGGATTATTTCGCCGTTTTATGTCATAACAGCAAATCATGAGAACGCTGACGATCGCCCTATTGTCTGCTCTCGTCGCCGCCACTGCCTTCGCCGACCAGCCTTCCCGCGAGAGCGAGACGCAGTCACTCTACGTGCTGCGGGCCTACGTCTTCCCGGGCTCGCCGAACGCGTATCAAGGCATCTTCCGCTACGACCCGGTCGCGAAGACGTTCACATCCTTCGCCCCCTTCTATTACAACGCGCGCTTCGGCTTCCCTGGCGCCGTACGCCTCGGCGCGACGGCCGATCGCATCCTTGTGCAGTCGGCCGGGTACTACGAGTTCGACCTCGCCACCGGACGCCTGCTGCGCCGCTACGACGGCAGCAACGCGGCTCAGGGCGGATGGGCGTTTCACGGCGTGGTCGTCACCGACGAGCAGGCCAGGACGCTCGGGATCGCATCAGGAACGTACGGCTTTCCCGTCTGCACGTACCTCGTTTTGAGTGACCCCGTCGAGTCCACCTGCCCGCCGCAACAGTTTCCCGGCTACTCGGCGCCGACGATGCGGCCGTTTTCCGTGCTCCTCCGCCGATCGCTCGATCCCGCCGATCCGGCGCTCACCGCCGTCAAAGTGCTCGGACCCGAATCATCGCTGACCACGTTCTATTCGCCCCATGCCGCGGTCACCCTCGACATCACCCATCATCAGTTCTGGACGTGGGGAGGACGGTGGGCCACATTGCCGATCAGCAACGGAACGATCGGCGATCCGGCGCTCGTCTCCGTCGCCACGCCGTTTGCGATCAACGACGTCGCCGGCCTGACGTTCCACGAGCCGAGCCAGATGCTGTTCGACGTCGTACAACTGCCGGACCTCCAGCGGCAGTTTCTCAAACAGCCCGCGGGTGACATGACCACCTCCTCGACACTCGAGTCGATCTCGCCGTCCGACCTGTCCCAACCGCGAACCGATGCGGTGACAGCCATCCCCACGGCGTTGCCCGAGCGTTACGTGCAGATGATCCCCGCCATCGGCGAGCTCCACGGCCTGAACGGCACCTTCTGGCGCAGCGATGTGTGGCTCTACAACCCGGCCGATACGGATGTCGACGTGACCATTCGGCGCGTGGTCCGGCCCGCGTCGACCTCGACGCAACATCTCGCCGCACACGGCTCGGCCGTCCTGCGCAACGTCCTCAGCACGCTCGGCGGCGGATCCGCCGGCGATGGCGTGACGCTCGACGCTCTCGTGATCGACGCGCCGTATCATCGCGGCGCCCAGCTTTCGGCATACAGCCGCACGTTTACCGATGCCCCGGACGGCGGGACCTACGGGCAGGCCATTCCGGCCGTTCCGTCGACGGTTGGCTACTCGACACACCCGATTCCAAACCCGTCGGGTGCTTACGTCTACAACGGCATCGGCGGTCCCGGCTCGAGCTTCGTCATCGATCAGCGCCAGCCAGGCCGATTCCGCCATAACCTCGGCGTGGTGAATGACAGCGCGACGCCGCTCGGGGTGACTCTCAGCTACGCCACGAAGAAATCCGTTTCCGTCGCGCCGCACAGCGTTACCACGATCAATATCGAGTCGCTCTTCGCTGGAGAAGTTGCGCCGCTGGTCTTCGTCGAAGCCGATCGCGCCGCGCCGGTGTGGATGTCGGTCGTCGACAACATCTCCGAGGACGCCACGTTCGTCCCCTTCGAGCTCTTCCCGCTCTCGAGCGATTCGTCGACGGAGATGGCCATCCCCGGCATTGCCGCGACCGCCGGCGCGAACGGAACATCCTGGCGCACCGACCTCTTCGGCATTCTGCCGAGAGTTGCCGTCGGTTCGACGACGCTGGCGATCACGCATCTCGATTCCGCCTCCGGCTGCACGGCAGACGCGAATCTCTCCGCCGATGGGTTTGATATCTACAGCGACGTGGCGCGCAAGTTCGGCCCGTGCGGCACCGGCGGCAGCGGTCTAGGAGCACTGCGGCTGGCCGGCACCACCTGGATGGCCGGCTACTCGCGCACCTACACCACCCGCGCGGACGGCGGCACGTTCGGCGACATGCTGCCGTTCTACCCCGCCGGCGGCTGGCCGCTGCAACACTTCAGCGGCATCGAGACCGGCAGCCGGTTCCGCATCAACGTCGGCCTCTACAACGGCCAGAGCACGACGACCACGAACCGCCTGATCCTCTACGACGCGAACGGTACCCTCGTGGCCCAGCGCGACGTCGATCTCGCCTCACACGCATCGATCCAGACAACGATCGCATCGCTCATGAACGTCCCCAACCTCCCGGCCGGATTGTACGGACTCTCCGTCATCCCCCTCGGCGCCGGACACTCCTGGGCGTACGTCTCCCTCGTCGACAACATCAGCGGCGACCCGACGAACCTCTGGTAATTCCTCCTTCGCGTCTTCGCGGCTTCGCGTGAAATCGATCTCACGCGAAGACGCGAAGCCGCGAAGGGAGAAAGCTACCGCCACCGATCGTCGGAATAGACAACCCTCGTTGGCCGCCGCAATCCCCCCAGGAGCACGACCAGCAGCATTCCGGCCACGAAGCCGCCGATGTGGGCGAAGTAGGCGACGCCGCCGGCGCTCTGCAGATCGCCGGCGTTCATCGAGGCGGCGCCGAAGAAGACCTGCATCAGGATCCAGAAGCCGAGGAGAAAGATCGCGGGAATCTCGCGCACGGTAATGAAGATGAAGATCGGGATCAGCGTCGTCACCCGCTGCTTCGGGAAAAGGATGATGTAGGCGCCGAGGACGCCGGCGATCGCCCCCGAGGCACCGATCGACGGTACGCGCGACTCAGGATTCATCATCGCGTGTGCCAGCGTGGCCAGCAGACCGCAGGTGAGATAGAAGAAGAGGTACCTGGCGTGCCCGAGGCGGTCCTCGACGTTGTCGCCGAAGATCCAGAGATAGAGCATGTTCCCGCCGAGATGCAGCCAGCCGCCATGAAGGAACATCGAAACGAACATCGTGATGATGTTCGGCAGCAGCGCCCCCGGCAGATACCAGAACCGCGCCGGAACGAAGGCGACGTTGAACAGAACCGGCTCGATCTGCTGTCCGAGCGAAATCTCCCAGAAGAACACCAGCACGTTGATGACCACCAGGATGATGTTGATCACCGGCGTCGTCTGTCGCGGATTGTGATCAGCGAGAGGAAGCAAGGGGCGATTCTACTGCGCTGGCGCGCGTTGTCTGCGGCTTCGCCGCGTTGTCTGCGCTGGCGCGCGTTGTCTGCGCGTGGCGCGTGGTCTGTCGGATGTCAGGCGATGGCAATTGCCAAAAGGGAGACCGATGTGGCATGGCACATCGCTCCCTGGCTTACGGCACAAGCACGGGCTAACCAACGGAGGCCTAACGGACAAGCGTTCACGGCAGACCACGCGCGGTAGCGCAGACAACGCGCCGCGAAGCAGGCGCAGACAACGCGGCGAAGCCGCAGACAACGCGCGAAGCGCAACGCTACCGCACGAAATACCGATCCAGATGCTCGTACGCTTGCCGCACGCCCTCGCTCTGCGTCTTCAGTTCCGAGAAGGCGCCGCGGTAGATGCCGCCGACGCGCGTCACGTTCCTCTCGCGCAGGGCGTACAGCACCTCGCGCAAGGCTTCGGCCTCGGCGGGGGCAAGATCGGTACGGCCGATCTCACGCTCGAGCAGCGACTGCGCGACGCGCAGGTGCTCGCCGCTGTCCTCGCGCGAGGCAACCGGCGGCGCCCCCGGGGTGGGCATCAGGGTCGGCGTCGTCCCAGGCTGCGAGGCCGAGGGGATGTAGGCGGCGGGAGCGCGTCCTTCGATCGTGTTCGGTGAGGAGAGATCGACATTGCCCGGCAGCTCTTTCAGTTGCGGGCTGAACTTCCCCATCATGAAGAAGAGCTCTTTCTCGTCGGAGAAGTTGCCGACCAGACGGGCGTTCTTGGCCATCTCCAGGTGATCGGACTCCTGCAGCATGATGAAGGCGCGGGCGCGCTCCTCGAGGGTGATGCGCTTGGCGTGCACGCGCCAGGCGGTGAGCGTGCCCTGAATGAAGCAGGCCTGCCCGGCGCGGATGCTCACCGCTTCCACGGTGACGTTCTCCTCGATCCGGATCGAGCCGTTGGTCGATTCGATGTCAGAGTATGTCCCCGAGTTCTGGATGACGAGGTTGCCGGGGGTCTTGATCGACAACTGACCGTTGGCGTTGACACGGATCTCCGTGCCCCGCGGGATGATCATCGTCGGGAAATTTGCCTGGTCGGCGGCGTTGCTGCTCATCACACCCTCCTGCGCCCAAGAAACGCCGATGGAAGAGGATCGAAGTCCTTGTAGTCCTTGCTGGTACGCGACTTCATCAACAGGGATGCTTCATTGTTCCACTGGTAGTTGAGGATGTAAATCCGCGGATCGATGGGAATGTAGGTCCCGGGCTGTTCGAGATCGCTGCGCACCTCGTAGTGCAGATGCGAGTTCGTGCTCCAGCCGGTCGAGCCCACGGTGGCGATGACCTCGCCCTGTTTGATCTTCTGGCCCGCGCTGACCTTGACGGTGTCGCAGTGTCCGTAGATGGTGATGAAGCGGTCGGAGTGGTTGACCACTACGACGTTGCCGAAGCGCCACCAGGCCACGCTCTCGCGCAGCGGATAGCGCCCGGCGAAGCTGACCACGCCGTCAGCCGTGGCGTAGATCGGCGTGCCGGTGGGGGCGGAGAGATCGAGTCCCTTATGAAAATCGGAGGCGCGCGTGAACGGCGAGATGCGCAGGCCGAACGGCGAGGTGAGCACGAACTGGTTGGATGGCAACGGGAGAATGGAGGGGGTGTGGCGCACCAGGTCGGAGTTCGCCGTCTCGTAGCGGCCCAGCAGGTCGAGTTGCTCCTGCAGGCGGCGCATGGCATTGCGCAGCGCCAGCTCGCGAAGGTGCGCGTCGTCGATGTGGAGCTCGCTGGCATCGCCCTTCGCGGCATGGATCGGCAGCGAGAACCCGCCCACCCCGAGGTTGCGGTCGAGATCGTAGACCGTAACGAGCTTCTCCACGCGGATGCGCTGCTCTTCGAGGCTGCGCTCGAGCGACGTCATCTGCACCACGTTCTCCTGCAGCCGTCCGCGCTGGATGTCGCGCTCATCGCGCATCGACTTGAGGAAGTTGTCCTTGTAGACGCGGCGGATGACGGTCGGCGCCGCGGCCATCGAACCGAGTAGACCCGCCAGAACGACACAAAGCGCCACGAGTCCGACCACCACCCGCCGGCGGTCAAAGAAAACGTAACGCACGCGGCGACGGATGTCGCTGGGAACGATCTGGATCTCGATCATGGCGAAGCCCGCCTGGAGTACGCGGGTCGAGCAATATAACACAGCGCACCGGAGCGCTGGCGTCTCGCCGGCTGGCCCGGGGGCGTCTCGCCCCCGCTCTGCAAGACTCCACACATTCGCTTGTATCCCCTTCAGCGGCGAGACGCCGCCGAGCCAGCCGGCGAGACGCCAGCGCTCCGTTGTGCCCTTTTCGAAACCAACTCCGTAACCGTCCGTAAACAGCCCACACGAGGAGAAAAACCACATGTCCCTTTCCATGAACCGCCTGGCGCGTTTCTTCGCGCTGATTGCCCTCATCGCGTTGCCGCTCGCGGCGGCGCAAGCGGCCGGGCTGCCGCCGCTCATCGATCGCGAGCTGATCTTCGGCGACCCGGAGATCGCCGGCGCGCAACTCTCGCCCGACGGCAGGTACATCGCCTTCGTCAAGCCCCTGAACGGCACGCGAAACGTCTGGGTCAAGAAGGTCGACGAGCCCTTCAACGCGGCACGGCCCATCACCGCCGACACGCGCCGCCCGATTCCCGCCTACTTCTGGACCCGCGACGGCAAGTACGTCCTCTTCGTCCAGGATCAGGGCGGCGACGAGAATTACAACGTCTTCGCCGTCGATCCCGCGGCCAGGCCCGCCGAAGGGCAGAGCGTTCCGCCGGCACGCAACCTGACCGATGTCAAGGGCGTCCGCGCCCAGATTTTTTCCGTTCCGAAGAATGATCCCGACGTCATCCTGGTCGGCCTCAACGACCGCGACAAAGCGTGGCACGACCTCTACAAAGTCAAAATCTCCACCGGCGAGAGGACGCTGCTCCGCAAGAACACGGAGCGGATCTCGGGCTGGACCTTCGATCACAAAGGACAGTTGCGCCTTGCAGTGCGCTCGGCGGAGAACGGCGATACCGAGGTTCTCCGTGTCGACGCGGACAAGTTCGAGAAGATCTACACCTGCGATGTCTTCGAGTCCTGCGGCCCGATCCGCTTCCATAAAGACGATCGCCGCGTCTACTTCGAGACGAACAAAGGCAACCTCGACCTGACGCAACTCGAGCTTCTCGATCCCGCGACCGGGAAAGAGGAGCTGGTGGCCGGCGATCCGATGAAACGCGTCGACGTGGGCCAGCCGATCTTCTCGGAAAAGAGCGAAGAGCTCGTCGGCATCGCCTATGAGGACGACCGCACACGCTTCTCCTGGTTCGACAAGGAGTACGAAGCCGACTTCAAATGGCTTCAGGCGAAGTTCCCCCGCCTCGACGTCTCTCCCTACTCGGCAACCGCAGACGACCATCTCTGGCTCGTTTCCGCCAATGGGGACACGGAGCCTGGCGAGACCATCCTCTTCGACCGCGCCACTCGCAAGCTCACGCCGCAGTACCGGATCCGCGAGAAGCTCGTCCGCAACGATCTCGCGCCGATGCAGGTCATCCGCTACAAGTCCTCGGACGGGCTGGAGATCCCCGCATATCTCACCCTGCCGAAGGGTCTCGAGGCGAAGAACCTGCCGCTCATCGTTCTTCCCCACGGGGGACCATGGGCGCGCGACTCCTGGGGCTATCGCTCGCTTTCGCAGTTCCTGGCCAACCGCGGCTATGCCGTGCTGCAACCGAACTTCCGGGCATCCACCGGCTACGGCAAGAAGTTCCTCAACGCCGGCAATCTGCAGTGGGGCGAGAAGATGCAGGACGACCTCACCTGGGGCGTGAAATACCTCGTCGCCCAAGGCACCGCCGATCCAAAACGCGTCGGAATCCTCGGCGGCAGCTACGGCGGCTATGCAACGCTGGCCGGACTGGCCTTTACGCCCGACGTGTACGCGGCCGGTGTCTCCATCGTCGGGCCGTCGAATCTCATCACGCTGCTCGATTCCATTCCGCCGTATTGGGAGTCTATCCGGACGACGTTCTATCAGCGCATGGGCGATCCGCGTACGCCCGAGGGAAAGGCCCGCCTCGAAAAGCAGTCCCCGCTGAATTCCGCCGCGAAGATCAAAGCGCCGCTTCTCGTCATACAGGGGGCGAACGATCCCCGCGTGAAGCGGGCCGAGAGTGACCGCATCGTCATCGCCCTGCGCGACCGCGGCTTCCCGGTCGAATATGTCGTCGCTCCGGACGAAGGGCATGGATTCGCGCGCCCAGTCAACAACATGGCCGCGTTCTTCACGGCGGAGAAGTTCCTGGCCAAGCACCTCGGCGGGCGCTATCAGGAGAGCGCCACGCCGGAAGTCACCACGCGCATCAGCGAGATCACCGTCGATCCGAAATCGGTCGAAGCGCCGAAGCAGATCGCGGCGGCATCCGCATCGCTGCCGAAGCCTGCCTTCGATCTCGCGCCCGGGAAGTCGCAATACAAGATCACGCTCAAGATGGGCGATCAGAACATGGCCATGGACTCGGCGAGCGAAATCCGCGAAGAGAACGGCAACTGGGTCGCTCACAGCACGGCCAAGAGCCCGATGGGCGAAATGTCCGACGAGACCGTGATCGCCAAGGGAACGCTGGTGACGTTGTCGCGCACCGTGCACCAGGGGCCGGCCACGATCGAGGTCGCCTACAAGGATGGGAAAGCGTCCGGCACGATGAGCATGAACGGCCAGCCCCGTCCGATCGCGGCCGACCTCGGCGGCCCTCTCTTCGCCGAGGGCGCCGGATCGAGCGAGGTGCTGGCGTCGTTGCCGTTGGCCGACAGCTACTCAGCCACCTTCCGGAACTTCGATCTGATGAAGCAGAAGCTCAAGGTGATGCAGCTCAACGTCACCGGCAGCGAGAAGGTCACCGTCCCCGCCGGCTCGTTCGACGCCTGGAAGGTCGAGATCAAGCCCGCCGACGGCGAAGCCGGCAGCTCCACGATCTGGGTCGACAAGGCCACCCGCAAAGTCGTCAAACAGTCGTCGGTGCTCCCGCAGATGAACGGAGCGACGATCACCTCGGAGCTGGCACAGTAGGCAATTCCCCGTCGGAGAGCAGGCGTCCTCGCCTGCTCCCGACGGGCGTCTCGCCCGGCGGTGAGGCCGAGGTCGACACGCGAAGAAGCGAAGGTATGGACCCCTCAGAGCACGGCCTGTGGTGACCTGTGCCAGACACGTGCCGGCCGCTCTTCACGTCAAGATCACACGCGGAGACCACGAGTCCATAACCGAAGTCAATATCAGACGCGCAGGACCTCGTCGAGATCAGGACCGGGCCTCCTTGATCAGAATCGATAAGGTTCAGATTAGAATCGATAGGGTTCAAGATCAGAACCGGGGGCTCAAGATCAGAACCGATCGAGCTCAGATCAGAATCGACCGCGTCAAGTCACGACCGATGGGGTTCAAGATCACGATCGACCCACATCAAGGCCACAGCGAACCCGGTCGGATACGTGATGGAACAGACCCTAAAACCAACTTCGTTGCCACCAAGCGATCACGCGAGGTATGGACCCCCCACAGGTCTGCGCTCATCCCTCTGGTTTTGATCCTGGGGTAGGTCGATGCTGATATCGACCCCCATCGATTCTGATCTCGAGGCCTTCGGGCTCAGACCTTAAGCCAACTTCGCTGCCACCAAACGGTCACGCAAGGAGTGGCCCCCCCCCCACGTCTGCGCTCATCTCTCTGGTTGTGATCTGGGGTGGTCGATCCTGATATCGACCCCCATCGATTCCGATCTCGAGGCCTTCGGGTTCATCCCTACACTTGGCGGACGCGGCCTGGCGAGACGCCCGCCCTCCAGGGACTGCCACCGCTATCATTACTCCCATGCCCCGCGTCCTGGCAGTCTCCTCACGCTGCTCCTCGCCGCCGCCGCGCAGGCGCAAACGATCGTATGGGACAAGTTCGATCCGATGGCCGTGGGCACCAACCGGACCGCCGTCGTCGTCCTCGAGGCGCAGACCAGCGGCACGGTCGCGGGGATGCGACTGGGAAGGCGCCTCTCTATCCGCGCGAAACGACCGGAGATCCCGCAAGCTCGCCGCAGGAGTTCAGACCGTCTGGACGTAAGATTCAACATCGACAGGAGACTGAAATGCGACAGGTCGTGATCTATCCCGGTGAAGACGGCTACTGGGTCGCAGAGTGCCCGAGCCTTCCCGGCTGCGTGTCGCAGGGCAAGACGCGCGAAGAAGCGATCGCGAACGCGCGCGACGCCATTCGTGAGTACGTCCTGGCCCTCGAAGAGGATCATCTTCCGGTTCCTCTCGACCGATTCGAAACGATGGTGGTTGCAGTTTGACGAAACTGCCACGGGTATCGGGCCGTGAGTGCATTGACGCGCTCACGCGCGCCGGGTTCTTGATTCGCCGCCAGCGGTCGAGCCATGTGATTTTGCGCTGCGACGGATGGGGTCAAGGTCAGGACTGCCACCTCTAGATGGCAACCGATGGGGTCAATATCAGGACTGACACCTGTAGATGACAACTGATATCTGATCCACCTCGAGATCACAATCAGGTCTGGGAAACCCAGGCGCGTGTCACCAAAGGCGCAAGACCAGAAGCCGGTGGCTCCTGAGTATCCGGCCGCTATCATGACTCCATGCATCGTCTCCTCACATTCCTCGCCTTGCTCCTCGCCACTACCACACAGGCGCAGACGATCGTCTGGGACAAATTCGACCCCATGGCCGTGCGCACCAACCGGACCGCGGACGTCATTCTCGAGGCACAGACCAGCGGCACGGTGTCGGGGATGCGCCTCGACTACGCGAACGGCGGGTCTCTCACCCTGACCCAATCGGGACTGGGCCACTGGGTGGCTTCCGTTCCGGCGGCGAAGGTGCTCGACGGCTATGCGGCCGATGACGTCAACCACAACTTCGTCGGCTTCCTCAGGCTGCTGGCATCGGACGGCTCGACGCTGGCCTCGTACAACAGCTTCATCCAGGTCGTCGACAACCTCGTCCCCTCCGTCACCATCCGCACCCTCGGCGGCAACGCCCGGGCCACGACGCGCATCCTCAACCTGTTCCGCCCCGCCATCGACGCCGACCACGTGCAGGCGGCCGCCCAGCAGTTCTACGGCTACTTCCACGACGACTACGACTTCCTGCAGATCATCTATACCGAGCCGTCGTATCCGGCCAACCGCTACCACTTCGCCGTGCGCAACGATGTCGACGGCATCGGCGAGACGAAGTTCAATCAGGCGCCATCGTACGGAAGCGCCGGGAAGCTGCAGGGAATCACCGTCTTCCCGGTCGATTTCTTTTTCGACGCCGGCGAGACGTCGTTCTCGCACGAGCTCGGACACCAGTGGGTGCTCTTCCTCAAGAACAGCGCGTTGCTGCCGGGACCACACTGGCCGCCGTCGACCATGGCTCACGGCGTCATGGGGTTCAACATTCCCGGCAGCTCCGTCGGCGGCGAGTTCCCCTACGACGTGACCGCCGTGACGGCGACGACCGCGCGGGTCACCGACGCGCCGGTAACGAAGGAGTTCAGCGACTTCGACCTCTATCTCATGGGCCTCCTCCCCTCCTCGGCGGTCACGCCCGGAATCATCGTGCAGGGAAACCCGTGCAGCGGCTGCGTCCTCCCGAGCAGCACCATCACCATCAACGACGTCATCGCCGTCAACGGCCCGCGCGTGCCCGATGCCTCCTCGGCACAGAAGCTGTTCGACGTAGCCGTCGTTGTAATCTCGCGCGACCGCCTGCTCACCGACGACGAGATGGCCATCCTGGAGTACTTCGCCGCCCGCGGCGAGTCGACGACCTCGCTCCCCTTCACCTCCGGCTTCTCCCGCGGGACAACGAAGCCGTTCTACGTTGCCACTCGAGGATTGGGACGCGTCGACCTGCGGCTCGACCACCCGCCGCGGCGTCGCGCGGTCAGGCACTGAGGCGTCTACGTCAAGAAAGCTTTCACCACAGAGGCACTGAGAACACAGAGAAAAACTCCGTGACCTCTGTGTCTCTGTGGTGAAGCGCCGAGATGTAAAAAGCTTGTAAGGCGGAAATCCCCCGGCGGCGTCGTTCGTACAACGACTGAACCTACCGACACTCACGCCGAGGAACGAATGCGCAAACTGCTGTTGAATCTGCACCTGTATGGGACGCTCATCGCCGGGATCTTCGTGGTCATTCTCGGGCTGACCGGATCGATCATTGCCTTCGAGGCCCAGCTCGACCGTCTCTTCAACCCGTCGCTGTTCGACATCGCGCCGCGGGCGACGGCTCCGCTCCCGCTGCGAACGCTCGCGGAGGCGGTACAGCGCCGGTTCCCCGGCAGCAAGGTCGAGGGCTTTGTCCTGGCCCAACACCCCGATACCGCGCACGTGGCGTACATTTCGGGAGCGGCGGTCTTCGTAAACGGCTACACCGGCGCGATCCTCGGCACGCGGCGCGGACCGGTACTGCTTACCCGCATCCATCAGCTTCATACCCACCTGCTGGCCGGCAAGGTGGGCGAGATGATCGTGGCCATCGGCGGGTTCGTCATGCTCTTTCTGGTCATCTCCGGCGTGATCCTCTGGTGGAAGTACAAGAAGGTTTCGATCAAGTGGAACGCCTCGCTGTTCCGCGTCATGTTCGACGTCCACAACGCCACCGGGATTCTCAGCGCGCTCTTCCTGCTGCTCCTCTCGCTGACCGGAATCGTGGTCGCATTCGATACTCCGATCAGCCGCTGGACCTACAAGGCCACCGGCACGACTCCGATCCCGCGCTCGCTCCCATCGATCCCCCGCGAAGGCGCCGTACCGATCGATCCCGATGCGGTGCTCCGGATCGCCGGCGCGGCCGAGCCGGGGGCGAAGCCGTTGTCGATTGACTATCCGGAGGACGCGAAGGACTCGTACAACGTCCGCATGCGCTTCCCCGAGGATCGGACGCCGGGTGGAAGGTCGTGGGTGTGCGTCGACCAATACAGCGGAAAGGTGCTGGTCGCGCAGAACTCACGCACGGCACCGCTGGCGGCGCGCGCCGAGCTCCTGAACCGCCAGATCCACACCGGCGACGTCTTCGGAACCCCATCGCGCATCGTGATGTCCGCCTCCAGCCTGCTCGTCGTCCTGCAGGCGTTCAGCGGCGTGGTGATGTGGTGGAAGAGGAGGAGTTAGCCGCATTTCTCACAGTCTGCTTGAACCGCACTTGCGACTCCCTTCGTCGAGAGTCCTTCTCCCCACGCGGTTTCTTGCGGGGGGAGAAGGCTCTCGACGAGTAACAGGGTGCCGACGATTCCAGTGAGAGCGTGAGAAATGCGGGCTTTACGGTCTCATCGCCCGTCTGCGCCCCACCGGCCAGAGGCGGAGGAACGCGCGCACGACGCCTCCGCTGGCGGGATCGTACGCGGGGCGGGCGATGGTGAGCGCGAGCTGGTCCCGGGCGGTCATGGCGGCCGCGCTGATGGTGATGGATCCGAAGAAGAGGGGATCTCCGATACCGCTCTGGCCGACCGAGGCCGTGAGAAGAGAGTGCGTCACGCCATTCCATTCACTCCACAGCACCAGAAAACCGTCGCGCGTTGCCACGACCTTCGGGTTGAAGGCGTACCCGCCCGCGGCGGCGGCGATGATCGCCTTGCCCGGAACCGCCACCGGCGTGCCGTTGATCAGACTTGTTACGGCGATGGACCCATCCGAATACCACGCCACCACGCACTCCGCTCCTCGGCAGGCGATGGAAGGAGTCCCCTCCGTTCTTGACGTCCTGGCAATGTCGAAGCGCGGGGTGATGACCTGGCCGTCCTGGCCGAGACGGATGCCTTCGATGTCGTTGGTGTTCCCGCGAGTCCATACGGCCGTGTAACCCGTGCCGTCCCAGGCCATCGACGGGTAGGTCAGGAATTCAGTGAATCCGAGGTTGAGCGGGACCGGCACCTGGTGCATCCCGCCGGCGCGGGGAATGAGTGTTAGCGCCGGGTTCCCTGTCACTGTCAGAACAGCGAAGCCGTCGCCGTTCGACGCCACCGCGTAATGCGCGTTTCCAGAGAACGTCCCCAGCGTCATCGGCGCCGGATCGATCCAGCTACCCTCGAGCGCCATTCGCCGTGCCACGACCTTGAAGTCCTCCAGCCAGACGAATAGCCAGACCGTTCCGTCAAACGAGACCGCGGGGGTGAAGGTGCGGGTGTGATCATTCGTCGATACCTGGATCGCTGCCGCGTCGAGAGCGTGTCCCTCGGTGTCGAATCGCCGGGCGTAGACCGAGCTCGTTCCGTCGATCTGCTTCTCTTCGCTCCACGCGGTCATGAACAGGCCGTCCGCCGCTGCCACCGCCGGCTCCGATTGCCCGGAGGCGCTGGAGGCGATGCGGAGAGTTGAGGCTTGCGCTCCCTGATCTGCGATTGCGCCGGCAATCTTCGCGGTGTGGAGCGCGGCATCGATTTCGATCCACACCACCGCCTGCGTCACGCCGTTGCTGGCGATGGCCGGCTGTTCGTGGGACCGATCTCCCTCGGTGAGAGTGGAAGGCGTCCCGCTCCTGCCGTCCGGGCCGACATGCACCTCTTCGAGGTCAAATGGAGGAGAGGGTGGAGGTCCCGGATCGGCGAGGCCCGACGGGCATTCGATCGTTCCGGCGCGCCTCATCCAGACCACTTCGAATCCGTCCCCATCAGCAGCCACGGCGACGTCCTGGATGTTGGCCCCGCCGGAATCGTGGATGAGGAACGGATCGGAGAGCCCGCCGCCGGTGACGAGCCGCCCAACGATGCGTTGCGCACACGAGGCCCCGCCAGAAAACTTCCGGCCGACCAACAGGTATTGCCCGGCGGTTGCCGCGGTCAATTGCGTATACGCCGCTTCCGGCAATAGCTGCGCCGATCCGGCCACCGGGTTGCCACTGTTGTCGAGACGCAACAGCGCCGTCGACGAAGCCGAAAGATCAGCCCATGAGAGAAGGTAACCATCCCCGTTCGAGGCGATCTGAGCATTCGTTGACAGCTCGGGGATCGCGGGCTTTTGAGCGACCACTCCGTTCTGAGAGATGACCGCGACCTGGTCCTGCGAAACAAACGCGTTGTTGATCAGAGCGACAGCATGAGCGATCACGATCGTTCCGTGTCCATTGGAAGCGATCGAGGGCTTTGCGCCGTTTCGATCGAACACCGTTTGCGGCGGACCGAGCACCGTTCCGCCGCGATCGACGCGCGCGAAATTCACGCGGGAATCGGCCTGCCACACCACCACGTAATTCGATCCGTCCCAGGCCAGAGCAAACGAATCACAGAACTGTTCCGGCGCGCTGATGAGGATGCCGGCGGGATCGAGCACGGTGCCGTCGGCAAGAACCCTCGTCCCGTAGAGGGAACCGAATCCGCCACGCGAGTCGATCCACACGGCAAAGAAGTCATTGCCGTCCGTCGCTGCAAGTGGCTGCTTTTGCGCTCCCGCCCCGCGCGCGAGCGTTGGTGATGTGACGGGAACATCGACGGAGATGCCAGGGCCGGGAAACGCCGGAGCAGCCAGAACGGCCCAGAGCAACGCAGTCAGCGCAAGGGGTGTCACGTGGTCACAATAACTCACAACCGACTCTACCCGATCCAGGGGATGGAAGGCAGGCTCAACGCGTAGAAGTAAGATCGCAAACCTGCGGGGTTTCGGTCGTCACCTCAACAGACCTTCATGAAAGTCATCTGCCTTCATCACCGGCTTGCCGGTTTCACCAGCCACCATTTCAATGAGGCACATGGGTTCAGGCAGGAGTTTGCCCGGCGTGGAAAAGAATTCGTATTGTTCATCAACAGCCAGGCACCGGCGCGGATCGTCGCGGAGCTCGAGGCCCACGCCGTTCTGGACGATCCCACGTTCCGTTTGGAGTGGAGTTACGAGGAGCGCAGCAGCCGTTTTGTCACGATGCTGCACAAAAGGGTCGATGGCCGTTTGCGCGCGAATGATTGCGTGCTGCTGACGATCGCCACGCAGCTCGAGGCGCACGCGCTGACACGCTGGTTGCAGGAACTGCCGCTCAGGAAAAAACCGTGGATCGTCATCCTCTTCCTCAGTGACCGTTGGAACCGTTACGGGCCCGACGAATACGATCGGCAGATCGCCGAGTTTCGTACGCTCGAGGCCACGATTTCGAGTCTCACACCGGACGATGCACGCCGGGTGATCTTCTTGGCCACGACCGGCCTGCTGGCCGAGGAATTGACTGGCTTGCTCGGCACAAACGTGGACGCCGCTCCGATGCCGCTCCCCTACGGCGATCCTCAATTGTCCAGCGCGGCCGAGCACGAGCCGCATCTGCCGCGCGTGGTCATCCTCGGCGGTACTCGCCGCGAGAAAGGCTCACACCTGATCCCCGCGATCGTCGAAGCCTGCCGATCGCAGGTGCAAGCCGAATTCGTCGTGCAACTGGCGAACGACACGCTCACCGCCGAGGAGCTCGAAAAACTGGCGACGGTCGGGAACCAGACGAACGTGACCGTCATCCGTCATCCGATGACTCTCCCTGAATACAACGCGACGCTCAACGACGCAGACATCGCCCTGTTTCCTTACGAAGTCATCCCGTACCGGAAAAGGACTTCGGGAGTGTTCGCGGAGGCGGTGGCATTCGGCAAACCGGTGGTGGTGACGCGAGGCACATGGATGGCCGAACAGATCGAGTCCGGCCGCGCCGCGGGCACGATCTTCGAAGACCTGCAGCCGGATTCGATCGCCCGCGCCATCGCCAGCTGCGTCGCTGATCTGGAATCGTTGCAGCAGTCGGCGCAGGCCGTGAGCTTTACGTGGAGAAGAACCGTCTCCCTATCCGCATTCGTGGACTTGATGGAGACGCAGATCGCGCTCCGTTCAAAGGATGACAAGCCCAAACGCATGTCGTGGTGGCGATGATGACCATGTACAGTAACCTTACTCATTTGACGATCGTAAGGTGACTATGACGCGCGTTGGAATCGCACTCTCCTTTCTGCTGACAATCACCGCTGCCTCCGCCTCGAATGACCTGAACGGAATCGTTGTCGACGCCAGCACGAAGGCTTTGTCCGGGGCGACGGTCTACGTCTACACGGCCTTTCCCAAAGTTGGCGTGAGCGCGTTCTGTCCGAGCTGTTATCGCGACTGCGGGAAACATGTGTCTGCCAATCGCGCGGGCCAGTTTCGCCTGAAAGCGCTCGATCCCACTCTTCGATTCGATCTGCTGGCCGTGGCCGATGGTTATGAGCCGTCGTTCGTGCACCACATCGATCCGACCGGCGGTCCGGTAACGATCAAACTCACGCCACGATCCATTGCAGATGCGGACCGTTTGATCACCGGAACGGTCGTCGACCCGCACGGCAAGCCGGTGGTGGGCGCTACCGTCGCGCCGAGAGGCTACCGCTCGGAAGGCCGTGTCGGCTACGGAAACCTTCCCGGGGTGGATCAGTTGTCGCTCACCAATGCGAAGGGCGAGTTTGCATTGCGCATTCCGGCCGCGGATGCGAAGCTCGACGTGCTGGTGACGGCGCGGTCGCTCGCGCCTCACATTGAGCGGATGCTCGCACCCGTCCAATCGAAAACGATTCAGTTGACCGAGGGATCGACCATTACCGGTCACGTGATGCGAGACGGCAAACCGCTGGCGGGCGCGCGCGTCGGCTTCGTCCAGAGCAACCGCGCCTCCAGCGGCTTCCTCGGGCGTTTCGAGATCGGAACGAACCGTGACGGGCTTTTCGTGATGACGAACCTCGGATCCAACCAGAGGTACCGCGTATACACGCCGATGGAAGGGCTCTCCGGCGGAGTTGCCGAGCCGGAAATCGTCGATCTGGGCGCTGACAAGACCAGCGCGGATGCCGGCACCCTGGTAGTCCGGCCCGGGCGGCGAATCGCCGGAACGGTGGTCGTTCCCGAGGGGGCGTCGATCCCGCCGCACACACAGATCACCTTCGGCTACGATCTCACCGGCGATGGCCGCAGCGTTGAAGTCCGCGGCGATGGCACCTTCTCCTTCGATGGCGTTCCGAAAGGCGATGCCGAGCTGGCGATCCGCATTCCTGGCCTCAAGCTGATTCCTTCGGCGCCGGATGCGTACGGCGTTGCCCTTCCAACAGAAGGGGATGTCACCGACGTCCGCGTCGTGTTCGAACGTCCGCGCGGGAATGCGCCGGCGGCGAACACCGGGTCGGCACGCATCTCACGCGTCACTGCCAACGGCAACGTGATCCAGGCGGTGATCTCTCCCGACGCGAAATTCACCGCGTACGTGACCTCGGATCAGGGACAGCAGACGCTCATCGTGCAGGATGTGGCATCCGGCCACACCCTGACCCTCATCCCCGCGCGGCCCACGGCATACTGGGGAATGACCTTCACTCCGGACAGCTCCGCGATCTATTTCGGAACCAAGGACAAACTCCTGCCGGCCGGGGCGATGTATCAGATCTCCACGCAGGGGGGACAGCCCCGAAAGATCATCGAAGGGATCGACTCGCAGCCGACGTTCTCCCCCGATGGGAAGCAGATGGCCTTCCTGCGCGCCGGCTTTCCAACCGGTGATGAGAGCGCGGTGCTGATCGCCAACTCTGACGGGACGGGAGTGCACACGCTGAAGTCCGTTCACGCTCCCGACCTCTTCGCTCCCATCTTCTTCGCCGGACCCTCGTGGTCGCCCGACGGAACAATGATCGCCACGCCGGTGATCAGCGTCGACAAGCAGGCGCACCCCAGCACGCCCCCCACGGCGCGCATCGTCACCATCGACGTGGCAACCGGCTCGGCAAAGACGATCGTCGATCACGGCTTTGCCGTCGTTGCCCAGGTGGCATGGATGCCGGATCAGAAAGGAATGGTGGCCATCGCGCTGGCCTCGTCCTCCTCCGGGCGACACGCTCAGGTGTGGTACGTGCCGTACCCGGCCGGTGAGCCGCAACTGATCACGCGCGACCTTCTCGACTACCGGATCGTCAGCCTCTCCGCCGACGGCAAGTCGCTCCTCACCGTGGCCTCGCAAGTGACCGCCGATCTCCTCTCCCGCGACGCCGTCCTGATCACCGGATTCCGGCCGGGGGGTTAGGGTGTGGTAGCGCCAAGAGCACTTCGAGAGCGTTCGCGGAGGCCGTGACATTGGCAAGCCCGTGGTCGTGACCAGAGGCACATGGATGGCAGACCAGATCGAGGCCGGCGCGCAGCGGGCACGATGACTCGATTGCCCGGGCCATTAACCACTGCATCACGGATCTGGAATCCTTGCAGCAGTCGGCGCAGGCTCTGAAGCTCGGCGTGGAGAAGGACAATCTTCCTCCCCGCATTCGTCGACTTGATGGAGACGCAGATTGCGCTCCGCTCGCGGGATGACAAGCCCGCTCGCCGCTCGTGGTAACGTCGATGAGGAACCGTCAGGCGGATGACATCGATCAGTTGCCCTTTGCGATGCGGCTCGCGCTCTTGTGCCGCCACGTGCACAGATGGTCGGTCGTAGCTAGCTGTATTGGAAGGATTTTGAACCTGAGTTACCGCCGAGAGAGAGCCATCTTGGTGGGAGTTTCACGTGCTTAACGCGAATTGACCGTTCGCGTGTCCACGGAAACGCGCGGGGTTTGATGATCGAGGGGTAGATTCGACGCGAATTCAGCGACAATTCGTGATCTATGGACGATGTCATGCTTCTTCTGTCGCGTCTCGCCGCCCTGGACCTGCGCGATGAGGCAGCCGTGCAGCGATTTTTCGTGCCACAGCTTCTTGAGCTTCTCGGGTATGACGTCTCGGACATCCGCAACGAGCAACGTCTCGAGTACAAGGAGGTGCAAACCGGCAGAAAGAAGGTACCGATCGCGCGTCCTGATTTCCTCGTCTCCGCTGATGGTCGTGTTCTCTTCGTGGTCGAGGCGAAAAGTCCAAAGAACCAGCTCGAAGCGAGCGACATCGACCAGATGCTGTCCTACGCGAAACACGAGGACGTGCGCGCGCCCCTCAGTGTTCTGACGAATGGAACTAAAACCGTAATCGTCGAGACCGACAGCAGGGTTCAGCTCATGAAGTTCGCTCAAAGCGAGCTTCCGGCTCAATTCGACGCCGTCTTCTTCGTACTGGGCAAGAAAATGCTGAGCTCCGAGGTTGGGGGGCTGAACCTAGTCGAACAGGTTGGTTCCGGCGCGCACGGGCGTGTTTACAAGGCATGGAACTGGCGACTGAAACGCTCCGAAGCGGTCAAAATCTACTCCATCGATGCTTCACAACGAGACCGCGCGCGCGAGCGGCTGCGACAGGGTATGACCGCTCATGCGCAGCTGCACCATACGAACATCGCGACGTTGTATCGCCTCGTCGAATACGGAACCGAGCTCGCCGCCTGCATGCAATACATCGATGGCGTGCCGCTCGACAAGTGGCTGGAGGAGTACCACCCTGTTCTCGATGAGCGTTTGCGACTATTCATCACCGTCGCACAGACGGTGCAATTCGCTCACGACCACGGAGTGCTCCATCGCGATCTCAAACCATCGAACATCGTCGTCACCAAACGCGCGGGCGTGTTCGCTCCGGTTCTCGTCGACCTCGACACCGCTGTCGAGCTTGCCGCAACCGCGATCACCCAGAAATCGGAGCGGTTCGGCACGCTTGGTTACATGGATCCGGAGTTGCTGGACGTCGCGGTCGAATCCGGACCATCGATGCGCGACGCTCGTTCCGACGTTTACGCGCTGGGACGCATTCTGGAGTTTCTCGTCACCGGCAAACCGCCGGTCGTTTCGCAAAAAGCCGACATCACAAGGATCGACTCCACAGTCGTACCGGAAACGTATAGGGAACAGCTCGTAACGATCATCGCCGCCGCTACGACCCAACGGCGGCAGGATCGTACCTCCGTAAGCGTGATCGCGGAGCAGTTGAACAAACTACTCGCGGCACTCGAAGCTGCGAAACCACCGTCGTCGCCTGCGACTCCGCCGCCCGCGGCGCCACTGCCCAAGGCGGAACCGCGACTCGCGGCACCCGAAGCTGCGAAACCACCGTCGTCGCCCGCGACTCCGCCGCCCACATCGCCACCGCCCAAGGAAGAACCGCCTCCTCCAGACCGTGCGGTTCTCGTCGCGATCGGCGAAACAGGCCTGCACGTCGCGCTCGCGATGACGGATCTTCTCATGCTCCTCCAGTGGGTCACGCCCACACCGTTCCCTGACACGGAGATCGTGTACGTCGATTCCGGGGCATCAACGCCGGCCGAGGAGTTGCTGCTTCAGGAGGTCGGCCGACGATTGCAGCTTCTCGAAAAGGCCCCCGATCGGGGCCGAGGACCTCATCTGCGACGGGCCTCATTTACCTTGCCGACGACATTGCCTGACGGTGCCGCGCGTGCCGCCGCCATTGCGCACGCGATGCTCGACGGCGGACCCGCAGCAAAGCATCTCCCGAATGTTCTTGACGGAATCGCAGGCATGCACACCGCCGTGTGCGTTGCTGCAAGCACCTGCGGCACGATTGGAATGCCGTTGGCCATGGAAATTTCACGGTTCCTGGCCCGTCGCGGAGAACTCTCGCCGCGAATATGTTCCGTTCTCGCACTTCCGTGGTTCCTCCCCGACCTCGCGACGGATCTCGAGGCGATGCGGAGCGCCTCAACTGCCTCACTCTGGCAGCTAGGCAATATGGAACGGGCGCCACACCGGATTGTCCTCTGGGGTGACCCTAGCCTTGCGTCCAGCGCTTTGGGGATCTCGAATTCTTCAGCGCTGCTGTGTCACGCCGCCGGTGCGGCCACTGCGTTCCTCACCGGAGATGAGACCGAAGACGGCATCTATAGCCCGGTGCCCGATGACGAGCAGATCGCGCACATTCGCGAGATCGTTGTCACGAAACAGCTCACACTCGGCACGCTGGTTCGCCGGAACGGTGTGCTCCGCGACGGGTTGACCGAGGTACTCCGGTACCTCTCGGAAGCGACGTGGAAATTGCTGTTCCGCCGGATGATTCCGGAGATCGACACGCTCCCGCGCAACCGACGCGTGGAATTGAAAGACGAGATCACGAAGATCCTCACGGTGAAGGAGGAATCACGGGCGCGATTAGCGAAAATCGATCGCGATCTGCCCGTGCAACCGCAACTCCCGATCCCATGGAAGCGCTCGCGCCTGAGGTCATGGCTGCAACGGAAGCCATTCGACCTGACCTCTCTTCCTCAGCTGCTTCGGTACGTGGAGGACACCCAGGGCTGGAAGCTCTCATCACACAGACTTGTCACTCTCCATGACGACGACATTGATTATATGGAATGCGTCGGCACTCGCGGTCGCATAAGGCGACACCGTTTGCCGCTCTCCTGGGATGCAGTGGACCTGTCGCGGATCGCTGACGTTCACGGCGTGAGAGATCTCCTCGATGGCGCTCTTCGGTTCCGCACGTTTCATGAGAAGTTGCCGTCGTTCACGTATGGCAGCGTTTCAGTCCCACCGCCCCTTGGACTTCCTGATTCCGATCGCGTCCCGGCCTGGTTCCAACGCTGGTTTCTTCTTATGGCTGCGCTCTGCTCCGGCAAGGTCATTGCCGGCCGGAACGACCGCGGCGATCTTCCGGGCGTGCCGCTCGTCCTCGACGATGAAGGCAAAGCTACGGCGGTCGGCTACCTCACCCCGTCTATCGTTTGTGTACCGCTTGGATTCGATTTCTGGTCGCGGCAGTCCGCCGTTCAGGAGCTCGCGAACGGAGTCTCGCTTCGCGCGCTTGAACGATGGATACGGGCGCTTTCGCTCGTAGGAAGCTGCCGGTATGGGCGCCGCTTGCCCGAGTGGTTGGAGATGCTGACGGCGGGCGTCGATCGAACGGACTTTCGGGACCTCGAAGCCGACGAATCGCGCGACGTTCCTGTTGCATGGTACGACGAAACGATCGTCCTCCCCCTGCCAGCGCTTCGCGTCTCCGGGACAGAATCTTTGAGCCAGCGCATGACACGCGCGCTCGGAGTTGCGATTCTAAATCTTCAGATCCCCGAGCGAAACTTCAATTCAAACGAGACGAAGGCGTGGGACGATCTCAATCGAAATGGGATGTGGGCGCAACTCCTGGTAAAAAGGGACGAACAGTGCGCGACGATGCGGAAGCGAATCGTCTGGGCGGATCAGTTGGCACCTTCGACGCTCGAAACACAATCGGAAGGCATTCAGTACCACCCGGGTGCCCGGCGTGCGTGGTCGATGGATGACGCGTTGCTTCTGACGCTCGACGACGTACTCACGGATTCGATCGCGGTGTTCGGCCATGACCAGACCATAACTACCATCCCCTTGCGATCGCGTTATTGCGGCCTACTACGGGCATCCGAGATTGTGCAGCGTGGTGATTCGTTCGAGGTAGATCTCGAGCTCGAAGGACGGAGCCGGACCGTAAGGAGATACGACCGCGAGCACGTGGAAATATTCGAGCGCGCAACAATCCTCAGCTGGCCACGTTACGCGCTGCGCGCCACGGATAGCGCCGTGTTCTTCGCGTCGCCGGAGACGCCCTTTCGGTATCAGGTGGTTTATAGCGACGGCATTTCTGTTTCGTCCGCGTCTCCGCTCTTCGACACAGGACCGCGTCTGCAGTGTTTCGAGCGCCCGGATTCGGGCTACGCGACGTCCATTCCGCGCTTCATCGCGATCACCGGCGGCAACGCTGACAAAAACATCGGATTACTTCTCTTTCGAATAACCCTCCGCGATTGCGATAGCGGCGAGGAACAGTGGGGGATCGACTTCGGAACGTCATCGACAGTAGCCGCCCGGATGGCGAACGACTCCGATGAGGTCACCATCGTCTACCCTAGCCGTGAGCGCGACGCAACCTCCGTCTATGCGATCGGCGACCCTGTGTTGCGTGAGCTTCTACAGTGGTATCCGACATGGAATCGAAAGGGGCCCGCCGACTGCGGAGTGTGGACGCCGTCGCAAGTCGTCGAGATCGGCCGGCAGCCTGGCGTGCCGTCATCGGCGTTCCGCGATCCTCGCTTCGGGCGCGACTTCATGCTCGATCACGGCGAGCTTCTCGATGAGAGTCTGGAAGCGCGAATCGTAGCCAGCCCGACGTCGCGGCAAGAATATCCGGAGCGTTACCAGATCCATTTCCTGCATCACTTCCTCGCGCAGGCGCTGACGATGGAGCTCACCCAGTCACGTCCACTCCGCCGCCATATCAAGATGACGTTCGCGGTGCCGTTGCGCCATCGAAACCGCTGTCACGTATTCGTCGGAGCGGTGAACGAAGTGATCCATCTCGTGGAGAGGGATTTCGGAGTCGAGATTACTCCGCGGTTCGAATGGACCTCTGTCGTCCTCTCGCCACGGTTCTTGCACGACGGATTCCTGCTCGTCGCCGATCTCGGAGCCGGAACACTCGACCTGAACGCTACGCTCTATGATGCCGGCAAACGGATTCGACAGGGAGCGGAGAGCGGTTTGCTCGGTCCGCGCTTCGGGCTAGGGGAGACACAATTCCGTCGAGAACGCGACGGCTGGCTGCGACACGGCACTGCCGCCGCCGCCCTGCGGCAGTCGGGTCTCGTCCGCGATTACTTTGAGCTCTTGGGCCGTGTCATCGCCCTCTGGACGACCGCCGTCCGCAGACGGTGGCAGTTGACGGATGATCTGCCGATTGATCTCCGCCTAGCAGGACTCGGGTGGGATCTCGCCGGGCACGGTCATCCAACTGACATAGCCACGCAGCTCACGCGTATCACCAGAGACCTCGACCTTCCTTTCGTATTCCGCTACATCGATGCGGGGCTCCCAGGCGATTGGCGGAAACTTTCGCTTGCGGCCAGCTGTGCCGAACAGAGAGGCCACGAGGCCGGCGATCTCATGGAATCTGCCGATTCCCTCGATTGGGTGATGGGCCTAGACACGATCATTGGCAATCAATTGGTAAATGCCCGAGACGACCCGAGGAAGGTCGAGGTCGAAGGAATGGCACGTCTCACGAAGGAAGTGGCGGAACTCCTTCTTCCGAACGTATCGAGCGCGACGCTCGGTGAGGTGGCCCGCAGACTGTCCTCCGAATCGTGGCGGGACGGTGCCGTGAATCACACAACTCGAGCCTTGGAGATAAGTCCACTAATGTGCCTGGCGGAGGTTGCGGTGGCTCGTCTCCTTCGGTGACATCTTCGTTGATCCACGGCGAATTGCCGAAACACGATGTGGGTTGGCGGGCCGCCGCGACGACTGTCAGACTTGTCGACCGGACGCGCAACGCGCCGGCTGTCTCCTCGAGGCGGTGATGTCAAGAGTCAGTCTGTTCGACTGCGACGAGCAACGGCCCCTATCGGAGGCAAGTTCTGGTAGCGCATACGGGATTCAAACCCGCATGCAGAGTCTCTCCCTCACAACGCGGGTATCTGGGTTGGTCTACAGCATCACCGTCCACAGCTGAGGGAGCGGCGAGGCCGCCGTTCCCCCGAGCCCCTCCTTCGATTAGCATTCCCCCGCCTTCAGAACGCCACATCAGAAAGAGGTCATCGATGGCCAAACGGCTTACCTGCTTCCTCGCGGTCTTCCTTTCGTTCGGACTTTTCCTCGGCGCACAACCGGCGAAGAAAGCGGACACACCCGACGCGAAAGAGAAAGAATCGAAGTACGGCGAGAAGACCTTCGCCGGGCTGAACCTCCGCGAGATCGGTCCGGCCCTCACCTCCGGGCGCATCATCGACCTGGCGGTCGATCCGCGCGATGGGCGGGTCTGGTACATCGCAACTGCCGGAGGAGGCGTGTGGAAGACGACCAATTCCGGCACCAGCTTCGCGCCGATCTTCGACGACCAGAAGTCGTTCTCCATCGGCTGCGTGACCATCGATCCGCATGACTCGCTCGTGGTCTGGGTGGGGTCGGGCGAGAACAACAGCCAGCGCTCGGTGTCGATGGGTGACGGGGTCTACAAATCGGTCGATGGCGGGAAGAGCTGGAAGAACGTCGGTCTGGAGAAGTCGGAGCACATCTCCAGGATCGCCGTCGACCCGCGCGACTCCAACGTCGTCTACGTGGCCGCGCAGGGGCCGCTTTGGGCGCCGGGCGGGGACCGCGGCCTCTACAAGACCACCGACGGCGGCAAAACGTGGAAGGACGTGCTGACCATCAGCGAGAACACCGGCGTCACCGACGTCGTTCTCGATCCGACCAATCCCGACATCCTCTACGCCTCGGCGTACCAGCGCCGCCGCCACGTCTTCACCCTCATCGACGGCGGCCCGGAGTCGGCCATCCACAAGTCGACCGACGGCGGCAAGACGTGGACGAAGCTGAAGGACGGCCTGCCGAAGGAGGACATGGGGCGCATCGGTCTGGCCATCGCGCCGCATAACCCGAAGATCATCTACGCCACCATCGAGTCGACGCGCAAGGCGGGCGGCTTCTTCGTTTCGAAGGACGGCGGAGCATCCTTTAAAAAAGTCAACGACTACTCGGCTCCTGGCGCGCAGTACTACGGCGAGATCTTCGTCGATCCGAACGACGGCGAACGGATCTACTCCGCGGACGTCTGGGTGCGCGTCTCCGACGACGGCGGCAAAACGTGGCGCAGGCTCGACGAGAAGTGGAAGCATCCCGACAACCACGTGGTCTGGATCGATCCGGCCAGCAGCGATCACCTGCTGATCGGCTGCGACGGCGGGCTCTATGAGTCGTTCGACCGCGCCGAGTCGTGGAACTTCAAGGCCAACCTGCCGGTGACGCAGTTCTACCGCGTGAGCGCCGACGATGCCCTCCCCTTCTACAGCGTCTATGGCGGCACGCAGGACAATTTCAGCCTCGGCGGGCCGGCGCGCACGACCGATGCGCATGGGATCGTCAACGCCGACTGGTACGTGACGCAGGGCGGCGACGGCTTCCGCTCCGTTCCCGATCCGAAGGACTCGAACATCATCTACGCCGAGTCGCAGAACGGCGGCCTGGTGCGCTTCGACAAACGCACCGGCGAACCGCTGGACATCGAGCCGCAGCCGGCCGCCGGCATGGATCCGCTGCGCAAGAACTGGGACTCCCCCATCATCGTCAGTCCGCACAACAGCAACCGCATCTACTTCGCCGCGCAGTACCTCTTCCGCAGCGACGACCGCGGCAATGCCTGGAAAGCGATCAGTCCCGATCTCACCCGCCACATCGACCGTAACACGCTGCCGGTCATGGGACGCGTGTGGGGCGTCGACGCCGTGGCCAAGGGCGCGTCGACGTCGTGGTACGGCAACATCGTCTCGCTCGCCGAATCGCCGCTGCAGGAGGGGCTGATCTACGTTGGCACCGATGACGGCCTGATTCAGATCACCGAAGACGGCGGCGCGCACTGGCGCAAGATCGATCACATCGCCGGCGTCCCCGACATGACCTACGTCTCGCGTCTCGAGGCGTCGCAGCACGATGTGAATGTGGTCTACGCCGCCTTCGACAACCACAAGACCGGCGACTTCAAACCTTACGTACTGAAGAGCAGCGACCGCGGGAAGACATGGACGTCGATCGCCGGCGATCTGCCCGCGCGCGGCATGGCCTACGCGCTGGTCGAAGATCGCGTCGATCCGAAGCTCCTCTACCTCGGCACGGAGTACGGCCTCTTCGTCTCGCAGAACGGCGGCTCGGCGTGGATTCCGCTGAAGGGCGGGTTCCCGACCGTGGCCGTGCGCGACCTCTGGTTCCAGAAGCGGCACGACGATCTCGTCATCGCCACCTTCGGCCGCGGCTTCTGGGTGCTCGATGACGTGGCCCCGCTGCGCACGATGACGCCGACCGTCGCCGCCGGCGAAGCGACGCTCTTCCCGACGCGCGACGCGGAGCTCTACGTCGAGCGGTCGCAGCTCGGGCTACTGGGCAAGTCGTTCCAGGGCCAGTCGTACTTCACCGCGCCGAATCCGCCGTTCGGCGCCATCTTCACCTATTACCTGAAGGATGAGCTGAAGAGCCGCCGCAAGCAGCGCCAGGCCGCCGAGGCGAAGATCGATCAGGACAAGAGCAACGAGCCGGGACATGCGGCGCCGCCGTATCCGACGCTCGACCAACTGCGCGCTGAAGATCGGGAGATCGAGCCATCGATCGTGATGATCGTGTCCGATGAGGAAGGAAACGTCATCCGCCGCGTGAGCGGACCGGCCAAGGCGGGATTCCATCGCGTGGCGTGGGACCTCCGCTATCCGCCGCCGACGCCGATCGAGCTGAAGGAGCCGGAGCCCGACGTCTTCGCGCCGCCCCCGGGCGGTCCGCTGGTCGCCCCGGGCAAGTACACCGTCCGCATCGCCAAGCGCATCGACGGCGTCGAGACGACGCTCGGAGCGGCGCAGACGTTCAACGTCGTCCCGCTCTATCTCTCGATCATGCAGGAGAGCGACCGCGCCGCCGTGCTCGACTTCCAGAAAAAAGCCGCCGCCCTGCAGCGGTCCTTGATGGGAGCCGCGCGCGTCACGCAGGAAGCGCTCACGCGCATCCAGTACATCCGCCGGGCGCTCGATGAAATCGCCGGCCCCGATCCCAAACTAGTCGCCCAGGTGAACGGCATCGACACCGCCCTGCGCGACATCAACGACCAGCTCAACGGCGACCCAATCCTGCGCCGCGCCAACGAGCCCAGCTCCCCGTCGTTGCTCGACCGCGTCAACACCGCCGTCAACGGGCTCACCACAACCGCTCCCCCGACGGCTACGCACCGCGAGTCTCTGGCCATCGCCCAACAGCAGACCGGCCCGCTGATCGACCGCCTGCACAAGCTGATCGAAGTCGATCTGGCAAACGTCGAGAAACAGATGAACGAGCGCGGCGCGCCATGGACGCCGGGGAGGATTCCGGAAGTGCCGAGGTAAGGGGGCTAGTCAGGCAACCGTCTTGAAAACGCGGCGGCAGGACGGTGCAGTAGGTTCGAATCCCACCTCCTCCGCCAGACTCAGCAGTGGAGTGGTGGTCGCGCGCCGCGGATGTCACCTGTCGCGATCCACAGATTGCGAGAGGTCACATTTGCCCGTGGACTCTTTGGTGTCGCGAGACACGATCGTAAATCCGCGATAGATTATGTCCCGGTCGGCATCTCGCCCTTCCCGGCTGTCTCGCGAGCGTTCTGATCGCGCCGGTACGCTGCGAGTTTGTCCCGTTCACTGGGCGACAGGGCTCTCGGCGGGAGGCTCGATGCAGGCTCGTCCATCGCCCGGGCCGGCATCTCTCCCTCTTGCAGAGAGGCATTCGTCACTCCCGCTGCAGGTTGAGGTGGCTCGGCGTTCATCGGCCTGTTCGGCATCTCGTTTCCCTCGACACGCTTTGGTATCTTCATCTCAAGGACCTCGCCTTTCGATCGTTTACGTCGGGTTGGTGTGCTGGTGGTTCGACGGTGGTCCATTAGCCGAATTTCTTGCGCCACACTGCGCTGTCGGCGCCAATCGCGAAGAGATCGATGCGGTTGGCGGCCCAGCTCACGGCGCTTACCTCCGAGAAGACCGAGCCCCCAAGCGATTCCCAGCCACCCCAAGTGGCACCGTCCCACCATTTATGCCAGACCGCATTGTCGGTGCCAATCGCGAACAGGTCGATTCTATTAGGTCCCCAGCTCACCGCACTCACCTCTGAGAAAACCGACCCTCCCAGCGATTCCCAACCACCCCAAGTGGCACCGTCCCACCATTTATGCCAGACCGCGTTGTTGGTGCCGATCGCAAACAGATCCAATCGGTTGGCTGCCCAGCTTACGGCGGTAACGTCGGAGAAGACCGACCCTCCAAGCGATTCCCAGCCACCCCAAGTGGTACCGTCCCACCAGCGATGCCAAACCGCATTGTCGGTTCCGACCGCAAAGATATCAAGGCGGTTAGGCCCCCAGCTCACCACCTGCGGCGGTGACGTAAGGACTCCGCCCAGGGACTCCCAGCCTCCCCACGTGGTGCCGTCCCACCAGCGATGCCACAGGGCGTGGTCGGTGCCAAGGGCGAAGGCATCCAGTCGGTTCGGAGCCCATGCCACGACCGAGGGCGGAGAATCGATCACACCGCCTAGGGATTCCCAACCACCCCAAGTGGTGCCGTCCCACCCGCGATGCCACATGGCATGGTCGGTACCTACGGCAAATAGGTCAATCCGGCCAGGTCCCCACGCCACTACCTCCGGTGGTGAGTCGACCACCCCCCCAAGCGACAGCCAGTCAGCCCAACCGGCGCCTTGCCAGGAGCGATGCCAGACCGCGTGATCGGTCCCCACTGCGAAGACGTCTATCTGATTGGGGCCCCAGGCGATCGCCTTCGGTTGCGAGACGAGGATTCCCCCGAGCGATTCCCAGCCGCCCCAGACAAGCGGGATCTGGGTCACCGTGCTGCCTTTGAGTCGCAGGCCCACCACAACCGAATTGTCCAGGTAGCGGTCCTCCTGAACATGCTGCTTATAGTTGGTAGTTGCCAGAAGCCGATAGTCGCCATCGGGCACTCCGTCGATGGTGATGAACTGGCAGGGCAAGCTCGAGGTGTAGACGTCTGACCAGCCCGCCGAAACCCCCTGGTTGCTGCAGGTGTACTTAGGGCTGGCGGCGGCCCACGGGTCGATCCGCTCGATGTCCATGAGGCAGAAGGCCTGCTTGAAGCCTGGCTTCACCGGCAAGTCGGACGTGTTCAGCAGCACATACTGATTGAACTCCTTGATGTGGTAATGGCCGTGAGCAGCCGACCAAACAAAAAGGCTCGTCGGCGGCGGCAGAGGCGGGGGCGGCGGCGGTGGCGGGCCGATGTAAAGATCGACGTTGCCCGCATTGTGGCTTAGAAAATCGAAGCGGAGGACGCGGTGCGTACCTCCGGTGATGCAGCCATCCAAAATCGAGTCGTCAGTCGTGAAGTCTTTAGTTTGGATACTGAAGTTGCGGATGATTGTGACGAGATTCGCACCCATGGTCTTCTCCGAGGATCATCAGATAGCGTTGTGGAGGCCAGTTAATAAGTGGACCCATAGCAGGGAGCGCGTGGTTCGTCTCGCGAACATGAGCTTGCAATATCGCCTCCGCAGGCGAGATGCGCAAGATGGAATTCTGGAATGTCGCCCCTATACACCTTTTCCAACCCACTTACGGCCGCCAGCAGCGGATGATCAAGGCGTCGTTGAACGAAAAGGGTTTGTGACGCCGGTTACGCTGGCGCGGCAAGTAGGGCGGTTCGAAAACCGTCCCAGATGCCCCGCCACCGGGCACGGCCCGGTGCGTTGGTTGGCCAAGCCTCAGTCGCCATTCATCGCTCTCACGCTACAGCAGCGAGCAGGGCGGTTCGAAAATCGTCCACAATGCCCAGCCACGTGCCTAAGGCCCCGGGGGTGCTCATTGTGCTCGCTGCTCCCGCTGCCCTTCCGCCTTTTTCAGCCACTCAGCCATCTTCTCGTCCTTCGCGGCGTGGCGTGCCCAGCCCTGTGCGGTCGCATTCCAGCGATAGTCCCTGATGGTCATGTCGATGCCGCGGTCGATGAGAAATCGCATCGCGTCGTAGTTCCCATGAAAGACCAGCTCATGCAGAATGCTCGCTGGCTCGTGGGAGCTCCACTTTGTATTGATGTCCGCGCCGTGCGCGAGGAGGAAGTCCGCCACGTCGAAGTGACGGTTGATGACCGACCAGGCCAGCGCCGTGTCGAGAACCTGCTGCGCAGAGGGCGAGCCCCACTGCAGGTCCATCAGCCCATGTGCGTTGTTGCAAGGAAAGTGCTTGTCGAGATCGCCCAGCGCAGGCGCTCCGGATTCGTCGAACCAGTGCTTCACCCGCGAGAGGTTCCCCATGGCTGCAGCGTGCGGCAGATCGTTCGGCATAGGCCAGATGCGGGTCAGTACCGGAATGAGGTGTGACTTCGCGTAGGTGAATGCGAGCTCGATGGCTTGCGATCGGGGCGGCGGCTGTTGCCGCAGGAGTACGGGATCGAGGTCGAGAAGGGCGATGATGACCTCTTCGCGATCGCGCAGCGTTGCCCGCTCGACGATCCCGATCTGAAACCCCACGCAGGCGTCACCAAGCAGCCACAACTCACGCCGCAACCCCCGGACGAACGCCGTCAGGTCGCCATCCTGGACGGCGCGCATGACCTGCTCCATGACGAACGCCTGCCAGGGCCCGGCCGGTGTGGCGCGCACGAAGGCCAGCGCACGCTCCTCGATCAGGTACTTGACGAAGGCGACGCGGCCCACGCTTCCATCGACGTGTTCGCCGAGCTCGGCATCGAGCGCGATGGATCGCTCCAGCAGCAATGACGCTATGGCCTCGTGCTCGAAGCGGCACGCGCACAGGAACGCTTCATTGACGGCCGCCAGATCGTTCCCGTTCTCGTCCAGAGAAGCGCGGAGCGCGTCGCGATCGCCGAGCGCTGCACGGAACTCGAGCGTGCGCGGAAGGAGACCTTTGCGCTCGAACAGATGTAACAGCCCCCTGGCGCGGGATTCGATGAGGCCCCGGCAAACCGATGGCGTCACGGCCGCGCCGGCGTCGATCAGCAGCTCTGCGCACGCCGCGCGGGTGAAGGCCTGTTCACTGTCCGGATCGAAGCTGTCGCCATAGGAGCTCGTGGCCAGTCCCAGCAGGCCGTCATCACGATCGATGGCTCGCCACAAAAGCAACGCCGGATAATCAGCCAACAGTTGCTTCAGGCTTTCGACGTCGTTGTCGTGAATCGCGCGTCGAGCCTGCGCCGCCGCCCACTCCAAACCCTTGCCGAGGCGTTTGCTTACCTCAGCGGTGAGATCCTGCCAGCCTGCGTAGCCGTACTCGCGCGCCAGCACGAGCTGGGCGTTGCGCTGCGATAAGGGCAGGTCAACGTCCGGCAGTTGCACGCGCGCACGTGCGATGGCGCCGGCGTCACCGGCGGCGATGTGGCGCGCGAGCTTCTTTGCCTGTTTGCGGAGGGACTCGAGAGACGGACGAGCCGGGAGAGACTTCGAAGTGGTCATTGCGACCTCCTTTCATGAATCGCCTGTACCCCGCTGAAACCAGGCTGAAAGAAGGTGCCAACGCACACGACTCAAACCGAACAGGTGGGAGTGTTCCCTTGCCGCGGGTTGGTGGCGCCCTGTCAGCGCGCTCCCGCCAGTATCGAGGGACTGCGGCTTCGATGTCAAACGCGCTCTTCAAGTTCGCGGGCAGGGCGAGGCGATTGTCATGAAGCTCCCTTGATCCGCGCCGCGGCGACGCCCTTCTGACCACGCGGGGGTAGTCGACGATTCCGGTCGCGCCCCCGCCGTTGGTCTGAAACGTCACGCGAAGCGGGAGCTCGGAAACGAAGAAATGATCCACTCGGAGGATGCACGGCCGAAGAGAGTCTGCGTTCGAGTTCGCGCGTCGCCGTCTCAACGCTCAACGAACTCGTACATCGCTTCGACCGCAAGAGTCACTGGAACGCCGGTGAGCTTCACACGATCCTCAGGATGCGTATGACGATCGGATCGCCACACGGCTCCATCGAGCCAGCGATGCTCAACCTCCACGGCGTACTGATCGACGAGGAGACAGTCGCGAAGAGTGGGAATGGCACGATAGAGATCGAACTTCTGCCCACAATCGTAGTCGCGCGTCGATGCGGACAGCACTTCTGCCAGGACGACGGGATTGGTCACGGTCTCCAGGCGATCGCCGGTGAGGGCTGCCGGGCCGCAGATCGCCATCACATCCGGGTAGGTATAGAGGCCGGCAGGCGTCTTCAAACGGACGTCCGTCAGATACGACCGGCAGCCCTTGCTCCGAAGCGATCGAATGCTCTTGTCAGGTTCTGGGCTATCTGATTGTGGTTCCTTGAACCGCCCAACAAGGCAAGGATCTCGCCACACGAGTATTCGTGACGGACCTCAGACATCTCCTCGATCGAGAAGTACTCATCGAGGGAATGGTGTCTCTGCGGATGCTGCGCCATTTCACTATGGTAGCGGAAGGTAACGGCGGCGGCGAAGCCTTCAATGACGAGGATCCAGCGATCCGGGTGTTTGGAGTCTTGCCGGGCGGGAGGCTGTGGTTTTCGAAGCGCTGGCATCTCGCCGATTGGGTGGCTGGCCCCAGGACAGCCTACCCTGAGCGAAGCCGAAGGGTCTCGCCGCCAACCCGCAAACCTCCCAACATTCTCTGATAACCGCGGCGGCGGGACGCGCGCCGGGCCAGCCGGCGAGACGCCAGCGCTCCGGAACCGCTTAAGTTCAGGCCATTGGCGGTAGCGCTCCGCATTTTGACGTGGCCTCACGTGCTCCCCGTAAAATACGTGCATGCGCAGACGAAACCTCACGATACAACTCGACGAGGCCACGATTCGACGCGCAAAGGTCATCGCCGCGGAACACGGAGTTTCCATAGGCGGACTGGTAACGCAGCAGATCGAACAGATGGTCGCGGAGGCTGATCGCTACAGCGCGGCCCGGGAGCAAATTCTCCGCCATCTGAAGAAACCACCCTTCCGGCTGGGCGGCGTTCGTCCTGGCCGAGAGGATCTCCATGATCGAAAAGGTCTTCGTCGATAGCAACATCCTCATCTACGCCCACGATGCCGATTCAGGCGACAAGCAGCGAATCGCCGCCAACGCCATCGCCGAGATCATGGACGCCCGGTCGGGCGTGTTGAGCATTCAGGTTTCTGCAGGAGTTCGAGAATCCCTTTCACCTGATCTCGTAACGTGACGGGTCACGCGGGCCAGCAGAGCAGTTCGAAAAATCGTCCAAAATGCCGTGCCAGCTCCTCTCGGCGGGCAGCGTTGGTTGAGCAGCGCATGCTACGCAGGAGGCGATCCGCCGGATCCGCGTGAGAGACAAATGTCGCTCGCAAACGAAAAACAAGCGTCCGGCCGTCGTTGCCGTCCCAATGGCCTCAACTCAGCGAAACGGAGCGCTTGCGTCTCGCCGGCTGGCCTGGGAGTGTCTCGCACCCGGGCCGGCAAGACTCCCAACATTCGCTGGTAACCCGGCGGCGAGACGCCCGCGCTCCGGCCGTGAGCCTCCTCCTCCGAACCAGAATCTCTTCCCTCGGAAGCAAAATCCGTTCCGACAGATCATCATAACGATCTGCAAGAATCAAACTTCGTTCTGACAGATCATTATACCATTCTGTCGGAGCGAAAATTCATTCCATCAGAACATTATAATGTTCTGTCAGAACGAATTTTGATTCTCGCGGAGGACGCAGCGGCTCCGCGGGAAACAAAATTCGATCCTGCAGAATGAATTTCGTTTCCGCAAGAGCGGCCGGGCGTTCCAGCGGAACCAAAATTCGCTCCGCCGGAATGATTTTTCGCTCTTGCAGAACATTATGCCGATCTGTTGTTGCCAAAATCATTTAGTCGTGGCCAGGGGGTGCCGATAAGCCTCACGGCCGCGCGGCGCGGCGACGCGAGTCCGCGAGGGTGAGCAGGCGGATGACGTAGTTCGAGGTGTCGGCGACGATGATCGTGCCGTTCTCGAGGACGCGGATGCCGACCGGTCCGGAGAATCGCGCGGCGGGTCCGGCGCCGTCGGCGTGTCCGGCGAGGCCGGCGAGGCCGGCGATGGTGACGAGCTGTCCGTCGATGGTGATCATGCGGATGACGTGGTTGCCGGTGTCGGAAATGAAGATCTGGCCGCGGGCGTCGACGTCGATGCCGGAGGGCGTGTTGAGATGCGCGGTGCGCGCGGGGCCGTCGTCGCTGCCGGCCATGCCCGCCACGCCGGCGATCGTCGTCACCGTCCCATCCGCGGCGATGCGGCGGATGGTGTGATTGCCGCTGTCGGCGACGAGCAGGCTGCCGTCGGGCGCGGTGGCGATGCCGCGCGGCGCGTTGAAGCGCGCCGCGCTCCCCTTGCCGTCGACGGAGCCGGCCATACCCGCCGTTCCGGCGATTGTGTCGACCATTGACGTCTGCGGGCACCCTTCGCCGGAGTAGCCGAATCCGATGCGTCGGATGGTGTGGTTGCCTGTGTCGGCGACGAAGAGCTTGCGCTCGCTGATGTTCGACCAGTTATACGTCTTCGACCGCGCCAGGCCGGTCGGCGTATGGAACAATGCCTGATAGCGCATCCCATCCTGCGCGCCGGCGGTTTGGGCCGTGCCGAGAACGTCATGCCCGTCGCGGTTGGCCAGGATGCCCAGAAACGAGACGAGCGCGATCTGTTGCCCGCCGCTGCTGGCGACGAACATCCCGCGGTCGTAATCGTTGCCGCCACAGCCGCCGCCCGGCGGCTCGATCAGCACGCCGCCGCCGAACGGCCCGCCGAAGTCGAACGGAAACGGATTGCCCGAGGGGATATAGAGGGAATAGCCGTCAGAGACGGCGTAGGTCGAGACCGTCCCGTGCGAGATCTTGCGCAGCACCTGGTTGGCGCGATCGACCACGAAAATGTCGCCGTCGTCGATGCCCTCGTAAGGCGTGGCGTGGGCAACGACATCGAGCCATGTCGGGCGGTTGAATTTCGCCGTGGCCGCGTTCCCGTTCTCGAGGCCCGCTTCTCCCGGCGTGCCGGCGAGCGTGGAGACGACGTAAGGGAGTCGCGAATCGGCGGAGGTGCGTGCCGAGGTGAGGATCGCATTACGAGCCGTGAGATGAGGGACAGGCATCGCGCCTGTCCCTCATCGGCCATTCCTGTTACGCCTGCGAAGAGAGAACGAGCGTATCCTCGCCACACCGCATCGTGAGGGTGCGCGTCACCGCGTTCAGGACGCCTCCTTTGCGAGCGAGATCGACGAAGTAAACGCCGACCGCCGTGACGAACGGCCGTTGCGACCAGAGCGCCTCCATTGACGAGAAGGCCTTCGGGATCACCGCCGGCGAGTTTGCGTTCATCATCGCCATCTGCAGCCGGTTCACGCCGTCGGCAAACCTGGCCCGCTCGGCGCGCACGTTCGGGTATTGCGTCACGATCATGTTCGGGAACGTGTTCGGCATCGACGAGGTCTCGAAATTCCTCAGCCCTCCCTCGGAGATTGTGTGACTGACGCGGCTCTGCCAGCTCGAGAGGCTGAGGTCAGCGAACGTCGCGGCGAAATGCGCCGTCCAGAGAGGACCGTACGCCATGCGCCGCATGGCCTGGTTGCGTCTTGTGGAGAACGTGTCCATATATGGCATGGCGGCACCGAACGCTTGCCCGTATCCGTCGAAGTCGTCTGCTTTCGCGTTCGCAAAAATCGCCGAGAGCGACGGCTCATCGAACACAAGCTGCAGCGTGCAAGTGCTCGTGCCGTCGGAGACGAAGGCAGCGAGCTGCTCCTGCGCGGCGGGCGCGTCGTCCCGGATCACGCCCCACATCTCAGCGAAATCCGCCATTTTCTCGGCGTCGGCGGCCATGACGCGCGGGAAATCGAGTTGGAGGTGCAGGCCGTAGTCGAATTGATCGGTCTGCGGCATGGCCGCGTAGTTTCCCATCTCCGCCTTCAGGTCGGCCACCCAGGTGAAGTCCGGCATCGGCACGCCTTTCTCGCAATATGAGCGAGCGCCATCGAAGGCCATCATCTTCCGCCCGCCGATGTCCGTGCGCGTCTTGGCCTGCATGTCGCTCTTGTCGCTGACCGCGACGGTGTGCTTTCCAAGGCCGAGAGTGAAACCGAGAGCATTGGTGCGCATCACCGTGTTCTCGTTGATGTATCGCAGGAGCTTATAGTCGGCAGCCTCATTGACCGTGTTCTCCGCGAGTGTGGCGGCGTCGCCGCGAAGCGCCAGGTCGTAGGCGGTATCGAGCGCCGCGTCGTGCAGAAGGACGAGCTCGAGCAGGACCGACTCCTCGGTGAGCCGGCTGTACTCGTATTTGAAGCCGACCATCGCCTTGGCGGTGGCGACGGCCTTGATCGCGTCCGCGAGGCGAGTCTCGAGCTTCGCGATCTCGTCGCGGACGGCCTGCACACGGTCGAGCACAGCCTGAACGTGGAATCGCTCGACGAGGTCGCCGAAGAGTTGCTTCTCGCCTTCCGTGAGTTGCAACGGCGTGTTCTGCACCTTCTTCAGAAGAGCGTCGACCATCTTCATCGGTTGGCCGATCGATCCTTCGACGAGGGCCTGAAACGCGCTCTGTACGGTTTGAGAGCTCTCGAATCCGGCGCCGAGGCTCGCCGCGATGGAGACGTCCGTTCCGCGCGACTTGGCCTTCCGCACCGAGATTCGGAATTGATTGTCCGCGGTGCGGGAGACGACGATGACAAAGTCGTCCGTGACGTTGAGGTCGACGGACGCGGTAAGGCCGGAGCTCAGTTTGATTGCGATCGGCTTCGACGAGGAAAGGATCTTCGTCAGCTCCGACGCCGCGCTGCTGAACGCGTCGGCCCAACTGAACTTGACGACCGCGGAGAGCTCTCCGTCGATCTGCATCGAGAGCGCCTCGCCGGGCTGGAGATCGCGCACCTGCTCGAACTTCAGAATCGAGCGCGGCGCGACGAGGTCCTTCGCCAGCGCCACCCGCGCGTTGTCGTCCGCGTTGTGCAGGCGATAGTCGAGCAGGCTGATCTCGCGCCCCCCTTTCACCGCCATACCGACCATCCCGAAGTCGGCGCTGAGATCTCCCTTGAGCGCGCCTTTCAACGAGTATTTCAACCAGGCGCGCTCCTGGGCGAATGAAATCACCGGCTCCGGACCACCGCTGGCGGCGGAGAAAACACCGTCGGGATCCTTGTCGGCGGCGCTGTTGAAGAGATCGACACCGACCGTTGCCGCCGCGCCGAACGATAAGTCGATGGGCACACCTCCGATCACTGCCTGGGGACTCTTGACGAGCGACTTGGCGAACGACAGTTGATTCGGAAAGTCGTGGGAAAGCGGTTGGTCGGGAATCATCTGCAAAGCCGCAGTGATCGGATCAGACATGACAGCCTCCTTTTCGGAGCAATGATGGATTGCCCGAAGTTCAGAAAACCTACGCCCCTGTCATACGCCAGGCGACAGATATGTCCTGATCAGGTTGCCATCCCACGACGTGTCGTCAGGGAAAACGCCGGAATGCTATTGAAGTCAGAACCGAATATCTGTTCAAAAGGAGACGCCCGCTCTCCGAGAGGACAGAGACCTCCTCCGGAAGGAGGATCTCTCGCAGAACGTTTTCTGTTCTGATGTTGCCATTCTTGGTTAGAACGACCCTTGCCCGAGCAGCCTCTCCTGGTACCGTCGCGACAGACGCAGCGTCTCGCTGCTCTTGAGCACGATGATGTAGTCGCCGTGAAAGTGCGCGCGCACCTCTTTGATGGCGTCGATGTTCACGATGCCGGAGCGGTGGATGCGGGCGAAGCGCTTCGGGTCGAGGCGCGCCTCGAGGTCGGCCAGCGTGCCGCGCACGAGGTGCGAGGCGTCGGCGGTGTGGAGGCGGACGTAGTTCCCCTCGGCGGTCAGATGGAGGACGTCGCGCATGGCCACGAAGAAGAGACGGTCACCGTGGCGGACGACGATCCGGTCGAGGTGCGAGGAAGCACGAGGCAGCGAGGCCAGCAGCCGCGCCAGCCTGTCGTCTGTTTCCTCTCCTGCGTTCTTGAGCCGGGCGACGGCCCGGTTGAAGGCGATATCGAACCGCTCGCGGGAGAACGGCTTGAGCAGGTAATCGACGGCATGGACCTCGAACGCCCGCAGCGCAAACTCATCGAAGGCGGTGGCGAAGATCACCGCAGGCATGGCCTCGACGCCGATGGCCTCGATCGCTTCGAAGCCGGTCATCCCGGGCATCTGGACGTCGAGCACGACCAGTTCCGGCTCCAGCGAGCGGACGGCGTCGACGACTTCCAGCCCGTTCTCCGCCTCGCCGGCGATCTCGACGCCGTCGTGGCCGGCCAGCCACGACCGGACGAGCCGGCGCGCCGGCGCTTCGTCGTCGGCGATCAGAACCCGCGTCACGTCACGGCCTCCTCGGCGGTGTGCCACGGCAGCTCGATGGTCAGAAGCAGTCCTCCCTGGTCGCGGTTGACGAGATCGAGCCGCTGCCTGGCACCGTAGAGGTGCTGCAAGCGGGCCATGGTGTTCGACAGCCCGATCCCCTCGCCGGAGGGAGCGGCGCCGTCGACGAGCCCGGGGCCGTTGTCCTCGATGGTGACTCGCAAGCGGTCGCCGTCGCGCAGCGCAACGATGCTGATCTCGGCCCTTCTGGCGTGGTCGCGCAGCGAGTGCGTGATCGCGTTCTCGACCATCGGCTGCAGGAAGAGATGCGGCACCAGGGTGTCGCCTGCCTCGGCGGGCATGGAGACGACGACGCTCAGCCGCTCCTCGAAGCGCGCCTTCATGATCTCCACGTAGCTGGCCAGAAAGTTCATCTCCTCGCGCAGCGGCACCTCCTGCGCGGCGGAGCTTCGCAGCGTGGCCCGCAGGAAGCTGGAGAGATGCTGCACCATGGCCCCGGCCACCTTCGGATCGTCCTCGATATGCGAGGAGATCATGTGCAGGGCGTTGAAGAGAAAGTGCGGCTGGAGCTGCATCTTCAACGCGGCCAGGCGGGCCTCGGTGAGCTCGCGCTCCAGCCGCGCCGCGTTCGCGTCGCGCTCGCGGTTGGCTCGCGCATAGGCGATGAAGCGAAGCAGAAAGTAGATCAGCAGATAGACGATGACCTGCTTCTGCCCCTCCATGAAAAAGCGGTAGCGCATGGCGCCGTAGTTGTAGGTTCCCCAGCCGAGGAGGTGGTAGATCAGCTCCCGGCTGCCCCACATCAGGAGCGTGTGGCTGACGGAGAAGAGCACAAAGACGGCGGCGTGAAGCGGGAGACGCGTGGCCACCTTGCCGCGCCGGACCGGATAGCGATTGTCTACCAGTACCAGCAGCGGAAGCAGGAGCAGGAAGGTGTACACGCCGGTCATCTCCCAGACAAACGGGTACTTCGCGGCGCGGACGTTCTCCTCGGCCAGCCAACTGGTCTCCACGATGCTGAAATTCAGCAGGCCGATGACGGTGACGGCGAGGAAGACCAACACGAACGATTTCAGCCGCACAGCAAGACGGTAACGCGCCACGGCCCGCCTGTCATCTCCCGAGGGACGAGCGGAGCAGGGGCGTGACGAGCGGCCGCGCTGCCCGGCTGTCCTCTCCCTCCTCCGCTCGTCACAAAGGCGTTGTCAGCCGGCGGCGCATGCTCGATCTTGAACGCCATGAGCGAAATGACCGTACCGGCGCAATCCTCTCAATCAAGACCTGTAGTGTGGAGCGGTCCCGTGCTCGTGGCCTGCGTAGCGGCCGCGAAGTTCGCCTTCCACATGGCCACGGCGAATCTCTACGGCTTCTTCATCGACGAGCTGTACTTCCTGGCCAGCGGCCAGCACCTGGCGTGGGGCTACGTCGACTTTCCGCCGCTGACGGCGTTTCAGGCCTGGCTCACGCGGGATCTGTTCGGCGACTCGCCGTATTCGATCCGTCTCTTCCCGTCACTGGCCGGCGCGGGATTCGTCCTTCTGGCGGGAGCGATCGCGCGCGAGCTCGGCGGGGGCCGCTTCGCGCAAGTGACGGCGGCGCTGGCCATCCTGTTCGCCCCCGGCTACCTCGCCTTCTGCAGCTACCTGTCGATGAACTCGATCGAGCCGGTGATCTGGGCCGGCTGCGCGCTGGTAGTCGTGCGCATCATCAAACGAAACGATCCAAGGCTCTGGCCGTGGTTCGGTTTACTGGCCGGGATCGGCCTGCTGAACAAGCACACCATGTTCGTTTTCGGCTTCGCCGTCGTGGCGGCGATGCTGCTCACCCCCCATCGGCGGCTGATGTTCAACCGCTGGTTCGTTCTCGCGGGAGCGATCGCGTTCGCCGTCTTCCTTCCGAACCTGATCTGGGAGATCCGGCATCACTTCCCGCATCTGGAGATGCTGGCGAACATCAAACGGAATGGCCGCGATGTGCAGATGAACCCGATCGTTTTCCTTCTCTGGGACGTCCTGATGACCAATCCGATCGCGACGCCGCTGTGGATCGCCGGCCTCGTTTCCCTCTTCACGGGATCGCTAAAGCGCTTCCGGGTCCTTGGCATTGCCTGGGTCATCGCGTATGCCGTGCTGATCATCGTGCACGGGCGTTTCTACTACCTGCTCCCCGCGTTCGTCATGATCATCGCCGCGGGAGCGGTCGCCTTCGAGGGGATGACGAGCCACCTGGGCCGCGGCTGGATGCGGCCGGCGTACCTGGCGCTCATCGCCATCGCGGGCGCTCTCCTCGCGCCGATCGCCGTTCCCACTCTCCCGGCCGCCGCGTACTTCCGCTTTACCGAGCTGACGCACATCGAGCAGCCGCGCTTCGAACATCGCCGGACGACCTCGATGCCGCAGTTCTTCGCCGACCGCTTCGGCTGGCCGGAGATGGTGGCCACGGTGGCGCGGGTCTACAACAGTCTCCCGCCGGAGGAGCGAGCGAAGACGGCCATCTTCGGCAACGACTACGGCCAGGCCGGCGCGATCGACTTCTACGGTCCGCGCTACGGCCTGCCCAAATCGATCGGCGGCCATCTCTCCTACTGGTACTGGGGTCCGCGGAACTACACCGGCGAGAGCATCCTGGTGCTGGGGGATGACCGCGAGACGCTCGAGCAGAAGTTCGAGATCGTCCAGCCGATGGCCGAGATCGGCCATCCCTACGCCATGGCCCAGGAGCACTTCACCCTGTTTCTGGTGAAGAAGCCGCGCGGCTTCACGCTGCAGACAGCATGGCCGATGTTGAAGAAATTCGAGTGAGGCGGGGCTGCGCGGTCTCGAAGCAATCCCCCCGCGAGACCGCGAAACCCCGAGAACCGCGCAACCACGTTCCTACAGGAACCGGATTGACGAGAGCTCGTCGCCGAACGTATCGGGGCCGAGGATCCCACCCGAGGGCGGATTGTTCACGGTCAGCGTGGCGCTGTCCGGGGTTACCGAGGGAGTCGCGGAATGCAGGTTGTTGCAGAGTGCGACGAACGACGTACCCGTGGTAACGGTGAATTTGCCCTCATCCGTTCTGAACCCGCGGTCATTGAACATCTCCACGGCATTCTCCGTCGATTCCCGGGGAGTGGGCGGCGCGAGGTAGACGAAGGCGCTCAGCTCATCCTCGGCCTCGGTGTCGTTGAGGAATCCGCTTTCCAGATCGATGTCGTTCAGATTGCTCACTCCGTCCGCCTTGCTGAACGCGATATTGGTCTCGTCGAGGATACTGGCCAGCGTGTCGATGCCGAGGAGCATTTCCGCAAAGCGTGCCACCGTCGTCAGCGCGGAGATCACGTTGCGCACGGGCTGCAGAAGCGTGCGAACGTGCTCGACGGTCGAAATTGCCGAGGAACCCGGCACCATGATCAGGGCCGGCCCCCCGAAGTTCGTGTCGCGCGTGAGCGCCAGAACTTTGGGGAAAGGGACCGCGGGGATCGTCACGACGACTGGCCCGACATCCCTGTTTACGGTAACGGTATCGGCCGTGAGCATCACGCTCGCGATGATCGTTCGCTTCACTGTAGAAGACGCGCTCCCGTCGAAGAGCGTGAACGCGGGAAGGAACACGATGTCGAGCGTCGGGCTCGTCAGACCATTCGGCGCCAGGAAGTCGCTGCCCTCGACGAGATCGTTGTTCGCGTCATCCTGAATCTTCCAGACCACGGCGATGGTGGGAGCGATATCGCTCGGCACCGCCACGGGAAACGTTCCTGTCAATTTCCCGATCAGACCCGGCGTTCCGCTCGTATCCACGGTCGGGGGAACCGAGGTCAGGTTGAACAGCGGAAGGATCTTCGCGATCGAGGCGTCTTCGACGAACGTAGGCGAGTTGAAGTTGGTGTTGGAGAAGACGACATCCTTCGCGATGAAGTCGAGGCTGACGTCCTGTTGGACGATGTCCGTGAAATGCAGGAGCGAGAGTGGCGGCACGAGTGACGTACTGATCAATTGCCCCGGTTGGGCTGTCGCCGGCACTCCCGCGATGCTGAGAAGGGAGGCGGCCTGAGTAAGTTGGTCGGTCAAATCAGCCATGGTGATCTCCTTTCGACTCACGCATAGTGATCGGAAATCGGTGTTCGTTACATCCTCACGCGGAGACGCGGAGGAAGACGACGGTTTCTTCTCGGCGCACTCCGCGCCTCCGCGTGAGTCCTTCACCAAAATTGGAAAGCAATCCGGCCGGCGGCGGCCGTCCGACGTAACAAAACGAGCGCGAACGCCAAATCGGACCTACGTTGGTACATCCGGTTCACTTCTCAGGGGACTCCAAACAGCTAAATACGGAGATCATGGCGATGAAACATCGTTTTCTGTTTCTGCTCGCAACGCTCATTTGCGCGTCCTCGGGACTCGCCCAGCAAGTGTCGCCCGGCGTCGGCAATGCCGTTCTGCTGGCGAAGAACAGCATTCAGATCGATCAGTCGGCGGTGGTGGTCTCCGGCGATGTGATCGTAAACAACGCCACGGCCGGCCCGGTGCTCGGCGAGCTGGCGCTGTCGCTCGATCGCTCCGTCACCACCCCGGCGGGCTACAAGCTCGCGGCGACGTCGGTCGACCTCGATCAGTCGGCGGTGGCCGGCGGCGACGTCTACTACAACACGTTGGTGAATCAAGGCACGATCGCGGGGACGCTGTTCACACCGCTGGCGTTGCCGGTGTTCGCGACGCTTCCTACGGTATCCATCCGTCCGGCCGGTTCGGACAACGTGACCGTTCCGAATGGCGGACAGGTGACGCTGGGCGAAGGCGCGTACGGGGATCTCGTCGTCGGCACGTCGGCGACGGTGCATCTGACCGGCGGCGGCTACGCCTTCCGATCGATCACCGTCAGGAGCGGCGGCGCACTGCGATACGCCGCACCGGCCGACATCGTCGTGAACGGGCGCGCCGATTTCGGAGCCAACTCAGTGGTCCAGTCCGAAACCAGCGCGGGCCTCACGGGAGCGGCAATCCGCATCCAGGTCGATGGCATCAACGGCTCTGACGGAGCGCTGCTCTCGACGCCTCCGGCCGTTCATGTCGGGCAGGGCGGCAAGATGTTCGCCACCCTCTACGCCACCGCGGGCTCGATCGTCCTCGAACAATCGGTGGAAGGAAACGGTGCGTTCCTGGCGATCGACATCCTCGTCGGACGCAGCAGCCGCCTCACCATCAACAGCGCCTTCAACCAGCCGCCGTCGGCGAATGCACAGACCGTCTTCACGAACGGTTCGTCTCCGCTGGTCATCACACTGACCGGATCTGATCCCGAAGGCGGACCGCTGACGTTCAGCATCGTCTCCGGACCGCACGCGGGAACGCTCTCCGCGCCGGTGTCCGCGTCACCGACGAGCGCGAACGTCACCTACACGCCAACGTCCGCGAACGTGGCCGATTCGTTCACCTTCCGCGTGACCGATCGGGCCGGAGCCAGCGGCGACGCGGTGGTGACGATCAATCCGACGGCGCAAGAGCCGCCGCCACCCGCACCGACGACGGTGTTGGCAACCGACAGCACGGCGCAAACGACGAAAGACGTTGCCGCGACGCTCTTGCTCGGCGGCACGGCGCCCGCGGGCGTCTCGCTCACGTTCTCCATCGTTTCCGGCACCGGACCATTCCATGGATCGCTCGGCGCGGTCACGCAGGGCGCGGAAGTTCCGGAGCGCAGTGCAACGGTCGTCTATACGCCCGACGCCGGGTACACCGGTCCGGATTCGTTCCAGTTCCAGGCCTGCGGCACAATCGCCAGCGTCGCCGTCTGCGACAGCGCGCTGTTTGCCATCACCGTGCAGGCGGCGCTCTCCGATCCACCGGGCGTCATCGCCAGCGATGTGGAGGTCTCGACGCCTGCCGGCACGAGCGTTCTGGTCTCGCTCGGCGAGAATTCGATTCTGACCGCGAGCCGCCGCTTCGTGATCAGACCGATGGCGGCCATTCTCGATCCGGTCACGATCGCCGGCAATGTCGCCGATTCCAACGGCGATGGGCTCGGCGACAACGCCAATGCCCTTCCGGGCTCGACGCCTGTCTTCATGAGCGCCGGCGTGAATCAGTCCGGCGGCGCGGGCTCGAACGGAACCGTGCGGATGCAGTTCGAGTGGGACCTGTCGAATATCGGTTCCGCCGGCTCGCTCCAGAGCGCCCAGGTGGTGCTGCCCACCAACCGCGGCACGGTCGATTCGCTCGACACGTTCTTCTACTGGGTCTCCACCAGCGGCGACGGCAATCTCACCAACTCGGATTTCGAGGCTCCTGCGGAACAGATCCCCGACGCGGTCATGCAGGTGCCGCCAACGATGCCCATCGGCAGCGACGGCACCTTCAGTTTCAGCGTGCTCGACCAGTTGCGTGCCTCGGCGCAGAACGGCTTCACCTTCTTCGCCATTCAAGGCCGCGTGAACGAAAGCCTCACCGCCCCCGCGCGCGGTCTCCAGGTGCGCACGACCGCGAGCGGAAACGTGAGCAACAACGCCGTCCCGATGCTCTCCCTGACGACACCGGGCATCACCGCCCCGCTGACCTACACGATCACCGCCCTCCCTCCCGGCGGAGTCCTGCGCGACAGCGCGAATCAACTGATCACGAACGTCCCCTACAACCTCCCGAGCCCGCAGGTGAGCTACACGCCGAACACCGGTTTCCTCGGCGTCGATACGTTCTCGTTCAACGTGAGCAACGGGACGATCACCAGTTCCGCCTTCGGAAGGATCACCGTATTCGTCCCGAACTGCCAGACGAGTGTGACGGGGTGCAATAACGGGAGGTGAGAGAGGAACTGGAACGGTCAGGGCCAAATCAACGACGGTAAGAAGGCGAGCCGAGCAGTGTTCATTGTGATGCTCGGCTCGCCTGTCCCGAGGAATGGAAGTAGTTCGGGGACCGGGCCTTCGTTGTGTATCAAGTCCCGCCGCTCCTGATCTCCCGTAGGCATCGGCGTGTCTTGAGAATATTCGCAATGTCTGGTCGCTCTCTAAGTTGCCTCTGAGTGGTAACATAGGCGCGATGGCGTTTCGCCTCATCTTCGAATCCGACGGGAACGAAATCCGACTCATCCGTAAGAGTCGCGTAGACATGATCGCTCCTGCGCCGCCTACGGACGCCGATCAGCGTAGCCCTGGCGTGTTCGCTGAAGTCAGAAATGACCGCGACGAGACGATGTACCAGACTAATGTTTCTGCCCAGCTTCAACCTACCGTGGAGGTCTTTGCTCCAGACGCTCCGATCGAGCGTGTGGATGCGCCCAACCAAAAACGCGTCGTTGTGATCGTCATCCCTGATCCGCCAGATGCCCGCTCGCTCGTTCTTGTCCGCCGGGGCGGTGAAGAAGCAGTGGGCGCCGAGGAACATCTCCTTTCTGAAGGCGTCACGATCAAGCACGAACTTGTACGGATTCCTCTGGTAGACAAGGACCTAATTGAATGAGTCCCGTCAACGGTGCCGTACTCGACACCGCGAAAATTGTCGACAATGGCCCGAGCGCTAGTCGTTGGGATCTTGTCGTCATGGGCGATGGATACCTTGCCAGCGAGATTCCAAAATACGAGCAGGACGTGGCACGTGTAGTCAACGCGATCCTCAAGACGCCGCCATTTGACGTTTTGCGCGCAGCAATGAACGTACATCGCGTGAACGTTGCATCCACCGAAACGGGCGCGGGTGATCTTTGTAGGGCAATTCATCGAGCGACGTTTTTCAGTGCGAATTTCTGTTCGAGCGGAATTGATCGCCTCCTTGTTTGCGATACCGCGACGGCCCTCAATGTCGCGCTTGACGCGGTGCCTCAAATGAACGCGACTTTGGTGGTCGTAAACAGCACGACTTATGGAGGTTCTGGCGGCGCGGTACCAGTGTTCTCACTTGCTGCCGGTGCCTTCGAAATTGCCCTTCACGAGATGGGACATTCGCATTTCGGTCTCGCAGACGAATACGCCTCTTTGCGTGATTGCCGTGAACTCGATCACGCTCAGTACGCTGGCTCAGAGCCTGCCGAGCCAAACGTAACGGCGCGCCTAGATCCTCTAAAATGGATGAGTCTCGTCACTACAGGGGTGAGTATCCCAACGACAGTCAACAATGACTGCACCGATTGCGACAAGCAGCCAAATCCCGTCTCGCCGGATGCAGTTGGTGCATTTGACGGCGCCCGTTATTACCGGTGTGGCATGTTTCGTCCGCAATACGATTGTCGCATGCGTGTACTTGGCTTCCCGTTTTGTGCCGTGTGTCAGCACACCATTCACCGTGTTCTCGCGCCTTTTCTGCCCGTAAGGGGGCGCGCGGTTCGACCGTAGCGCGAAGCGACCGTATGAGGCATTGCTCGGATCAAGGTGCCGTAGTAGGGTTATCCGGAGGTTCACCTCTCGGGATCATCTCCGCCTTGGTCGAGTTTGCAGATATGACCCAACGTACCCAACGTGCTAGCCAATTGCTGTTAGGTTTGGTCACATCTGAACATCAAACTTCCGGAATTGTCACTACCGCCCTACGTTGAATTTCCAGATGTGACCCAACGCTCAACCAATTTTGACCCCCGGCTATCGTTGGATGTATCATTAAATCAGTACACGGTAGCCGGAACGCCCATGGATATCAGCCCACCAGATCCCACCGAGGGGCTCGGCGAGATTGCCTCGCCTTCGCCTGCGTCGCTCATTGAGGAAGCGATGGCGGAGTTCAGGGAATTCGATGTTCCGGAGTTGAAGGAATTCCTGCGCCGAAACAAGGAGACCGTCGAGGGGTTGATGATCGGCGGAGTGAAGAAAGACCTCCTCAGCCGCATCAAGGAACACATCGAGAACGGACTGATCACCCTCGCTGCCGCATATGCATACATCGACGCGATGCGCGAGCACGGCCGTCAGCACCTTTTCCTCTTTCAGATCCGGCATTCTCACAGCGCCGAGCTAGCGACGCTACGTTCGAAGCACACGCCGTTTAATGACACGCTCCCCGCCAAGCCTCATGAGCCAACGCTGACCGGCATCTTTCTCCGCGGAGACGACCTTGTCTTCCGATGGATTGAAACTCGTGGTTGGCAACAGCAGATCCCTGCGGGTCCAAATCAGCTTGAGGTCAAGCATGAAGCCGAGCGCTCCGTGAACTTCTTCAGCGTCGATCTGGCTACGGGCCATGCGGCGATTCATATCCAGACGCTGAAGCCGAATCACGAGAGGAACCTCCTTGAGGAACTGGAGATCTATCGAAGCCTCGTCCAGGACAAGGTCGGCCTGGATCACTTCTCGCCGCTCAGTCTCGAACCGGTGATCCGTGAGCTTCTTACTTCGAACACGATGAAAGTACAGCGCTGGCTTATCGACTGGCCTGGACGCGGCCACCTTTCTGGAAATGTCGATCCTGGTTTCGTCGAGATCATTCTCCTCCGCTTCGCCGAATACGTCGCCCAGGAGCTCGGTGGCGACTGGTTGTTCAGCCGGAAGAGCGGACAGCGGAAAGTCCGTGCGATTCTCAACGCAAGAACGAACGAAGTCGAGATCCCGAACCGATGCGACCATGAAGAAGAGCAGGTCATACTCGGCGATATCCGTAAAGCCCCGCCACACGAGCTTCAGATCCGCGCTCTCAACGAGGTGGCGCGCGCGCACGAAGAGCTACGCCCCGCCCTCGAGACCTTCGATGTGCAATTCGCGATACGTGGCGAGCGCGAAATCGACATTCAAAAGGCGGGAGGGAACTGGGTCGTCGGACCCAAGAGTGCACAGGCTGCCCAAGAGCTCACATCCAAGTATCCGGACCTCTTCCGGCTTCGCTATCGCGTTCGTTGTCCCGACGAAAAGCCGGCCCAGGATGGGAAACTCCACGAAACGATTCCCAAAACGATCGACTGCAAGCACAGAGGGAAGAGCGTCACGCACACGTCCGAGGGGATGATCGAGACGATCCTCGTTTTTGAGCCGCCTCGTGAAAGGCAGCAGTTGATTCCTAAAGTAGCCAAAGCTGTCGAGCCGCTGATGCCGCAGAAGCTCAGACGCAGCGTGGTCGGGGCCACGACGATTCTTGTCTTTGCGATTTTTTATATTCCTGTCGTTTTCGGCACAGCGTGGATGTTCCTGTGGCTGCAGAAGCGCTTCGACTCGACGACTGGCTTCGTCTTTACCAGTATCGCCTATGCCATCGTTCTTCTGGTCGAATTGGGAGCCGTCATCAAGCTTTTGGGCAATCCGGTAACGGAACTCGCACTGAAAGTCCTACTGAAGCTTGCCTCGCTGTTCCGGTTGAGGTCTAAGACAGAGCAGCCTTCAAAAGCGAAGGTTCACAAGGTCTCAGGCCGGCGTTAGGGCTGCGATGGTGGGAGAACCTTTGGGCCCATCCTCTTCTTGATCACGATCGGAATCGCGATCAGGGCCAGGAGCAGGGCGCAGACGATGGCCAGGCGGCGGAGGGCGTCGCCCTGGGTCATCGTGCCGTTGACCAGGGAGTCGGCGCAGTAGGTGAAGACGATGTGGGAGGGGATGACGCCGAGGAGGGTGGCCCAGAAGTAGTCGCGGAAACGCATGCGGGCGATGCCTGCGGCGTAGTTCCAGACGGCGAAGGGGGGGCCGGGGATGAGTCGAACGATGAGCATGGAGGTGAAGCCGGCGTTCTCGACCTGCCGGCGGACGGCGTGGCCGGCGCTGCCGAATTTCTCGAGCAGGCCTTCGCCGAGGAATCCGCCGACGTAGTAGGAGGCGATGGCGCCGAGCATGCCGCCGGTGATGGCGTAGACCGCGCCGAGCTTCCATCCCCAGATCACCCCGGCGGCGATGACGAAGATGCTGGCGGGAACGGCAAAGACGCAGCCGACGGCATAGAGGACGATGAGCACGATCGGCCCGTACCAGAGTCCGCGAAGCCAGACGATCAGGTCCTTCAGGTGGGCCTTGGTGATGTAGGCGCGCAGCGGCGAGAAATAGAGCGCCACCACGCCGCCGGCGAGAACCGCCAGGACGGCCAGTTTGATGGCGCCGCGTCTGTTCATCGAGGCCGGACCGCCACGAGGGTGCCGGAGTCGTTCGTCGCCGCCAGCCCGTTCACGCGCAGCACGGTGTCGAGCGCGGTTCTGCACGGCACGTTACGGAAAAGGAACGTGCCGCCTCCCGTCACGCCGGGATCGATGATCAGGTTGCGGATGCCGCACTGCTTCTGGATCGATTTGAGGACGTCATGCACGTCGGCATCTTTCACGTCGAGCGTCACGGTCGCGTGTTTCGCGGGCGCAGCGATGGCCGCGGAACAGACGAGCAGCAGGGATGCGATGAGGAGGGCCGGTCTCACGCGTCGCCACAACGAGCGGGCGCGCATCGGGCATTCCGAGGCGTGGAATCGACGACAAGTTGCAAGCCCGCGGCGGCGGCGGCTCCGGCCCGCGGCACAGACAAGAGTGTCTGTGCCACATTCTGTCCCGCAAGACTCCGCTCTCCTGCCAATACCGAGGGCCAATGTGGCACAGACACTCTTGTCTGTGCTCAGCGGCGCAGCCGCGCGTCACGGCGCCGAGGTCAACATCTCTCTTGCCCGCACCTCGGTCGTCAACGACGGCGCATCCGGCCCTTTGGGATGGGTGATGCCGGTGAGCGTCGTCACGGTGACGCGGCTCCATCGCGCCGGGATGTCGAGCGTGACCTCGATGGTCGACGTTACCGCGGCGTCGGCGGGGGTGTCGAAGACGAGCGCGCCGATGCGGTCGACGGTGCGTACGAACGACAGCTCGATGATGGCCACCGGATGGCCGGCACGCTGTTCGATCGTGCGAAGCGTGGCCCGGGCGGGGATGGTCTTTACACCGTGGCCGAGCGAGTCGTAGCAGTCGGCGAGCTGCGCGGCAGGAACGCTCCATGACGCGCCGACGACCAGCGGATAGTTGGCGATGCAGAGATTGGTGGCCTCCACGCGGAGCGATCGCTGCGCGAGCTCGATCAGTCCCGTCCGCTCATCGTCGTCGAGCGCCTTGCCGTCGCCCGACGTGACGTCGATGGTCTTCCCCTTCACCACGAACTGCAGCGTGCGTCCGTTCATGGCACCGAATTCACTGCTGTTCTCGTCGCCGTGCAGCACGCGGCCGTAGACGCGGCGCGAATGCACGCCGGCCGCGTCGCGGGTGAGCGTCGTGTCGGTGTACTCCTCGCGGTCCATCTGCGAGATGCGCTTGTTCGAGAGCTCCTTCCCGTCGACGGCGCGGACCGTGCTCGTACCGCTGATCTGCAATTCGGCCGCGCCGTGCACGGCCGTGCCGACGGGAGGGTTGATGACCGGAGCGATGCGAACGGTGTCAACGGCGAAGGCTGAGGATGCGAGAGTTAAGAGCGTCACGGCACAGACAAGAGTGCCTGTGCCTAGCGCCGCGGGGCGGCGCAAATGCCGGCGAAGCCGGCTTGAGATCGTAGCCCCCGGTTTCAACCGGGGGTTTTCGAGGTCAGCCCCCAGTTGCAAGCCCGCTTTAGCGGGCGACAGATTCCGAGGTGGCATCCGCCGGGACGTCCGCATGGCTCGCGCGCCATACCTCACAGCTACAGCAACCGCTTGACCCACTCTGGACGAGACCTGCCGGCTCTGCCGCCTGCTAAAGCGGGCTCGCAATTTGGGTACCGCCAGGAACCCCCGGCTAAAGAGCCGGGGGCTACGATCTCTCGCCGGCTTCGCCGGCGAATATGCCGTGATCGCGGGGTCGTAACGTCCAATCTCCAGGGCACAGACAAGAGTGTCTGTGCCACATTGGTCCTGCTTTGACGGCACAAGGAACCGCCGCAACCGGGAAGTCATCAAGCCAGGCTCTCGACGATGATGGCGATGCCCTGTCCGCCGCCGATGCATGCCGAGGCCAGGCCGTAGCGCTTCCGGCGGCGTCGCAGCTCGTAGAGCAGGGTGATGACGAGGCGCGTTCCGGAGGCCGCGAGCGGATGGCCGAGGGCGATCGCGCCGCCGTTGACGTTCAGCTTCTCCATGTCGACGCCGAGCTCCTTCGACACGGCCAGGATCTGGCCGGCGAAGGCTTCGTTGATCTCGATCAGATCGATGTCGGGGAGCGACATGCCTGCTTTCTTCAGAGCGATCTTCGTCGACGGCACCGGCCCGATGCCCATGATGTCGGGATCGCAGCCGGCGATGCCCCACGAGACGATGCGTCCGAGCGGCTTCTTGTTCTTGGCGTTATCCGCCGAGGTGACCACGACCATGGCCGCGCCGTCGACGATGCCGCTGGCGTTGCCGGCGGTGACGAAGCCGTCTTTGGCAAAGGCCGGTTTCAGCTTCGCCAGCCCTTCCATCGTCGTGTCGGGACGTAGGTGATCGTCGGCGGTGATCTGCTCGCCTTTGCGTCCGACTGGCACAGCAACGATCTCATCCTTCAGTCGTCCCGCGCTCGCGGCATCGGCGGCGCATTGCTGGCTGCGCAATGCGTATTGGTCCTGCTCCTCGCGCGAGATGTTGTACTTCCGCGCCAGGTTGTCCGACGTCTGGGCCATATACAGGCCGACGTAGCTGTCGAGCAAGGCCACCATGAGCGAGTCTTCGAGGGCTCCCTGGCCGAGCTTGAGCCCTTTGCGCGCGCCGCGGATGACATGCGGCGCCTGCGACATGTTCTCCATGCCGCCGGCGAGGATGGTCGTGGCCTCATCGAGCTGGATCTGTTCGGCGGCGCTGATGATCGACTGGATGCCGGAGCCGCACAAGCGGTTCAGCGTGAGGGCCGGGACTTCTTTGGGCACGCCGGCCTTGAGCCCGACGTGTCGGGCGCCGTAGATGGCGTCGCCCGATGTCTGGAGGGCGTTGCCGACGATGACGTGATTCACTTCCTCCGGCGCGACACCGCTGCGCGATAGTGCTTCCTTCGCGGCGATGACGCCGAGGTCGATGGCCGTGATGTCGCTGAAGGAGCCGTTGTATTCGGCCATCGGCGTGCGGGCGCCGTCGAGGATGACGATGTCTTTCATTGGATCTCCTTGGGAGGGCAGAAGGCAGAAGGCAGAAGGCAGAAATTCTGCGATCGCTTTCTCCTCATCCTTCTGCCTTCATCCTTCTGCCTTCTGCCTTTCAAAACCCTTTCGGCAACGTCATGCCGAGGTTCTTCACGAGGAAGGCCATCTGATCGGTGGTCTCCTCGATGATCTTCCCGGTCGGCTTGCCGCCGCCGTGTCCGGCCCGGGTCTCGATGCGGATCAGCACCGGCGCGGGACCGGCTTGCGCTTCCTGGATGGAGGCGGCGAATTTGAAACTGTGTCCCGGCACGACGCGGTCGTCGGTGTCGGCCGTGGTGATGAGCGTGGCCGGGTACTTCGTTCCGGGCTTGATGTTGTGGTACGGCGAGTAGGCATAGAGGGCCTTGAACTCCTCGGGGTTCGCGGACGAGCCGTAGTCGTCGACCCAGTAGCGGCCGGCGGTGAATTGATTGAAGCGGAGCATGTCCATGACGCCGACCGCGGGCAGCGTCGCGCCGAAGAGGTCCGGACGCTGGGTCAGCACCGCGCCGACGAGAAGGCCGCCGTTGCTTGCCCCCTGCACGGCCAGCTTGGCCGGCTTCGTGTAGCCGTTCTTCGTCAGGTACTCGGCCGCGGCGATGAAGTCATCGAAGACGTTCTGTTTGTGCAGCTTCATCCCGCCTTCGTGCCACGCTTCGCCGTACTCGCCGCCGCCGCGAAGGTTCGCCACCGCGTAGACGCCGCCCATGTTCATCCAGGTGAGGCGCGAGACGGAGAAGCCGGGGGTCATGGAGATGTCGAATCCACCGTAGCCGTAGAGAAGCGTCGGATTGTCGCCGTTGAGCTTGAGGCCTTTCTTGTACGAGATGAACATCGGCACCTTGGTGCCGTCCTTGGACGTGTAGAAGACCTGCTTGACGACGTAATCGTCGGGGTTCATCGCCACTTTGGCGCGGAAGAGGAGCTGCTTCTCGCCGCTGCTGATGTCGTAGCGGTAGACGCTCGGCGGCGTGGCAAAGCTGGAGAAGGTGTAGAAGGTCTCGTTGTCGTCGGAGCGGCCGCTGAAGCCGCCGGCGCTGCCGATGCCGTCGAGCTCCATCGTGCGAACGAGCTTGCCGCCGGTGTCGAACAGGCGGATCTCGCTGTGGGCGTCGCGGAGGTAGTCGGCCACGAACCGATGGCCGATGTAGTCGACGCCCTGCAGCTTGGCGTCGCTCTCGGGAACGATCTCTTTCCAGTTCTCGCGGGCGGGGTTGCGGAGATCGATGGCGATGAGGCGGCCCTTCGGTGCGTTCAGGTCGGTTCTGAAGTACAGCACCGGGCCGTCGTTGCCGACGAACGAGTAGTCGTTCTCGATCTTGTCGACGACCGTGACCGGCATGGCGTACGGGTCCTGAAGATCTTTGACGTGGACTTGATTCTTGGCCGCGGTCCCGGCGGAGGTGCTGATGATCAGGTAGCGTCCGTCCTCGGAAACATCAGCGCCATGGTTCCATTCCGGCTGCGCGGCGTCGTAGTACGTGACGACGTCGTCGGATTGAGGCGTGCCGAGGCGATGGTAGTAAACCTTCTGGTCGCGGTTGAGGCTCTGGTACGCCTTCCCCGCCTCGACAGCCGGGAAGCGCGAGTAGAAAAAGCCCTTGTCGTCTTTCGTCCAGGAGATGCCGGAGAACTTGACCCACTTGATCTCGTCGGGGAGCTGCTGTCCGGTGGCCACATCGACCACCTTGATGATTTCCCAATCCGATCCGGCTTCGGCAACTTGATACGCGGCGTACCTGGCGTCGTCGGTGATGGCCAGACCGCCGAGGGCAACGGTGCCATCCTTCGACCAGCCGTTCGGATCGAGCAGCACGCGCGGTGTGTCGCCCCACTTGTCGACGGTGTAGACGACGAACTGGTTCTGCAGGCCGTTGTTCTTCGAGAAGAAGTAGCGGCCTCCGCGCTTGAAGGGCGTCGAGTATTTCTCGTAGTTCCAGAGCGTGGTGAGCTGTTTGCGGATCGGCTCGCGCGAGGGGATGGCGCCGAGGTAGTCGAACGTGATCTTGTTCTCGGCCGTAACCCAGTCGGCGACCTCCTTCGAGGTGCGGACGTCGGTCTCCAGCCAGCGATAGGGGTCGGCGACTTTGGTGCCGTGGTAATCGTCGACCTGGTCGACCTTCTTCGTCTTCGGATAGTCGATCGGCGCCGCGGATACGGCGAAGGTGACGAACGCCAGCGCGGCAATCAGGATGACCGCGGACTTGCGGAGATGCATCGGATGCTCCTTTGGGTGTGGGGTGAGTCGAGTGGATCAGTAGATCAGTGGCAGTCGATCCTAGTCTACTAATCTACCTGCCACTGATCCACTGATTCCGTTTTGGTAACAGCAATGCAATGCCGGCAAGTTCCACGACCACGATCCAGACGCTTCCCTCGATGCCGAACAGGCCGCCGGTGAGCCACGGTGAGCCGCGGCCGATCGTCCGCAGGACGGTCTCGCTCGGGACGTAGCCGCTGACGTTGTAGCCGAGAATCGGACCGGAGAGAAGGTTCCAGCCGAGGTGGATCCCCATCGGGAACCAGAGGCGCTCGTAGCGCGCATAGGCCAGGGCCAGCAGGATGCCGGCGAAGAACAGATTGGCCATCGCCAACAGCGAGACGGCGTTGTTGCCTGCATGAAGGGCTGCAAAGACGACGGATGAGAAGAGCACGGCGGCCAGGCGATGCGTGCGCCAGATCTTCTGGAACGGATAGCCGCGGAAGAGCAGCTCTTCATGGAAGACCGCCGGCAGAAACACGGCCACGAGCTCGAGCCACGGGAAGCCGTTTCCTGCCACATGCCGCAGCCGGGTGGTCAGCATCACCAGCCCGTCCGCCGCGCCGATCAGGAGGACGGCCACACCCCAGCCGAACAGCATCTCGCGAACGGCAAGAGGCGGCCGAACGAAAAAACCGAGAGGCCAGTGGCCATGCTCCAGGATGCCGATCGTTCCGATCGTGGCCGCGCAGACGCTGAGCAGGGAGACCCATTGACCGAAGTAGGCACCGGCGACCGCGGCGAGATATCCGGCGACGAAGAAGGTGGCCAGATACAGCGCCGCGAACAGGCTGAGCGCGGCCACGAGTTGCCAGAAGCCGCCCTGGCGAACATCGGAGCGGGTTGCGAACGTCGCCGAGTCATATTCGGATTTCATCTCCGCACATGATGACGTAGAGAGTCGCGATTTAGTTTGTATTCATGAAGTTACACGTGTTACGGCGTGTTGGCGATGGTATAAATCAGCAGGACAGAAATCGCTTCCACTCCCCTCCAATGCTCTTCATAATCGATTTCGATGGGACCGTCGCTCCGGCAGATACGGTAGACGCCCTTCTCGAGCAGTTCGCCGATCCGGAATGGCGGAGGATCGAGCTGGAATGGGTCGCAGGGCGGATCAACTCCCGGGAGTGCATGGCGGCGCAACTGGCTCTCGTGGCGGCCGAACGCCCCGATCTCGAGAGTTTTCTTCGCTCCGTGGCCATCGATCCGGCGTTTGCGGCGTTCGTTCGCCACGCAACGACTTTCGCCGATCTGGCAATCGTCAGCGATGGTCTGGACTATCCAATCCGGCACGCATTGCAGGGACTCCACACCCCGCCAATCCCGGTCTTCGCAAACCACCTCGGCTTCCGGCCCGGCGGTCTCGAGCTCTCGTTTCCGTATGCCGACGCCGCCTGCAGCGTGAAGAGCGGCCTCTGTAAGTGCGCCGTAACGCGCGCCGTCGATGCCGGACGGGGCCTGACGACCGTGCTGATCGGCGACGGCCGGTCTGACCAGTGTATCGCCCGCCGCGCGGATTACGTCTTCGCGAAGGGTTCCTTGATCCGCTTCTGCGAAGCCGAGCAGATCCCATACATGCCATTCGAATCATTCACTGACGTATTGACCATGGTCAGGGGGTGGAACATCCGTCCACGCAGCGAACAACCGATCGAGGAGAGGTCATGTCCCTTGGCAGTTACCTAGAACCGGACGTCATTTCATCCGAACGTACAGAGCTGAGCACCGAGGAGCTCCTCGAAAAAGACAGCCGCTACTGTTCGTATGGCGACACCGTTCATTATGCCAACCCTCCCAAGATCTTCTCCGGCTGCGAGGGCAGCTATCTGTTCGACGACAATCAGACGCCTTATCTCGACCTGCAGATGTGGTATTCGGCCGTCAACTTCGGCTACAAGAACCGGCGGCTGAACGATGCGCTGAAACGGCAGATCGACACCCTCCCGCAGCTTGCCTGCCAGTACCTGCATAAGGAGAAAGTCGAGCTCGCCGAGGAACTGTGCAAGGTCATGGAGGCGCGCCTGGGAGTGAAAGGGCGCGTTCACTTCAACGTCGGCGGCGCGCAGGCGGTCGAAGACTCACTGAAACTCGTCCGGAATGCAACGGGCAGGAATCTCAATTTCGCCTTCATGGGCGGCTACCATGGCCGCACGCTCGGGGCGAGCGCCATCACCTCCAGCTACCGCTACCGGCGCCGCTACGGGCATTTCTCGGACCGAGCCCAGTTCATCCCCTTCCCCTACTGCTTCCGCTGTCCTTATGACCTGAAGAAGGAAGACTGCGGGCTGTACTGCGTCAAACAGTTCGAGAAGCTGTTTGACACGGAGTATCACTCGGTATGGGACAGCAAGGCCCAGCAGTCCGAGTTCGCGGCGTTTTACATCGAGCCGATCCAGGGCACCGGCGGGTACGTAATTCCTCCCAAAGGATACTTCGAGGAATTGACGCGCATCCTCAACGAGCGCGGCATTCTGATCGTGGTCGATGAGATTCAGATGGGCATTCACCGGACCGGGAAATTCTGGTCATTCGAGCACTTCGGCCTGAAACCGGACATCGTGGTTTTCGGCAAGGCGCTGACGAACGGCCTCAATCCTTTGTCGGGAATCTGGGCGCGGGAAGGGCTGATCTCTCCCGAGAAGTTCCCCCCGGGCTCCACGCATTCGACCTTTTCTTCGAACACCCTCGGCACGGCCACCGCGCTGGAGGTCATGCGCATGGTTTCCGAATCGGACTACGAAGGGAAGGTCAACGAAAAAGGGGCCTATTTCCTCTCCCGCCTGCAGGAGTTGAAGGGACGGTGGCGGATGATCGGCGACGTCGATGGCCTCGGCCTGGCTATGCGGATCGAGATGTGCCAGTCTGACGGCTTCACTCCCAACCAAGCACTGACCAACGCGATCTTCGAGGAGGGGCTGAAAGGCGACATCGCGGCGCGCGGGAGGCACTATGGCCTCGTGCTCGACGTCGGAGGCTATTACAAGAATGTCTTTACCCTGGCCCCCTCGCTGGAGATCACGGAAGACGAAATCGATCTCGGGATCGACCTGCTGGAGAGTCTGTTCCACCGTTGCGGTGCGAATTGATTCGGTGAATTGATCCTATGACTACAGACAGGCACGGAATCGTGGAAAAGCGCGGTAACACGGGCGTGCTGCTGGTTCACGGCATTACCGGCTCGCCCGCGGAGATGAGACCTCTGGTCAGGAAACTGGCAGCACAGGGCTTCAGCGTCTCCTGCCCGCAGCTTGCCGGCCACTGTTCGAACCTGGCCGATCTGAAACGGACGCGCTGGACCGATTGGTACAAGTCGCTGGAACGGGCCATGGAGAGCCTGGCCGAGGAGTGCGATACGATTTTTGTATCCGGATTGTCGATGGGTGCGCTGCTGGCATTGAAGCTGGCCGCCAATCATCCCGACCGCGTCCAGGCCGTTGCCACGCTCTCGGCCACGTTCTTCTATGACGGCTGGAACGTCCCCGCTCTACGGCAGCGCTTCCTCCTGCCGCTCGCAATCTACACACCCATTCGTTACCTCTGGTCGTATCACGAGCCGCCGCCTTATGGCATCAAGGATGACCGTATCCGAAACATGATCGCCGCCGTGTACCAGAACAGCAATCTCAGCCTGCCGGAGAAGTACGGCTATTCCGAATTTCCCGGGGTCACGATCCGCGAGACCTTCCGGCTGATCAAAGCCGTGAAACGCGATCTGGCCCGCATCGTCGCGCCGCTCCTCATCGTTCATTCCACGGAAGACGACATGGCCAGCCTGAAGAATGCCGCGTTTCTGGCGTCACAGGTTTCCTCCCCCGACGTGGATACGTACTATGTCGATGACACGTATCACGTGCTGACCCTGGACAAGCGTAAGGACGACGTGGCCGCACGCGTGGCGGAGTTTTTTCTGCGCGTCGGCGCGGCCTCGTTGGAACCGGTCTCTATGAATCTCAGCGGCGCATGAGCCGGAAATAGGAAGAATCATGGCCACCATATTCGAAAGAGTGCAGACGATTGCGGCAAAGAAGTACTCTCTGGATCCGGCAACGATCACGCCGGAATCGACGCTGGAGAGCCTCGGGCTCGATTCCCTCGACCTGATCGAGCTCCTGTTCGACGTGGAAGACGAGTTCAATATTCGCGTTCCGCAGGACGGCGGCGCGGCTCTGAAGACGGCCACCATGGCCGATATCGTCGAAAGCATCCGGAAGCTCGTCCCCGAGGAAATGCCGGCGACGTGAGTCCATGTCAAACCAGGCCCTCTTCTTCTGGATCGCGAACATAGTCCTCGATACAGTCGGGCATTTGGCGTTCAAGTCCGCCGCGTCGGCCCATGGCGAAGATGAGCTGCAGCGCTGGAAGCAGATGTTCCGGTCGCCGCGATTGTGGATCGGCATCACCTGCTTCGTTCTGGAATTCGCCGTCTGGTTTGCGCTGCTGTCGCTCATCCCTCTGTCACAGGCGGTGTTGATCGGGTCGATCAATATCGTGGTGGTCATGCTGGCCGGTAGACTGCTGTTTCATGAGCGCCTCGATCGGTTGCGGGTGGCGGGAATGTCGCTGATCGCGGTCGGCGTCGCGCTCGCCGGAGGGCTCGTGTGAACCGGCGGCAATTCTATCTGGCCGGGTTTGGCGCGCTGGTGCTGGCAGATACCTGGACCCAGACGGCGTTCAAACTGGCGTCACGGGCGACCGGCGAATTTGTACCGAACATGATCTGGCTTCGCGCCGCAGCCCTCAGTCCCTGGATTTATGGGGCGATTGCCGGCTACATCATTGCGTTCCTCACCTGGATGACCTTGCTCGAGCACGCTCCCATCGGGCCGGCCTTTGCGGCGTCGCATCTCGAGGTGGTCACCGTTCTCATCGTATCCGTCATGCTCTTCGGCGAACGCCTTTCCGCGGCCAAGCTGGCCGGCGCCGCCTGCATCGTGCTGGGCATCATTTTCCTGAGCCTCAGCGAGTCGAAGCACAGCCATGCCTGACCGCTGGCGTGAGATCCCGCCAACGGCAGGCCTTCCGCCGCGTTGGAGCGATTTTCTGCCGCGAGCCAATGGGCACTCTCTGGAAGTGACGATCGCCGGGATTCTGGACGTCCCTTCGGTGCAGATCGAATGCTCAGGGACCGCGGCGCTGGTCATCGCCCTGACCACACTCAAGCAAATGAGCGGCCGCCGCTCCGTGCTCATTCCGGCTTATACCTGTCCTCTGGTTGCGCTGGCAGTGCTGCATTGCGGCCTGCGGCCCGTCATCTGCGATCTGCAGCGGAATCACTTCGACCTCTCCCCCGAAGCGTTGGAGCACGCCTGCAATGACGATACGCTGGCGATCGTTCCCACCCACCTCGGCGGAAGAGTAGCCGACCTGACCATGGTCTCCAGCCTCGCACGGCGTAACGGCGCGTGGGTGATCGAGGACGCGGCCCAATCGCTTGGGGCAACGTATCAAGGCCGGCCGGTTGCTACGTTCGGCGACATCGGCTTCTGCAGCCTTGCCGTCGGAAAGGGCCTCACTCTTTACGAGGGTGGCGTGCTGGCCACGCGTGACGAAAGCCTGCGCCGGGCCTTACGCGAGACCAGCGCACAGGCTGTCCCGTATCGCGCGGCCTGGGAGGCTCTGCGCCTGGCCCAGTTGTTCGCGTACGGGATGCTGTATCGGCCGGCGGGCCTTCGCCTCGCCTATGGTGTGCCGCTGCGACGGGCATTGAAACGGAACAGGTTGATCGATGCGGTCGGCGACGACGTTCCTTCCGGCATCCCCATTCACCGCGTCGGGACCGTCCGGCGGATGATCGGAGGGAATGCCTCGATCCGCCTCGCTTCATTTCTGGCGATGCTTTCCGAGCAGGCCATCGCTCGAAAGAAAGACCTCGAAGGGATTTCGGGTGTGACGGTGATGGACGATTCGCGCGGGAACGAGGGGACCTGGCCCTTCCTCATGGTTCTGATGCCGACGGCACGGGCGCGCGACGCGGCGCTGGCTCGGCTGTGGACAGCCGGCCTCGGCGTCAGCCGGCTGTTCATCCACGCCTTGCCTGACTATCCGCGCCTGGCCGGAAAATTCGGAACGTCGGATGTTCCCAATGCCCGCGATTTCGCGGCCCGCATGCTGACCATCTCCAACAGCCCGTGGCTGCTCGATCGCGACTTCGCGACGATTCAATCAGTCCTGGCCGGCGGCGTCGACGCCGCGTGAGCGCATTTCTCAAGCGATTGATGCGTCGCGTTACATCCGCGTGAAACGCCCCCTCATCCGCCTTCGGCACCTTCTCCCCCGCAAGAAACCGCGGGGGAGAAGGACTCTCGATGAAGGGAGTAGCAAGGCTATCGAGGGACCAATTCAAGTGAGCGTGTGAGAAATGCTGCCCAGCAGCGACAGCAACTCACGGTTCACCTCGTGATGTCGGGCCTGCCACGCCTCTAGCAGATGATCGGGAATCGGCGGCTGGCGATCCAGACCGCTAAGCAATCGCTTGAAGCGGCCGCGATATCGGTAGGAGGAAACGTCGCCGGTCACGTCGCTGCCTACCAGCCGTCCTCGTAACGGCCGGATGGCGGAGGTGAGCTCCTCGAGCCGCATGACCCCCTGATCCCAGTTCGTGTTGACGACGTCGGCCGCCAACACGTCTTTGTCGATCGAGAGATAGATGGGCTCGACGGAGGCTTTCATGGCGTCGCTAAAGGCATCGAGCAGCGAAGCCATCGACGCAAAGGAGCGGCCATGCCGAATACCGAGTGCCCTCATCGCGCGCAACGTCCTTTGCACGCACCAATAGCGCACCTTGCCCGAGTAGAGCGGCAGGAGGTGGTTCTCCCACAGATGGCCGCCATCGACGTCGTTCGACGTAATGCCGACCACGTGCACGCGCGCGACGAACGGCAACCGGCTCACATGCCAGACCCATGAACCGCAATGGATTCCGAAGGGATAGCGCATGTTGTCCGGATGATTGTCGAAGACAACGATCTGGAGTTGTACGCCCAGGATCCGCAGACGCTCGATGAGGAGGTAGCTCACGTGGTGGTAGTCGCCGCTGCCGAGGAAGACCGCCGCCGGCGACAGCGCATCGAGGACCGGAGCAAGTTGCCGGCCCAGCGCGCGCAGAACCGGCATGCGGCAGCCGAAACGGATGGCTTCCTGGCTGTCGCCCAAAGGAACGACGGCGGCGTCCGGAAGCGGCCGGACCGAACCGTCGAAATCAAGAATGAGGGATCGGGACACTCGCGTCCTGCCACCGGCGGTCCGCCTCAAACAAACGTTTGAACGGCCGCAGAAGTGTTCTCAGCACTGGATTGCGCACATAGACGGCGTGCTCGGTAAAGGTGAAGCGCGCACCAAGCTCGCGCTTGATCTCGGGATCGGTCCACCCGGCGACGTAATAGCGAAAGCCGTGAGCCAGCGCATATTCGAGGTTGTGAAACCAGCTCACCGCATAGAGATTGTAGTGGCGTGACTGCGGATAGGCGAAGCCGACGTACTTGTCGATGAGCATCGTCTCCTGGAAAACGCAGAAATTGAAGCCGATCAGCGCGCCGTCGACCCGATAGGTGAAGACAACTCCCTCCATGTCGCCGTCCTGGAGCACGGCCCGGAAGAACGCCGGCGTCAGGAGATCGAAGTGCAGGTCGCTCTGCCGGTAGACGTTCAGGTAGAGCTCGTACAGCTCGCGCAACCGCGCCTCGTCGCTGAAATATTCGTGGCCGGTCCGAAGCTCCTCGATGACCATCCGCGAGGCGCTTTTCAATTTGCGCCGCACGTTCCTCCGGCGCGTATGCGACAGCGTTGAAAGAAATTCGTCCGTGGATGCGAAATCGATCGGCACGTAGGCAAGGGCCTGGCCGTCGACCAGGACAAACCCCTCCTCGCTGCAAACCGTGGCCACTCCGCGGGAAAACGCAAACGCCGCGTCACCGACCAGCGTGGCTTCGGTCGGAAGGTCCTTGATGATGAGAAACGGATAGCGCGGCGCCAGGTCTGCCAGGAGCGCGCGCACCAACTGCTCGGGCGCAGCCGTATCCGGCAGCAGGACATACTCCGAGACAGTGGTGCCGACGAAGCACGTCGTTGCATGAAGGAAGCGCCTCCACCTGCGCGCCAATGGCCAACGATCCACTCGTCTCCGAAGCGGCGGTTCGACGGTGGTCAGGAGATCGAACGGCGCGGAGAACGCCGGTGCTCCGCCGTTCACATCGACCGCCGAAAACCCCTCGGGAGGGTGGGCCTGGAAGTGCCGGACAAGATTGGCAGGCTCGATAAGGTTATGAAACGTCGGCACGGTGGTCGGCCTGAGCGCGCATCTTAGTACACGCTGAAAAACGAAGAGCACGGCCTCGCGGCCGTGCTCCGGGCGAACAGCAATCGTTGTGTTACTACTGCGCGGCCTCGACGATGATGCCGATGTTCTTCGCGCCGCTGGCGCGGGCCATGTCGAGGAACCGGATCGTGCTGTCATAGTCGACGTCGGGCGAACCCTGGAAGAAGACCATCTTCGACTGATTGCCGTGCATGATGTCGCGGATACGGATGGGAAAATCTCCCGGCGTCACTTCATCCTTGTTGATGAAGATGTGGTTGTCCGGCATCAGGCGCAGGATGATCTGATCGTTGACCGCGGACGGAGGGAGTCCGGGGGGCGCCTTCGGCGGAACGCGCACGAGATACCCCATCTGCACGACCGGCGTGATGACCATGAAGATGATGAGGAGCACCAGAACGACGTCAACGAGCGGCGTGACGTTGATGTCCGACTTGATTTTGCCGCTGCCACCTACCTGCATTGCTTAGATCCCCGATTGTGATTTCTTCGGCTGAGCGATCAGGCCGACGTTATTGAACCCAACCTCACGGCAAGCCTTGAGCGCTTCGAGCACCGCGCCGTACTTCACGAGTTTGTCGCCCTTGACCGCGATCTCACGGTCGGGTGTGCGCTCATGAATCTTTTCCAGCTCGCTCTGCATCTGCTGCTTGAGCACGGGCAACGATCCGAGGTAAACGGTGCCGTCGGCCTTCACCGAGATCTGCAACTGCTTGTCCGTGTCAGGCGTCTTCTCCGGATCTTCCGTCACCGGAAGATTGACCGGCACGCCTTTCTGCAGCATGGGCGTGACCACCATGAAGATGATCAGGAGCACGAGACAGACGTCGACCAGGGGCGTGACGTTGATGTCGGAAGTCAGCCCGGCGCTGCCGAGCTTTCCGAGCGAGCTATGCCACCGATGAGTTGCCATGTGTGCCGGCTTCCTTCAGCAAGTAGATGGACATCTCCGAGCCGGAGTTCGACATCTCGACGGTGAAGCGGTCGACGCGGTTCTGGAAGTAGTTGTACGCCCAGACCGCCGGGATGGCGACGAAGAGGCCGAAGGCAGTCGTCAGGAGTGCTTCGGCGATACCGGCGGAGACCGAGGCGATACCGCCGCCGGACGTGGCCATCTTTCCGAATGCGTGCATGATGCCGATGACGGTGCCGAAGAGACCGACGAACGGTGCCGTGGCGCCGATCGTGGCCAGAACGCCGAGGTTCTCCTTCAGCTCTGCCACGGTGATCATGGCGGTACGGTCCATACCCTGGCGGGCGGCTTCGACCGCGACTTCCGGGTCGCTGTAGCGTTTGTCACGCCGCGCGGCCTCGAACTCGAGCAGACCGGCCGAGATGACCTTGGCCAGATGTGACTGCTTGTACTTCTTGGTGATGTCGATGGCCTGTTGATAATCGCCCTTCGTCAGCACGTTCGAGAGCGCACCGAGGAGTTTGAGTGACTGGTTCTTGGCCTGATTGAAAGTGATGAAACGCTCGATCATGACCCAGATCGAGTAGACCGACATGATGATCATGACGATCACGATGCCTTTGGCCGCGTTCGACATAGAAACCCACAACGCTCCGAGACTCATATCCATGGTGCAGTTCCCTCCAAATGACCGCCGGCCGGGCCGGACGTTCTTTAATTCAGTTTGAAATTAACCGTGAGGTTGAAGATGACGTCCACCGGCTGCCCGTTGAGAGTACCCGGCTTGAATTTCCAGCGTTTGACTGCGTCGACGGCGGCCTGATCGAGACCGAACGGCAACGGCTTGAGGACATGAATGTCTGTAACGTCGCCGCCCTTGCTGATCGTACACTCGACGATGACGATGCCGGAGATGCGAGCCTTCCGGGCCACCTCGGGATACTGGGGCTCAACCCGATTGAGAACGACCGGCGCCTTGACGTCGCCGCCGACGCGCAGCGGCGCATCCTGTTTCGGCGGAGGAGCCTCGGTGATGACGCCGCCGATCACGCCGCCGACGACACCGCCGGGCACGCCACCTTCGACACCACCTTCGACGCCGCCTTCGACGCCGGCGCTCGTGGGAGCCGCGGCCACCGGCTGCACCTTTTCAGGCACAAGGGTCGGTGCCATCTCCTGAATGTTCTTCGGAACCTCAACCGGCTTGACCACCTGTGTGGCAGTCGCTGCCTTGGGCGGTGGAGGAGGAGGCGGTGGAGGGGGCGGCGCGGCAGCGACGGAATACTGGGCCACCTGCGCGGGAGAGTTCGTCGGGAACTCGACAGTCCAGATCGCTCCGACCACGAGTCCCACAACCACGACCACGTGGATGCCCACCGACACCGGCAGCGTCAGATAGCGCTGGATGCCGAATTTCTGCTTCTTCGATTCAACGACGGTAGTTTCGAACATTGTCTTGGCCTGTATTGACTCGAACGCGTTTCCGTTAGCTCTTCTTCGCGGCCGCGGCCTTTCTCTGTTGGAAGATCTGGATGGTCTTGTCCCGGAGGGCATTGGCCTGAACCACATCGGCCTGTGCCTTCACGGGGTCGGTCAACGCGTCGACCAGCGCCTGCTGGCGCCACAGCAGGTTGAGGTACGCCAGCGCCTCGGCGTAGTCGGGCTTCATGTCGATGGCGTGCTGCAGCGCGTCCTTGCCGCGATTGATGATCTCCATCTTCTGCGCGACGTCGGCGGGCGGGTTCTTCGACACCTTTTCGTAGCAGACGACGCCGAAGATGTAGAAGGCCTCGGGGTTCTTCTTGTCGAGGAGCGTGATCTTCTGATACCAGTTCAGCGACTCGTTGAAGTCGCCCTGCTTCGCGTACAAGGTGGCGATCGACTTGACCGCCTCGAGATCCGCAGGATGGGCAACGAGGTAGTTGCGGAAGTAGTCGATGGCCTGCGAGGTCCGGTTCGCGTTGAGATACATATTGATCAGCGCGTCGCGGGCGATACGGTCGTCGGGCCGTTTCTTCAGGTAGTTGTTCAACTCCTGAATCGCGGCATCGGCGTGCGCTTCATTCTTCGCACTCTTGTCGTCCGGAACATACAGTCCGATCTCCGAGTAGCCGACCAGCCGATCGAGATCGGCGAAGCTCGGATCGATCTGGCGAGCCGTTTTGTAGTGCGGGAGCGCCCCCGCGTAGTCTTCTTTCTGATAGGCCTCGTTGGCGGCCTTGATCTCCATCCGCGCCTGGATTTTTTTGCAGCCGAGCGTGGAGAGGGCGAGAGTCAGTGCCGCCATCAGGCACAACACCTTTTTCATGAAATGTCTAACTCCAAGCGTAGTGGTCGTCGCGGATCGGAAACTGAAGCGACCTGTCAGGCTGTCCGGGCGGTTGGCCGGCCCCCTCCGAGACAATGGCGTGCGACTATACCCACGGACTTTTGCACCGTCAAGGCGTTCGTAACATCTGATACCGAAAGTTTTAGTTGACATCATTCGCTGTTATTTTTTGCATCCTGCTCGATGGTTGGACACGCGAGGGCTCACCGAGGAAACCTCGAACCTTGCGAAGCCGCCCGGATCGTCAATACGTCGGTTTGAACTCCTGAGTCAGCGAGCTGATCGTTTCCCATAATTCAGGAAACAACGGCTCCCGCGTCCCCTGCTCGAGCTGCGCGGCCGGCACGTTCTTCAGCGACATCACTTTCGACCCGATGACGCGGAAGGCCAGACGCATGTGCGTGTAGCGCCAGTTGAGGAAGGCTTCGTCGTAGTCGAGCATCGCCTGCACGAGGCGGAACATCTCGCCATGCTCGCGCGGCGCGCGCTCGATCTCGATGAGAGTCAGCGAGCGCTTGCCGAGCAGTGATTCGAAGACCGGCCAGACCCGCCTTCCCACTTCGAGAAGCCTGGCAAAGCCCGGCGACTCCTGTCCGCTGCCGCGGCCGAGGGAACTGGTCCGAACGACGTGGTAGTCGGCGGGCGCCATCGTTTCCAGAATCACGATCTGCTGGCGGAGCAGATTGATGATCCGCGCGCAGCGGTCGAACAGATCGGCCGCCATCGAAAGGCTCTCCTGTTCCAGCAACTCCACGATGCGGCCGATCTCGTAGTCGACATGGTGCAGCCACAACTCAGCGGCCTGATGGGTGACCTGAAAAAGCCGCTCCTCCGGATTCGAGAGCATCCCGACCGGTTTCTGCAACTCGAGAAGCTCCGGCACGCGGACGAAGCGCTCGTAGTCGCTCTCGCCGCGACCCTCGAGGATGGGGCCTGTGTGTGTCAAGAATGTGCTCCCGGTCGATGGATTGTCGGTACTTCGATTATCGGTTGTCGGTTGTCGGTTGTAGGTCGTCGGTTGAGGTGGCAAAGGCGATAACCGATAACCGATAACCGACAACGCTGCGAAGCAGCCGCTACACCAGCTCCAAAATATGTCCCAGCTTCTTCTTCTTCGCCTCGAGGTATTTGCGGGTGTCGTTCGAGGGGGCGATCTCCAGCGGAACGCGCTCCACGATCTCGAGGCCGAAGCCTTCGATGGCGACGTACTTGGCGGGATTGTTGGTCATCAGGCGGATCTTGCGGACGCCGAGGTCGCGGAGGATCTGAGAGCCGGTACCGTACTCGCGGATATCGGGAGGGAAACCGAGCTTGGCGTTCGCTTCGATGGTGTCGTGCCCCTGCTCCTGCAGCTCGTACGCTTTGAGCTTGTTCAGCAGTCCAATGCCCCGCCCTTCCTGCAACAGATAGAGGATGACGCCCGATCCTTCCTTCGCGATCAACTCGAAGGCACGGTCGAGCTGGTCGCCGCAATCGCAGCGCGCCGAATGGAAGACGTCGCCCGTCAGGCAGGATGAATGGACGCGGACCAGAATCTCATCCTGCTCGCCGATCTCCCCCATCACCAGCGCCACGTGCTCTTCGCCGGTGATGTCGCTCTTGTAGGCATGCACGCGGAAATCCCCGTACGGCGTCGGCATCCGCGGGGAGGCCAGGCAGTGCACATGTTTCTCGGTCTGCATCCGGTACTGGATGATGTCGGCCACCGAGATGATCTTGAGGCCGTGCTGGATGGCGAACTGCTGGAGATCGGGCAGCCGGGCCATGGTGCCGTCTTCATTCATGATCTCGCAGATGACCGCGGCTTCGGTCATACCGGCGATGGTGGCCAGATCGACCGAGGCCTCCGTCTGGCCGGCGCGTTTGAGCACGCCCCCTTTTTTCGCCCGCAGCGGAAAGACGTGCCCGGGGCGGAGCAGATCGGCAGGCCTGGTCCGCGGATCGATGGCCACGCGCACCGTCTCGGCGCGATCGTGCGCCGAGATGCCGGTGGTGACCCGGCCGCGCGCTTCGATCGAAACGGTGAAGGCCGTGCCGTAGTTCGAGGTGTTGTGCTCGACCATCAGCGGCAGATCGAGCTCCTGGCAGCGCTCCTCGGTCATGGCCAGACAGATCAGGCCGCGGCCGAAACGGGCCATGAAGTTGATCGACTCCGGCGTCACCTTCTCGGCGGCGATGCAGAGGTCGCCTTCGTTCTCGCGATCTTCGTCATCGACGATGATCACGACCTCGCCGCGCCGGTACAGCGCGGCGGCTTCTTCGACTGTGGCAAAGGGCATGGGTGGATTGTACAGCGGGGGGGTTCGTTGAGGTTGCTGGGGTTGCTGGGTTACTTGGTTGCGAGGTCTCGCGGTTGCGCGGTCTCGCGGTGAACAAACCGCGGGACCGCGAGACTCCGAGACCTCGCAACCCAGCAACTCAGCAACCCAGCAACCACCGACACTTACCCCGACACCTTGAAACTCTGCTCCACCGTGTACGACTGCTTCGACACGGTATCGACGATCTTCATCTTCAGGGTGTAATCGCCCGGCTTGAGGGCCGGTTTGACCTCGGCCAGGGGGATGGCGCTGATGATGGCGTAGTGACCGGGGCCGGGGGTACCGGTCAGCGGAAGAGGCGCGGCGTCGCTGAGCGGTGCGCTGATCGTCTTCTTGTCCGGGCCGCCGGTGAGGTCGAGCTTGAACTGCAGCTTCGGCATGTTCGTGGCCGCATCGATGCCGGGGTTGTTGACCTCGACGAAGTAATTCAGCTCATCGCTGGCTTTGAAGGTCAGGTTCCCCTTCGGAACGATCTTCAGTTTGCCGAAGGCGAAGGGGGCCTTCGGTGGCTCGGCCGTACCGAGCTCGTAAACGTTGTCCGAGAGAATCAGGCGGGACGTTCCCACCGACTCCTTCGATGGACCGGCCACTTCGATCGGGCCGGAGGTGACGAGAACCGGCTGGCCGCCCTTGGCCAGGCCGACGATGGCGTTGTACTTGCCCGGCTGGAGCGTCAGCGTCTTGTCGACAAAGAAGTCGATGCGCGAAGCGGTCAGCTTGGCCGGCTCTTCGAAGGTGGTCACGCGGGTGCCCGCCGCATCCTCGACCGCGCCGAAGATCGTATCGGCACCGTCCCCGGCGATGCCCGCTGACGACGGAACGTAGACAACGACCGGGACGAATGGATCACCGGCGGGAGAAACGAACTCGGCATAGGCGAAGGCCGCGCCATGATTCGAAGCCTTGCCGGCTTTCGCGTCGGCCAGGGCCGACTCGAGCGCCGGCGTCCTGACGCCAGCCACAGGTACCGCCGGCAAAGCGGCTTTCGGCGCGCCGCCGACGGGGAACGCCGGGACCTTGGTCAGCGTGGGCTGGGTCACGAAGCTCATCAGCATTCGGTTCGTGGCCGAGGTCAAGTCGAGTCCCGGCGGCGAGACCAGTTTGAACGTTCCGTCGTTGAACTGATCGTGAAAGACGAACTCGGCGCGCGGAATCCCGAAGAGCTTCACGGACAGCTCGCCGTCATACGTAAACGTCATATCCGCAGAGCCGGCGGTCGAAAACGCACTGCCGACCTCGGCGTCCCGCATGTTGCTTCTCGTATTTCCCTGGGCCGAGGCGGGCTTGGTGGTCCGTGCGATGGGGTGGTTCGGGGGTCCGAAAAGAATGGCGATGCGACCCGGATCGGTCATCGAGCCCTTCGTATGGCCATGACTGAATGCATCGTCGGCGGCCTTCACGCGGGCCTCGAAATCCTCGCGGAACTCATTGCGCGGCGTGGCCGGCGTCGGATCGCGGCGCGCCCAGAAAAGCTCGATGAAGGCGTCGGCATCGGCGTCGGTCTGCACCGCGGCCCACGCCGCCTTTTCATCGGTGGTCATCACATACTGCACCGGCCCTTTGCCCCAGCTTGCTTTGGCAGGCGAGAGCGCGGCAAACGCGCTCGTGGCCACGGCGGCGACGAGCATGGCGGCAATCAACAAGTTGCGAGTTTTCATCCGTTTCTCCACTTGACTAATCGACCGATCCAAACATTTGAGGATCGGACCTATTCCACGCGCGAGGGCAGCTCATTCGCCGTCGAATTTCTCCATCTCGTCGTACAGTTTGTCCATCTCGGCGTCGATCTCTTCCTGTTTGATGATGCCCTTGCGCACCAGCAGCGCGGCCAGGCTGTGGAGCAGAATGCTGTTCTCCACGATCATCTGCTCGAACTGTTCGTCGTCGTCGCCACCATTGCCCTCGCGATCGATGTCGTCCATGCGTTGCGCCCTCCTTCCCAGCGTGGTGAGGATGTATCACAAAACCGCAGAAGTCCATCCTGACGGTGAGCGCAGCGAGCCATGTCAGGATCTCCGGTGGAATCGCGAGGTCCCTGCTGGAACCGACTGACGCGCGGTCTAACCGGAGATCCTGACAGGCTCGCTGCGCTCACCGTCAGGATGGGACTTCTGAATGGTTACAATCCGCGCCCATGAAACGACTTGCCGTTCTCGCTCTACTCCCCATCCTTCTGCTCGCATGCCCGCGGCGCGAGTCCGCCTCTTCGGCGATGAAGGTGGGGCTGCTCACCCCCGGCTCCGTCAACGACGGCGGCTGGAACGCCATCGCCTACGAGGGGTTGCAACAGATCCACAAACAGCTCGGCGCGGAGATCTCGAATCAGGAGACGAAGACACCGGCCGAGATCGATGAAGGGTTCCGCTCGTATGGGGCGAAGGGATTCGATCTGGCCTTCGGCCATGGCTTCGAGTTTCAGGACGCGGCGCTCAAGGCAGGGAAGCAATATCCGAAAACGATCTTCATCACCACGTCCGGCAGCTCCGTCGCGCCGAATGTCTCGCCGATGGTGTTTCAACTGGAACAGGCCACCTACCTGCTCGGCGTGATCGCCGCGCGCGAGTCGAAGAGCGGCAAGGCGGGGCTGGTCGGCGGCATCAACCTGCCGTCGATCGCCTCGACCTTCCTGGCCTTCAAAGCCGGCGCGCAATCGGTGAATCCGAACTTCGAGGTGAAGGAGATCTACACCGGAAACTTCGATGACGCCGGCGCGGCCAAGCTGGCCACGCTCTCATTGATCAATGCCGGCTGCGACTTCATCTTTCACCAGTCGAACGAGGCCGGCCGCGGCGTGTTCCAGGCCTGCCAGGAGCGCAAGGTGCGCTGCTTCGGCTCGAACAAGAACCAGAACGATATGGCTCCCGACGTCATCGTGGCCTCGGCGGTCCTCGACGTCCCGGCTGCTTTCGTCTACATGGCCCGGCGGGTTCATGACCATCAGTTCCAGCCGCACGTCTACTGGCTGGGCATGCACGAGAACATCGTCTCGCTGGTCTGGAATGACAAGCTGAAGGCGACGCTGTCGCCGCAGACGGTGGCAGAGGTGACGCGCATCGAGGCCGACATTCGCAGCGGCAAATTCGAAGTACCGCGCGGCAAGTTCTAGCCGGCACGGCCGGCAACGTTGGTTGCCCAAGGCTCGGCCAACAGTAACGTTCCTACCGCGCAGCTACACTGAATCCAGATGCGCCTGTCGCACATCACCAAGCGCTTCGGCGCAAACGTCGCCGTCGATGACGTTTCCCTCGATCTCGCGCCGGGCGAGATCGTCGGACTCGTCGGTGAGAACGGCGCGGGGAAGACGACGCTGATGTCGATCGCCGCCGGGGAGCTGGCGGCGGACGAGGGAACGATCGAAGACCGCCTCACCGCCGGCGTCGTTCATCAGCACTTTCTCCTGGTCAGCGAGTTCACCATCGCGGAGAACCTCGCGCTGGCGATGTGGGGCCGCAACGCGGAGGAGATCATCCGCGACTCCGGGATCGAGCTGGGCGATGTCAGCCGCCGCGTCGGCGATCTCTCAGTCGGCGAGAAGGCCAAGCTCGAGCTCATCAAAGCGATCGCCAGACATCCGCCCGTTCTCATCCTCGACGAACCGACTTCCGTGCTGGCGCCGTCGGAGGCGCGCGCGTTGTTCGAAGTCATGCGCCGTCTCGCCGCCGCGGGCACGACGGTGATCTTCATCAGCCACAAAATCCCCGAGGTGCTGGAAGTGGCCACGCGCATCGTCGTGATGCGGCGGGGAAAGATCGTCGTCGACGGCGGCGTGATGGGCGCCGAGGAGCTGGCGGAAGCCATGGTGGAACGGCGGGAGCGGCGTGACGCCTCGGAGGATGGCCGCCCGGTCCGCGGAGGTCCGGCCGTCGAACCGGCGGCGCTGCGCATTGCCGGCCTGCACGTTCATCCCGGCGAGATCGTGGCCATCATCGGCGTCGCGGGCAACGGGCAATCCGAGCTGGCGGCGTCGCTGCGCGATTCTCTCCGCGGACAGGTCGCGCATATCCCCGAGGATCGCGCGCGCGATGGGCTGATCGCCCAGATGACCATCGCCGAGAACATCGCTCTCGCCGAGCCGCGCTGGCGGCCCCGCGAAGCGGCGCACCGAGCAGCCGCGCTCATCGAGCGATTCATCATCCGCGCACAGTCGCCGCTGCAGCGCGCCGGCTCCCTCTCCGGCGGCAACCAGCAGAAAGTCATTCTGGCCCGCGAGCTGGAGCGCCAACCGCGGATCATCGTCGCCGCCGAGCCGACGCGCGGCCTCGACATCGAATCGACCCGGTTCATTCACGACGAACTGCGCGCCGCCGCCGGCCGCGGCGCCGCCATCCTTCTCATCACCTCCGATCTCGACGAAGCCTTTGCCCTCGGCGATGCCATTCACGTGATTTATCGAGGGACGCTCAGCGCGCGGCTGACGCCCGGTGAGGCGGCAGTCCAGGCGCCGATGTTGATGGCGGGGGTCGGTAGCCGGGAGTCGGGAGCCGGAGCATGAGCGGTCTCCGACGCCCGACCCCCGACTCCCGGCTCCCCCGCATCGCCATCGCCATCGGCGCCGCCCTTCTCTCACTCATCCTTCTCGCCCTCTGCGGCATCGCCTTCGGCCACGCGCCCGGCGAGCTTCTATCGATCCTGATCAGCGGCTCGGTGGGATCGACGTTCGCGCTGGAGGGGACGCTGCTGAAATCCGTGCCGCTGCTCCTCACCGGTCTCTCCGTTGCCATCGCCTTCCGGGCCGGGGTATGGAACATCGGCGGCGAAGGACAGTTCCTGGCGGGTGCGCTCGGCGCGTTTCTCGGTGCGCGATACGGGATGGCCGCGGCATTGGCGGCATCGCTGATCGCCGGCGCGCTATGGGCGTCGATCGCCACGGCCATGCGGTTGTGGCGCAACGCCCCCGAGGTGCTGACCACGATTCTTCTCAACTTCATCGCCATTCACCTCCTTGGATATGCCGTCAACGGGCCGCTGCAGGAAGCGAGCGGGAAGTATCCGCAGAGCGACGTCGTCGCCGCCTCGCTGCCTACGTTCGGTTCGAGTGAACTGCACGCCGGCATCGTCATCGCGGTCGTTGCCGCGATCGGAGCGTGGTTTCTGTTGTATCGGACGGCGGAGGGATTGCGGCTGCGCGCGTCGGGATTCAATCGTTCCGCGGCGAAGTGGGCGGGCGTCCATGTCGACGCCCAGCTCGTACGTGCCATGGCCATCTCCGGCGCGATGGCCGGTCTTGCGGGCGGCATCGAGCTGCTCGGGGTCACGCATCGCCTCTTCGAGCGCTTCGCCGCCGGCTACGGCTACGCCGGGATCGCCGTGGCCCTGCTGGCGCAACTCCACCCGCTCGGAACGCTGGCCTCGGCATTCTTCTTCGGTGCGTTGACGACCGGCGCGGGCGAATTGCAGCGGACGGCGGGGATTTCGTCGACCGTGGCAACGTTCGGCCAGGCGATCGTGATCCTGGCGATGATCGCGCTCACGAGGCGAAGGAACGCATGACGAACGCTCTCATCGCCGCCATCCCTCTGGCCATCGTCGCCTCGACGCCTCTGCTGCTGGCCGTCCTCGGCGAGCTGGTGGTCGAGCGAGCCGGAATGATCAACCTCGGCATCGAAGGGATGATGCTCACCGCGGCGATGACCGCCGTGGTGACCGCGCAGCTCACCCACAGCGTCGTCCTCGGATTTCTCGGCGGCATCGTCGGAGCAGCGGCGGTCGGCGCTCTCTTCGGATTGTTCGCTCTTCGTTTTGCCGCGGACCAGATCGTTACCGGCACGGCGATCGTTCTTCTGGCGCAGGGCCTGACCGGATTCGTCTACCGCGAGCTCCAGCTTTTCAATCAGCCGGTCCCGCGGCTGGAGATCGATCCGATCGTTCCTCTGGCCTGGATCGCCATCCCGATCGCACTCGCTCTCTTGCTGTGGCGCACACGGTTCGGCCTCCGTCTCCGCGCCTGCGGCGAGCTTCCCGCGGCCGTGACCGCGAACGGGGCCTCGGTGGCGATGCATCGCTGGACGGCGCTGGCCATCGAGAGCGTGCTGACCGGCATCGCCGGCGCCTATCTATCATTAGCACTATCGAGCGGCTTCGCAGAGAACATGGTGGCCGGCCGCGGCTTCATCGCCCTTTCGATCGTCATCTTCGGCCGCTGGAAGTTCAAGGGCGCGCTGCTCGGCACCGCCGTTTTCGGCATCGCCGCGGCCGCGCAATACGCCATGCAGGCCGGCGGCCGCGGCGTGCCATTTCATCTGCTGCTGGCCGTGCCCTACGTGGTGACGCTGCTCATCCTCTGCGGCATCGCCGGAAGAGTGCGCGCGCCGGAGAGTTTGGGGAAGACGTAGGTTGGAAAGGCGAAATGTTGAATGTTCAATGGTGAATGTTGAATGGAGGACGGAGGGAGCTTCCATTCAACATTCAACATTGAACATTTGGTTTCTTAGATCCGCCCCCACTCCCCCACCGAATCCCACACACTTTCGATCCCACTGACACGCTGAGCCCGATCGTGACGCTGCGCCGACGACAGCACCGCCGCAATCGCCGGAACGATCTCCGGCGTCACTCGACGTAACGACTCCTCGTGATCGGCGATGAAGCGTGTCGAGACGCGTCCGTCACGAAAGGCGCGATGCGTGACCACGCGCCGGAGCCAGGAGATGTTCGTCTTCGTGCCGAGGACGATGTAATCGCGCAGCGCGCGGTCGAGGCGGTCGATGGCGGCATCGCGCGACTCCGCGTGGCAGATCAGCTTCGCCAGCATCGGATCGAAACTGACGCCGATCTCCGTCCCCTGCGAAACGCCGGCATCGACGCGGACGCCGGGGCCGGACGGCTCGCGATAGAAGGCGATCGTGCCGCTCTGCGGAAGGAAGCGGTCATCGGGATCTTCCGCGTAGATGCGCACCTCGATGGCATGACCACGCTGATGCAGATCGTCCTGCCGCCATGGCAGCGGACCACCGGAGGCGACGGCGAGCTGCGCGCGGACCAGATCGACGCCGGTCACTTCCTCGGTGATCGGGTGCTCGACCTGCAACCGCGTGTTCATCTCCAGAAAGTAAAAGTCGTTTTCCGGCGTGACGATGAACTCGACCGTGCCGGCACTTCGGTAATCGACGCCGCGCGCCGCTTCCACCGCCGCCGCGGCCATGCGCCGGCGAAGATCGTCGCTGTAGCGCGGCGCCGGCGTCTCCTCGATCACCTTCTGATGCCGCCGCTGGATCGAACAATCGCGCTCGAAGAGATGGACAACGTTGCCGTTGCCATCGCCGAAGATCTGAAACTCGACGTGGCGCGGCTCCTCGATGTAGCGCTCGAGCAGAAGCCGGTCATCGCCAAACGATTTCTTCGCCTCGCGCTGCGCCGACTCGATCGCGCCGCGCAGCTCACCGGCCGAGCGAACGATCTTCATCCCCTTCCCACCCCCGCCCGCGCTGGCTTTCACCAGCACTGGAAACCCGACTCTTGCCGCCTCGGCGGTGAGGACGTCGATGCCTTGCCCCTCGCCGTCATAGCCAGGCACCACCGGAACGCCGAGCCGCTGCATCAGGTGACGCGACTCCGCTTTCGATCCCATCGCCGCGATCGAGGCGGCCTTCGGTCCGATGAACACGATCCCCGCGTCATCGCACGCCGCCGCCAGTTCGGCGCGCTCGGAAAGGAACCCGTAGCCGGGATGGATCGCGTCCGCACCGCAGCGCCGCGCGGCGTCGATGACCCGTGCGACGTTGAGATACGTCGCCCGCGCGTCGCCGCTGCCGAGGGGAACGGCATCGTCGAAATAGCGCCGGACGTAGCGAATGTCGTCCGCTTCCGAATAGCCGAGGATCGATTCGATGCCCGCCTCGCGGCACGCCCGCGCGACCCGAACGGCAATCTCGCCACGGTTGGGAACGAGGAGGCGGCGGACTCCTACTTCGCCCACGGCGTCTTCTCCTTTTTCAGAAACGCCCCCATCCCGCCCTGCCCTTCTTCGCTGACACGACGCGTGGCAATGGCCTCGATGGTGTAGGGAATTGCGTCGATGAGATCGTGCGATGCGACGTAGGCGATCAGCTTCTTGCACTCGCGGACGGCCTCGGGGCCGGACGTCCTCAATTGGTTGATCGACTCCGCGACCGCGGCGTCGACGTCATCGACGACGCGGTGCACCAGCCCGATACAGAGCGCGCGCTCGGCATCGAATCGCTCACCGGTCAGGAAAAGCGCGCGCGCATGCGTCTCGCCAATCCTGGCGATGACATAGGGCGAGATGACCGCGGGAAGGATGCCGAGCTTGACCTCGGACAACCCGAACTTCGCATCGCGGGCGGCGATGGCGATGTCGCAGACGGCCACCAGGCCGACACCACCGCCGATGGCCGCCCCCTGGATCCGGCCGATGACCGGCAGCGGGCATTCGTTCATCAGCGCATACATCCGGGCCAGTTGCGAGGAGTCGCGGACGTTCTCGTCGCGCGTGTAGCTGACCATGCGCGACATCCAATTGAGGTCCGCCCCGGCGCAGAAATTCGGGCCCGTGCCGCGCAACACCACCGCCCGTGCGGTCGACGCGCCCAGGCCGCTGAAAAGATCGATTGCCTCGGCGATCAACTCCTCATTAAAGGCGTTGTGAACCTCCGGCCGGTTCAGAGTGACCGTCAGCACACCATCCGCTTCGTCGACGAGCAGCGTCTTGTAGCTCATGGAGAGGGGATTGTATGCGGGTGTTGGTGGTGAGGCGGGGTCGGTTGTCGCGCGGTTGCGCGGTTGCGCGGTCTCGCGGTGGTAGTTGCGAGGTTGCTGAGTTGTAACGTGAGACCGTCTCACCCAGCAAACACCACCGCGAGACCCCGCAACCCCGAGACCGCGCAACTCCTCCCCCACTTCCTGCAATCAATGCTTCGACGAATGCTTGCGCGGCGTCGACGTGAACGTGAAGTGCGGCGTGACCGTGTAGGCCCCGCTGCTGCCAACCGCGCCATTCGCTTCGACGCGGATGAAGAAGGGAACGCTCGGCGTGGGCGAGACCAGCGTGTTGATGTTCGTCGTCAGCGTCGCCGAGCTGTTCGCGGCGATCGTCTGGACCACGGTCGTCGATTGGACACTCGAAAGCGTGACCTTCAGAGGCGTATCGGTCGCGGCGACGGTCACTGTGATCGTCGACGTCGAATTCGAGGTGAACGTGTAGTAGTCGATGTCGGCGCTGTTGCAGATCTTCGGCGTGATGGTCTGGCCGTTCACGAGATTGCCGAACGCCGTCGCCTGCGTATCGTTCGGCTCGTAGTTATCGCCACACGGCAGCGGCGGCGTGCCCCCACTCAGAACGAGGACGAAATCCTGCGTGGACGACTTCGTGTCGCCGATCGCTCCATGAACGATGACGTGGTACGTGCCCGGAAGCGCGTTCGCGATCTCCACCTCCTCGGTGGTATCCGTGTGATTGACACCGCGATTGGCGACCGCGCTTGGATTGTTCTTATCGAGTACGTACGGCAGGACGGTCGCGCCGGTCGGATCGACGACGCGAAGGTCGAGGTCGTTGATCAGCGTCTTGTCGGCCAGCGGATCGTCGTCCGGAATGTCCGGGTTCGGAACGAGCAGGACCTCGGGATCGAACCATCCCAGGACGGCGCGAAAGTTCTGGGTCGATGACAACACGACAGGGATGTCGATGTCCTGTCCGTTGGCGATCGTACCGGTGCGGATCCGCGAGCCTGCGCCGTTGTCGCCGAGGATGAGATCGACCGACGCCTTCGCATCCGCCAGACCGAAGCCATAGGTGTAGTCAGGACCGGCGTTGCCGAGGTCGTCGGCGCCGGCGATCAGGAGCGTCTTGAGGACCGCCGCACTCGGCGTCTTGCCAAACGTCTTTCGATACTGCTGGGTGAGAAGCGCGGCGATGCCGGTCACGACCGGAGTCGACATCGACGTCCCCTGAATCGTGGCGTAACTGTTGTTCGGGAAGGTCGAGAACTGACTGACTCCCTTGGCGACGATCTCCGGTTTGATGCGGCCGTCGACCGTGGGACCGCGCGAGCTGAACGACGCGATCGTCGTGCCGCTGGGCACGACAGCGCCAACGGTCAAGGAGTTCTTCGTGCTCGCCATCAGCCCGATGGTCGTGTCCGCGGTGTGCGTCGGATGCTTGGCCGTCTCGCAGTACTTCGTTCCGACCGAGCAGTTGTTCGGCTCGGCAGCCGGACAGTCGGTGCCGGTGCCGTTCTGGGAGTAGCAGAAGATGTGCGTGAACTCCTTTGGCGTGTCGTCGAGATGCCGGTGAGGCGCCCACGGCAGAAACAGATTGGGATTCCCTTGTGTGGCGTCATTTCCGGCGGCATGCACGATGAGCGGAGCATTGGGAGCTCGCATCAGGGCGTCATACGGCTCGGACTCGAAGCCGCTGTAGGCCCCGTAGGCGTCCTCGTTCCCCCACCAATCGAATTCCGTGAGACTGGCCTGTTGCCAGCTCAAACCGAAGTCCCATGAATTGTTGTCGGCAACGCTGCCGAAGGAGGCCGGCCCGGTCTGCTTCGAGGTCAGAAGCGCGGGGAAGTCGACACCGGCATCGAATGCCTGCAACGTCGCCGCGGGAGCCATCCCCTTCGCGGCCGGGTTGATCCCGGCGGCGATCATGGTGCCAGAGACGTGGGTGGCATGAGTGTCCGGCGTCGTGGCGGTGAAGTGGCTGGTCAGGCGGCCCCCGAATTCCGGGTGCGTCGTGTCCGGCGGCCCGTCCGGCTCGAAAATCGACAGCACCACGCCGCTGCCGTTGAGGTTGTAGGGGGCGCTGAAGAGTGGCGTGACTTTCGAGACCTGTGCGGCGACGGCATTCGTGCTCTTCGGACGAAGCGGCGGGCCGTAGACCCCGAAGACCCGCTCATCCTTCGCCAGATCAGCCACCGACATCGACGGCACCCGCACCGTGAGACGCTGCGGATTGGCGTAGGCGATGGCAAGCGGCGTGTCGATCGTTCCGCCGACCGCATCGATGGCGGCCTGGGCGTCCTCGAAGGTCACTTCCGATTGAAAAACGATCTGCAGCCGCGCGAAGGCTTTCCCTTTGGTTGCCTCGGCATAGGCCGCGCGCGCAATCTTCTGTGAGGCGTCATACGTCCGGAGCGAGCGGATGCGCGCATCGGCCGGCGTCACGTCATCGCGCATGCGTACCAGGTAGCGGTGATTGGCCAGCGGCCGCTGGACTTCGATCCCCTGCGCGGCGAGCTCGGCGCTGGCGGCGGCATCGAGCGGAACGGCGCTATCGAGGATGTAGTGCCGCATCGGCGCACCGTCGCGCTGCGGCGGCAGTGCCTGCGCGATGAGCGGCAGGAAGAGAAGAGCGATGATGGCTGCGAGGTGGCGGCGCATGTTCCGAGATCTGTCTCCGTTATTTATTTGAACCATTTATTTGAGCAAGGGAACGTCACCGGCGTCGCCGTGCATTGCAACGCCCCGAGGCGTTACGGTCTGTTGACATCAAGTGGTGCCCGAGGTCGGACTCGAACCGACATGAGGGTTAACCTCGGCAGATTTTGAGTCTGCTGCGTCTGCCATTTCGCCACTCGGGCATACCAAAGGCAGAAGGATGAAGGCAGAAGGCAGAAGGACGAATTTCATCCTTCTGCCTTCATCCTTCTGCCTTCCGCCTCATTCCACCGTCCAGCCGCACCCCGCAACTCCTCGTCCGTCAGCACGCGATTCGTCGACTTGGCGAGCTGGAAAATCTCCTTCGCCAGCCCTTCGTCCTGCGGATACCCGTTTGCATCGAGCCAGTAGATCACGTTTGAAAGGCCGCACATCGGACCGACTTCGATGATCTGCTCGAGACCGAACATGCCTGCCGGAACGCCCGAGTAAACGCGGTCGGCAAGCCACTCGCTTCCCTTCTTCTTCGCTTTGATGATGGCGGCGGCATGAACGCCGGTACCGGTGCGGAAGGCATCACGGCCGAAAACAGGGTACTGATCGGGCAGCGGGATGTGCACCGCCCGCGAGACGAAACGGACGTATTGGGGCAGCGTAGTCAGGTCGTTGTCGATCCACTCCATCAGCTTGAGGTTGACCATCAGCAGGTCGATGGGGGTGTTCCCGACGCGCTCGCCGATACCGGCGGCCGAACCGTGGATGCGGTCGGCCCCCGCTTCGATGGCGGCGATGGAGTTGATCACGCCAAGGCCGCGGTCGCTGTGACCGTGCCAATCGATCTTCACCGCCGGGTTGACGCGATCGACGACGCCGCGCACGAACCGGATCAGGTTGCGCACGCCCCAGGGCGTGGCGTGGCCGACGGTGTCGCAGACGCAGACGCGCCTGGCTCCCGCCTCGATCGCCGCGGTGTAGAGCTTCTCGACGTCTTCCGGTTTCGCCCGCGTCGTGTCTTCGGTAACGTACATGACCGGCAGCCCTTCGCCGACGGCAAACCGCACCGCCTTGGCCGACTGCTCGATGATCCAGTCGAGGTCCCACTCCTCGGCGAACTGCCGGATCGGCGAGGAGCCGATGAAGGTACAGGCTTCGATCGGAATCCCGACGCGTTGCGAGATCTCAGCGATCGGACGGATGTCGTTCTCATGCGTCCGCGCCGCGCAGTTGGCGGCCACGGAAAGCTTCGCATCGACGATCTCCCGCGCCAGCCGCTCGACCGACTTCTGCACGTGCGGCCCCGCCCCCGGCAACCCGATATCCGATGTATCGACCCCGATATCGTCCTGAAAGTGCAGGATGCGGATCTTCTCCTCGATGGAGGGATCGGTCACCGACGGCGACTGCAGCCCATCGCGCAGCGTCTCATCATCAAACTCGATCTTCTTCGCCGAGGGACGCACGGCGCGCTCGGTGCCGAGGTTCCAGTCGTAGATGAGATCGTGCAGAGGGTCGGTGCTCATCGGCTGGCGAATATAGCAAGGGTGGAGTCCTTTTCGGGCGACGACCGTCGAAAAAGCTCAGGAAGGCCTTCTGATCTCATGGGTAGTCCGGGGACTCATGGGGTAGCCCCAGCGATACATGGGGTAGTCCCTGGGACACATGGGGTAGTCCCTGGGACTCATGGGGTAGTCCCAGCGACACTTGGGGTAGCTTCAGCGACACATGGGGTAGTCCCTGGGACTCATGGGGTAGTCCCTGGGACTCATGGGGTAGTCCCAGCGACACTTGGGGTAGCTTCAGCGACACATGGGGTAGTCCCTGGGACTCATGGGGTAGTCCCTGGGACTCATGGGGTAGTCCCTGGGACTCATAGGGTAGCTCTAGCGACACTTGGGTAGCCCCAGCGGTTCGGGATTGGCTGGAAAAACGCCTGGGCGATCCCTGTCTCTGTGCTGAACCCCGGCTGCCTCCGCACTGGTCGCTCTGACGCCGTAGCGCCGAATGCCAGATCCTCAGGTGCTCCTCGACCGCGTCGAATTGAAAGGTCTGATTCGCGTAGAACTGAAGTTTCATCGGTCACGCCGCGAAGGCGATAATCTCCAGC
>Ga0247680_1000039_pt1 | contig 81575 bp, 64 predicted proteins | sample CNK21_metaG_FD_182803 | JGI IMG/M metagenome (GOLD analysis project Ga0247680, IMG submission 182803) | Soil microbial communities from Purdue University Martell Research Forest, Indiana, United States - CNK21 | ecosystem: Environmental > Terrestrial > Soil > Temperate forest > Bulk soil...
CGCGTGTTGCGCGTCAGGTCCCCTCTTCATCGATGTGGAACTTGTGCATGGCGCGATGGATGAACGGCGCGAGCAGCACGCTGACGAGGCCGATGAAGACCAGGCCGGAGAAAAGGGCGTAGAACGACGCGAAGATCTTCGCGCCGTCGGTTTTCAGGTCGTCGACGGGACCCATACCGCCGAGGATCATCGACGCATTGAGGAGCGAATCGACCCAGTTCAATCCCGCCAGGTAGTGATAGCCGGCCATCCCGATGTACAAAGAAATCGCCGCCGCGCCGACCGCAACGCCGACGTGACCAAACACGCGCCTCGCAAACTGAGCGCGGGTGAGCAGGCGATCCTTTCGGCCTTCGTACATGGGGTGATGAGAGCACTGCGGCTTCGCGCGTTGTCGGTTATCGGTTATCGGTTGTCGGTTGATTTCCTTCGCGGAACCGACAACCGATAACCGATAACCGATAACCGACAACCGCCCACCGCACTACAACTGCCCCTCCAGCAACGGCAATACCAATCGCGCCGCCCAGGCGCGGAAGCGCCAAGCGCGCGGCGCGAGGGAGGGCCGCTCCGCCACCGTGACGCTCCAGGCGTTGTCGATGTGGCGGTTGATGGAGGCCAGCAACTGCCGGGCGATCGTTTCGTCTTCGGCGACGCACATCACCTCGCTGTTGAGGTTCTGCGATCGTGGGTCGATGTTGTACGAGCCGACCAGCACCGTACGTCCGTCGAGCACCAGGGTCTTCGCGTGCAGCGTGTCCGGCCCGCGGTACTCGCGGAGGTCGATCCCGTCGCGCATCATGCGGCGGCGATATTTGATGTATCCGGCGAACGGAAGCGCGCCGTCGCAGGAGCGAAGCGAGTTCGTGACGATGCGCACGCGCACCCCCTCGGCGAGTTTTTTCTCCAGCAGCGTGAGCATCGATCCGGAGGGAACGAGATACGGAGACTCGATGACGATCTCGCTCTTCGCGCCCGCAATCATCTCCTCGAGCTGGCCGGCGACGCGCAAGCCGTCGCCGTCGCCGAGGGGATCGTGAAGAAAGCGCACGGACCGCGCGTCGTTCTGACCCTCGGACCAGTTCCGGCCGGTGTTCAGCGCAACGAAGCCCTCGAGCGCCTTCCCGCGCGCGGCGTTGTCGAGGATACGGGAGGCCTTGCGCTTCTCGCCCTCGGAGACGCGCACGCGGAGAGCGCTGACGTCGCTGCTGGCCCAGAGCCTCTCGAAATGCTGCTCCGCTTCCGCCGCGGAAGGACCGTCGACGTAGACATCGCGATCGACGAAGTTGCGTTTGCGCAGCCCGAAGTACTCCTCGGCCAGGTTGCGTCCTCCGGCGATGTAGCGCTCGCCATCGACGACCACGAACTTCTCGTGCATCCGATGAAAGAGCCAGCTCGGATGGCGGAACGTCAACTCATGGTAGACGCGCACCTCCACCCCTTCATCGCGCAGGTGGGCCAGGACGGCGCGCGGGATGTGCTGAAAATTCGCGTCGACGATCAGCCGCACGTTGCTGACGCCGCGCCTCCGCGCCTCCCGCAGAAGCGCCAGCGCGGTGATGGTGATGCGGTCGTTGTGGGCCAGGAAGTAAACGGCATCGATCTCCGTCCGCGCCTGCTGGATGAGATCGACCCGGGCCTGCGCGGCGTCGCGATCGTCATCGATGACGCGAAAGACGTCCGCGTGCGCGGAGGCAGCCAGAGCCAGGGAAACGGCCAGGGATAGGAGAAGGGCTGTCGGTTTCACGCCCTCCGCCTTGTGCACGAGGTGAACCACCCGGCAATAGTTTGCCCGGTTATTTGTTATCATCCGAGTCCAAGATCCAATCGGAACCACTCATGAAGCGACTACTGCTCTCCATCGCTGTAGCCCTCGCGTTCGCTGTACCGATGCACGCGGCGGACTCATCCGACGTCCTCGTCTCCTCGCTCGTCAGGCAAGCTCCAGGGCTACGCCCGGACGTTCTGAAGCTCGCCCTGACGGCGGCCACGCGCGCGGAAGATCGTGGGCTCGTTCCCCGCCGCGACCTTCTGACCGTCATCGACTACTCGCTGCCGTCATCCCAGCCGCGGCTCTTCTGTTTCGACCTGGCCGCGCACAAGCTGCTCTTCCGGGAGCTTGTCGCGCATGGGAAAGGAAGCGGAGGCGACGTCGCCAACTTCTTCTCCAACAGTCCCGGCAGTCTGGCCACCAGCCTCGGCCTTTTCGTCACCGCCGATACCTACGAAGGGGGCAACGGTTACTCGCTCCGCCTGCGCGGCCTTGAAGAGGGGATCAACGACATGGCCTGGGACCGCGCCATCGTCATGCACGGTGCTTCGTACGTCAGCCAGGAAGCGGTAAAAGTGCTCGGCCGCCTGGGCCGCAGTTGGGGTTGTCCCGCCGTGCGTCCGGAGATCTCGCAGAAGATCATCAATACCATCCGCGGCGGCAGTCCGGTCTTCGCCTACTACCCCGACAAGAGTTGGCTCTCGACCTCGGCGTTCCTGCAGAAGGTAGCCGGCGCCGTCGCCTCGGTGCGCTAAAGCCCGATTGAGTGGACCCTGGGCAGCCAGCGCCGCCGGCGGTGCCGGCCTACGCCGCGTTTTGAAGGTGGCGAATCTCGTCGATCATCTCCGGAATGCTCGGTGCGGCATTGCGTGGCTGAAAGCCATGGGCCACCGCGTTCCTGAACTCCATCAGCGGAAGAAGCTTTTCAAACGTTTTCCAATGAATCTTGCCAATGGAGTAAAGCTCTTTGAGCACGCGCGCGGAACTTTGACGTTCGATCTGAGGCGCTTCACTGTGAGCGAGCCGCCGGAGAATCGTCTCGAGCGCTGAATAGGCGATGAGGCCGGCCGCCTCGATATGTCCCTCGTTCGAAAGGGTCTCGGCGTTCTCGAGCAATCGTGTGACCTGTTCGTCGTCGGCGAGTTGCTCCTGTGCGGGCACGTCAGGCGCGACCGGTGGATTGAGCAACATGACCTCGAACTTCCATCCGGGATTCTGCTCGACGACTTCAGCCAATTCGCGAGCTTCTTCCGCATTGAATTGAGGGAACGACTTGACCTCGGCCACCACGTTACCGGCAGGTGACGTTGCGATGATGTCCGGTTCGAAGTGTTTCAGAAACGAAGGTAGATCATCGCCTGAGGGTCGAATGTGAACTGTGTACCCGCTGGCTCGATACTCCGCGGCTAAGCTCTCAATTTTTTCCTGTTCCATTTGTGCTGTGGTCACTGAAACACCTCGATTTTTGACGACTGGTCGACGACAACGTGAATAAAGTCGCTCCCGCCACTAAAACCGCTGGCGAGTGTAGGCGTCAGCGTCAGCGGTCGTAGGTCGGTGGATCCTTTTCTGCGCATGCTGGCGACCAAATCGACAACCTGCCGATCATCAGCATAAGCGATTCCCGTCAACGCATCCTGAATCGGCTTGACGATGTTGTCCAGGTCACCGATTGGATCGCTGACGAAAAAGTATGCAACGCGGAGGACCATTTCATCGGCTGAAGGCAGAAGCCCCTTTGCGGTGGCTTCTGCCTCTCCAGCTTGCCGGACTCGTTGCTGCCAGAACCGCCTGTTGTCGGAGGAGCCCTGCGACGTTACCGGGGTTCCCAGCACGATGAATTCAAGAAGGGCCAAACGTCGGCCATTCTACGGCTTCACAAACCGCACCCGATGGTTCGCCGGATCGAACGTCACCACGAGATCCTTCAGGAAGCGGAAGCCAAGGTTGCCGACCGGGAAGATGTCGACGAAATCGATGCGGGGATCGGTGAGCGTGATCGCGCCGATGTGGGCTTCGCCTTTCAACGGGGCCGCGTAGATGTCGAAGTCGTTGCCGACCGTGCGGCCGTGTCCGACCACCTTGGGCTCCTCGGAGAGCGGCAGCGATTTGGCGATCGATAAAGGGACGGAGAGGTGGGCCGGGCTGCCGCTGTCGATGTCGGTCTTCACCTTCACGCCGGCGACGTCGACTTCGATGTTGGGGACGCCGCGATCGGCGTTGTACGAGAGGATCTTCGATCCGTCGGCAGGCGGAAGGCTGCCGCCGTCGACTTCGAAGCGCGCATTCGGGTAGTCGAAGGTCACGATCAGGGAGTTGAAAAGGTGCAGGCCGATGATGCCGTCGGCATTGTCGAGATGCCGGCCGTTCTGCTCACCGACCTCGACCTGTCCGAAGTGAAGCTCGGCGATGTCGACCGACTCGGCGCTGAGGATGCGGACTGGTTTCTGATTCTTGCCGCTTGGATCGCCCGAGATCCCTTCGCCGATGACCGGCAAGCTTAGTTTCTGCGCCAGTTCCGGGTTGATCTGCATCATCCCGCCGAAGCCGCTGTCGACGGCGAAACGGAACGGTCCTTTGCCGTTGACCTTCGCCTCGATGACCGGCACGTGGTTCGTCAGATCCATCGGGATCCGCACGCGGCCGCCGATTATCACTTCGCCCGGTCCGTCCGGTCCGCGCCGTTTGCGCTCTCCGTTGCCGCCGATCCCCAGCGTTTTCCGCACCTCGCGCGCGATCTCCTCGGCGGATGGCGGGTCGTAATTCGAGAGCACGATCAGCGTGTACGGCGGCTCGATCTCCAGAACGGCGTTGACCCCTGGCGAACCGCCGGCCACGCCGATGTTGCGCTTGCCCGCGCCATCGAGGCTGCCGGTGAAGAGCCAGTCCGTCCAGCGCTTCGGCATCAGCTTGTCCGCAAGAAGTGCCTGCGACAAAAGGAGGAGATCGGGAGCGGTCGAATAGCCGCCGCCGGCAGAACTGCCGCGCGCAGGGAGCGTGATGACATTGCTTTGCCGCGCAGGCAATGGGCCTTCGGGGCCGCGCTTGGTCTGGCCGACCGCGCGGTTCGGTACGTTCTCGTCGATCGCGTACGACGCCGTGTCGTTCATCCCGGCAGGCCTGGTGACGTGATCGCGAACGTAGTCGTAGTAACTCTGTCCGGAGATCTTCTCGATGATCAGCCCGAGGACCACGAAGCCGGCGTTGGAGTAGCGCTGATCAGAGCCCGGCTCGAACTCGAGAGGCTTGTCGACGAAGAGCGGCAGGTAATCGGACAGCTTGCGAAGCGACGCGTGTGAGGCCAGGAACTTCGGCCCGAAGATGTCGCCGAGTCCCGAGCGATGCTGGAGCAACTGCTCGATGGTGATCTTGTCTGCCGCCGGCGAAGGATAGTCGGGGAGGTGCTTGCGGATGGTGTCGTTCAACGACAGCTTGCCCGCGGCCGCGAGCTGGCCGATGGCCACGTGCGTGAAAAACTTGTTGATCGAGCCGAGGTTGAACTTCGTATCGGGGCGGTTGGCGATTCCTTTCGCCGGATCGGCCATCCCCCAGGCGCGCGACAGGATCGGCGTTCCGTCCTTGGCCAGCAGCACCACTCCCGAGAACCGATCCTCGGCCACCGCTTTATCGACCGCGGCGGTGATCTGGGCAACCGGCTCCGCTGCGACCAACGTTGACGCGATCAGCAGCGCGAACATAGAAATGAGAATCTTCATGAAAGCCTCCTGTCGTCAAACTACGCGGCAGTTGTGAAGCGATGATGAAGACGCAATCGGCAAGGTGAACGAAAACACCGACCCCACCCCCACCTGACTCTCCGCCCACACCCGCCCGCCCTGCGCGGCCACGAGCTGGCGGACGATCGGCAGGCCGAGGCCGGCGCCGCCGGTGGCGCGGGAGCGGGAGACGTCGACGCGGTAGAAGCGCTCGAAGATGCGCGGGAGCTCTTCGGCGGGAATGCCGGTGCCGCTGTCGGCGACGCGGATGATTGCTTCTGCTCCGCTCCGTTCCCATGCGATCCGCACCTCGCCGGGCGTTTCCATGTGTGCCACGGCGTTGGCGAGCAGGTTCGTCACGATCTGCACCGTCCGGCGGGCATCGGCGAGGACGATGACATCGTCGTCGCCGTCGCAGCGAAGGGTCACGCCGCGCTCCCGCGCCCTGGTCTCCATGCCGGCAGCGGCGCGCCGCGCCAGAGCGGCGATGGCGACCGGCTGCGCGTCGATCTCCAACCTGCCCGCCTCGGCCAAAGCGAGATCCTGTAGATCGTCGACGAGATGAGCCAGGTGCATCGTTTCGCCGTGCAGCGACGCGATCCGTTCCGGCGTCGGTGACGTGAGGCCGTCCTGCATCGACTCGAGGTCGCAGCGGATATTGGTCAGCGGCGCGCGCAGCTCGTGGGCGACGTCGCTCACCATGCGCCGCCGTTGCTCTTCGTTGCGATCGAGCGCGGCAGCCATGGAGTTGAAGCCGCGCGCGAGCTCGGCAAGCTCCGCGCCGCCGGCCGGCTCCACGCGCACGGCCAGATCGCCCGACTCCATGCGCCGCGCCGCCGCGGTCAGCCGCTCGACCGGCACGCTGATCCAGCGGGCGATGGCGATGGCCATCAGGACGCCGAAGATCGTAGCGCCGAGAAACGTCCAGAAGAACGAGCGATCGAGCGAGCGGGTGGCCGGCAGCTCGAGATTCCCGCGTTGCGGCGGGAGGATGAAGATCGATCCGACGATGACACCGGCGTCGTTTCGAACGACCATCTGTGGGCCGCGAATCAGCTCGCGCGCACGTCCCTGTGCCGTTTGGCGTTCGATGGTCAACATTCCGTCGGGTGCCAGATCGAGATGCGCATCGCGCAGAGCCTGATTCGACGACGCGACGAGGTGGCGCCCGCTGTCGAAGAGGAGGATGTCCGCCTGGGAAGCCTGCGCCACGCCATCGAGGGCCGGTTGAACGCCATTCCATGAGCCGTGCTTGCGGTAATAGTCGGCAATTGCGGTCGGCATGCGCGGTGCGCGGCCGGCATGAACCTCGACATCGAACTTGCGGATCTCATAGTGCGCCACGCGCGTGGAGATGACGGCCACGCTGCCGATGGTCACGGCCAACAGCGCCGCGACCATGGCGATGAGGCGGCTCCGCAAGGTGGCAAAGAGCTGCATCAAGCCACCAGTTTGTAGCCGACGCCGAAGACGGTGGCGATGATTTCCGCCCCCACCTTCCGCCGCAGGTTCTTGATGTGCGCATCGATGGTCCGGTCGAGCCCTTCGAAATCGTCGCCGAGTGCCAGCCGCGCCAGCTCATCGCGCCGGAAGACGCGGCCGGGAGCGCGGGCCATCGACAGCAAGAGACGCAGTTCGGTGGCGGTCACAGCGACAGACTGGCCGGCCACGGTCACTTCGCAGCGCTCCGGATCGATGGTCAACGCGCCGGCGATGATGCGCGGCGTCGTCCCGGTCGTCCCGGTACGGCGCAGCACGGCCTCGACGCGCGCCACCAGCTCCCGGGGACTGAAGGGCTTGGTCAGGTAATCGTCCGCCCCGAGCGATAGGCCGGTGAGCTTGTCGTGCTCGGTCGTCTTTGCCGTCAGCATGATGATCGGGATGGCCGACGTCTCGCGCAGCATCCGGCAGATCTCCAGTCCTCCGACGCGCGGCAGCATCAGATCGAGCACGATCAGATCGGGCGCAAAGGTCTGCACTATCTCCAACGCCTTCGCGCCGTCCAGCGCCGAGGCGGTGACGTAACCGGCGTGTGCGAGATAACGGTCCAGCGTCTCACACACCTTGGGGTCGTCATCGACGACGAGGACACGGCGCATGGCTACAGCTTATGAGGAGATGTGAATTTTGGATGAAGGAACGTTCGGCTCCGAACGACACGAGGAGTGGATATGGTTATTGCCGGTACGGAAGCAACGTCAACCGTCCGGCGGTCCACGTTTCCCCTCTCGGAACCAGGGGTAGCCAGTACCACGTCGGCGCTTCGCCGGCGAGGGCGATGCGGGCGAACATGCCGGTGGTATTGCGGGCGAATGGATTGATGATGGGAGGGGAGAGCTCCAGCGTCATCGTGTCGATGTAACGGGTGGCGGTGTTGGGGGCGATGCCGCGCCAGGCGCAGGTCTGGGGGATGGTGATCGGGATCTCGGTGGCGGTGGCCGTCGCCGCGGCGGCGGCGCGCGAGGAGTCGAGAGGGCCGTGGTAGAACACCGAGTCCGACAGCGACTGCATCGTCAGCGGCGTGATCAGCGACATCTGCGTCGTCTTCACCACGTTGATCGTCGTCGACATCGAGATCCCTTCATCGCGGAAGTTCGCGCAGAACGAATCGAGCACCGCGGCCGGCATGGCGTTCCATTGCGGGAGGTGGGGCGGCGGCGGAGCTGTTGGTGCCGAGGCGCAGGCGGCAAAGAGAAAACAAAGGATGAAGGATGAAAGATGAAGGATGAAAGGCCGGAATCCGTGGTTCGCGCGTTCATCCTTCATCCTTTGTCCTTCATCCTTTCTCATACGAGCCGCAATTGTGGGGTCAGTTTGGCTTCGAAGAACGCTTTAATCTCACTGGCCGGCTTCTTCGAGATCAACTCCCGCGGCGACACCTCGTACCAATCGGCCGGGAAGAACTGCGTGTACGGCTGCTGCGTGAATCTCCGGCAGAGGAGGGCGATGATGCCGATGTCGGTCTCGCTGCGGATCACCCGTCCCGCCGACTGCACCACGCGCGTCATCCCCGGGATCAGGTAGGCGAACTCGAAACCGGAACCATATTGCTCGTCGTAGTACTGCCGCAGCAACTCCTGTTCGAAGCTGACCTGCGGCAAGGCCGGGCCGATGACCATGACTCCCGAGAGCATGTCGCCGCGATAGTCGATCCCCTCGGCGTACATCCCGCCCGACACTGCCATGATCAGGTTCCCCTTCCGCGACCGCTCGCGGAGGATGTCCAGCATGGCGTTGCGCTCGTAGTCAGTCATGTCGGTGCGCTGCACCATCACATGCTTGCGGATCGGCGGCATCCGGTCGGCGATCTCTCTGAGAAAGGCGTAGCTCGGGAAGAGCGCCAGGAAGTTGCCGTCGCCCGCCTCGGCGATCGAGGCGACGTTGTCGGCGATGCGGTCGTAGGAGTCGGCGCGGCGCTTGTACGACGTATCGACCTCGGAGATGACGACGATCTTCCGGTTGCCGCGCGGAAACGGCGAGGGGAGCGACAGCTCGGTGGTCCGGTCAGGAGGAAAGCCGAGGAGCTTGCGGTAGAAATCGAACGGCTCGAGAGTCGCCGAAAGGGCGATCGTGGCGTGTGCCGAGTCGAAGATGCGGCCGAGGAAGCGGGAGGGGTCCTTGCAGAAAACCTTGAACTTCAGGCCCTCGGCCGTGCGCTCGATCAGATGCGCGAATTCATCCCCTTTTTCGGTCATCAGATTGGCGACCTTCACGAGCTTGAAGTAGAAATCGATCAGCGGATCGTCGGTCTCGACGATGCGGTTCTCGATCTTCCAGCCGATGTAATGCATGACCAGCCGCTCCCACTCGGTGCGCTGCTCGATGAAGAGCTCGCGGTCGGGCTCGCAGAGCGCCTGCTTCACCTCGGGATCCTCGCCCATCATTTCGGCGAGGGAGTGGAAGTGATCGCGAAGAAGCTCCAGCAACTCCTCCGCCCCTTCCAGCCAGCAATTGCGTGAGCCGAGGTGATTGCGGATGCGGTCGAACTGTTCCTCGTGCAGCTCCGGCGAGTAGTAGCCGCGTCCGCGGTCGACGAGATTGTGCGCTTCATCGACGACCAGCACGCAATCGCCGTAATCGTTCTCCTGCTGATAGGCCTTCAGCCCGACATAGGGATCGAAGATGTAGTTGTAGTCGCAGACGATGACGTCGGCCTGCTCGATCAGCTCCAGCGACACCTCGAACGGGCAGACCTCGTTCGACTTGGCCATCTCGAAGGTAATCTCGGGATTGAAGTAGCTGAACGACGTGACGAGGTGATTGAGCAGGTCGGTGCGCTGCATCTTCTCCGAGTAGCGCGCCGCGTACGGACAGAAATCCTCGTGGCAGATGATCTCGGTGTGGGCGCACATCTTCTGCTTGGCACGGATGCGCAGCACGCGGAAGGAACCGTCGTTGAGGGCTTGAAGCGCCTCGACCGCGGCATCCTGCTGCATCGTCTTCGACGTCAGGAAGAAGAGCTTCTTGCCCGCTTTCAGCGCCTGTTTCACGGCGGGGTAGAGGACGGCCATAGTCTTGCCGATGCCGGTGGGGGCGGAGACGAGCAGCGCTTCTTTCTGGTAGACGGTGCGGGCGACGGCGGAGATCATCTCCTGCTGCCCGGCGCGCATTTCGGCGAACGGAAAGGTCAGCGTTTCCGCGAAGGCGCGCTTGGCCACGCGCAGCGCCACGGCGGTCTCGAGGTCGGTGATGAGCCGTTCCAGCCGCTCGTTCAGCGTGTCGATGACGCGCTGGCGGTCGAACTCGGCATCGATCGTTTTCGCGTCCCCGGAGATGAGATCGATGAGGACGAGCTGCGGGACGAAGGTGAAGCCCTCGAAGTCCGGCTGGCCGGAGAGGAAGTACGCGTACAGCAGAAGTTGCAGCAAATGCCGCTGCAGTTTGTCGGAGCGGTAGAGCGCTTCCAGCTCGAGGTCGAAGTGGATCGACTTCACCTCTTCGATGACGACGCGCTTCTCCGCCTTGTCGACCGACAGCCCGTCGATGCGACCGGTGATGGTGACGCTCCACGCCCCGAGCTGCGTGCGATGAACGACGTGGACCTCGGCGCGGTAATTGGCATCCTCGCCGGTGCGCTGCTCGGCCCGTTTGGTGTGGATGTCCTGTCCGATCCACATCCGCCGGAACCCGTCCCCGCGCTCGACGCCGATGCGCCGGTAGGTCGATTCGTGAATGAGATCGCCGACCGAACAGACGATCTCTCTCTTTTCATGGTCGACGCGCATTGGGTTATTGTAACTGCGGCTTGGCCACGTTGTCGGTTATCGGTTGTCGGTTGTCGGTTTTCTGCGCTACGGGCGGACTCGCTATTCAAAAGCCGTAATCAACTGACAACCGATAACCGACAACGCGCGAAGCGCCGCCGTTACAACTTCTCCACCACCGCCCCGAGCACGAACGTCGCGTAGGTGTCGCGGAAATCGGCCAGGGGGACAGCGGGGGAGGGGGTGCGGTCGCAGAGACGGTTGTAGAGGTCGCGTACGGTTTCGCGCCGCGTGGTCAGGAGCTCGGGAGTCAGCTCGCCTCGGAGGTCGAAGAGGCGGATGAAGTCGCCTCGGGGGAAACGGAGCGGGCGGCGGAGATCGTCGGTGTGAGGGTCCCATTCGCCGATGATCACGTCGTTCTCCGTGCCGTCGGGCTCGTTGCGGAGGCAGACCACCATTTCCGGCTCGAGGGCTTGCTCGCTCGTCGTGGTTTCGAACTCCTTCGCCGAGGGGAGCTGCAGATCGGGCTCGCGCTCCTGGTGAAACTCCTGCCGGATGACCAGCACCAGCGGATCGGTACCGTCGATCGGCTGCGCTTCGACCTCGCCAGGGGCGAAGGGGACGATCTCGCCGACCTGGACCTCGTCCAGTCCCTTCAGCGAGACCATGCCGATCAACCGCACGCCGATATATTCGAGCCCCGTCAGCGACGGCGCGAAACCGATGTAGGTTCCCCACGGCGCGCGAAGGCGATAGAGCTGCTGTCCCTCGGCGGTCAGCTCGTTCGATAGCTCCTGCAACAGCGAGAACGAGCCGACGATCCCTTCGTTCACCAGATGCCCGCTGTTGTTCACGTAGGCGTAGAACTCGCGGGCGTGCTGGGTGTGGTCGATGACGTCGACGCCGCGCGCGAGCGGTGCGAAGAACACCTGCACCTTGGCCTGATCGTAGCCGTGGGTGATCAGGAATGAAGCGAACTCCTCGATCTCCTTGTTGGCCTTGCCGGTGGTGAGACGCGACAGCTCGACGATGCCGGGGCCGTAGAACTCCGTGATCCGCTCATTGCCGGACCCCTTCATCGGCAGCAGGCGGTAGTAGCCGAAGTTGAGGGCGATGCGCACGCCTTTGTTGAACGCGAAACCCTTGCGGCGGACGTCGGCATAACAGCGCTGGATCTCGACCGCGGCGCGCACGAGGCGCAGCGCGCGGCGAGTGGTGTAGAACGCGCCGTCGCCGAGGAACTTCTCGAACTGGAGGAGATGCCGGTCAGCGATCGAATCGAGCTTCCGTTGAAAGAGCAGCATCTGGCGATAAGAGCTGATCTCCTCTTTCCGTCCGCCGCGCCGGATATTGCCGAGGGTCTCGGTGAAGTTCGAGATGTCGTAGATCAGGCCGAAGCGGTGCACCATCGGGTCGACGACGCCCGGCCGGCCGAAATCCATCGGCCGCGTCGATCGCGAGTAGACGGTGGCCCGCTTGTCCGCCGAGACGATCTGATTCTCGGCCGTGACGGTCATCGTGGTGATCCCGCGCCGGAGCTGATTCAGGATGGCGAACTCGCGCAGCCGCTTTGCGATCAGTTGAAGCTGTTCGCGGTCCTCGCGCGTCACGGCGGATTGAATGGCGTTCTGCTCGAAGAGGAAGGTCTGAAAGCGCGTGTCGAGCAGAAGGGCCATGGAGACGGTTTCGGCCGGTGAGCCGAGCAACGCCAGAGCGGCGCGGAACGTACGGTCGCGCTGCAGGAGGTCGATGGCGATCTCGCGAATCCGTTCGATGGAGTCGCGGAAGGCCTGGAAGTCGCGGCGCAGATAGCCGTTGACGAACGAGCGCAGCTCGCGCAGATCGGGACCGATGAATTCCTCGGAGAGGATGAGGACGTCGTCGGTCAGGAGCCGGAAGAATTGCAGTCCGCGCTGCTCTTCCCCGTCCAGAATCGACGACGCTTTCGTGGCCAGTTGCGCCATCGCCTCGCGCGTGTCGGAGGCCCACTTGGCGAAGATCCGGTACTTGAAGGCATCGCCCTGCGTGCGGCCGGTCTGCGTGTCGAAGGTGCTTACTCTTCTGGGAATCGAGGAGAACTGCTTTGCCAGGTCGAACGAATGCGCCAGCCAGAAGACGGCATGGTAGTCGCTGAGCAAATTCGACATCAGCGCGTTCTCGGCCAGGCGCAGGAGTTGGGTCATGTAGGCGCTGTAGGCGATCTGCGCCTTCTCTTTGGCGGCCTGCTGCCGCCCGGCCTGCCATGCCACCTCCTCGGCCAGCCAGCGGTCGAGCTTCGCGTCGAGCTCGCGCATCACCGGGGCGTCGGCGACCGGAAAGCCGAGGGATGGGGCCTGTGTCTCGTCGGCCGGAAAGATCTTGTACGGCCTGGGAAGCAGCGTATCAGCCCGCGGAAAGATCTCCTCCACCGTACGCTCCAACTCGCTGGCGAGAAGGAACGTGGCGGTATCCGGCCGCGACTCGAGATAGGTCACGAGAGGAGAGGGCATGGGCGGAGGATGGATTATGGTCGAAGCGACCAGCTTAGAAAAGGCAATGTTGAATGTTGAATGGTCAATGTTGAGTGTTGAATGAGCTGAGTCTGGCGAGCAGGCATTCATTCAACATTCAACATTGACCATTCAACATTCAACATTCGCCTTCAAAACGTTAAACTGACTCCCATGTCCGCCCTCCAACCCTCCACCTGCTCCCGCTGCAACGGGTCCGGTTGGGTGCCGACGGCGGACGACTCGCTGCGGGTGGAGCCGTGCGGGTGTCAGGGCGATCTGCGGCGGCGGCAGCGCATCGCGGCGTCGAACATTCCGCGGCGCTACTACCCGCACTGCACGCTCGATACGTTTTACGACAAGAACAGCGCCGTGCTCCGATCGGCGCGCAATCGCGTGCGCGAGTTCGTCGACGCGTGGCCGATGACGAACGAGGGTCGCGGCCTGCTGCTCATGGGCGGCTGCGGCGCGGGGAAGACGCATCTGGCCGTGGCCGTGCTCGTGGAGATCATCCACAGCGGCAAGGCGGGGCGGGTGCTGTTCTGCAATTTCCAGGATCTCATCCAGGACATTCAGGCCACCTTCGATGCCGACGCCGCCGTGGGCAAGTCGGAGATCCTGCGGCCGCTGCTGGAGGCCGATCTGCTGGTGCTCGACGAGCTCGGATCGGTGAAACCGACGCAGTTCGTGCAGGACCTGCTCTACTACGTCATCAACAGCCGCTACAACACCGTGCGGCCGACGATTTTCACGACCAACGCCTTCGACGACGCCGGGGCCGATGGCCAGCGGCTGGTGGACAAGATCGGCGACCGGCTGCGCAGCCGGTTGTACGAGATGACCGAGCAGATCCTGATGAAGGGCGTCCCTGATCACCGCAGCGCCAACAAACAGAGCGGCAACATCCTTTGAGACGCGCCATCACAGAAGTTCTTCGCCGCGGGTTCGACTCCACCGTCGCCAACTGGCCGGTGATCATGCTGCGCATCGCCGAGAGCATCGTCTTCGCGGCCATCGCCGTCGCCGGGATTGTCGCTGCCATCGTTCCGGCGGTCGTGGCCGCGGGCCTGTCGAAAGACGACATCGTCAACTCCAGCGATCCCGCCGGCGCGGTGGTCGAATGGATCGTCAGCCATTTGATGCTGTTCGTCTGGATCTTCGCGCTCGGCTTCATCGTGCTCGGTGTGATGATCGCCATCCACTCCTTCGTCGAGGGCGGATCGACGCAGATCTTCGTCGACGGCGAACGGAAGGCGAACAAGGGCAGCGACCTGCGTGCCTTCTCCATCGACCGCTGGCTTGCCGGCGGCGCCTCGTCGTGGTGGCGGATTTTCTGGATCTACAACCTGGCCTGGTCGGTCGGCCTGATCTTCGTCCTGGTGCCGTTGATCCTCACGATCATCGGAATGCTGGCGATCTCCGAGACGACCGGCAGAGTCGTCATCGGCTGCGCCGGTGTGGCGGTGGCGGTGCTGGTGCTCATCCCAGTCGGCATCGTGACGTCGATCTGGTGCACGAAGGCGATCACGATCTGCGTGGCCCGCTCGCTGCCCGCGCGCGAGTCGCTTTCCGCCGGCTGGCGCGCCATCAAAGGCGATCTGGGCCGGCATCTCGCGGTCGCGGTGATCCTGTTCGTCATCTCCATGGCCATCAATTCCTTCGTCTCCGCCTTCTCGATTCCGATGAACATCAACCTGCACCAGACCCCGACGGTGGCACTGATGTTTGCGCCGGCGCGGGTCATGATCGGGATCGCACAGGGTATCGTCGGCGCGGCGATCGGGTCGTGTCTGCTGGCGTGCTTCGTTTCGATGACCGAGGAGCGTTGATGGAGAGATTTCTCTCGCGGGATGCGCGGAATTTCCGTCCCTCGGCCATCCGGGCCTTTGCCAAACTGATCAACGATCCCAGCATCATCTCCTTCGCCGGCGGCGTCCCCAGCCCGGAGACGTTTCCCGCCGAACGGATCGCGGAGATCGCCGCGCGCGTGATCGTCGAGAAGCGCTCGGTGGCACTGCAGTACGGTCCGACGCGCGGCCTGCCGCGGCTCTGCGACTTCGTGGCCGCCGTCTGCCGCGCGCGCGGCATTGACTGCGCGCCCGACGACGTGCTGATGACGACGGGCTCGCAACAGGCGCTCGATCTCATCGCTCACACGCTCCTCGACCCCGGCGACGTGGTGTTGGTCGAGCTGCCGACCTACATCGGCGGCACGTCATCGTTCCATGCGCGCAGCGCGGAGCTGGTCGGTGTGGCGCAGGACGACGACGGCATCGTTCCGGAGTCGCTGGCCGAGGTCGCGGCGAGAACGAAACCGAAGCTGCTGTACACCATCCCGAACTTTCAGAATCCATCGGGACGGCTGATGACGCAGCAGCGCCGGGCCGAGGTGCTGCGCATCGCCGCCGAGCACGACTTCCTGGTCATCGAAGACGACCCATACGGCGAGTTGCTCTACGTCCGCGAGGCCGACACGCTGGCGATGAAGTCGCGCGACGATGACGGTCGCGTGATCTACCTCGGATCGTTCAGCAAGATCCTCGCTCCGGGCCTGCGCTGCGGTTGGATCGTGGCGGCACCGGAGCTGCTGTCAAAGCTCGAGATCGCCAAACAGGCCGCCGACCTCTGCTCAGGGATGCTCGATCAATCGATCGTCGATGAGTTCACCGCCGCCGGCGAGCTGCCTGGGCAGATCGAGAAAGTTCGGGCTTTCTATCGACAGAAACGCGCGACGATGCTGGAGGCGCTGGAGGAGCATTTTCACGAGCACGCCACATGGACGCCCGCCGATGGCGGCCTCTTCACCTTCGTGACGCTGCGCGACGACATCGACACTGCGGCGCTGGTCCCGGAGGCCATCTCCGCCGGCGTGGCCTATGTTCCAGGAGCCCCCTTCTTCGTCGACGGCAGCGGCCGCAACACGATGCGGCTGACGTTCGCGAAGGAGAATGACGAGCGGATCCGGGAGGGGATCAAGAGGCTAGCGAGGGTGATGTGAGGAGCGGAGGCGGTGACGCTCAGTGGAGTTTTTACGGTACGAACTGAGCCACCGTCTCCTGAATCGCCCGCCGCACGGCCTCGTTGCTTCCCATCTTCGGAGTCCAGCCGAGGGCGGTCATGCGCGATGTGTCGAGACGGACTTTCGGGACGTCGCCGGGCCAGCCGCGGGAGCCGCCGGTGCGTGACACGTCGACCTTCGCGGGGTCGAGGCCCATCGCTTCGATCGTCCATTCGGCGATCTGATTGACGGAGGTCCAGTCGGAGACGGCGAGGTTGTAGCAGTTCACGAGATCGGTGGCCGTGGCGTGGCCGAACATCATCCCGTCGAGGCAATCCTCGACGTGCACATACGGCTTCGACTGCGTGCCGTCGCCGAGGATCTCGAGCCGGGTCGGATCGCGCTGCAGCTTCAGGACGAAATCGTGGATCACACCGTGCGTCGGGTAGCCGCCGACGATGTTGCCGAAACGGAAGATCCAGCACTTCATCTGATACGACGCGGCGAACGCGGTGATCAGCGTCTCGCAGGCGATCTTGCTGGCGGCGTAGAACGAGATCGGAAAGAGCGGGCCGTAGTTCTCCGGCGTGGGCAGCACGGTTGGCTCGCCGTAGATCGCGCCGCTACTGGAGAAGATCAGCTTCTTCGTGCTCGACACCCGCATGGCCTCGAGCAGGTTGTAGGTCACCAGCGTGCCGCCCTTGAGATCGAAATCTGTGTAGCTCGTGCCGTAGCTGATGTCGCTGTTGGCCGCGAGATGCCAGACCAGCTCCGGCCGCAGGCGCTGGAAGAGCGCCACGAGGCGGTCGCGGTCGAGAAGATCGAATTCGTGGAAGGTGAAGCCGGGCTTCTCCAGCGAGCGCGCGACGTATTCGCGCTTGCCGAGGAAGAAGTTGTCGATGCCGTGGACGTCGTGCCCCTCGGCGAGAAGGCGCTCGAGTAGATTCGTTGCGATGAAGCCTGCCGCGCCGGTGACGACGATTCTCATGTGGCTTGTTAGGTTAGTCGATTCGTGCATCAGGGGTTGGCGGTTATCGGTTATCGGTTGTCGGTTACTCACGCCGGCGGGCAACCAACGGATAACTGATAACTGATAACGCGACTAATCCACTAATCCCCTAATCGTCCTCGCCAGCTCCTCAGGCGTCCCGATATCGAAGAAGTCGAGCCCGACGATCTCGCAGGCCAGCCTTCCCTCGGCGGCAAGACGCGGGAAGATTGTCTCTTCGAACGAACAGGCGCCGGCCGATGGCAAACGGTCGATGACGCTCGACGGCATCAGCGAAAAGCCGGCGTCGATGTACGGCAGCTCCGGCGCGTGCTTGTCGAAGCGGATGATGCGATCGCCGGAAACGTCCGCGTTGCCGATCTCGCGGCGCGGGTAGACGGCCAGGGTCGGTTTGGCGTGCTCGGACACGAAACGATCGTAGTCGAAGTAGCGGAGCACGTCGCCGTAGGTCATCACGAAGCGTTCGCCGAGTAACGCGCGCGCCTCGCGAATGGCGCCTCCGGTGCCGAGCGGCTCGGTCTCGCGGCTGTACGCGATGCGTACACCAAATCGAGTCCCATCGCCGAAATGCTCTTCGATGACCTCGGCGCGATAGCCGGTGAGGAGGACGATGTCGCGCAGGTTGCATCGGGAGAACGATTCGATCACCCGCTCGAGATACGGCCGGCCGCCGATCGGGATCATCGGCTTCGGCAGGCCGCGCGTAAGGTCGCCGAGGCGGGTGCCGAAGCCGCCGGCGAGGATGGCTATCGTTGGAAAGGCGGAATGTTCAATGTTGAGTGTTGAATGTTGAATGTTGAATGAAGGGGTCACGGCGGCTCCCCCGATCATTCAACATTCAACATTGAACATTCAACATTAAACATTCGTCTTCTTAACCCCCCGCGCCCTCCAGAGCCGCTTGAATGTCCATACCGTCGAGTTCCAACGCTGCAGTGTCGAGGCTCCGATCCGGTCGCGGTACTCGATCGGAATCTCGGCGACGCGGTAACCCATCCGGTAGGGGATGACCAGCATGTCAACGGGAAGGGCCGGTCCCCGCGGGTCCCAGGTCACGTTGTCGATCATCGACTTACGGTAGGCGCGCATGCCGCTGTGGACGTCGGTGGTGCGGATGCCGTGAAGAAGGCGCGCGGTCCAGGCGAAGATGCGGTTGGCGAGGTAATTCGCGAACGGCATCGCCTTCGGCCGCCTGGCCAGCCGCGTTGCGTTGACGAGGTCGTAGCCCTCGTCGATCAGCGAGACCAGCTTCGGGATCGTTTCGACGGGATAGGTGTCGTCGCAATCGAGCGTGATGACGATCTCGCCCGCGGCATCGCGCACGGCGCGGTCCATGGCCGGACCGTATCCTTTGGGCGGGTACTGTTTGAAGACACGGCAGCCGAGCTCCGTGGCGATCTCGGCGGTGCGGTCTTTGCTGGAGTCGACGAGAAAGATCTCCGCATCGGGGACGACGCCGCGGATGTCGCGAACGACCTTGGCGACGGCGCGCTCCTCGTTGAGCGTGATCATGGAGATGGTGAGTTTCATGTTCTCCGTGCTTCGAAAATCATCTGGAACGCCAGCGCTCCGGGCCAGGCCGACGAAAGTACGCGCTCCATCGGATAGATCGTTTTCAGGTACAGCTTGTACGGCCGCGATTTCAGCAACGCCGACGGGTCATGCGAATCCCCTCCGCCGCCGAGGAGCTTCTTCGCCAGAGGGACGAAGGGCCGCACGAGTCCTGGATTGTACGTGCGCCGGACGACTTTCAACCCAGCCTGCTCGATCATCTCCCGCGCTGTGCGGCGCGTGAAGAAACGGAGGTGCGTGTGATCGAGCACGCCGGTCTCCTCGTATCGGAAACGCCCCAGCAGCAGATTGAGCCGAACGGACCAGAGCCCGACGTTCGGAAGCGAGACGATCACGCTGCCGCCGTCTTTCAGCAGATCGAGATAGCCGCGCAGCACGCCGATCGGCCAGGCCAGGTGTTCGAGCACGTCGGCGAAAATGATCACGTCGAAACGGCGGTCGCCGAGTGCCTCGAGCTGCTGCAGATCGGCGTGAATGACCTCGGTCACACGCTGGCGCGCGACCGCGACCGCCTCCGCGCTCGACTCGATACCGGTGACCCGGTTGCCGCGTTCGGCGATGTGCTGCGATGTCGTGGCGAAGCCGCAGCCGACGTCGAGCACGTCGAGATTCCTTCGATCGCCCCAGAGGCGGAGAAGGCCCCAGTTCACGTCTTCGAAGTATTGGTAGGTCGTCGATTCGTACATATTCAGGAGTACGGCGGGCTCTGGAAACTGCAAATGTTGAATGTTCAATGTTGAATGTTGAATGAGTAAACAGGTGATTCCATTCAACATTCAACATTGAACATTGAACATTCAACATTCAGCATTTCGGTTTCCCTCTGCGGCCCTTCACAGCTCCTTCGCCAACGCAACCGCCCTCTCAATACACACATCGCTGTTGATGTAATCGAACTGCGCGAACCGTCCGAGCAGGTGCAGGCCGGTGGCGGCGACGGCGTTGCGCATGGCGGTCACGTTGGCGCGGTAGTCGAGGTCGTAGACCGGGTAGCCGTAGAGGAAGCGGACGGCTTTGCGGTAGACGATGGTTTTGGGATCGACCAGGCCGGTGATCTCAAGCTCGCGGATGGTGCGGTCGATGATCTCCTCATCCTTCATCTCCCAGACGCCGTCGCCTCCTTCGTTCGTGGTGATCTCGGTCATGACCGACGACGAGCCGGCCGGTACGCAATGGTCGCTGAACGCTTTCGGGAACGAGAGGCGGTGAAACAGAAGGGCCGGGTCGGGGACGTAGAGCGCGGTGTAGGGATAGCCGCGGTCTTCGTTGCAACCGATCAGGACGTTGATCAGCGAGTTGTAGCGAAGGGTGGCCGCCAGCCGGTGCACCTCGTCCGGCGCGTCGCGCCATACTTTCAGCAATTCATGGATCGGGAGCGTGGAGACGAGCGTGTCGTACGTGCGCTCCTCGCCGTTGGCCGAGGTCACGCGCCAGCGCTGGCCGTCGCGCGAGACGGAGGCCACGCGCCAGTTGGTGCGGATATCGCCACGCACCTTCGAGGCGAAGGCGTGTACGAGCGATTCATATCCGCCGTCGATCGGGTAGTAGAAGTGAAGCTGATGCAGATAGCCCTCGGTCGAAATTCCGATCGACGACTTGAGCACATCCTCCATCGGAGGCTTCGGGATCCGCTCCACGAATTCGAGTCCGAGCTTCGTGGCGGGATAGTTCCAGATCTTCTCGTTGTAGGGGATGAAGTACTTCTCGGAGATGCCGGCGCCGAAGGTTTTGTACGACCACTCGGCCAGGTTCGACGGGACGTCGTCCGCGTGCGGATTGACGATGTAGCCGTAGATGCAGTCGAAGTTGTCCTGCGGCGGCAGCGCGGCCAGATCGTTCTCGAACGGGTACTTCACCAGGCGGCCCTTGAACCAGATCTTGTTCTCACGCCGGCGCTGATGAACGTTGTCGCCGAGCGAGGCCACCATCAGGCTCAGTACCTCTTTGTTCTTGCTGAACATGATGTGCGGGCCGGCGGCGTCGAAGGTGAAACCGTCTTCGATGATGGTGCCGCACAGCCCGCCGATGCGGGGGCGGCGCTCGACGACCTCGACGTCATCGCCGAGGAAGGAAGCGAGGGCGACGCCGGAGATACCGCCGCCGAGAATGCCGATAGAGCGATGGGTCATAGAAGGCCGCGGGTCGTCGGCGGCGTATTGTAGCCGCGCTCACCGCCGGCACGGGCTGCGCGGGACCGGCGCCGCCGTTCCGCGGGCCAGTTGGACGAGAGTGCCGAGGTCGGGGACATGCCAGCGTGGCGGGTCCGAGGCCTCGAGCGTTGTGCCGCGCGGCGGTTGGCAGAAGGCCAATTCATTATTCGTCAGGATCAGCATGATGCCGACCGGCAGCGGCTCGTGCGAGATCGCCTCGAGGCGCTGTCCGCGGCGGAGAGTGAGCGTCGCCGCGGCGGAGACAGGAGCGCCGTCGACGCGCCATTCGATCTGCGCGCCGCGGTCTGCCGGCGACGGAGGCGGCACGCCGCGCCAGAGCGGACGCTCGAAATCGAGCGGCTGCCGGTACCAGGGATGCGATGCCAGACGCGTCGATGCGTAGACGTCGTAGGTGCCATCCGCGAGGACGATCCACCGCGCCGCCGGCACAAACGGCGTCAACCGCGCGCTCATGCCGGGCAGCCAGATCTCGCGCCAGAGCGGAAGGTAATGCGTGACGATGAATTCGCCGAACGGCCGGTGAATGGCCAGCCATTTGCGGACGTCGTAGTCGGCGATGACGGCGGCCGGCGGATCGCGCAGCAGATCGGCAATCGTGTACGGCTCGAAGAGCTTGTGCTCCTCCATCACGAAGACATTCGCGCGCAGGAACCAGTAGCGATAGGCAGGATCGCGGTGCAGCGGCCATCCGACGCTGTCGAACACCTTCGTGCCGGCGGGGGTGCGGCGGTCGACTTCGCGCATGATGAAGTCTTCGTAGGCCGTATCGCTCTCTTTGCCGCGAAAAACAGCGGCGGCGACGTTGACGGTGGCGGCGACGATGACGAGCGCGAAGAGAGCGCGGCGGCGCGGCGCCGACGTGACGAAGCGGTCGATCTCCATCGCCGCCAGCGGCGCCATCAGCAGAACGGCGATCTCGAGGTGATAGTTGAAGACGTACTTCATCGCCGCGATGAAGAGGAGGTTGGCGACCTGGAGAAAGGCCAGGAAGAAGTCGTCTCCCGGCGCGCGGAAGCCGTGCCGCAGCGCGCGCACGATTCCGATGCCGCCGATGACGAGGATGGCGATGCCTCCCGGATCGACGGCCGAGAGCTGAAAGTTCGGTGCGGAGTCGACGAGGCGCAGCCCGAAGGCGACCGCGAAGCGGTGGGCGAACATCCAGTCGACCGGGGCCTGGGCGAAATGATCGGCCACGAAGTTGTCCGTCCAGAGGCGCTGCCACGCCATCCGCGCGGAGTGCGTGGCGGCGAAGTATGCGCATGCCGGTGCGAATGCCGCGGCCGCCCCGGCGAACGACCAGTTCGCACGGGTGTTGCCGCCCCAGGCGCGCTCACGGGTGCGCACGACGCGCACGAGGAGGAGCGTGAGGACGGCCAGTGGACCGAGGCGGAGGTTCGCCAGTCCGGCCATGCAGAGCATCGCGCCGCCGAAGAACGCGAAGCGGCGGCCGTCGCCGATCTTCTGCAGGAGCGCCAGCGCGGCGATGTAGATCACGCTGCCGAGAACGTCGACGCGATACTCGACCGCGGGCAGCATGAAGAGCGTGCTGCAGAGCACCAGCGTCATCGCGCTCCACGACGCCAGAGCCGAGATTCCGGCGCGCCGCATCCAACCGCGCAGCAGGACGAACCCCGCGATCCATAACGGCAGTTGCGCCCAGCGCATCAGCAGGATGGCGCTCACGCCGCTGCTGTGAGTCAGCGCGGTCACCGGCGCGAAGAGGAACCACTGCAACGGCGTGTGGTGCTCCCAGAAGTCGCGATAAGGCACGAGGCCCCGCCGCACCCAGTCAGTGGCGCGGAAGAATTCGATCTCGTCCCAGACCAGCGGGTGAAGCCCCTGCAACTGGAAGAGGCGCGCGGCGATCGAAAGAAGCGAGATGCCGCCGAGAAGCGCCGTGCTGCGCGCGATTTTCATCGCGGCGACTCCGGACGCAGGTCCCACACGTCGCCGATCATGCGCGTGGCACGGCCGGAGGCGATGAGGCGTTCCAGGCAGCGCTGGGCTTCGGGCATGGAATCGACGAAGTCGATGCCGGAGACGAAGCGAAGATCAGGCTGCAGTCCACGTTCGGCGCGGCATACGGGTAGATCGCTCTGCGTCATGACCGGCAGCGGCGTGGCTCCGGGATGCGCCGCTGCGTAGGCGATCGAGAAGGGCGTGAGATCCCTCATGGCAAACCAGTAGTAACCGGCGTCGCGCACACCGATCGGATGGTTGCCGGCAAGCATCCAGACCGTCTCGCCGGTCCGCAGTTTCTTCTGCAGGTAGGCGCGGATCGGCGAGGCGTTGAGCGTGAAACCGATCGGCATCATCGTGTACACGGCGATGGCGCAGGCGATGGTGACCGCGATCGTGGCCGCGGCGGCCACTCGATCACTGGCAAGCTCCAGGAGCTTGGCGGCCGTGATCCCGTAGAGGCATGCCGCGATGAAACTCCACATGAGGTAATACTGCGGCCAGATGTTCGGATAGGAGTAGATGAAGCGGATCTCCACCGTCGCCGCCGCTGCCAGGACCAGCAGACCGGCCGGCACCCGCCTGCGCATGATGATCACCGCCGCGGCGATCACCACAATCGGCGCGATCCCGCGGAAGGCCGGATCGCAGAACATGTAGGGACGTCCGCCGCCGAACGATTCGTTCGTCATGATCGGCTGGCGTACGAACCACTCCATGAAGAGCTGGTTGTAGCGGAATGAAAAGAAAAGGTAGTCGCGCAGCGGAACCGTGGCAACGATCCAGGCGAGGGCCGCGGCGACGCAGGCCAGCGGCGGGACGACCGCAAGAGCGACGTTGCGGACGCCGCGCGCGCTCCGCAACACGAACAGATAGGCGACGCCGAGGACGAGCGACTCCAGAGGCCACTTCGGATTCCAGAGCGCGGCGATGGCAACCAGACCGATGCCGAGCCCCGCGAGCATCAGACGAAGCCGTTCCGATTGCCACCGCCCCAGGAGAAAGAGTGCGCCGAGCCAGAAGAGAAGGATCGTCGGGGGATCGTTGCGGATGTCGTTCAGGCCGCGGTACCAGACCCATGGTGAGGCCAGCAGAGCGGAGAGTGTGACCAGCGGCGCGATCATGCCGCGCGAAATCCGGTACGCGAGCATCGCCGCGGCGCCGGTGGCGAGGAGACCGCATGCCCCGCTGAAGAGACGGGCTCTTGCAATGTACGTTGTCAGGTCCCACGGCTCCGGGACCATCCGCCGGAGGAGCGTGAAGAGAAACGGCGAATGATCCTCGCAGAAGTCACGATAGAGCCGGAGGCCGGCGCGCATCAGCCACCCGGCGTGCAACAGTTCGGATTCGTCACCGTCGAGGGCTCGCTGCAACACCCCATGAACGGCGAAGAGATGGCGCGCCACGATGAAGACGATACCGGCAGCGGCGGTGAGAGCAGCAACCTGACGGAGACGGGTCGCGCTCAACGGCATTGCCCCAAGCGTACCTCAAGAATGCAGATCCACGACGTCGGGGGCCGATTGGTTGCCGGAGACATGCTCCGGCAACCTGTTTCATCAGATCTTCTTCGCGGCCTTCTTCAGCGAGCGCGCGCCGGAGTTGAGCGCGTCCTTGGCCATCGAGCGGGCCTGTTTCATCCCTTTTTCGACCTGCTTCTCGACGGCTTTGCGGGCCTGCTTCACCGCCGGTTCGGCGGCTTTCTTGAAGGCCTTGATCTTCGGGGCCGCGGCCTTCTTCAGCGCCTTGATCTTCGGAGCGGCAGCCTTCTCGGCGGCCTCGTAGGCTTCGACGCTCTTCTTCGCCACAGTCTTTGCGACCTTCTTCGCCGCCTTCTGGATGTCTTTCTTCTGGACCATGTAAAAGCCTCCTTCGTTGATGAATGTCTACCTTAGCATGCGCTATGCGGGTGACGTTCCAGAACTCGGCTCCTACTTCGCCCCCGCGTTCACTTTTTCCGCCGCGTGGATCTGATCGAGCTGCCCGCGAAACTCGCGCGCCCATGCTCCGAATGCGTTCTCCACATCGCCCCAGCGGCGATACGAGCCCAGTCCGCTGAAATAGGCGCGGCCGGCTTTGTGGTCGGCGAATGCGGCCACGCGCGCGTTGGTCATGCAGTCGCGCATGTCCACTTCGATGGCGGCGCCGCCGATGTCGACCGTCGGCAGAAAGAGGCCGACGCCGATGACGGTGCCTACCGCTTTTGCGGCGACGTTCTTGGCTGGATCGACCGGCACCAACTCCGTGAGCGCGGCGCGCACGCGAAGCACGCCATCTGCGGGAACGTCGACGACCGTGTAACCGCCGCGGGTCAGCTCCGCCGTGAACGCGGTACGCAGATGCTCGCTCAGATTCTTCAACTCTTCGGCGCTGGCCTGGTTGTCCTTTGCATCCTTGCCGAGGAAGACCACCACCGGCTCGAAAAGGAAGGCGTGATAGTCACCGAGGATCCCCGGACGGCTGGACCAGGCCCGCAGCGACGGGCTGCCGGGCATCGACTGAAGCTCGATGCCGCTGCCGAGGAAGACCACATTCGGCTGCTTCGACGTCGCGCAGCCCATGAGGATCAGGAAGGTGAATGCTGCACAGAATTTGGTCATCGTGCGCTCCTTTGTGAATCGATCCAGCGATCGACATTGGCTTCCAGGACGCTGAGCGGCACGGCCCCGCTGCCGAGGACGACGTCGTGAAACTCGCGGACGTCGAACCGGGTGCCCAGCGCTCCCTCTGCACGTTTACGGAGCTCTTTGATCTTCAATTCACCGAGCTTGTACGCGAGCGCCTGGCCTGGCCACGAGATGTAGCGGTCCACCTCGGTCTCGACTTCATGAAGCGGAAGGGCGGTGCGGCTGGCCAGATAGTCGATCGCCTGCTGCCGCGTCCAGCCCATCGAATGGATGCCGGTGTCGACGACCAGCCGGCAGGCGCGCCACATCTCGTAGGTCAGGCGTCCGAAGTTCGAGTACGGATCCATGTAGACCCCCGCCTCGATGCCGAGCCACTCGCAGTAAAGCCCCCACCCCTCGCCGAACGCCGAGTTGTAGGAGTAGCGGCGGAAATTCGGCAGATCGCCGAGCTCCCGCGCCAGCGAGATCTGCAGATGATGACCGGGAACCGCCTCGTGCAGCGTCAGCGCCTCGAGGTTGTAGAGCGGACGGCTCTCCAGCATGTACGTATTGACCCAGTAGATGCCCGGCTGCGTGCTTCCCTGCGCCGGACCGACGTAACGGCCGCTGGTGTACTTCGGCGCGATGTCCGCCGGAACCGGCTCGACGGTGTAGGGAAGCCGCGGCAGCGTTTTGAAGAGCGACGGCAACTTCCCGTCGATCCTCTTGGCGATGCGCGAGGCGCGGGAGAGAAGCTCTTCCGGCGTCTTGGCGTAGAAGCGCGGATCGGTGCGCAGGAAGACGAGGAATGCCGGGAAGTCTCCCTGGAACCCGGTCTCCTTGATCACGGCATTCATCTCGGCGGAGATCCGAGCGACTTCGCTGAGCCCGATCTTGTGGATCTCCTCGGGGGTGAGATTGAGCGTGGTGAACTCGCGGATCTTGAACGCGTAGTAGGCGCGGCCGTCGGGCAGCTCCGAGGCCCCGAGCGTCGTGCGCGCTTTCGGCAGGTACTCGTTGCGGAAGAAGTCGAGGAACTCGCGGTAGCCGGCGACCGCTCCCTCCATCACCGCGGCGCGTCCCTCGCGCCGCAATCGCTCGTGCTCTGACGGAGGAACGGAGGAGGGGAACTTCACGAAGGGAGCCCAGAACACGCTCTTGGCCGGATCGTCGACGATGTGGGCGGTGATGGTGGAGTCGTAGCCGTCGAGCGTGGCGCGCGGGATGGTCATGCCGCGCTTGATGCCGATTCGCATCAGCGCGATCTCTTCACGGACATAGCGCGGCCAGGCTTTGAGCCGGCTCATGTAGTTCTCGTAATCCTTGACCGTGGCCAGCGGAACGTCTTTCGGCAATCGCGAGAAGCCGGAGTGGAACCCCGAGTCGGCGTTGAACGGCACCTGGTAGTCGCCGAGCTCGAACGACGTAGCCGAATCCTCGAGCCGTTGCCTGAAGATGTCGTAGTTCACGATCTCCGCGACCGGCAGCTTCGCTCGATCGATGCCGGCCAGCTCCGCCAGCGTCGCCTTCGTCTGCGCGTGCCGCCGCTCGAGGTCGGCGAGAGTCACCGACGGCAGCCGGTCGTCGTACTCATGCCTCCCGACCGACGTCGCGAACAACGGACTTTCCCGGAGTTGCGTCTCCCACGTCCGATCGAACAACGCGTGAAGACGAGCGACCTCATCGGACGCGTACGCGGAGACAGCGAGCAGAGAAACAGCGACGAGGAGAGAAAGTCGTAGTTTCATGTTGGGGAAGCTTACCGCGTGCGGGGAAGAAGAAAAGCCTTCACCACAGAGACACAGAGACACAGAGGTTTGTTTCTCTGTGTTCTCTGCGCCTCTGTGGTTGAAAGCTTTTGACGTTAAAGTGAATCCCCCCACCTTGACCGCCTTTCAAATATGGGCGGAGAATGCAGACTCATCCATATGTATGCCCCGGAATCAGATCCGAATGAAAAGGGGAAAGACATGAAGAGTCTCGTGATGCGAACCGCGTTGTGCGTGTTGACGTTGGCGATCACAGGCCCCGGGTTACCTCTCTTCGCGCAGGAGACCAAAGACACCAAGCCTGCAGAGAAGAAGGCCGAGGACGAGAAGAAGCCCAAGGTGACCGAGCAGATGGTGGTCACGGCACGGAAGCGGGAAGAAACCGTGCAGGACGTTCCCATCTCCGTCGCAGCTCCGACCGAATCGCAGTTACGCGATCGTGGCGCAGAGAACCTCGAAGACGTCTCCGCCAACGTCGCCGGCTTCACAGTCCAGAACCTCGGGCCGGGACAGAGCCAGGTGGCGATGCGCGGTGTGTCGGCCGGTCAGATCGTGCGCGACCAACCCGGCGTCAAGGAGCAGGTCGGCGTTTATCTCGACGAGTCGGTGATCTCGCTCTCGCTCTTCACGCCCGACGTCGACCTCTTCGACCTCTCGCGCGTCGAAGTCCTGCGCGGGCCCCAGGGCACGCTGTTCGGCTCCGGATCGGAGTCCGGCACCGTGCGGTACATCACCAACCAGCCGAAGCTCGGCGTCTCCGAATCCGTCGGCGAAGTCTCCGGCAGCTCGATCAACTCCGGCAGTCTCGGCGGAAGCGTCAAGGTCGCCGTGAACGCGCCGCTGAGTGCCACCGCGGCGATGCGGTTCGCCGGCTACTTCACGCACTATGGCGGTTACATGGACGCGGTGCAGCCGGACCTGAGCGTGAAGAAGGATGTGAACAGCGGAACCCGGAGCGGCGCCCGCCTGGCCTTTCTGATCAAGCCGGACGACAAACTGAGCATCACTCCGCGCATCCTTTATCAGAAGGTGGACATGGACGGCTGGAACCGGATCGACGCCTTCAACATCCTGGCGAATCCGTTCACGACCACACGCCCCAAGGTGACGTTGGGCGATCATCGGCAGTTTACCCAGTTCAAGGAGCCGTTCACAGACAAGTTCTTTCTCGGCGACGTGAACGTTTCCTACGACCTCGGCGGCGGCCGGACCTTTACCTCGATCAGCTCCTATTCCGATCGTGACGTCGACGTGCTGCGCGACGCAACCGCGTTGACCGCCAGCATCACCGGCGGTTCCATCGGCCTGCCAGCGAGCATCTACACGCTCAACGCGCCGCTCGACGATGCCACCAAGGCGAAAGCGTTCACGCAGGAAGTGCGCCTGGCGGGGACCACCTCGAAGTTGCAGTGGGTGACCGGCGGGTTCTACAGCCACACCGATCGCCACTATGGTCAGAGTCTTCTGGTCAGCGGATTCGAGGCCGCTTCCAAGATCCCCACGGCGGGCAGCTTCGGCGCGGCGAAGGACGTGCTGTTCTTCTCGAACCTCAAGTACAACTTCCAGCAGTTCGCGCTGTTCGGCGAGGGGTCGTATCCGGTCACCGACCGTCTGGAAGTGACCGGCGGCGCGCGCCTGTACGACTTCAAAGAGAAACGGACGCAGACGTTCGACGGCATTTTTGCCGATGACGGAACGACCTCCGGATCGACGAAAGCCAACGGCGTCGCACCTCGCGTGATGGGGAGCTACAAGCTCAACGACTCGACGCGCCTCAATGCGCAGATCTCCAAGGGATTCCGGCTCGGCGGGATCAACGATCCGCTCAACGTCCCGCTCTGCACCGCCGCCGATCTCGTCACGTTCGGTGGCCGAGGGAACTGGAAGGACGAGACTCTGTGGAATTACGAGGTAGGCTCGAAGTCGAAGATCATGGGCGGACGCGGCTCGTTCAATGCCTCCGCCTTCTACGCCGACATCCGCGATCTGCAGGCCACCGTCACCGCCGGCTCGTGCTCGTCGCGCGTCGTGTTCAACGTTCCCAAGTCGAAGAGCGAAGGACTGGAAGCGGAATTCGAGGCCGCGCCGACCGATCTGTTCGACTTCGCGGTCTCGGCCAGCCATACCAAGTCGCAGTTGGAATCGACGCTGACGTCCACCGACGCCAAGGGCGTCGTCACCGTCGTCTCCGGTATCCAGAAGGGCAACCGGCTGCCGACCGTCCCCGAGTTTCAGATGACCGCGGCGGCCACGCTTCACTGGCACTCGGGATCGTCCTGGGCTGGTTATTCGACGGGGGTCTATCAGCACGTCGGAGACCGTTACACGCAGATCGGCGATCAGGCGGTTGGCTTCGGCACCGTCAACCTGAACTCATTCGCGCCGAACAACATCGGTGGACCGTTCACGCAGAACACGTTCACGTTCAATCCCAAGCTGCCGGCGTACGACATCGTCAACCTGCGCATCGGCGTGCTGGTCAACAAGTGGGATACGGCGCTCTTCGTCAACAACCTCACGAACGAGACGGCGTTCCTGGCGCTGGATCAGGAGCGCGGAACACGCGCGCGCGTCGGTTACCTGACCAACCAGCCGCGTACCATCGGCATCAGTACACGAGTGAATTTCTGATGGGAGATCGCTATCTCCGATAACGGGGTTACCCGACGGACGTTTCTGGAATGCGTCGGGGCGGCTGCAGTTGCCGGCCACCTCGACGCACAGGCTCTCTCCGGCAAGTCCCGGCCGCGCATCGCCGTGATCGGCAGCGGTGCGTTCGGCGGGTGGACGGCGCTCCATCTCGCCGGCCTCGGCGCGCAGGTTACGCTGATCGATTCGTGGGGGCCGGGAAATCCGCGCTCCAGCTCGGGCGGCGAGACCCGCGTCATCCGCGCGATCTATGGACCCGACCGCGTGTACGTCGAGATGGTCAAGCGCGCCTACGAGCTGTGGGACAAGATCGGCGCATCAACGGGTGAGCCGTTGTATGTCGAGACCGGCGCGCTCTGGCTGCATCGAAAGGACGACGCATACGTTCGATCGTCCGTCCCGATCCTGCAGGAGCTCGGCTTCCCCGTCGATCAGCTCACGATCGACGACGCGGCGCGGCGGTATCCGCAGATCGATTTCCGCGGCGTCCATTCAGTCTGGCTCGAACGGCGTGCGGGGGCGTTGTCGGCCCGGCGGGCGTGCGGCGTCGTTCGCGATGCCTTCGAAAAGGCCGGCGGAAGCTATCGCATGGGGCGGGCGAAGCCGGGGCCGATCGTCAGCGGCTCGATGACCAGTCTTCAGCTCGACGATGGCTCCCGTATCGAGGCCGACGGCTTCGTGTTCGCCTGCGGTCCCTGGCTGGGAAAACTCTTTCCCGACGTCATCGGCGACCGGGTCCATCCGACGCGGCAGGAGGTTTACTACTTCGGGACGCCCGCCGGATCAGAGTGCTACCTTCCTGGCCGGCTCCCGATCTGGATCGATTTCGGCGAGAGGATCGTCTACGGCCTCCCCGACACGCACGGCCGCGGTTTGAAAATCGCCGACGATACCCGCGGCGAGCCGATCGATCCGACCAGCTCCAATAGGACGCCCTCGGCGTCCGGCATTCTGCGGGCCCGGCACGTTCTCGCCGAGCGCTTTCCCGAGCTTGCCAAGGCGCCTCTCGTTGCCGCCGAAGTGTGCCAGTACGAAAACAGTCCTGACGGTCATCTGATCATCGATCGCCATCCCGAGGCCGGCAACGTCTGGCTCATCGGAGGAGGCTCGGGCCACGGATTCAAACTGTCGCCCGCCGTCGGCGAGATGACGGCGCAGATGATCCTGTCGGGGAAGGACGTCCCCAAGCTGTTTCGCCTGGAGCGCCTCCGCAAGGTGGCGACGCACAAGACGCAGTTCGAGAGCAAGTAGGTTTCACGCGGAGACGCGGAGACGCGGAGGTGAGGGATCGGAGTTGTCGGACAACCTTCCTCCTCAAACCGCCTTCGCTATCAACACCGCATTCGTCCCTCCGAACGCAAACGAGTTCGACATCACGCAACGAACGTTCTGATCGGGCCGCCCCACGCCTGGGACGTAGTCGAGGTCACATTCCGGATCGGGAACATCGAGATGGGCGGTCGGGGGAATGGCCTGATGCTTGATCGCCAGGAGCGCGATTGCGAACTCGAGCGCGCCCGCTCCGCCCAGCAGATGGCCGTGCATCGACTTCGTTGAGGTGACAGGAATCTCGTAGGCGCGGTCGCCGAAGACCTTCTTGATTGCCCGCGTCTCCGTCACGTCGTTCAGCACGGTGGCGGTACCGTGAGCGTTCACATAGTCGACCTCGCCGGCCGCGATGCCGCCGTCCTCGAGCGCCAGCGTGATGGTTCGGGCTTGTCCCTCCACCGACGGTTTGGTGATGTGCTGGTAATCATTGCTGGAGCCGTAGCCGGCGATCTCGGCGTAGATGCGCGCGCCGCGAGCGATCGCTGCCTCCCGCTCCTCGAGCGTGACCATGGCCGCCCCTTCGCCGAGGACGAGTCCCGTGCGCGTTTTCGCGAACGGGCGGCACGAGGCGGACGGATCGGAGGCGGGAATCGCCAGGATGTGCATCGCTTCCCACGCCTTGAAGAACCCGAATGTCAGTGGCGCTTCGGCGCCCCCGGCGATCATCACATCGGCGTAACCGTGACGGATCTGGCGGAACGCTTCGCCGATGGAGACAGACGACGACGAACAGGCGCAGGAGTAGGTGAGGTCCGGACCGCCAAGACCGTACTGGATGGCGACATGGCCGGCGGAGGCATTGTTCATCACCTTCAGCACCGTCAGCGGTTTCACGCGGTCGGGATCGCGCAGCAGTAATTGCGCGAACGTCTCTTCGAGGGCATTGGACGCTCCCATGCCTGTGCCGACCGACACGCCGGCGCGGTTCCTCTTCTCAGCCGTGAGCTCGATGCCCGCGTCCTTCACTGCCATCGCCGCCGCGGCCAGCGTGAACTGGCTGACGCGGTCAAGGTGATCGGTCCTCTGCTGAAAATAGTGCGCCGGATCAAAGTCGACGCTTGCGCCAATGCTCGTGTGCGGTCCCTTCGATCCCTCGGTGACGACCTCGCGGATTCCCGACCGCCCCTCCATCAGCGCGGAGAACAGCGTGTCGGGGTCGTTCCCGAGGGGAGAGATCACGCCAAGTCCGGTGACGACGACGCGCCTCATGTGTTCAGTCATCGGAGCGGATATTGACACGTTCACGATTCGAGAACGAAGTGCGGCAGCGCCGCCGCACTGCACGTACGAGAATGTCTGTGTCTGGTCGAGGCCGATGGTGTCGACCTCGACGCGTGGATACCCGGCCGCCGTAGATCAGTTCATGTAGAGGTTCCCGCCGCGCGCGTAGCCGAGAATCCAGACGGCTAGATACGTGTCGACGTAGTCGAGCCAGCCGCGAAATTGCTGTTCTGAGTCGACGTGCATGGCAAGGCGGGAGGAGACGATCGCGCTTCCCGCGGCGTAATGCCGGCAATCCGCGCAGTCCGTATCCGGGATACAACAGTCGGACTCCGCGACGTGAGTCAAATCGGTCCGGTAACTGCGGAACGTTTTGCCAATGCCGACGCCGGTCAATCCTTCCATGATCTGCGCCCTTGGATACGGGCAACCGAACTGCTGGTGGAGACTTTTTCCCTGTGTGTGCACCTCAGCGTTGTAGTGCGAGTAGACGACGGTCTCCGGATACTGCTCCATGACTGCCTTCATCTTCTCTCGCGTTCGTGCAAGGGTGTCCCGCAGCTTGAGCTGCGAGTCGCTGTGCTCCGGCGCGCTGAATACGTTGAAAGTGAGTTGATGTCCCTCGCCGCTAACCCGGCGCAGCACTTCGTCCACCTGATCGATGTTCTCGTTATTGAACGTGTAGACGAAGATCGGCCGGTCGTCGTCGCGATAATTGTCAAGTTGAACGGGGAGGCAGTAAGGGCCGGGTCGTCCCCCGGCATACTTGCGATAAATGGGATCGCCGGTGTTGTCGCCCCAGACCGAGAGGTGGATGCGGTATCGGAGAGCAGGATCGATCTTGCGCAGGCCGTTCGAAAAGATGTTGCCTGTCGGGATGACCTGGTAGCAGACCGCCAGAACCCTGGGCGCCAGGGCCGGCTCGGCGCCCGCGAGGTTGACGTAGTTGATGCCCCGCTCTTTTTCCTTTTCCAGGAACTGTCGCCATGCCTCCGGCTCGCGCTTGTCGCGCGTTTTGTACTTGTCGCCCTCGAAGTAGTAGCAACCGTCGCAACGCAACTGGCAGGCGCTGGTCACGTCGTATGCCGACTCGCGGATGAAAAAATACTTCTTTACCTTCCGATATCGCTCAGCGAGCTCAGGAACCTGTAGGAACTCGGTGAAGCCCATTCTATTTTCCTCCCGGTCAGTTGCCGTTCGACTTTTGGAGGTACTCCTGCAAATTGCGGACGGACTCGAAGTGCGCGTAGTCCTCCTGTCGGATCTTGATCTTGTAGACGTCCTCGATGCGGATGAAGAAATCGGTCATGTCGAGGCTGTCGATCCCAAACTCGTCAAAACGGGAGTCGAGATTCAGCCTGGACTTCATGGCATCGAGGTCGTAGTTGCCGCCGCTGAGCGATTGCCAGAGGACATCGAGGATCTCAGTCTCGCCGCTTTCTTTCTGCGTCACGGTTTGCTCTCCTATGAGTTGCCGAGGACGAAGCTGACGTTCGTGCCACCGAACCCGAACGAGTTGATGAGTGTCGTGTGGTGCTCATGCTCGATGGTCCGAGGCGGAATCCAGGCCGGCGGCAGGCGCTCGTCAGAGATATGGTTGAGTGTCGGCAGCACAACGCCGTGCCGCATCGATTCGATCGCAAGGATGAGCCCAAGAATCAGCGAGGCACCTAACGAGTGTCCGATCTGCGACTTGTTGGCGGAGATGGGGATGCGGAGCAGGTCATCGCCGAAAACCTGGGCCAGCGCATTGAGCTCGCTCTGGTCCCCGAGTGGGGTGGACGTGGCGTGGGCGTTGATGCAGCCGACTTCATCCGTGTTGCAGCCTGCGTCGGCCAGCGCGGCCTTCATGCAGCGGGTCACGTTCTCGGGTGAGATGCGGGTCAGATGATCGCCGTCAGAGTTCACGTAGCCGCCGCGTACCACGGCGCGAACCGGCCATCCAACCCTTCGGGCGTAGGCAGGATCGGCTACGAGTACGGCGCCAGCGCCCTCGCCGAGGAGGAAGCCGCGGCGGTCGCGTGAGAACGGCCTGCTGGCGGCAGTGGAGTCTGACCAAGCGCGATCGTTCGGATTGTCTCGCCGATACAGCGCCTTGAGCCATTCAAAGCCGCCGACGCAGATCGGCAGCACCGGAAACTCGAATCCGACAACCAACGCTGCGTCCATTACGGAACCGCGGATGAGCTGTCCGGCAATGAAGAGGGCGTGGCCGCTGGAGGCACAGGCACTGCTCACGCTGAAAGAGGGCCCCTGCAGTCCGTATGCGCTCGCCGCGGCCGCCAGCGGAGTATTGTGGCACTGATGGAGGATGAATTTGGTGTCCGCGCGTCCGGTGCGCGTGACGATGTCCTGGGAGATCTGGGAGGTCAGGGCCGTGCCGCCGAGGAGTCCGATGCGCTGGGGGTCGTGCTGCGCGATGTTGAACGAGAGACGGCCGAAGATGCGGTCAGCGAGCAGGCGGATTGCGTGTAAACCCGGCTCGGGCCATTTCGAATAGCGCTCGGCGGAGCCGGCCAGTTCGCTGTACGGCATCGGAACCTGAGCGGCGTACGAGATATCGGAAACGCCCTGGAAGTGCTCGCTTTCCGGCGAGTAGCGGTCGATATTTCGGATGCCGCTGCCGTTGGCGGCCAGGTTCTCCCAACTCGACGACGCATCGAGGCCGGCCGAGGTGAGGCACTCGTAGTCGATGATGGCAAGGTTTCCGCTCATGTGCGAGCACCCTCCGTGGTCAGGACGAGATTCGCAGTCAGTGGCGCCGGCCGGTCCGTAGGCGGCAGCGCCCCCAGGATTTCGGCGAATGGCGGGCTCTTCATGAGTTGGTCAATCTCGCGGCCCAACATCTTCAGGACGCGCGCGAGCTCCTGCTTACCAAGCGTCCGGAGTAACAGTGACGCCGCCGCGAGCACCTCGCGTCGCAATTCCCGGTGCGCCCGTATGCGCACATCCGGAACCTGAATGAAGACCGCCCGCGGCGCTGCGATGAACGCGTCGAGGCGCTCCTCGATCCGCTGTTTCAACGCATCCGTCCCTGGCGTTGCGTCGAGAAACGCTCCGATCCGGCGCCGGACATCCGCGAGGTCGCGCTCGTACCGTTTCACGCGGCGCTGGAATCCCGGCATTTCGCCTCGAAGGACATGCGGTGGTGGCATCTTCAGGTCGCCGGCCATTCCCACCCAGCTCAATGCCTTCAATCCGTAGAAGGCGAGATCGATCTCCCACCAGAAGAAACCGTGGCGCGCCGAAGCCGGGTAATAGTGATGATTGTTATGCCACCCCTCGCCCAGCGTCACGAGGGAGAGGAACCATTTGTTTCGGCTGTAGTCCGCGGTGGGGTAACGGCGGAAACCGCCTGGCGTGTGGGCGAAAGAGCTCAGAGCGTGGATTCCGTGCCACACGAGGATCGTGCTGACGACGAACCCCCAGACGAATCCCTGCAGGCCAAAGAGGGCAAAGATGGCCAAGCCGTAGACGGTTACCGGGATCCAGCTCCAGTCGCTGATCCATACCAATTCCGGGTACTTCGCCAGGTCCGGAACCTGATCGACCTTCGTCGCGCGCTGGAGGGGATCAAGGAACCATCCCGAGTGCGCGTACAGCACGCTACGCAACACGGGAGAATGCACGTCATCGTCGGTGTCGGAGTGGAGATGGTGATAACGGTGGCTTGCCACCCACCAGAGAAGCCCCCGTTGCGCACTGGTCGTCCCCAGAAATGCCATCAGGAACTGCATCGGCCGGGAAAGCGTGTAGGACCTGTGTGAGAAATAGCGATGATGGCCAGCGATGAGGCCGAACATCCGCAGGAAGTAACTGGCCGCGCAGATCGCTACGGCTTTCCAGCTCACACCGACCCAGATTACAGAAAGGCAGGCCAAGTGCCATGCCGCATAAAGGACATAGTCAGCTAGGTTCGGTGGCCAAGAGAAGGCCTTACTGCGGACGGCGCGGGACTTCATACCGACTCCCCTATAAGATTGACGGAAGGAAATATGATAACGCGTCTGCGTTAACTAAGTAAAGCGGGGATTTGGGTTTCCGAAATCGGCCGTCATTCAAGCGTCTCATCGAGTCGATGTCGTAAGATAAGAAACATCGGCGGCTGGAGGACAAGTGCAGGCTGCACTGCGCCGCGCAAGACAAGAGTGTCCGTGCCATGGATGAACTTGGCTGCTATGTGGCATCACACAGACTCTTGTCTGTGCTCCAGGGAAGGCACGTAAGCCGGAGCGCCCGCGGCGCTCCGGCTGCTAGTTTTCAACTAGTACTGCACCCGCGCTGCATCGAACGTGTCGCGGTTCTCCCACGAGCCGTTCACGCTGATGTGGTCGCCGGGGCGGGTTCGCCAGACGTTCACCGAGTGACGCGTGTCCATGCTGCGGACGTCGACCTTGGTGGGTACGCCGGAGGCGTCATCGCGGATCGTGATGAAGTTGAGACGGCGATTGACGCTCATCACCGTTCCGCTCAGCCATCCGTTGGAGCCGAACGGCACTCCCCGGTACATCGGATCGGTTGTGTACGAAGGCTCACCGGAGAAGGCGATGTAGTCAGCATTCACCGAGTCACCGTTCACGATGCCGCCAATGCGGACGACGGAACCAACGCGGATGTCGCGGTTACGAATCGTCGACATCGGGACGTAGTAGGCATAGCTGCCGTGGTTGAGGACGACCCGATACTGATCGCCTTCACGGCTCATGCTGGTGATCTCACCTTGCGTAGAGATGCGATCAGCCCGGTAGTGATACTCGACATCCTGTGGTTGGGGCGCCGCAAAGGCCGCGGAGCTCAGCAGCAATGCCAGACCACTGGCCGCTGCCAGCGGCGCAAACCCACTCTTGAAGCTCTTCATAAGATCCTCCTTTGGATAACGTCTAACTCACCAAATAACAATGGCAAAGATGTTGCCAATCGGAGGCTTGAAGGCGTGCTGATCGGGTCTCATTTGATCGAAAAAAACGATGCGTCGACCGGCGGATTGATGACCGTCTTCGTGAACCGGATCACGGCCTCGAAGCGTGGGTCGCCGGCCGACCGGTGAATCTCCTTTTCGAACTGCAGGCCGTCGATGGTTTCATAGGAAACGAACGTGACCGTGATGGTGCGGTTGCCTTCCTGGTGCACCATCGTCTTCGGCAGCCAGCTCTTCGATTCGAGCGTCACGCGCCAATCGATCCCGCCTTCAGGCTTCATCACGATGGTGTCGTCCCCTTCCATGGCCACACTCCCTCGGCGGCGCTCCGGGAAGAAGGCGAAGAAGACGGCATTCCAGTTGGCGAAGGGAGTTGACCGCGCCCGCTCCAGCTCGGTCCCTTCCATCCTGTGTGCCGCCGCGGCTCCCTGCTGGGAGGTGCCGTTGGTCCCGTCGAAAATCTCGACGGTGGAGTACGGGCCGACCTGCTCTTCCTTCCGGTACTTGCCATCGGCCGAGTGCCACGCTTTGATCGTTCCGGTGAAGCCGCCCACCTCGATCGTCGCTTCGCGATAGGTCGAATGGACGGCGGCGACTTTCTCGCGTCCGCCGACGGCATTCGCCCAGCGGTCGACGATGGTGTTGTCCCCGGCGAACGCCGTAACGGAGAAGAGGAATGTGACTACGAACAGAGCCTTGCGCATGAGGTCCTCGCTTTCTTCAACAGTGCTACTGAGATAATACAGTAGTCACTTCGAATACGGTGCAAGGCTTGCCGATATTTCAAGAGCAACGGTGATGATTCACCGATGGGTGACTTCATTCCGCCGATGAGGGATCGCATCCCGTCACTCCCGAATCTATAATCCCGCGCGATGAAAAAGCGGATGTTGCTCATGCTGGCCATCGTGATCGCGTTCATCGCGGTCATCGGCCTGGTCAAGTTCCTGCAGATCAAGAAGGCCATCGCCCAGGGGTCGTCGTATCAACCGCCTCCCGAAGCGGTGACGACCGTCGTCGCCAGCTCGGAGGAATGGAGCGCCACGCTGCAGGCCATCGGGACCGTGGCGGCGGTGCAGGGCGTCACCGTCAGCGCCGATCTTCCCGGCGTCGTCGATCAGATCACCTTCGACTCCGGGCGGCCGGTACGCAAGGGAGACGTGCTGGTCGTGCTCGATGCCAGGCAGGAGCGGGCCCAGCTCGCCTCGGCCGAGGCACAGTTGAATCTCGATCGCGTCAACCTGGAGCGGCAGAAGGGGATGCTGGCGGCGAAGATCATCCCGCAGGCCATGTACGACACCGCGGCGGCGCAATTCAAACAGTCCGACGCGAAAGTGGCCGAGCTTCGGGCAACCATCGCGCGCAAGGTCATTCGCGCCCCGTTCGACGGAGTGCTCGGCATCCGCCAGATCAACCTCGGGCAGTACCTGGCCGGCGGAGCGCCGGTCGTTTCGCTGCAGTCGCTGCGCCCGGCCTATGTGAACTTCAGCGTGCCGCAGCAGGAGATCGGGCATCTGGCCATCGGATCGTCCGTACAGGCGACCACCGACAGTGGCATGATCGAGAGCGGCAAGGTCACGGCGTTCGAAGGCGTCATCGAAGAATCGACGCGCAACGGCAAGGTGCAGGCCTCCTTCCCCAACAGCGACGGAAAGCTCCATCCCGGCATGTTCGTCGAAGCGCATTTCGCCCACGGCGCGCCGACGATGGCCGTCACCCTTCCTGTCTCCTCGGTCAGTTACGCGCCGTTCGGCAATTCCGTCTTCATCGTCGAGGACGTGAAAGGACCGGACGGCAAGACGTTTCGCGGCGTGCGCCAGCAATTCGTGAAGCTCGGCGACACCCGCGGCGATCAGGTGGCCGTGCTCACCGGCGTGAAGCCCGGCGAAGAAGTGGTGACCTCGGGCGTATTCAAGCTGCGGCCGGGCGCGGCCGTGGTGGTGAACAACGCCGTACAGCCGGGCAACAGCGCCAAGCCCCGGCCGGAAGATAGCTGATGAAAATCACCGATCTCTTCGTCCGCCGGCCAGTGCTGGCGATGGTGGTCAACCTGGTGATCCTCATCGCCGGCCTGCAGGCCATCCGCTCGCTCACCGTCCGCCAGTTCCCGCGCAGCGACATGGCCAACGTGGTGGTGACCACCGCCTACGTCGGCGCGAATGCCGATCTGGTACGCGGATTCATCACCGCCCCGCTCGAGCGCGTCATCGCCGGCGCCGACGGCATTGACTTCCTCGAGTCGTCCAGCGCCCAAGGCGTGAGCACCATCACCGTCCACCTCAAGCTCAACTACGACACCAACGCCGCGCTCACGCAGATTCAGTCGAAAGTGGCGCAGGTCCGCAATCAGCTTCCACCCGAAGCCGAGGCGCCGATCATCGATCTGCAGACGAGCGACAGCCAGTTTGCCGCCGCCTACCTCGGATTCTCTTCGAAAGATCTCGATCAGAACCAGATCACCGACTACCTCACGCGCGTCGTGCAGCCGAAGCTGAGCGCCATCAGCGGCGTGCAGCGCGCGGATATCTTCGGCGACCGCACCTTTGCCATGCGCGTCTGGTTGAAGCCCGACAAGATGGCCGCCCTCGGCATCTCCCCGTCGATGGCGCACGACGCGCTGGCGGCCAACAACTATCTCTCCGCTCTCGGCCGCACCAAGGGATCGATGACCTCGGTCAACCTCGTGGCCAACACGAATCTCCAGACCGTCGACGAGTTCAAACAGCTCGTGGTGAAGGAACAGAACGGAACCGTCGTCCGCCTCGGCGACATCGCCGACGTCGTTCTCGGCGCGGAGACGTACGAGCAGGAAGTCAGCTTCAACGGTGAGACCGCCGTCTTCATCGGCATCTTCGTCCTCCCCACTGCCAACACGCTCGACGTGATGAAAGACGTGCGCGAGGCCATGCCCGAGATCCAGGCGCAATTGCCGGCCGGGATGAAAGCCGGGGTGCCCTATGACTCCTCGGCCTACATCCAGAACGCCATCGATGAGGTGCTCAAGACCCTGACCGAGACGCTGGTCATCGTCATCCTGGTCATCTTCCTCTTCCTCGGATCGCTGCGCGGCGTGATCATCCCGGTCGTTGCCGTCCCGATTTCCCTCATCGGCGCCGTCCTGCTGATGCTGGTCTTCGGCTTCACCATCAACCTGCTCACGCTGCTAGCCATCGTGCTCTCGGTAGGACTGGTGGTCGACGACGCCATCGTCATGGTGGAGAACATCGAGCGCCATCTGCACATGGGCAAGACGCCCATCCAGGCGGCCACCGACGCCGCCCGCGAGCTGGTGGCACCGATCATCGCCATGACCATCACCCTGGCCTCGGTCTACACACCCGTGGCCTTGCAGGGCGGCCTGACCGGCTCGCTCTTTCGCGAGTTCGCCTTCACGCTCGCCGGCGCGGTGATCATCTCCGGCTTCGTGGCCCTGACGCTCTCGCCGATGATGGGATCAAAGCTCTTGCGCGCGGGCGACACCGAACGCGGTTTCGCCGGATGGATCAATGCCCGTTTCGACGGTCTTCGCGACCGTTACATGCGCTCGCTGGCAGGGACGCTCAACTACCGTCCGGTCGTGCTGACGCTGTGGGTGATCGTCGTCGCGCTGATCTTTCCGTTCTACATGTTCTCGCAGAAGGAACTGGCGCCGGCCGAGGACCAGAGTTTCCTCTTCGGGATCATCCAGGCCGCGGCGAATTCGACGATCGAACAGACCAGGCTCTTCGCCACGCAGATCGACAAGGTCTACCGCTCATTCCCCGAGACCCAGTCCACCTTCGAAGTCATTTTCCCGACGGGCGGGTTCAGTGGCATGGTCGCCAAGCCCTACAACCAGCGCAAGAAAAGCACGGCGGATCTGGTGGTGGAGGCCTCGGCAGGGGTGTCGAAGATCCCCGGTATCCGCGCCATCGAGCTCGTTCCTCCGTCGCTGCCGGGCAATCAGGGGTTCCCGGTCGACTTCGCCATCGTCTCGACCGCCGAGCCCGCGCAACTGGCCGAGTTCGCGAACCAACTGGTGGGGAAGGCCTTCACCAGCGGCAAGTTCATGTTTGCCGACACCGACCTGAAGTTCGATCAGCCGCAGGCCCGCGTCGTGTTCGACCGCGACAAACTTCGATCCCAGGGCGTCGACCTGACCCAGGCCGGACGCGATCTCTCCGTCCTCCTCGGCGGCAACTACGTCAACCGGTTCAGCATCCAGGGCCGCAGCTACAAAGTCATTCCGCAGGTGAAACGTAGCGAGCGCCTCACCCCGGAACAGCTCACGCAGATGTACATCACCGGCGGCAACAGCACGCTAGTTCCGCTGTCGACATTCGCCACCTTGCAGACCTCGACCGAGCCGCGCGAGCTGAAGCGCTTCCAGCAGCTCAACGCCGTGCGCATCCAGGGGGCCATCCCGCCCAACGTCTCACTCGACACCGCGCTCACCTATCTGGAGGATGAAGCGAAGAAGATCCTCCCGCGCGGATACACCATCGACTACGCCGGCGAGTCACGGCAATTGCGCACCGAGGGGACCAAGTTCCTCGGCGTCTTCCTGCTCTCGGCGATCCTGATCTACCTCGTGCTGGCGGCGCAGTTCGAAAGCTTCCGCGATCCGTTCATCATCCTGGCCGGCTCCGTGCCGCTGGCACTTTCCGGCTCGCTGCTCTTCTCATTCCTCGGATTGACCTCGATCAACATCTACAGCCAGGTGGGTTTGATCACGCTGGTCGGTCTGGTATCGAGGAACGGAATCCTCATCGTTCAGTTCGCGAATCACCTGCAGGAATCCGGCAAGGACAAGCTCAGCGCGGTCCTCGAAGCGGCCGGCACCCGGCTGCGCCCCATTCTGATGACGACCGCCGCCACCGTCATGGGGCATCTTCCGCTGGTCTTTGCGCGCGGCCCCGGCGCCGGCGCCCGCAACAGCATCGGCATCATGCTCGTGACCGGGATGATCATCGGCACCTGCTTCACCCTCTTCGTCGTCCCGTCGATCTACGTCCTCGTGGCGCGGTCGCACAAGCGTGTGGAGGAGCCTGAAGAGAATGCCGCGGCCGAACTGGAGCCGGCGACGGTTTAACCACAGAGGCGCCTTTAAGGCCTTTCGTTCGGCCTACGAAGCCTGTAACCAGTGCCTGAGGACGAAGTGTCTCTTCTGCATGACGGGAATATTGGGCCGGCGGCAGACTGAGCGAGTGATGCCTCTCACGGGCTGAGCAGGTCGAATGTGGCCTCGCGTTTGCGATACAGAAGGCAGCAGCCCAAAGAAAAGGAGTCACAGATATGTTCAAGACAAACGTTTTCGCACGAAACATCGCATTGGCAGGAACGTTCACGCTTCTGCTCGCTTCATCCGCATTTGCCCAGAGTGGTTACTACGGGGGTTACGGCAGGGGTGAGTACTCCGCCGACCGCGGCTTCGCCAATCGCATCGTGGAAGGCACGATCGCATTCGCCGAGCAGACTCGTTTTGGCGAGCACATTCGTTTGACGAGCGGCATGGATCTGGTCGTTCCCAACTCGGTCCTTGCCACCAACCAGGGACGGCGCTATCAGACCTCCCTGCTCCAGCCGGGCGACGTCGTGCGCATGGCTGTCTTCAGCCGCGAAGGCGACGGTCGTGATGCGCGCGTCCGCTCGTTCGAGCTGCTGCGCTCAGGCACCGGCTACGGCAATGGCTATTACAACAATCGCAACCTGACCGGCACCGTCCTCTCGTTCGACCGCCGCGACGGCGTGCTGGTGATGCAGACCGACAGCGGCCGAACGATCAACGTCGACCTGCAGTCCTACGACGGCCGTCTCCGCCGTGGTGACCGTGTCAGCGTCACCGGCCGGATGGACCGCGACCGCGGCACCTTCGTCGCCGCCGGTGTTCGGGTGGACGCAACCAATCGGTATTAGTCTCAATCGAATCGCCGTAACGCAGAAACGCCGGGAGGGCCAGCCCTTCCGGCTTTTTCTCTTTTGACGCACGTCGTTTGCCGGGAAGGATTCACGATCATTTTGTGATCCAGCGCGCTTTTCCTTCACGGAACGGCGCATACGATGATGCCGGTTTGTCTGCATTCACCGGCGATCTGCCGAAAACGAGGATCTTACTTGAGCTCTGTATCGTCGCCCCTCGCTGTTCCTTCCGCCGCCAGTCGAACAAAATCTCTCCGCATCGGGGTCCTCAGTGCCATCGGCACGATGGATCCGCGCGACTCCGGAGACACCATCACCGGTCTGATCCTCGGCCAGATTTTCGAGACGGCCTACGCCATGACCGCTTCCGGAAGCCTGGAGCCGGCGCTTTTTTCTGAATCCCTGCGAAAGGATCGGGATGGGCCGCAGCCGGTCTACTCGGCTCCGGTAACTCCTGGCATCGTGTTCTCGGACGGAACCGAGCTCACGGCAGAGATCGCGGCGAGCTCGCTGGCGAGGGCGGGTGCGTTGCGTGGCCGCGCCACGGTGTCCTCCCGCGACGGCCGGGTCATCTTCACGATGAGCAGCCCGAGCCCACGCTTCGAGAATGTCCTCTGCCAGTGGAACACCGGCATCGTCCTCGATCGCCAGGGAGTGTTCTTCGGCACCGGACCATATCGCCTGGCGCCGGGCGCGACGATGCAGACGATCAAGAATGAGGGAGTGGCGCGGCTGGAGCGCAATCCCAGATACCGCGGGAACGCGGTCAGTGACCAGCTCCTCTTCGTCATTCATCCCACCGAGGTCGATGGAACGCCGAGGAAGCTGATCGATGCGGCCAGGCAGGATGACATCGACCTCACCCTGAACCTGTCTGTAAATGACGTCGTGCGGCACGGCCTCTCCGGCTTTCAGCCGATGATGCAGCCGGGAAACTCGACCGGGATCCTTTTCTTCAACAACGAGAGGCAGGTATTTCGCGACGCCAGCCTGCGGCGTGCGATCCAGCATGCCATCGATCCGATCCGCATCGCCGAGATCTCCTACGAGAAAAATCACTTCGCCTTTCTGGCCGGTGATCTCATCCCTCCGCTCATGGGCAAGGCCAGCGGCTCGACGGAGATGCGGGACCGGGAGCTGCTGCGCCGGCATCCCGCCAAACCCGCCAGCCTCACGCTGATCGTTCCCTGGATTCCCCGCCCCTATCTGCCGAAGCCGATTCCGGTGGCGCAGGAGATCGCCCGGCAGCTCGGCGCCTATGGCATCCAGGTGAAACTGATGGAGACGAAGAGCAGCGAGCACTACTTCCGTTCCCTCACCATCGGCGACTACGACCTCAGCATCGGAGGATGGGTTGCCGATAATCCCGACCCCGCCGAGTTCTACGAGTCGCTGCTCTCCTCCGCGCAGGTTTCGACGGATAGCCAATACCTCACCAACCAGGCCCGCTGGAAAAGCGCGGAGACCGATGCGGCGCTTGCCGCGTACCGCGTCGATCCCTCGCCGGCGAACCGCAAAATCATCTCGGCCATGATCGAGCGCGAGGCCATTCTCATCCCGCTGATCTATGGCGCATCGACGGCCGTCCGCAGCCGGAAGGTAAAGGGTTTTCCGATCACCCCGTCCGGTCATGTAGTCTTTGCGGATGTTGGGATGTTTGACTGACGAGCAGGTCGGCCCATACGCGATAGAAGCTTTTAACCACGGAGGACACAGAGACAACCTCTGTGTTCTCTGTACCTCCGTGGTTCAAAAAGGTCGCGCTCACACGTTGGAAGGGGAACGGCTACCGCCGCGTTGTCCGCTCCGCAAATGCTCTATCGCTTCGACAACATCGAGAAGTCGTACGGCCCGCACGACATCGTCAAAGGGGCGACCTGGCAGCACAACCCTGGCGAGAAGGTTGGTCTGGTCGGCCGGAACGGGGCGGGGAAGACGACGCTCTTCCGGCTGCTGCTGAAGCAGGAAGATACCGACCACGGCCAGGTCCTGCGCGCCTCGGGGCTGACCATCGGCCATGTCGGGCAGCATCTCGACGCCGAGCCGGGGATGTCGCTCTTCGACTACGTCGAGACGGCGTTCGCCGACGTGCTGACGATCGAGCGGAAGATGCGGGCCATCGAGCACGATCTGGCCGACGCGACGAAAAGCGCGGCCGAACACGAAAAGCTGCTCCAGAAATACGCCGGCCTGCAGCACGACTACGAGCATGCGGACGGTTACACGCTGCACGCCGAGGTCGAGAGGGTGCTGACCGGCGTCGGCTTTGTGAAGAGTGAGTGGGAGCGGCCGATCGCGGCCTTCAGCGGCGGCCAGCAGAACCGGGCCATGCTGGCGCGGGTACTCCTGACCGACGTCGACCTGTTGCTCCTCGACGAGCCGACCAACCATCTCGACCTGGCAGGCATCGAGTTCCTCGAGGAGTTTCTGCAGTCGTTCAAGGGAAGCTATCTCCTTATCTCCCACGACCGGACCTTTCTCAACCGCACCGTCCAGAAGATCGTCGAGCTTGCGCACGGAAAGCTGATCGAGTACCCCGGCAACTACGAGCGCTTTCTCGAGCTGCGCACCGAGCGGATGGAGAAGATGGCCGCCGACTACGAGCAGCAGCAGGAGCTGATCGACAAGACCAAGGATTTCATCCGCCGCAACCTCGCCGGGCAGAAGACCAAGCAGGCCAAGTCGCGCCGGAAGATGCTCGAGAAACTGGATGAGGTGGAGCGCCCGGAGACCGACGAGACGCTGGCGAACTTCAAGCTCGAAGCCGGGCCGCGATCCGGCGCCGTGGCCCTGACGGCCGATCACGTTACCGCCGGTTATGGCGAGAAGGCGATCGTCAGCGATCTGACCATGACCATCCGCCGCGGCGAGCGCTACGCCATCATCGGTCCGAACGGCTCCGGAAAATCGACGCTGCTGAAGACGTTCGCCGGACGCCTGCCCCCGCTGGCCGGCGCGGTCACCTACGGACACAACGTGCAGGTCGGCTACTACGATCAGACCCTCGGCGATCTGAATCCGGGCGGCAACGTCATCGACGAGGTATGGAATCTCGATCACTCGCAGACGGAAGAACAGGTGCGGAGCTACCTGGCCCAGTTCTCGTTCTTCGACGACGACGTCTTCAAGAAGACGCGCGACCTTTCCGGCGGCGAGAAGGGGCGGCTGGCGCTGGCGAAGATCATCTACACCGGCGGCAACGTGATGCTGCTCGACGAGCCGACGAACCATCTCGACGTCTACACCCGCGAGGCGCTGGAGGAGGCGCTGGAGCGTTTCACCGGCGCGCTGATCGTCGTCTCGCACGACCGCTACTTCATCGACCGCGTGGTCGAGCACGTGATCCTCGTCGAAGAGGGGACGGCCGACGTCTTCGACGGCAATTACAGCGACTACGCGGAACGGCTGAAGGCCGGAGCGGCCATCCCGCGCAAGGCAGAAGCCGTTCCCGTGGCGCCTCCGCGTTCAACCCCGAAGTCCTCTCCCGCATCCCACGTCGATGACAAACTCGCGCGCGCCGAGCAGAAGAAGCGCGACAAGCGGTTGCGCAAAATCGATGAAGAGATCGCCGATCTCGAATCGCGCATCGCCTCCGCCGAACGCGAGCGCGAGCGCAACGATCTCCTGCTCTGTTCCGAAGAGGTGTTCCGCGACGGTGAGCGCAACCGGAAGATCCAGTCGCAGAACGCGGATCTCAAAGCCATGATCGATCTGCTCTCCGGCAAGTGGGAGGTCCTGGCCAGGGAGAAGGAGGAGTTGGAGGGAGTCGTGGCGTAACTGTCTCTCGGCACTGTTTTCCGATTGGTCAGCGCCGGACCGCATGCTGGCGTGGCGGGGGAGGTGGAGCATCGGGCATTCCCGCAAAGACCCAGGCGGCCCCGGTCGAGCCGTCGTCGTAGGGACTTCCGACGATGATCGTGCCGCCGTCGGCGGAGATGGCAGCGGACAAACTTTGCTGCCCAGAGGCCACGCGATCGGACATCATCAACTTTGATCGTCGTGTCCATACACCGGCGCTTCTGGCCCAGACATAGACGGCGCCTGCCTGATTGTCGTCGGATGTGTTACCGATGACGGCGATATTACCGTCGCCGGAAAAAGCGACGAAGTAAGCCTTTGTGCCCAGCTTCGCCTCCGCGTTCCAGAGGCCATTTCTCCGTGTCCAGACGAATCCGCCGTCCAGCAGGGCGTGATTGCCGTCAGCCGAGAGTGCCACGGAAACCCCACCGCCGGGAAGCTTGGCTCCCTGCTGACTCCACACTCCTCCGTTTCGAGTCCAGACCCAGGCCGCGGGGTCGCCGTGGCCTCCGACGAGGGCCGTGTTTCCGTCAGCGGAGAGAGCCACGGAATAGCCCTGGCCAGCGCCGTTCAAATAGCCGGAGGTGCCGCCTGAACCGACGAGCTTCGGTCCCTGTTGACTCCAGACTCCGCCGCTCCTGCTCCAGATCCATGCCGCGCCGGGACCGTTAGGCCCATAGCAACAAATCGTCGCCGTCGAATCGTCGGAGAACCCTCCTGCAATCGCGGTGTTTCCGTCGGCGGAGAGGGCAACGGAAAAACCCTGATTCGCTGCTCCCGCGGCTCCCGAACCGACCAGCTTGGGCCCCTGTTGCGTCCAGACTCCTCCGGTCCTCGTAAACACCCAGATTGCACCGGCGCCTTCGTTGTCCGCGTTCGCTCCGACGATCACGGTATCGCCGTCGGCGGAGATGGCTACCGCTCCTCCCTGATAGCTGTCGAAACCGCTGGCCCCCGTGCCGACCAGTTTTGCCGACTGTGTCCATGCTGCCCCGACGCGACTCCACACCCAGGTGGCGCCCGAATTTCCATGGTCGTGGATTCCTCCCACGACCGCGGTGTTCCCATCGGCGGAAAGAGCGACTGCATATCCCTGACGCGCTCGCCCCGGAGTGGCGACGGCCAGCTTTGGGCCCTGCTGCGACCAACTGTTTCCGCTTCGGATCCAGATCCAGGCGGCGCCCGAGCCGGAGGCGCTCGTTCCGTCGATTACCTCGTTTTCGTATATGAAGCCGTAAGGGTCGTCGGCGGGGCCTCCGACGATCGCTGTGTTGCCGTCAGCGGAAAGAGCGACAGAGGTCCCTTGGCGGGCTCCGATGAAGGGATATGACGTCAGCGTGCCGAAGTAGAAAGGTGCCTCGTCGGTTCCCAGGAGTTTTGACGCCTGCAGAGTCCAGACTGCGTTCGTGCGGGTCCAGACCCACGCCGAATTGGAGGAAGGCGATCCGACCATGGCGATGTTTCCATCACCGGAAAGCGCGACCGAAAAACCCTGGAAAGCGCCGGCGGGGGCGACAAGACTCGGCCCCTGCTGCTGCCAGGATGTTCCCTCTCTCGTCCAAACGCAGGCCGCTCCGCCTTTTGCTGACCCGATAACGCTTTCCGGACCGCCGACGATGGCTGTTTTGCCGTCCGCGGATAGTGAGACGGAGTAGCCTTGGAACCCTTGTATCGTCGCGCTCGTGCCGACCAGCTTGGGACCCTGCTGGGTCCAGACTCCGGCGCTGCGCGTCCAGACCCAGACTGCGCCAGTGGCGGCCCCTGAGTACGAGTAAGGGTCTTCATCGTCGTAAGGTCCTCCTACGATCGCGGTGTTGCCGTCCGCGGAGAGCGACACGGAATACCCTTGCTGCGAGTTGTAGATGTTACCCGAGCCGACCGGGGCTGGTCCCTGCTTCGTCCAGACTCCGCCGCTTCTCGTCCAGACCAGGGCCGCACCGACGTACGCGTTGTCCTCAGGCCGCCCGATAATCACGGTATTGCCATCGGCCGACAGGGCAACGGACCCGGCGCGCTGCTGGGATGGGTCCGAGCCGGTGAGGCGCGATGACTGCTGGCTCCAGACGCCGTTACTGGCGGCCCAGATCGTTGTGCCGTAAGCCCCTCCGACCGCGGCGGTGTTCCCATCGGCAGAGATCGCGACGTATGCTCCCTGAAGGACGCCGGAGTTGCTCGAGTCAGAGAGTTTGGCGTACTGGCTCCACCTTCCTCCTGCGCGGGTCCAGATCCACGCCGCCCCACGGTCCAGATCGGCAATGTCGCCTCCGACGATTGCGGTGTTGCCGTCCGCCGAGAGGGCCACGGAGATCCCCAGCCGAGAGGCGCCGACGGCATCGTTTCCCTCGAGCTTAGGCCCTTGCTGTACGTATTGGGCTAGGACGGCATAGGGAAAGAGTGTGGCGATCGAAACGATCAGCAGCGCGACAGCCTGACGAATCTTCATGGAAAAGCGAACCCTTCTTGAGTTTCGCCATTCTACGCGGTTGGTCAGTGCCGGACCGCGCGTTGCCGCGTCGGCGGTGGCGGCTCACCGGGCGTTCCGGTAAATACAACCGCCGCGCCGGCCGAATTGTCGTCTTCGGGTGCTCCAATGATGATCGTGCTGCCGTCGTCGGAGAGGGCTGCGGACCATCCCTGATGGGCGACTCCCGTGCTATCGGATACGACCAGTTTGGAGCCTCGACGCGACCAGACCTCTCCGCTTCGGGCCCAGATATAGACGGCTCCCGCCTCCTTGTCTTCGTAGGGATTGGCAACGATGGCGGTGTTGCCGTCTCGGGAGATGGAGACCCTGGAACTGTTCGTCCCCAGCTGGCCATGTGCCTTCCAGACGCCGCTGCTTCTGATCCAGACCGATCCACTGAGCAGGGCCGTGTTCCCGTCGCCTGAAAGCGCTACGGAACTTCCATCGCCGATGAGCTTGGGTCCCTGCTGCGTCCAGACTCCGCCGTTTCTGGTCCAGACCCACGCGGCATGGTCGCCGACCGCTCCGACAAGAGCAGTATTGCCATCGGCGGATAGAGCGACCGAGTAGCCCTGACCCACCCCGAGGCCATAGGTGTAGACTCCGCCTGTCCCCACGAGTTTGGATCCCTGTTGACTCCAGACACCGCCGCTCCTGGTCCAAACCCATGCCGCCCCCACCGTTGAGGGCGCGAAGCAGCAAACGCCGCCGCTGACACTATCGTCGGCGTATCCTCCGACAAGGGCGGTGTTCCCGTCGGCGGAGAGAGCGACGGTGGTACCCTGCTTCGCTGCGCTCACGGCGCCCGAACCGACCAGCTTGGGTCCCTGCTGGGTCCAGGTTTCTCCACTCCTCGTAAAGATCCAGACCGCGCCGATATCCCCGCTGTCAGTGGCCGCTCCGACGATGACCGTGTTGCCATCCCGGGAGATTGCCGAAGAACACCCCTGAGCGGAGAAACCACCGGCCGCTGTCCCAACCAGCTTTGCGGATTCGGTCCAAGTTCCTCCGCTGCGAGTCCAGATCCAGGTGGCACCGAAACCTCCGTGGTCATAGGATCCTCCGACGACAGCGGTATTTCCGTCTCCCGAAATCGCGACCGAGCCCCCTTGCCGTGCCGTTCCGTGACTCGGTGCAGTCAACTTCGGTCCCTGTTGCGCCCAGTTGCTTCCGCTCCGAGTCCAGATCCACGCTGCGCCAACACCATCAAATGAATAATCCTGATCGACCGTATTGCCGACGCCCAAATAGTCGTCCGAGGGACCTCCGATGATCGCCGTGTTGCCGTCTGCTGAAAGCGCCACGGACTTTCCCTGGCGCGCGGGGAACGTAATGGTGGAACCGTAGTACGGTGGCGAAGCGTCCGTCCCGACCAGTTTGGAAGCCTGCAGCGACCAGACGTCGTTCGTCCGGGACCAGACCCATGTCGCAAAGGGATCGGAGGGCGACCCGACGAGTGCGAGATTGCCGTCTCCGGAAAGCGAGACCGACGTGCCCTGGAAGATCCCAATTGGTGTGGCGAGACTCGGTCCCTGCTGCGTCCAGCCTCCTCCCTTTCGCGTCCAGATGCAGACGGCTCCGCCGCTGGCGGATCGGGGAACGGTTCCGGGGCCGCCGATGATGGCCGTGTTGCCGTCCGCGGAAATCGCGACGGAATATCCCTGGAAACCTTCGCTCGTTGCGCTCTTGCCAACCAGCTTGGGCCCCTGCTGCGTCCAGACGCCGCCGCTGCGCGCCCAGATCCAGGCTGCGCCCTGGGATGGAGCGGCTTGTGAGGCGATATCGGAAGGGAGTGGATCATTGAAGGGCCCTCCCACGATCGCCGTGTTTCCGTCGGCGGAGAGCGATACGGAAAAGCCTTGCTCCGGGTTCCCGCTCCACCCGGTACCGATCAGGTCTTGTCCCTGCTGGGTCCAAACACCGCCGCTCCGGGTCCAGATGTAGGCGCCTCCGCGATATCCGTACTCCACCGGACGACCGACGATCAATGTGTTTCCATCGGCCGAGAGGGCGACCGACACAGACTGTTGGTATGGGAATGCGCCGGGCAGCCCGGATGCCTGCTGGCTCCAAACGCCGTTATTGGCGGTCCAGATCGAGGCACCGAAGCCTCCTCCGACTGCGACCGTCAGTCCGTCGCCGGAGATGGCCACCGCGATGCCCTGAAAAACGGCTCGGTCGCCTGTTTCGCTGAGTCTGGCCGACCTGGCCCAGACTCCTCGATCTCTGGTCCAGATCCAGGCGGCCCCCCGGTAATTGTCGATTCTGTCACCTCCGACGACGGCGGTGTTGCCGTCCGCCGAGAGAGCCACGGAGAATCCCTGTCTCGCAGCCCCCATGGCGGCAGTCCCAATCAGCTTCGGACCTTGCTGCACATACTGCGCGAGGACGGCATGAGGAATGAGTGTGGCGATCGAAACGATCAGCAGCGCGACAACCGGACGAATCTTCATGGAGAGTGTCACTATTCTACGCGCACCCTCAGCTCGGGGATTGTGCGTCGCGCAGTTGCCAGATTGCTCGGTTGCTAAGTACGCTGCGGAGTGATGAGCAACCCAGCAACGCAGCAACCCAGTAACTCAGAAACCAGCCAATCTGCCTCCATCATCGCCATCGGCTCCGAGATGCTCGGGCCTACCCGCGTCGATACGAACTCGCTGAAAGTCACGGCCGCGTTCGAGTCGTTCGGAATCGGCGTCATCCGCAAGAGCGTCGTGGGGGATACGCGCGGGGAGCTGGTCGATGAGTTCCGCTACTCGCTGGCTCACGCGGACATCCTGGTCACATCGGGCGGACTGGGGCCGACCGAGGATGACATGACACGGGAGGCGCTGGCGGAGGCGCTCGGGCTGGAGATGGAAGTCGACGCCGGGATCATCGACCGCCTGGAGAAACGCTTCGCCGCGCGCGGCTGGAAAATGCCGGAGGTCAACAAGCGGCAGGCCAACGTCTTCGTCGGCCAGACCACGCTCACCAACGAGCGCGGTACGGCTCCCGGGTTTCACATCGAGCAGGGCGGCAGGCACGTCTGGGTCTTCCCCGGGGTGCCGCACGAGCTGGAGTGGATGGTGGCGACGTATCTGGCGCCATGGCTGGCGTCGGTCACGGCCGGCCAGTCGCGTTTCCGGCGCGTTCTGAAGGTTGCCGGGATGACGGAGTCGGGGGTCGAGGAGCGGCTCAAGCCGTACTACACCGCCCATCCCGAGCCGTTGACGATCCTGGCCACCGGCGGTCAGATCGAGCTGCACCTCGGTGCCGACGGTGCCGAATCGGAGGCGCTGGCGCTGATCGCCGCACTCGAGGCCGAGCTGCGTGAGATATTCGGCGACAAGATCTTCGGAGCCGATGACGATACGCTGGAGGGGATCGTCGGCCGCATCCTGACCGAGCGCGGCGAGACCGTCGCCACCGCCGAGTCGTGCACCGGCGGCCTGCTGGCCTCGCGCATCACCGATGTTGCCGGAAGCTCGGCCTACTTCATGGGCGGCGCCGTCTGCTACACCGCCGCCGCGAAGACGGCGCTGGCCGGCGTCGATCCGGAGCTCATTTCTCAACACGGTGAAGTCTCCGAGCCGGTGGCGATCGCCCTGGCCCGCGGCGCGCGCGAGCGTTTCGGAACGACGTACGGGATCGGCGTCACCGGCATCGCCGGACCGGGCGGGGGGACGGCGGAGAAGCCGGTCGGCACCGTTCACATCGCCGTGGCCGGTCCCGGGAGCGACAAACATCGAAAGATGCTCTGGCCGATGGAGCGCAGCTTGTTCAAACGGATCACGACGCAGTCGGCGCTCGACCTGCTGCGATTGTTCATCGTGCGCGGGTGACGTACACTTTGTGTGCATGAAGCGGATGCATGTGACCCTCGACGAAGAAGCGCTGGAACAAGCGCGGCGGTTGACTGGAAAGAAGAGCTATTCCGAGACGATCAACCACGCCATCGCGCAGATCGTGAAGCAGGATCGATTGGGTAAGGCCATCGATGCCCTGGCAACCGGTCCGGATCCGTGGTGGCCAGGCTACGTCGAAGAAATGGCACCCGACGTCGCCGAGTATCTGAAGAAGCAGAAAGAGCAGAAACGCAGGCGTCGTCCCGCGGCGAATACCGTACGTGCCCCAATCAGCAAGACTGTACGCCGTGGTTCTCGTTGATACGAGTGTCTTGTTTCTCCGTCTACCGCGCACGGAATTGTTACGCCTGGCGGATGGGGGCCCGATCGCCATCTGTCCGCCAGTCGTCCAGGAGTTGCTGCAGGGCGCGCACAACGAGCAGCGAATGGCGGAAACTCGCGCCATCATCGAAGAATCAGAGATGCTCGACTCGCCGGTTCCTATCCAGCGCTTCGAGGTCGCCGGGGCGATTTACCGCGTTGCTCGCGCCCGATCCTTCACGATCCGATCGTCGAACGATTGCCTCATCGCTGCAATCGCCATTCATCACGACATCTTGCTGCTGCATGGCGATCGCGACTTTGATTACATCGCGCAGGTGTCTCCGCTGCGTGCGCGGCGAGTCATCCCTTCCGAGTGAACACCTTTGTGATCACGTCGTCGTTTTAGCCCTGCCGGAGTAATCGGCAGTCTCGATCCGTTACCGAACCGCATGATCGAAAGCTTTGCCCACCTCCAACAAATTGCCCTCGACCGCGACCTCGCCGACGTCTTTCTGGAAAGCGACGAGCGGGAGCACGCCGTTCCCGGGGATCAGATCCTCGAAGCGCTGCGCCGACGCCGTGCCGTGATGCGCGATTGCGTTGAACGCGGCAAAGGCGGCGGCACGTCGATGGGGAAGCTGGTCGGCAACGAGGCCAAGCTGCTCAATGACGCCTTCCTGGCCGGGCGCACGTTTCTCGATCCGCTGACGGTCAAGGCGGAGATCTACGCACTGTCGGTGATGGGGGAGAACTCGCGGATGGGGGTCATCGTCGCCGCGCCGACGGCCGGCGCGGGGGGCGTCGTCCCGGGCATGCTGCTGGCGCTGGAAGAAGAGCGCAACATCGATCCCGAAAAGACCGTCCGCGCGCTCGTCGTGGCCGGCGGAGTCGGCTCGATCATCGCCCTCTCGGCCAACATCTCCGGCGCCGCCGGCGGTTGTCAGAACGAAGTTGGCGTCGCTGCCGCGATGGGGGCGGCTGCCGTCGCTTACATGATGGGCGGAACCACCCGTCAATCCATCCATGCCGCCGCGATCGCTCTAAAGAACACCCTCGGCCTGGTCTGCGATCCGGTCGGCGGTCTGGTGGAAGTGCCGTGCGTGAAGCGCAACGCCATCTTTGCCGTCCACGGTCTCACCGCGGCGCAGCTCGCCCTCGCCGGCGTCGAATCCGTCATCCCAATGGACGAAGTCGTCGAAGCGATGGTCCGCATCGGCCGCGCCCTGCCGCGAGGACTGCGCGAGACCGCCGAAGGCGGCCTGGCCACCACCCTCACCGGCTGCACCATCGGCGATCGCCTCAAGACCGAAGCGAACGAACGCCGCGCGGAGCGGGCGGCGGAGCGGGAGCGGGCAGCGCAGGAGCGGAAGGAATCGGTGCACTAGGCCGCAGAAGTGCCGAACGTCACGTGGGCATCGTTCCAATCATCGGCGTTGTCTGCACTATCGCGCGTTGTCGGTTGTCTGCGCGCTGCGGCGCGCGTGGACAAGGCGAGGAGTCAGTCGGGTGCTGGTCAACATAGAATACAGACGTGCCGGAAGTAAGCCGCTTCTTCGGAATCGTCATCGCGATGTATCACGACGAACATCTGCCAGCTCACTTTCACGCGCGCTACGCGGGCAAGGAGATTCAGGTTGGTATTGCGGACGGTCGCGTGCGGGGGAGTTTTCACCCGCGTGCGCTTGGACTGGTTCTGGAGTGGTGGAGCCTTCATCAGCACGAGTTGGCGGAGAACTGGAATCTCGTGAGTGACGGTAAGGAACCTCAGAAGATCGAACCCTTGGAGTAGCTATGCCTGACGTTATCGAAGTTCGTTACGTGCGCGACTACACCGTCTGGATCAAGTTCGATGACGGTACGCAGGGTGATGTCGATATTTCGCGATCCTTCAAAGGTCCGGTGTTCGAGCCGTTGCGCGATCGCGAGTACTTCAAACAGGTGCGGGTAAACCCTGATCTGGGCACGATCGTTTGGCCCAACGGCGCAGACGTCGCTCCGGAAACGCTGTACGAGCGTGTCCATGTGACCGCCTGACCACGCGCGCCGCAGCGCGCAGATAACCGATAACCGACAACGCGCGAAGCGCTCCTACGGGTAGTACCCCCGAATCGTCTTCGCCTTTCCCTCGCTCACCTGCACATCCACCGTCCGCCACTTCGAGCCGGGCTTGACCCCCTCGGGCGGGTAGAAGCCGAGGATGTATTGGGAGCGGAGCTCGTTCTGGATGTCGGTGTAGATGCGGCCCAGGTCAGAGGCTTGATCGATGTAGTAGGCGTTCCCTCCGGTCTCGCTGCAGAAGTGGCTGAGCTTGTAGCGCGCGTCGACTTCGGTACTTCGGATGCCGATGCCGATCGCGTAGATGGGAACGGCGGCGCGGCGGGCGTACTCGATGGCCTGATCGTACGAGAACTTCGACGACGTGTCGTTGCCGTCGGTGACCAGTACCAGCGCGCGCTGACCCTTCACCCCGAGGAAGTTGTAGAGCGAGTAGACGATGGCGTCGTAGAGGGACGTCGACTCTTCCGCACGTAGTTTGGCCAGGCTCGCGTTCATGTCCTCGATGTGTGGTGACCAGTGCTGGATGAGCTGCGGCTGCGAATCGAACGATACGAGAAAGGCGCGATCGCCCTTGCGCATCACGTTCGTAAAGAACTGCGAGGCCGCCTTCTGCGCTTCGGCCATCCGCGGCTGCATCGATGCCGATGTGTCGATGGCAAGTCCGATCGAGAGCGGGAGGTTGTTCACGTGCTCGAACCTGGCCACCTTCACCGGCTTCCCTTCATCGAGCACGGTGAATGCCTGTTGCTGCAGGTCATTCACGGGACGGCCATCGCGCAGGACGGTCGTCGGCATCTCGACGAGATGAACGTTGACCTCCTCCATGAACTGCGGCGCGTTGAACGTCACAACGTCTTCGATGGGCGGCTGCTCGGGGACGTCCTTGAGCGATGCCACCGCGCGGAGGTAGCCGATGCTGCCGGTCGATGGGATGTCGATGACTTGCACGTAGGGTGGCCCGAACAGCGTGGCCACGCGCGCTTCGTTGAGGAACAGCTCCACCTTATCGAGTTGCTTGCCTTCCGGGACGTTGACTGCCATCTCCACGCGCGTGCGACCGTGTAGCTTCACGGCGACGCGGGGAGAGACGATGCGAACGCGGAACGGATCGTTTCCGGTGTTTACGGCCGCCTCGTCGCCAGCGATCATCTCTCCTTTGTCGTTCAGAGCGAGGGCGCGAATGCGATGGACCTGGGGAACGCTGCCGAAGTCGAGATCGAGGGCGTAGGGCGGCTGGCGCTTGCTCATGATCTTTCGTCCGTCGAGGTAGAACTCGACGGCGGCGACGCCTTCACCTTCGACGACCGTGTCTATGTGCTGCGGTCCGCTGAGCAACTGGTCCGGCAGGGGGAGGATGCGCAGCATCGGAGCGTTCGCGTCGACCCTCTCCTTGATCGTCTCCAGTGCCGCCGCCGAGGTCTCCTTCAGCCGTTGTGCCTCAGGCGAGCCGGCGATCTCCGGGACGGTGATCTTCTGCTCCACGATCGCCTCGGAGGTGCCGTTCAGGTCGGCGATCTTGATACGCGCCTGGTACTCGGCCGGCTGCAGAAGCCGGTCGACGACGACCGCAAGCTGGTCTGACTTGACGTCGGCGGGGTAGTCGAAGCGGTACCGATAGCTCTCGAAGAGCCGGTCGTCCTTCAGCACCTCGCCGACGACGTCGAGGCTGTAGAGCTTCGTCCCACCGACCTCCTTGGGGACGAGCAGCGCCCGCGGAACGAGAATCGTCATCTCGGCGGCGGTGCGGGTGCCTTGTTTCGTGGGATAGGAGACCGAGAGCTGCGCCGGCAGCGGCTTCGCGCCGGAGGTGGGTATGACCACGGAGTGAAAGATCTTTCGAACCTGCTCGGGGTCGACCTCGGGTGGCTTGAAGAGCTTGGCATTGTCGAGCGTCCGGAGTTGCGCCGATTGGATGGCACTCAGCGTTTGGTCGGCTCCTGAGCACTCATACTGCCAGTTCGTGACGAGCGAGCGCGGCACGAGCCCGAACACTCGTTTCATGGCCTCTTCCTTGCTGCTGGTCGTGGCCACGACCATGTTCGAAAAGAGGTCGTAGAACGCATCCGAGCCGCTCGAATACGGCTGCCACAGGACGTAGTCGGAGCCCAGGCGCGGAAGATAGAAGAGGAATCGCGCCTCTTTCTCGAATCCCTTCAGGCCGCGGTACGACCAGAACTCCATAGGCTGAAAGAGGTCGCAGGTGGGCGGCACCCAGATCTCGGGCTCTCCATGGATTACGTAGGCGCGTGCGCGGTCTGTGCCGAGCGATCGATAGCGTTCCTTTGCCGTGACGAGGCGCTCGTAGTAAATGTGCTTGAACGAACCGGTCGGCGTGCCCTCGGTCAGGTCATGCCGGCGCCAGAAGTCCTCGATGTAGAGGTCGCGCTGAACATCGCTCTCCAGGATCAGGAAGGTATCGAGCTCCGTCTGCTGCATGATCGGCTCGACGTCGGTGAGGAACTGCCGGTAGTGATCCGCCAGCTTTGCCATCCGCTCCTTGCGCTCGCGGCGCGAGAGCTTGACGACGCCCTGGGCCGACGGCGGCGGAAGCACCTGCGCGACGCCGGCCACGCCGAACGCGAAGAGGAGAAGCGCCGCCGCGGCTACCTGCAACAACCGCCAACTCCGAACGGGCGGCAGCGCAGACAACCGACAACGCGCCGAAGGCGCAGACAACGCGCGAAGCGCAGTTCTCATGGGTAGTACCCGCGGATCGTCTTCGCCTTTCCGTCGCTGACCTGTACTTCCACGGCTCGCCATTTCGAGCCCGGCTTGACCCCCTCGGGTGGGTAGAAGCCGAGGATGTATTGGGAGCGGAGCTCGTTCTGGATGTCGGCGTAGATGTGTCCCAACTGGTTGGCGTTATCGATGTAGTAGGCGTTCCCGCCGGTCTCGCTGCAGAAGCGGCTCAGTTTGTAGCGCGTGTCGACTTCGGTGCTCCGAATGCCGATGCCGATGGCGTAGATCGGAACCGCGGCGCGGCGGGCGTACTCGAGGGCCTGATCGAAGGAGAACTTCGATGAGGTGTCCATACCGTCGGTGACGAGCACCAGCGCGCGCTGGCCTTTCACGCCGAGGAAGTTGTAGAGCGAGTAGACGATGGCGTCGTAGAGCGCGGTCGACTCCTCGGCGCGGAGTTTCGCCAGCCCCGCGTTCATATCGGCCAGGCGCGGCGACCAGCGTTGGATGAGCAGCGGCTGGGAATCGAACGACACGAGAAAGCCACGGTCACCCTTCCGCATGACGTTGGTGAAGAACTGCGAAGCCGCCTTCTGCGCCTCCGCCATCCGCGGCTGCATCGACGCCGAGGTATCGATGGCCAGGCCGAGCGAAAGCGGCAGGTTGTTCACGTGCTCGAACTTCGACACCTTCACCGGTTTCCCCTCGTCCGTCACCTTGAACGCCGGTTCGGGAAGGTCGTTGACCGGGTGGCCGCCGCGCATCACGGTGGTCGGCAGCTCGACGAGGTGAACGTTCACCTCCTCCATGAACTGCGGCGTATTGATCATCACCAGGTCTTCGACCGGCGGTTGTGCATCCTCCTGCAGCGAAGCGACGGCGCGGATGTAGCCGACCCCTTCCTGGGCCGGGATCTCGATGGTCTGCACGTACGGCGGTCCGTACAGCGAGGCCATCTTCGTGTCGTTGAGGAACAGCTCGACGTGATCGAGCTTCTTCCCCTCGGGGACGTTGACCGCCATCTCCACGCGCGTGCGGCCGTGAAGTTTGAAGGCGATGCGCGGCGAGATGATGCGGACCCGGAACGGGTCGTTGCCGGTGTTGAGGACGATCTCATCGCCGGTGATGGCCTCGGCGTTGGCGTTGAGCGCCACGGCGCGCACGTGGCGTACCTGCGGCACGTTGCCGAAGTCGAGGTCGAGCGTGTAGGGCGGCTGGCGCTTGGTCATCACCTTCTTGCCGTCGAGATAGAACTCGACCGCCTTGATGTCGTCGCCGAACGCGATGGTCTCGATGTGCTGGATCCCGCTGAGCAGATCGTCGTTGAGCGGCACGATGCGCAGCCGCGTGGTGTTCGAATCGATGTCGTCCTTGAGCTGCGACAGCGCCGAGGTGGCGCTCTCCTTCGCCTTCTGCTGTTCCGGCGTGTCGAAGATCTCCGGCACGGTGATCTTCTGTTCGACGATGGCCTCGGCGCCGGAGTTGATGTCCTGCACGCGCACGCGGGCCATGTAGTCGTTGGGACGGAGGAAGCGATCGATGACCACGGCCACCTTGTCGTCCTTGATGTCGCCGGGATAATCGAAGCGGTAGCGATAGTTTTCGAAGAGCTGACCCTCCTTCAGCACTTCGCCGGTGACGTCGAGGCTGTAGAGCCGGGCGTTGTTGACCTCCTTCAGCGTGAGCTGCGAGCGGGGCACCAGGATCGTGATCTCCGCGTCGGTGCGGCTGCCCTGCTTGGCGGGGTATTTCACGCTGATCTCGTGTGTTAGTTGAGGCGCGCCAGGGGTCGCCAGGACGACCGAGCGGAGGATCTTATGGACGTCCTCCTCATTGACCGGCGGCGGGTCGAAGACGCGCACGAGGTCGAACTTGTTCAACTGCGCCTGGTAAACAGCCCGCAGGTATTCATCGCCGTCTTTGCAACGCATCTCGAGATTCGTCATCGACGTGCCCGGAGAGACCGGCCCGAAGACCCGTTGCGTGGCGCCATCGCCGGTCATGTCGATTCCGATCTCGTCCTGAGAGATCAGCTCCTTCATGGCTTCGTTGTCAAACGGCGCGAAGAGCTTGTAGTCGATTCCGGTGCGCGGCTTGTAGAAGAGGAAGCGGACGTTGTGCCCGAGGTTCGGCACGAAGCCGTACTTCCAGATCTCGGCGGGCTGCATCAACCGGCAATCGAACTTGATGCGCTCGTCAGGCGGCCCCTGGATCAGAAAGATGCGGCCGCGGTCGGAGGAGACGTTCTGGAACTCCTCTTTCGCGGTCTCCAGACGCTCGTAGTACTGATCGCGAAAGCTGTGGTTCGTCGTGCCGTTGGCAACATCGCGGCGGCGCCAGAATTCGGTGATGTAGATCTCGCGCTGCGGGTCGGTCTCGAGAATGAGGTACGTGTCGAGCTCCGCCGGATTCATGATCGGATCGACGTCCGTCAGGAACTGGCGATACTTTTCACTGAGGTTCTTGATGCGGTCTTTGCGCTCGCGGCGGGAGAGTTTGCGCACGCCCTGATCGGGGGCCGGCGGTTTCGCTTTCGCATCCGGTGCGGGGGCGGGAGCGGCCGCGGGGGCCGCCTGCGCCGGTTGCGGATCAGGCTGCGCGGGAGGGGTTTGTGCGAAGGTCGCCACCGCGGCGAACATCACGGCAATCAAGACGGCAATGATCTTGTTCATCTGGGACCTCGGGATACGAAGGACAATAGACGACTCTCATGCGCATCTACCTCGACAACAACGCCACCACACCGCTGCACCCGGCGGTGCTGGAAGCGCTGGAAAGATCGCTGCGGGATGTCTTCGGCAACGCATCGAGCATTCATAAGGAAGGCCAGTCCGCACGCCGCGCGATCGAGGATGCCCGCGAATCGGTGGCGAGTTTGATCGCCGCCGAAGCGCGGGACGTCGTCTTTACGAGCGGCGGCACCGAGTCTAACAACGCCGCGATCTTTGGCGTGGCAGGACAGGATGGTCGTCATCACATTGTCACAACGGCCATCGAGCATCCCTCTGTGCTCGAGCCGGTTACCGAACTGGAACGGCGCGGACACGCGGTGACCATCGTCGCTCCGTCGCGCAGCGGGGTCATCAACGCCGGCGCGGTGATCGCCGCCATCCGCCCGGAGACGCGGCTCGTGTCGATGATGCTCGCCAACAACGAGACAGGAGTCCTCCAGCCGGTGGCGGAAGTCGCGCGTGCCTGCCGCGAGCGTTCGGTTCATTTCCACTGCGATGCCGTGCAAGGGGCGGGCAAGGTCGACATCGATGTGTCGGCACTCGGCGCAGACACCCTGGCGCTTTCCGCCCATAAACTGCACGCGCCGAAGGGGATCGGCGCCCTCTACGTCCGCCGCGGGCTCTCCCTCGGCCGCCACATCCTCGGCGGCGCCCAGGAGCGCCGGCGGCGGGCCGGAACCGAGAATGTGCCTCTGGCCGTGGCCTTTGGCGTGGCCGCGGAGATCGCGCGTGACCGCGTTGATGTTGGCGCATCGCGCGATGCCCTGGAGCGCACACTGCTCGAGTCCGGCTTTCCGATGGTCATCAATGGTGCCGATGTCCCCCGCATCCCGAACACGAGCAGCGTCACCTTCCGCGGCGCCGACGCCGAGGGGATCGTCATCGGCCTGGATCTCAGCGGCGTTGCCATTTCCACCGGATCCGCCTGCTCCTCGGGACGGATCGAGCCGAGTCACGTCCTGCTGGCGATGGGCCTGACCCCGGAGGAAGCCCGCGGTACGATCCGCATCTCGCTGAGCCGGTTTACCACTGCCGAGGAGATTGACCGCACCGTAACGCTGCTGCGCGAGATCGTGCCACGGTGCATGAAGCTCGAATAACCCTTGCTCAGCCACGGTTTGTTTGGCACAGTTGTCGATGGTCCTGATGTCAAATCATCACATTCTCGAGGGCGATCTCTCGCGCATTCAGTTGCCGGACGTTCTCAGCTTCGTCTCCATGATCCGTGGAACGGGAAAGCTGTTTCTGCAGCACGATCGGCTGGAACGGTCGATCCACTGGAAGGACGGCGAGATCGTTTTCGCCTCTTCCAACTCTCCAGAGCACTCCCTCGGCATGTTCCTCCTGCGCAACGGCAAGATCACGCAGGCGCAGTACGAGGAGTCGAAGCGGCGGGTGACCGCGCAGACGCGCCACGGCAAGCTCCTGGTGCAGATGGGAGCCATCTCGCCGAAGGAGCTCTGGTGGGGCGTGAAGAATCAGGCCCTGGAGATCATCTATTCGCTCTTCAGTTGGAAGGAAGGGAGCTTCATCTTCGGGGACGCCACCGATGAGCTGGTGAACGAGCGGATCGTCCTGACGATCAATACCGCCACGGTGATCATGGAAGGGATCCGCCGCCTCGATGAGACGGCCATGATCCGGGAAAAGATCACCAGTCTGGACATGGTCTTCCTGAAGGTGCCGGGGACGGTGCCGGCTTTCGGATCGCTGGAGATGAGCGAGCACGAGGTGGCGCTCTATCAGAGCCTGGACGGAAAGCGGTCGATCCGCGCGCTGATCGGCGGGTCGGAAATGACCGAGTTCGAAGTGACGCGCATCCTCTTCCAGCTCCTCTCGGCGCGCCTGGTGGAGGTGGTGCCGGAGGAGAAGTCGTTCCGCCCCGTTTTCCTCGACGTCGAGGACTCGCCGGAGCTGCTGAAGGTGATCTCGACCTACAACGACATGTTCGGCCGCCTCTACGACGCACTGCTGAACGCCGTCGGTGAGGAGTCGGCGCGCGACATCGTCATGACGGCGATGCAGAACGCCGAGAGCGACGAGCTCTGGAGCGGCGTCTTCTTCGACCAGTACGGCCGCTTCGACGAGAACATGCTGATCGCCAACATCTCCGAGCTCCCGTTCGAGCGCCGCAAGGCGGTTCTGGACGAGGGGCTGAACACGCTGCTGTCGGTCCAGCTCTTCGAGGTCTCCCAACACCTCGATTCGGCGGGTAAGGTGGATGTGTTCCGGTTCATCAGCGATCAGAAGGCGTCGCTGGAGTCGTTGATCCTGTCCTGAGGTTGCGGAGTCTCGCGGTTTCGGGGTCTCGCGGCCCCACCCCGCCGAGACCGCGCAACCACGAGACCGCGCAACGCATTTGCTCAGGATAGACTGCACTCAGCATGTATCCGACTCTCATCAAAATCGGTTCCTTCGAGATCACGACCTTCGGTCTGATGATGTTCGCGGCGTTCATCATCGGCGGGTGGGTGTTGACGCGGCAGTTCCGCCGCTACGGTCTCAGCGACGACGCCGCGTCATCGATCGTCATGGCGGCCGCTCTCGGCGGAATCGCCGGGGCGAAGATCTACTACGCGATTCTTTTCCGCGACTGGCACCTTCTGCTCGACCGCGCGGGCCTGGTCTGGTACGGCGGCCTGATCGGCGGCATTCTTGGATGCGGCGGCTACATCCTGCTGAAGAAACTCGACTTCTTCAACGTCGCCGACGCCGCCGCCCCGGGCCTGGCCATCGGTTACGCGCTCGGCCGCATCGGATGTTTCCTCGTCGGCGACGACTACGGCCGGCCGACAGATTCGTGGATCGGTATCGCCTTCCCCAAGGGATCGCCGCCCACCACCGCCGAGTCGCTGCGGCAGTTCGGCGTTCACATCGATCCTTCGATACCTCCCGATCAGATATTGCGCGTACACCCGACGCAGCTCTACGAGTCCGCCTCGGCGTTCGTGATGTTCGCGATCCTGATGTACGCCTCCCGCCGCCCCCACGCAAAGGGACGGATCTTCGGCCTTTTCCTGATCCTGATGGGCATCGAGCGCTTCCTCGTGGAGATCGTTAGGGCGAAAGATGATCGGTTCCTGGGGCCGTTTACCGTGGCTCAGTTGATTAGCGTAATCGTGTTCGTAGTAGGAATCGCGCTCATCGCGAGCCGGCGAGAGCAAGAAGCCTTATCCGCAGATGGCGCAGATGCACGCAGATAAAACCGTCTTCATCTGCGTCCCATCTGCGTAATCTGCGGATGAGAAGTTAGTACTTGGCCAAACGAGCCGAATAGACATTGAAGTTCGCGAGCATCTCCCCAAGCGAATCCCCGCCGAACTTCTCCCGCATCGCATCGGCAAGCGTGATCGCCAGCATCGCCTCGCAGACGACGCCGCAGGCGGGGACGGCGGTGACGTCGCTTCGTTCCCACTGCGAGCGGTGCGGCTCGTGCGTTTCGATGTCGACCGAAGGGAGGCCGCGGCGCAGGGTGGAGATCGGCTTCATGTACGCGCGGACGACGACGTCCTGTCCGTTGGTCACGCCTCCTTCGAGGCCGCCGGCGCGGTTCGATGTCCGGTGGTAGCGCCGTTCTTCGTCGAAGTAGATCGGGTCATGAACCTCGGAACCTATGCGCCGCGCGGCGGCCACCCCATCGCCGACAGACACGGCTTTGACGGCGTGGATGGAGAGGATGGCCTGGGCGATGCGGCCGTCCAGTTTCTCGTTCCACTGCACGTACGACCCGAGGCCGATAGGGACGTTGTGGGCGGCGGCGACGATCGTGCCGCCGAGCGTTTCGCCCGCTTCGCGCGCCTTGTCGACTTCGGCCACCATGGCATCCTCGGCGTGGCGATTCACCGCCCGCAACGGTGAATCATCATCGACGGCGAGGAGCTCGTCCCACGACGGTGCGTAGTCAGGATCGCCCGCGGCGCCGACGGAGACAACGCCCGACCGCAGCTCGATGCCGAAGTTGCGCAACAGCTCCTTCGCCATCGCCCCGGCGGCGACGCGCGAGGCTGTTTCGCGCGCCGAAGCGCGCTCGAGGACGTCGCGAAGGTCGCGGCGGTCGTACTTCATCCCGCCGATCAGATCGACATGTCCCGGCCGCGGTGCATGAACCCGGCGTTTCTCCGCCTCGGCTGGATCGACATCCCACACACCCATCGCCGCTTCCCAGTTCCGGAAGTCGTCGTTGCGGACGACGATGGCGATCGGGGAGCCGATCGTTTCGCCGCCGCGCACGCCGCCGGCGATCTCGATCTCATCATGCTCGATCTTCATCCGCCCGCCGCGCCCGTATCCGTGCTGCCGGCGCGCCATGTCGCGGTTGATCCGCGCGCGGTCGAGCCGCACGCCGGCGGGCATGCCGGTCACGATGACCGTCAGTTGCGGCCCGTGCGACTCGCCGGCGGAGAGGAAGGTGAAGTGCGGCATCGTGGGGAAGTCTAGTAGATACCCGGGATCAGCCGCTTCGAGCGTCGCATGTAGTCGCGATACCGGTCGCCGAAGTGCTCGACCAGCGCCCCCTCCTCCACGGCGATTCGGTACGAGAATCCGATGATGGTGGCCGCCGCGATGATGGCCACGCTGATCCAGTTGCGGAACGCGAACCCGAGTCCGAAGAAGGAGAGAAGCGAACCGGTGTACGACGGATGGCGAATGACGCGGTAGAGCCCGCGATCGACGAGCTCATGCCCCTCGCGGATCGAGACATCGACCGTGAAGTAGCGCCAGAGCGTGGCGATGGCGATGGCACGGACGATGATGCCGATGACGATGAGCGCCACGCCGATCCAGAACGTGTCATATCCAATCCTCGCCGGCCGATAACCCTTCAGCATCGATCCTGCGACAGTGGCGATCGTGATGCCGCCCCACAACAGCCAAAGCGATCCGCGGTCGCGGCGCGAGGCGTTGCCGCGCGCGTGCTTGAGGACCATGACCAGCAGCTCGGAGGCGACCCAGATGGAACAGACGATGCCGAGGAGAGATCCGTGGCGCATCAGTGAATGGTACGAGTGCTTGTCCTGAGAGTTTACGGAAGCGGTTCACGGTCGCGATGCGCTACGCGCGCCGTCCCGACGTCACCACCCGCTCCTTTTCCAGCACCCTCTCCAACTCCGACAACCGGCTGCCGTCGAGGTACTCCTGTGCCATCTCTTCGAACAACTGCTCCACCCCGGCGCGGTGGCGGCGAAAGAGCGCGGCCGGCGGCGTGAGGCCGTGGGCGCGCAACGCGCGGATCAGCTCGAGAGCGGGAGAATCGCCCGGAAGGCGTTGGGGAAGATCGAGCACGTTCGGAGCGGCGAGCTCGATCGGGCGCGGATGCACGCCGAGGATGCGGCGGCGCGTGCGGTTCTTCGATGCCATCGTTTCGACGACACGGCTGCGCCGCTCGGGGAGGAAGTAGATGGCGCGGACCGAGTCGCGACTCTGGCCGATGCGGTAGGCGCGGCCATTGCGCTGGTCGAGCTTCACCGGGTTCCAGGGGATGTCGTAGTGCACGACGACGCCGGCCCGCTGCAGGTTGAGTCCTTCCGAGGCCAGGTCGGTGGCAACGAGGCGATCGATCGTGCCGCGGCGGAAGGCATCGATCGCGGCGCTGCCGTCGCGCGCGGTGGCAAGGCCGCAACACAGCCGTCTCGATAACGCCCGCGCCGTCGCCGCCGCGCCGGTGAAGATCAGCGTCGGTTCGGCCGTCAGAGCGGCATCGAGAAGCGATGCCTTCGTGTCGTCGGCGCGCTCGACGGCGTCACGAACAGTCGCCAGCCGCTGCATCTCCTCACGAATCGCCTTCGTGTCGAGGCCATCCGCGGGTGTGACCAGATCCCAGAAGAGGATTTGCTGAAACGCGTCCGCGTCCGCTTCGGCGGCGAAGGCGTTTCGATAATCGCGGCGCGAAAGGGCGCGGCCGCTTTCGACGACCCGCTCGTAGAAGCGAAGCTGGCGCCGCACAGATTCGAGCAGTGCGGCTGGACTCGACTCCAGCCGGCGCCAGAGAAACTGGCGCAGCAGTGGAGCGCTGGTGCTGAGCGGAAACCACAATGCGTCGATCGGTGCCTCGACGATCGGATGCCTGATGACGCGACGATCGAGCGTGCCGAAGAAGAGCTCGGGAGGGAGGACGTCGCGCTCGCGCCGGATGACGAGCTCGCGGACGATAGTGTCGAGCGAAGGTCCGTCGCGAACGGCGAAGGCATCGTCGATCGAGGCCACGCCGGAACAGCGCAGCGTATCGTCGGCGGCGATGAGCGCGATGAGCGCGAGAAGGTCGTCGGCGGAGTTGCAGATCGGCGTCGCCGTGACCAGGAGCAGCCGGGATGCGATCGAACGGCGTGCCAGGGCTGACCAGCGCTGGGTCTGACAGTTGCGGAAGGCGTGCGCTTCGTCGATGACGAGGAACCGCTCCCGCTCGCCGAGCGACGGATCGGCGGCCAGGGCGTCGTGTGTGATGATGCGTGCTTCGACGCCGAACTCGCGCAATGTCTCGCGCCACTGGCCCACGAGCGACGCCGGAACGACGATCTCGACGTCGCTCCCGCGGCGCTGCCATTCGGCGGCGACGCTCGCCGCGACGTACGACTTACCGAGGCCGACGTCGTCGGCGAGGATCGCTCCTCCATGGCGGGCGATCAGTGCCAGCGCACGCTCGACGGCGTCGCACTGATGCCGCGCAAGGTCAGGCATCGTTGTCAAACCCGAGACGCCTGCGTAGGAAGGACGCAAGGCGCGCGTGCTCATCCGGGGAGACGCCATAAAGGGCCGCGACAGTCGCGTCGATCTCGTCACCGGTCGCGTTCGGCGTCCGGCGCGCGCGGCGTGCTGCCCGGAGCAGGAGCCTCCACGATTCGCTCGAGGGTGCAACCGCTGGCAACGGGAGGCGTGCGATCGTCCGGCCGAAGTAGCGGAAGTAGAAGTCCTTGGCGCGCTCGGCGATGGCGATCGCCAGGACGTTGACGATGGTCGAGTTCAGAAGCGCCGCCAGGACGCAGGCCTCTTCGAACGACGCGGTATCGAGCGCATAAAGCGTCTGATTCGGCACGAGGGGAATGCCGCGATCGCCGAGGCGTAGCGTTCCTTCGAGCACGGCGGCGTTGAGACCGCGGGAGAGATCCTTCCACACCACCTTGATGCCGACGTGTTCCGGGCGAACATACGACAGCCGCAATACCCCGACCTCGACGCCCCGTGCCTCGGCCAGTTGCTCTACGCAACGGGGCGGTTTGCGCCATCCGCCGGCAGGCGGCCAGAGCATCCAGGCCGGCTCGGCAACCTGCCATCGGCGCACGTCGCGGCCGCGTACGCAGCGGCAGACAGAGGTAAGCGGAATGTGAAGGCCGTCGGTCGTCTCGACCGACTTCGCGCGAACGCGCTTCACGTCGAGAAAAAAGGCGCCGTTGTCGCCGGTCTTCACTCCCATCACCGGCCTGCGGCCGAGAGTTTCAGCCAGCGGCGCATGCGTGGCGTGAATACGCGCCACGATCGCGTGGACGTCCGGAGGGAGGAGCGACCATTCGGAGCCTCCGAGGCTCAATGCAGCCGGCGGGAGAACAAACGATTCGCGATCCGAGGTGATGGAGATGCACGCTCGCCGGGGACGGCCGTTTCGTTGAGCGAGCGTGATGCCGAGCGGGAACGTGTCGGCATCGAAGTGCCGTTTCGCATCGGACGACCAGTCGTCGAGCGCGACGATATTCGCCGCCGAGGCAGCGTGTCTCCGCAGCGGCGCCGCGTACCCGGAATTGAGCATCTTGGCTGGCACGAGCAGCGACACCACTCCGCCTGGAGCTACGAGTGAAAGAGCACGCTCGACGAAGGCGATGGAGAGGTCCGGCTGATGAAATGCGGCATTGCGGGCACCGTCGCCGCGGAAAAGGGCGAAGCGCTCGGTGTACATCTTTTTTATGCGTGGCTCGATGCGGCTGTTGCGCACCCATGGCGGATTGCCGACCACGACATCAAATCCGCCGTGGGCCATGACAGGCGCGAAGTGAACGTCGAACGAAAAGAAGCCGATCCGGCCGTCTTCGATCTGTTCGAGCATCCGGTGGTTCGCACCGATGCGCTCGTGCAGCTCGCGGCAACGCTCGATGTTCATCTCACGCAGACGCCCGAACAGGTCACGCTGCGGGGCACAAAGCTGCTCCTGCTCGCGCTCGTCGAGATCGATTGCCCTGGCCAGGAGCTCGCTGGCCAGCCGGCCGTCGTTCGCGCGGATGAGCCGTGCCACCTGCGCTCGCTCGCGATGCGGCGCGTTGCGATAACGCTCGATCAGGTCGGACTGCGCGCGCAGCGCGTAGACCCACTGGCGATAGATGTCGGCGCGGTTGTCGCCGAGAAAGTCGGTAGGGCTGAGGAGCGAGTTGCCCTGCAGGATGTTGCGGTCGAGGTTGGGCAGCGGCTCGATGTCGCCGATCGATTCGTCGGTCTGCGACACGATGGCCAGCCAGAGTCGCAGCTCGCAAAGGCGTACGGCCTCCGGCTTCAGATCGACGCCATAGAGCGAGCGTTCCACGATGCGGCGGCGAAGGTCAGGCCGCGGGCCTGGATGCAGCGCGGTCATCAGGCGCTCGACGATTCGCAGTGCGGAGAGAAGAAAGGCGCCCGATCCGCAGGCTGGATCGAGGATGGCGATCGATTCGAGCCGTCGCGCGAGCGCCTCGCCGTTGCGAAGACGCCGCCCCGCCTCTCCCCGGAGGATTCGCTCCAGCGCGTCGCCCGTCTCGACGTCGCCATTGCTCAACCATGCGACGATCGCGCGGGTGGCCAGGACATCGACGATCGCCCTCGGCGTGTAGAAGCTTCCTGTCGACAGCCGCTCGTCGCTGTTCATCAGCGACTCGAAGACTTTGCCGAGCATCTCCGGATCGATGTGCGCGCCGGCCGCGTCGGATTCGTCGATCGAGAAGGCGAACCTCTCGAAGACCTCTTCGACGACGCGTTGCAGAAGATCGTCAGGAAGCGTGAGCGCCGGATTGCGTTCTTCGAATGCTGACGGCTCGAAGAGGCCGCCGTTGAGGTACGGAATCCTGCCGAGCCGGCGCGCGATGCGATCGCGATCGCGCGCGGCGGTGTTCAGACATCCAAAGAAGAGCGGTTTGTAGAGTGTGTCGTAGACGCCGCGTTTTTCGCGCACAGCGGCCTCGATGCGGTCGACGAGAAAGCGGCGTTCCCCGTTCAGCCATCCTTTCTGTTGTATGAAGTAGAGAAAGAGAAGCCGGGAGAGGAGAAGCAACGCCTGGCCGTCGGCGGATTCCTGCGGCTCCGCGGGCACCGCGGAGCGGATCTCGTGTGAGACCTCGCGCACGGCGCGCCGGAAGCGCTCGAAGAACTGGCGCGTGAGTGATTCGCGGTCGAGCGCGCGATCGAAGATCCGTTGCGGGTCGCTGCCGCTGGCCAGAAGATTGAGGCGGTCGAGTGCGTGTGCGGTCGGGTGGCCGAGATCGACGTCGAGTCGTCTGGGCTCGCGGCGGGCGGAGAGATCGTGGACCGTCAGCCGTCCGGCGCTTACTCCGAGAGCGACTGGCTTGACGAGGGCGTTGTATGTCGCCAGCGAGCGGAGGAACGCGGTGATCGCTCCGGAGTCCGGCAATTCGTCGCCGGCGATGACGTAGACGTCGAGCTGCGGCGTGCGCGCGGCGAGGTGGAGCGCGACGTCGTCGCTCCACGGGATGTCGATCCCGGCGCGGCGCCAGCCAGCGGCGGCGATGGCGATCGGCGCCACCTCGTAACCGAGCTCGCGGAGCAGGGCGAAGGCGTCCTCGCCGGAGCGACAGCGCCGAAGGCGCTCGGCGGTGATCACGCCGCCCCTCCGCGCGATACACTGCGCGCGCCGACATGCCGATACGCTGGGCGTACATCAAGCGCGTGCTCGCGGGCGCGATCTTCGGCCTTTACATCGCCAATCTTCTCTACTTCCTCAATCCGCAGATCGACATCACGCCCGGTCGCCTCGCAACGGTCACCATCGTCTATGGCCTGATCTGCGGCCTGCTGTTCGGATCGGCACTCTGGGGGCTTCGCGCGCTTCGCGTCCGCCTCCTCGGCAAACCGGAAGCGGACGGCGGCTTCCGGCCACACGGCTTCGGCTTCGTCGTCCTGGCCGCCTTCTTCGCCGCCGCCATCTACTGGATGCACCTGGAGGTGTTCCGCAACAACTACTTGCCGATCGGCGCAATCCGCGTGTTGTCGAAGGCGACGAACCTGATCACGGCCACGTCGTTCGTGCTGCTCTTGATCTGGTTCGCCGAGCGCAACGCCGACCGAAAGACCTCGCGCATCCTCGTCGTCATCAGCGCCGTGGTGATCGCCATCTCGTCGTTCTTCCTCTACCAGCGCCGCGACAGCTATCGCACCGAGGAGCACGCCGTGGTGGTGGCGGACATCGGAACCGTGGCCGGGCAACGGCCGGTGATCGTCGTGGCCATCCGCAATCTTCCGTACGACTGGATCCTGACGCTGGCCGGTGAAGGCTCGCTGCCGTTCTTCGAGCAGGCCAGGACGCACGGCTACCTCACCCGGCTCGAGCCGTTCCCGACGATCAGTCCCAAATCGCTGTGGGCGTCGGTTGCGACCGGGAAGCTGCCGTTCCGCCACGGGGTGACCGGCCGGCTCGGCTACCAGACGCCGCTCAACCGCGCCGGCGAGCGGTTCCTGATCATTCCCGCCGGCGTCGGCTTCAAGGCCTGGGGGCTGATTCCGCCGGTCTCGCGCGTTTCCACGCCGCTCCCCTCGGGGCTGGCTCTGCCGCTCTGGACTCTTTTCGAGCGGCTCGGGCTGCACGCGGCGGTGATCGGCTGGCCATGGTCGGAGCCGGTGGGCGCCGCGCGGGTCGTCACCGACCGCTACTTCGAGAATCCGGCGCACAGCCCTGGTGAGGCCGCTCCGCCCCAATTCGCCGCGGAGATTGCGAAGCTCGAGACCGCGCCGCCGGAGTCGGAGACGCAGCGATTCAACGGTACCGGCAACGCGCGGCAGCGAATCGTGAACGGCCTGACCGCCGATCTGACCTCGATAGCCATCCTCCGCGGCTCCGCGCCGGCCTTTCCGCTCACGGTTTGCACGCTCGGCGGCTTCGAAGAGGCCCAGCGCGCCATCCACATCTTCAGCAACGACCTGCCGGCGCGCTCGACGGTGAAGGGGCTGGTGCTGCGCGCTTATGCCGAGCAGATCGACCGGATGCTCACGGCCCTGGCGCGCGATTACCCGAATCACATGATCGTGGTCGTCTCGCCGTCCGGCCCGGTCCCGCCGCAGCTTCCAGCCACGCCGTACGCGCTGCTGCATGATTTCGTCGATCCTGCCGATCCGAGCGCCGACGATGGGTTCGTGCTCATCCGCGGCACCGGGGTCGTCCACAACGAGAAGCCGCGCTCCGCCTTCGCGGTCGACATCGTCCCGACGGTGCTCTACGTGGCCGGCCTGCCGGTCGGGCGCGACATGGACGGCAGCGTGCTGTCGGAAGCCTTCTCCGAGGAGCTGCTGCGATCGAGTCCGTTGTCGCTGGTGCAGACCTATGAGGCACAGCGGCTGGTCGTGCGCCGTAGCGGCGGTTAGCCGGCACGGCCGGCGGCGTTGGTAGCCAAAGGCTCCGCCAACAATGGCGCAAGCACGTTCTATGGTGCCGGCCATTAGCGCTCCTCCCACTTCTGCCTTCCGGCGTCGTAGCGCAGCATGCGCACCTTGCCGCTCGGGCCGTACACGCGAACCGCGTAGAGGTGGTCGATGCCGTCGCTGATGTAAACCGTTCCCGGCGTGCCGCTGCCGAGCTCGGAGAAGGAGCAGATCGTCGAGACGCCGAACTGCAGGGCGTTGTCCGCAGGCAGGAGCTTGTCGCCGTCGGGATCGCGAATCGTTTTCGGCAGAAGGGAGATCGATGCCGTGCGAAACGACGGCATGACCACGGCCGGGCCGAAGTAGCGGCGGTCGATCTTTTTTGTGATGTCGGCGTTGGCGATGCCGTTTCCGTTGCCGTCGTCGTAGAGCGAGTAGGTCCAGTTGTTTCCCGACTTCACGAACTTCACGCCGGCGTTGCATCCTCGGGCGATGGCACGCGAACGGACCGAGCGCAGGAGGCTGCGCATCTCGTTCGCCGCCGCGATGACGGATGCCTGGCGCCGATAGTTGGCGAAGGCGGGAACCGCGCAGAGGGCGATGATCCCGATGAGTACAAGGACTACGATCAGCTCGATGAGGGTGATGCCGTTCTGTCGTTTGAACACACGTTCTCCTTTGGTGAGGCGAAGGGGGTGGTGGGCGAGCGCCGCCCAAGACGGCCGCCCCGCTTTCGCGAGGCGGCCTTTTGGAGGGACGGCGCGTTATCGCGCCGCGGGGGAGGGCGATGAGGGTTTCTTCGACGACTTGGACGACTTGCCGCGCGGGCGGCTGGTGTGGACCTTCGTGGTGAGCGTGGTCTTGCCGTCGACGGTGAGCCAGGCAGCCAGGCGCTCGAACGACTTCTCGCCGAACCCTTTGACCTGCATCAGGTCGGAGGTCTTCTTGAAGTTGCCGTGCTCCTTGCGATAGTCAGCGATCCGCTGCGCGGCCTTCGCTCCGACGCGTGGAAGCATGGCCAGTTGCGCCGTATCCGCGGTGTTGATGTTGACGACGCCGGTTGGCGTCGATACCGAGGCCGGCTGCGTTTCGGCGGCCATGGAGGTGCTGCAAATGGTGGCGATCAGAATGACTGCCAGGACGATGAGGTGGGACTTCCGCATGGTCTTGTTCTCCTTATTCAACTCATTGGTTTCTTCGTTGACCGTTGACGCGTTTCGTTTGTTTTGGCTGTTCCCCACACGAGGACCTTTTGATCCTCTTCGTTCATATGGAAATCGCTTTCTCCGTTAGCACCACCTCCTTCGCGGGAGGCGTAGTGCGATCGAACGGCCAGCGTGCCTGAACGGCTAACTAATTGAAATGGAGCGGCTTACTCGGAAACGCCGGACGGCGCCGCGTCAAGTAAGGCCGTGGATGGAAAGGTTTTTTGACACGGGTCGTGATGGAGCGCTGGCGTCTCGCCGGCTGGCCCAGCGGCGTCTCGCCGCTGCCGAGGGAGTTCAGGCAACTGTTTGGAGTCTTGCCAGACCGGGGGCGAGACGCCCCCGCGCCAGCCGGCGAGACGCCAGCGCTCCGTTTACGCCGCGCTACCCTGCAACCGCGAAGTGACCGCCGGCGTCGAGCACGTACAGCGCCCAGGGGCGGCCGCCGAACTGCTTGGTCACGTCGCGGTCGTGGGAGAGCCAGTCGCGAAGGGGCACCGTAAAGCCGCTCTTCTTCCGCTCGAGGATGGCGGCGGGGAGCGGTTGTTTTGGCGCAGCGGCGAGCAACTCCTTGCCGTTTCTTCCTCTCATCGAAATGACCGCGGGGGCGACCTCGCGAAGAAGGAAGGCATCGACGAGCGGCACCCGCACCTCCAGCGAATGAGCCATCGACGCCCAGTCGATGTCGCGCAGGAGTTGGCTGCGCCAGGAAAAGAGACGATTTCAGCGCCGCGACGCCGCAGCGAATCAGCACCCTCCGACAGGGCGTTGGCACACCTTACGTTCGGGGCCCGATTGAGCCGGACGCAGCACTCCGATCGTGCACCCGGTGCCTGAGAGCCGAAAGCGAACGACGAGCGGTTTTCAGTGCTCGCCGTTCACTAGACGGATCTACTTGGCAACGGGGACGAAGAAAATGTCGTAAACCGGTTGCTTGCGCACAGCACTGCTCGACTGGTTGCCTCGGAAGATGAGTGACTCATACCGGAAGGTGTTACCCCAGTGATCAAGCCTGCCAGTCCAGTGATAGTGCAGGTCGATAGCCCTGACATCGCTCGCGTCGAGTCGGCTAATTTCATTCGGTTCGGAGATTCCGTCGTGGTTCAAGTCGCGCCACAATAGCAGGTCCGACCAAATGGGGTCACGTTCATCGATGACGCCGTCATGATTGGCGTCGTACTCAGCCAACGCTTCAAACCCGTTTTTCGCCAGTTGGCCGTTTCTCATGGGCGTGAAGTTGCCGAACAGCTGCGCCCCGCTCGTGACTCTACCGTTGCCGTTCCGGTCCAGAAAGAGGAAAGCCTCATCAGACCCGGCCGCTGTCCAGCCCATGAGTAGGGGGCGACCGTTCCCGGCCATATCAAAGGAGACTGGAGCATTCGGACCAGTCAATCGATAGTCGCCGTTTTCGAAGTTGATAATGATCGGGCTGCACTGTGGATTACAAGCGTCACCAATGTCGGTAGGCCCAGGATCTGTTGGCGGCGCAATACTCGAAAAGTGAGCTGTTACCGACTTATTCCGGTCGAGGAAAACAGCGATCGTGGCATCCGGCGAGGTGACATCACCTGTCCATCCGTCAAATTGAAACTCTTGATAGGCTGTCGCCGTTAACGACTGTGTTGTCCCGCATTCATAATCGCCGGTACCGGATTCTAACGAGGTCGATCCGTCAGTTTCTTGATAAACGTCCAGGTGACATGGTGGCGGCAGAACGCACGCCTGCGCACTTTCTTCCAGGCTGTCGCTCTCGCCGCCCGTAACGGATGTATACGTCGCAAAAAGGTTCGCCGTGTGGCAGCCAACCTGAGCCGCGATATTTATGTGTCCTGAATATGCGCGATGAAACACGTCAAATGACTCGCAATAGGAAACATAGGGGCTTGGCGTAAACATGTCTGAATAATCGATACAATGGTTGCCTTGTATGTACCCGTACGCATCGTTTCCATCATCGTCCACGCGCTCGGCATATGAAAAGGATTCAATATAACTGCCATTGGCTGCCGCGGTCACATTGGAAACCCAATGGTTCTGCGCCAGACTCACGCTCGTTACAAGTAGACAAACCCCAAACAAAGCGCACGTCTTCATTTGCAACCTCCGGCTACGAACCGTAACCTCTCAGCCGAGGTCGGTGTACTCGTGGAAATCGTCAGGTTTGGAGCCACGGCGCGGTATAAGAACTCGTCGAACCACTCGCGTCCAAACGCGTCGTTCGCCCGCTCGAGAGCGAGTAGCCGTAGACCGCACTGACTACTTTCTTTCAAAACAATCGCTTGGCGTTGTTGCTCCCGCCTTACTGAATCAGCCTTTCGCATGTCGTCTGAGAGTGAAGCGATCTGTCGTTGACCGTCGAGATAGTCCGCGGAGACTTTTGCGAGCGTCGCCCAGAAGCCCTGTGGGATACGTAACTCCGGCACGGCGCTTGCGAAGCGTGCGCGCCAAGCGGCGGCTACACTGGCGTCCGCATAGAAAGCTGTGGAGAGAAGAAAGCGATGAACCTCCCAAGGAAGAAATAGCTCCGGGTTCTTCTCGCCTTGGATGATATCCGCGTCTGACGTTGGGGACCTGCCAGCCGCCTTGAGGCGGGCAGAACGCAAGTTGGGATCGAAGCGTCGTTGAAGTCGGGTATCGAGATCCAATAGCCATGGCTGGGGGTTCGAAGTTGAGAGTGATATGTGACCACCGGCGCGGTGGCCTGCAGGTTGGGCCAAAGCGTCAGAAGGAAGCGCACATGTTATTGTCAAGCAGGCGATAGTGATCAGTAGCGGTTTTTGCATTTGGAAGCCTCCAGTTGAGCGTAGCGATCGATTCAGAAAGCTGTCCTGTGTGTCTACTTCACCGGTTGTCCAAAGGTCGTGGTATCCCTATGGCGCGCGGCGCGCACCCCAGCGCGGAAGCCATTGACGTACCCGGCTCTATATACAGCAAATATCGCGGCGAAATATAGAATCGTCAAGACAATCGGCAGGGGACGAATTCGAAGGTCAGGCTCCCTCATTAAGATCCTTGTACCCTTTCAGTCACCTTGGTTCGTTCGTCGAGCGTCCAGGCAGAAGCAGGCCTGCCGCCGGCAGGAGCTGCCGAGGGCAGCGGTGTGAACATGCCAACCACTCCGTGAAGAGGTTTCGCCGGCCTGGTTTGGTCTTTCGGTTGTGACACTGCGGAAGGATTTACTGATGCGGCCGACTGCCGTGTCGGCTTTCGCAGTCGCCTTCAAAGTGAGGTTGGTATCACCGGCGAACGACGCTTGTCCAGCGAAAACAAGTAGCGCTACCGCAATGGCAACGATGAGAACGTTTCGCATACGTCGCTCCTCACGATCTACTGCACGTCAATCCTTACGTGCAGCACGACGTATAAGCTTCGCGCGGAGAAATGTCAATAAGTCGTCTAAAGATGACGTAGTTGCCGAAGCATTGCCATTGGCAGGACGTGCTCACTAGTTAATGTGTTTCAACATGTTGATACTGAAGAAGTTCGATTCTGACGGGTCATTGGCCGCGATGCCTCACCGTGATTAGTGATCACGGTCACTCAGAACCGTGCGGAGCTGAGGCTACGCGGTCACAGCACCTCTCGTGCCCGCCGCTTCTCGCCCGACGGTCAGCTGCGCTTCTCCCTGGGCCAGGGCGATGTGGTTTGCCGCGTCACCCTGAGAACGCTCCCGAGCTGATACCAGAGCGGCGAGACGCCAGCGCTCCGTTAAGCCGCGCAACCGCGAAGTGCCCGCCGGCTTCGAGCACGTAAAGCGCCCAGGGGCGGCCGCCGAACTGCTTGGTCACGTCGCGGTCGTGGGAGAGCCAATCGCGAAGGGGCACCGTGAAGCCGCTCTTCTTCCGCTCGAGGATGGCGGCGGGGAGCGGTTGTTTGGGGGCAGCGGCGAGCAACTCCTTGCCGTTTCTTCCTCTCATCGAAATGACCGCGGGGGCGACCTCGCGAAGAAGGAAGGCATCGACGAGCGGCACCCGCACCTCCAGCGAATGAGCCATCGACGCCCAGTCGATGTCGCGCAGGAGTTGGCTGCGCAGGAAAAGCGATGACTCCAGCGCCGCCACGCGGGTGAAGGGCGTTCCCGGATCGGGGGTGATGGCCTCGCGGATGAGCTCCATGATGCCCAGACGCTGCAGCCCTTCGCGCGCCATCTCCTCGCCGACGACGGAGCTGACGTCATCCGGAAGAAAGAGGCCTCGCTTCATCAGGTAGGCGCCTTCATACGAGGTGCAGTACTTCAGCGTATAGGCCGTCTTCGGACTGAAGCGGGCCCGGTTCCTGGCCATGCGTGGCTGCATGCGCGTGAAGGCCTTCGCCACCGTCGGCAAGTGCCGGAAGAGTCCGAACGTGCGGAGAACCCGAGGAATGATGCGAAACGTCGAATAGCCGCCGAACAGCTCATCGCCGCCGGTGCCCGACAGCGCCACCTTCCATCCCAGCTCCGCCGCCGCCTTGCAGACGAAGTACGAGTTGATGCCGTCGAGCGAGGGCTGATCCATCGCCTCGAGCGCGTGGGGCAACGAGCGGCGGAACATTTCGGCCGAGAGCGTTTGCGTCTGATGAATGGTTCCGTACTCCCGCGCGGCCACCGCGGCCAGCGGCGCCTCGTCTTTGTGTGTGCCGGCGTACTCCTCGAAACGCAGAGTCACGGTCTGCAGGGGAATGCCGGTCTCGGTGGCCAGGGCCACGATGGTGCCGGAGTCGCGTCCGGCGGAGAGAAACGCGCCGACCGGGACGTCCGAGACGAGGTGGTAGCGAACCGACTCCCGCACGGCGCGGGCGATGATCTCCGCCCGTTCGCCGTCGCTGTAGCGGCGGCGCTCGTTCACCGCGTCGCGGAGCACGGTAGCGAGTGAGAAATAGGATCGCGGCTCGGAAGGACCCTCGCGCGTCACCACCATCGAGCTTCCCGCCGGCAGCTCGCGGATGGCTTCATAGATCGTGAATGGCTCCGGCACGTGGCCGCGGAGGAGAAAGCCGACGATGCCGGCGGGGTCGCGCGAGGTGGAAACGCCGCCGCCGGCCAGGATGGCCTTCACCTGCGAGGCAAAGCGGAAGGTCTTCCCGTCATTCGCGTAGTACAGCGGTTTGATGCCGTAGGGATCGCGCGCCAGAAAGAGCGTGTTCGTGCGCGCATCCCAGATGGCGAAGGCGAACATGCCGCGCAATTGAGGCAGCATGGCCGCGCCCCGTTTCCGGTACATCCGCAGCACCACCTCGGTATCCGACGTGGTATCGAAGCGCTCACCCTCGCGCTCGAGCTCTTCGCGCAGCGCCGCGTAGTTGTAGATCTCCCCGTTGAACGTCAGCACGGCGTCGCCTTCGCGGCTGACCATCGGCTGGTTGGCGCGCTCGCTGACGTCGATGATGGAGAGCCTCCGGTGGCCGAATCCGACGCGGCGATCGGGGGAGAGCCACGTCCCCGCGGCGTCGGGACCGCGCGAGCGCATCGCCTCACGCGTCCGCGTCAACTCCTCGGCGTCGATCGGCGGTGCGCTGGCATGAAAGGAAACGATCCCGTTGATTCCACACATGGAAACTTGGGGGGAGTCTTCCACAGCGTTCATGAACGGAGGCTATACTTCCATTCTCCGATGAAGGAAAAGCGTGACACTTATCGCTTCCTCCACGTCACTCCGCGGCGCATCTACGAACAGCTCGATCAGTACGTCGTCGGCCAGAAGCACGCCAAAGAGGTGCTTGCCATCGCCGCGTACAACCATCTCAAACGGATCGAGTACCTCAAGTTCGGCGGCGACGTTTCGATCCGCAAGTCGAACATCCTGATGATCGGGCCGTCGGGCTGTGGGAAGACCTATCTGGCCCGCACGCTGGCGAAGATCCTCGATGTGCCGTTCGCGTACAACGACGCCACGGCGTTCACGGAGGCCGGCTACTACGGGGAAGACGTCGAAGTGGCCATCGGCCGGCTGCTCTATGCCACCAACCAGAATGTCGAATCGGCGGAGAACGGCATCGTCTTCATCGACGAGATCGACAAGATCGCGCGGCGCTCCGGCGGTAGCCGCACCGGCGCCGGCTCGCGCGACATCGGCGGCGAGGGCGTCCAGCAGTCGCTGCTCAAGATCCTGGAGGGGGAGAAGCTCTTCGTGCCGCTCAACGTCACCTCGCACTGGAACAAGTACGACTACGTCGAGATCGACATCGCCAACATCCTCTTCATCTGTGCCGGCTCGTTCAGCGACATCGACGAGAACAGCGAGACCAAACCGATCGGGTTCTTCGGCGACGGCGAAGCGCGGGCGAAGGAAGTGACCACCGAGGAGCTGGTGCGATACGGCTTCCTTCCCGAGCTGCTCGGCCGGCTTCCGGTTCACGTGGCTCTCGACCGGCTGACAGCCCGCGATCTCGTCACCATCCTGACCGAGCCGCGCGAGGCGATGATCCCTGAGTACCAGCGGCTCTGCGCGCTCGACCAGATCCAGCTCGAGTTTTCGCCCGGCGCGCTCATGGCCATCGCCGAGGCCGCGCTGCGTCAGAAGCTGGGCGCGCGAGCCCTGCGGGCCATCCTGGAGAAGGTCCTCCATCCGGTGCTGTTCGTCGGCCCGGAACGCGCCGGCGAGCGCGTGGTCATCGAACCGGAGGATGTGCGCAAGGCGATCGCGTAAACTCCTGTCGTGAAGACGATCGGGATCTCCGCAAAGATCACCTCGGACGACGCACTGCAGTTCGCCGCGGACGTTGCCGCCGATCTTCGCGCGCGCGATTTCGGCGTCTGCTTCGACTTCGCCACCGCCGACAAACTGAACGACCGCGGCAAGTGTGTGGCTAAGGGCGACCTCGGAAAGCACTCCGATCTGCTCATCACCTTCGGCGGCGACGGAACGCTGCTCTCTGTTGCCCGTCACGCGCCGAAGAGCGTGCCGATCCTCGGCGTGAACATGGGCACGCTCGGCTTCCTCACCGAGGTGCGCGTCGAGGAGTTCCCCGAGGTGATCGAGCACGTGCTGGCAGGCGACTACGAGAGCGAAGAGCGCGTCGCCCTCGACGTCGTCGTGCGCGGACCGGGCCGCGACCACCGTATCTATCGCGTGCTCAACGACGCCACGATCAACAAGAGCGCCCTGGCCCGCATCATCGAGATGCGCGTCACCGTCGGCGGCGAATTCGTCTCCTCGTTCCGGGCCGACGGTCTGATCATCGCAACGCCCACCGGCTCCACGGCCTACAACCTCTCCGCCGGCGGCCCGATCATCTATCCGACGATGGAGGCGGTCGTGCTGACCCCGATCTGCCCGCACATGCTGAGCAACCGCCCCGTCGTGCTGCCCGATACGCTGGACATCGAGATCGGCATCGTCACCCCGAACCAGGAGATTTTCCTCACCCTCGACGGCCAGGAAGGCCTCCCCATCGCCCAGAACGACACCGTCTGCATCAACAGATCGCCGAACCCCGTGACGTTGATCCGGACGCCGAAGAAGAGCTACTTCGATGTGCTGCGGGCCAAGTTGAAGTGGGGCGAAGGGTAGGCGCGCTCCGGCCGCAAAACGAATATACGATTCGCCTCATGACGATCGAGCGACGCGCCGCTGTACTACTCTTCCTCGCTTTCACCGCCTGCACGATGCCGAATACAAAACGAGAAACCTCTGTCCCTGAGGTCATTTACGCCGGCGGTACGGTGCTGGCCGGAGCGGACCAGACGCC
>Ga0247680_1000040_pt1 | contig 80059 bp, 65 predicted proteins | sample CNK21_metaG_FD_182803 | JGI IMG/M metagenome (GOLD analysis project Ga0247680, IMG submission 182803) | Soil microbial communities from Purdue University Martell Research Forest, Indiana, United States - CNK21 | ecosystem: Environmental > Terrestrial > Soil > Temperate forest > Bulk soil...
ACGCGCCACCGCTGCCGGGGAGGGGGACGCGTCCCCCTCCCCGGCAGCCCCGCATCACGAACAGAACGACCAGAAACTGTCAGGCATCCGCCCGGTCTAAAATGTCAACCATCCGCCAATCCGCACAAGTTCACGGCCCGGGACAAGGTCGGTCAATCAGAGCTCCCAAGAACTACGGCACGCGTGGAGTCCCGAATGACAAGTTCGGGATTCATTTTTTGACGCACGCTATTCCACTCTCGCTTTTCGAGTCCTGCTTTGATTCCTTCCATCACGATATTCACGGCATTCGTTCCCATGGCTTCGAGAGGCTGGCGCACCGTCGTCAAGGAGGGCGCGCTCAGCGCGGATAGCGCAACATCGTCGAAACCCGTCACGGAACAGTGTTCCGGCACCTTGACTCCCGCTTTGGTCAGCGCGCGAATCGCTCCCAGCGCGGTCAAGTCGTCAAACGCCATTAGCGCTGTAAACTTTTTCTTCTTTTGCAGTAATTCCTCGGTGAGCCGGTGACCGCCCTCGAATCCGGAATTGGGGTCGAAAGAGTCCGGCAGTTGCAGGACAAGAGCTGGATCGATCTCGAGGCCTGCCGTGTGAGCGAACTTCTGCACTCCGCGCCAGCGAGGGGCGCTGTCAATAATCATTTTTGGCCCGCGGATGAATGCAATTTTGCGATGACCTAACTGGTGCAAATGTTCTAGCGCCATGCGGCCACCCGTCTCGTTGTCAACCATCACGGAGCTTACCGTGTCGCCGGGCAACTCCCAGCCGATCGTGGCCGCCGGAATATTGCGTTTGCTCAAGTCCGCCAGAACGTGAATGTCCACTACCAGCCAGTTGGCCACCACGATCAGAGCTTCCACGTGGTGTTCCAGCAACATTTCCAGATAGCGCTCGAACCGATTCCGCTGGTTGTGCGCATCGGCAAAAATCGGTACGTACGACGATTGATAGAGCGCATTTTCAATGCCGCGCAGGACCGGCGTGCAAAACGGATCGGTAATGTCGAAGAATACCAAGCCCACAGTATGGCTGCGCTTGCTCCGCAGAAACCGCGCCATGGCGTTCGGGCGATACCCCAGCTTTTTTGCTGCTTCCTCGATTCGTTTTTTGGTCGCGGGAGCGATGTAGCGGGCCAGCGGTGCGTTGTTCAAGACGATCGAAACAGTTGCGGGAGAAAAGCCACTGTCCTCCGCTACGTCCCGCATGGTCACTGTCTGATTCTTGCCGCTTGCGCGCTTCACGTGGATGCCTCTTCAGCCGCCACCATTCTGCCAGAGTTCTCCGATTTTCGATAAGCGAACGGCGTTGTATGAAGCGAAGAGGACTACTCAGCAGGAGCGTCGAATGAAAGAGGTTCACGGAATCCTTTTGTCTTCCATGCGCCAAACGCAATGCCTGCCGCCATCCAGGCGGTTCCCAATACTTTCGCCCTTAGGCTGAGATTCCACCACAGCCCCAGGCAAACGAAAAATCCGATAAACGGCACAATAAAATTCCAAAAAGTTCGCACGCGCTTCCGCACGAAATAATGCACGAAGGACGACGCATTGACTCCCATGAATGCCAGGAGCGCGCCATAATTCAGCAGCCCGATTCCTTGCTCGAAGGTCAGAAAGTACGCGCCTATCAGGACGATCACGCCAATAAACAAAACATTGTTTTGTGGAATACCGTGCCTGGCATCCACCTTTCCGAAAAATGATTTCGGAAGCGCATTGCTCTTTCCCATCCCATAGAGCAAGCGTGCCGCGCCGATCTGTGCGCCCATGCCGGACCCGAAGTTCGCAACGAGCAGTGTCGCTCCCACAATCGTGAATAGCGGTGCCCAAGCCCGCGCCGCCGCATAGACATACGCCGTATCCTGGTTCGGGAACGGCTGCGACGCCGGCCAAACGAGCTGTGCCACATACACTTCCGAAGCGGAAAGAATCCCCACTGCCAGGCAGGTCATAACCGTTGCCAGCAAAATATTTCGCCGCGGATTTTCCACTTCTTCGGAAAGCGTCGAGATTCCGTCAAATCCAATATAAGTCAGCACCGCCAGCGACGTGCATCCGAAAAGATTGTCAAACGTAAAGGTCTGCGGATCGTAGAACGGCCGCGTAAAAAATCCCGGCTCGCTGTGAGGATGTCCAAGAATATAAGCGATGGTTTTCACGAAAACCAGAATCACCACGACGCCCATCGCAGCAGCTAACCCCGCGTTCACCCGCGCCGAAGTCTTGATGCCTTGCAGGTTCAGGAGAGTGAAGACGACGGCAAACACGATCTTCCAGGCCCAGATCGGAAGTCCCGGCGCGAACTCGTGCGCCTGCCCCGCGCACCAGATCGTGCAAATCAGCGGGTTCACGATGTAGTCCATCACCATGCTCCATCCGGTGATGTACCCCGCCGCGGGATGAATTTCTCGCGCCACGTACGTGAACGCCGAACCCGCGCTCGGATACACGCTCGCCATTTTGCCGTAACCGACCGCCGTGGCCATCATTGCGACCATGGCAATCAGGACAGCCGTGACGACGTGCCCGCGCCCGCGATCGCTTAGCGCTCCGAAAGCAGACATCGGCGCGACCGGTTGCAACACAATGACGCCGTAGAGAATCAAATCCCACAGCGTGAGAGTTCTCCGCAGATGCGCCCCGTTGCTCGCGCCCGCTTCGTTGCTCAAGCTCCTCTCCTTTTCGCGGGCCCGCCCTTCTTTGAATCGAGCACTACCGCCCGCGTCAAGTTTCTTGGTTTGTCTGGATTAAGTCCCTTGCTCAAACCCACGGCCAACCCCAGCAATTGCGCCGGAATCACGGTCATTGCCATGCGCGCGTACTCCGGTTCGTTTAAGCCCAACTCAATCAGCAGCTCGCTGTTGCGCCGCAACTCCGGTGTCGCGCGATTGGCGACGACGAGCGTCGCGGCTCCCAACTTTCTCAGTTCGCGGGCCAGCAAAATTTCTTCATCCGCCGCCGCCTCGGACAAAAAAAACGTAATCAGCGTCTCGTCGCTCGCAATCGCCTTCGGTCCGTGCCGAAACTCCAGCGTGTGATACGCCTGCGCATAGGACGACGACATCTCCGTCATTTTCAGCGCCGCCTCCTGCGCAAGCCAGTAATGCGCGCCTTGTCCGAGAAACACAAAATCCGCGAATCGCCGCTTCGTTCCAAGCGCCCGAATCTTATCAGCATTTGCCGCAAGCCACGTCGCCGTCTTTTCTGGCAAAGCATCCAGCGCGGAGACGAGTTCGGCATCGCCGGCGAGCTTCGCGCCCAGCCTCTCAAAGAACAGCAGGATCGACGTAAACGAACGAGTCATCACCATGCTTTTCTCGTCCGCCCACGGCAGCTTAAGAGTATGCGTGCAAAGCTCTTCGAGAACGCTGCTCTCGTTGCAAGTCACGCCCAGCGTGCGCACCGCCTCTGTCTTTAACAACTGCGCCGCGCGCAGAACCTCTGTGGTTTTTCCTGAGCGTGACAGCAGCGCCACCTGTTGTGCTCCGGTCCGCCTTATCACCTCGTGCGGGGCGAAAAGCAGTTCCGATGCTGGCACTGCCGTGCATGCCACCTGTAGGAGTTTTGTCCACTGGGCCGCAATGGTTTGCGAAAGGTAGTAGCTTGACCCGCAAGCAACGAACAGCCACGGCCGATTCTGCGAAGAGGAATGCATTCCTCGCAGCAACTCGGAGTTCTGCTCGAATTTCCGCGCCGTTTCCACCCAGGTTTCCGGCTGGGAGAGAATTTCTTGCAGCGTCAGACGTCCTGCAACCGGCGATGAAGTTCGCCCGCCATGAGAAGTGGACGCAGTTCGTTTCGACGCCCTGCTTGTATTTTTTTTCACTCGCGATCCAAGTTCCTTTCGCTCGCTCGGTCCTAGCCTGAAGGCAGACAACTTTCTTCAAGAGAAAATCGAGTTCATCATCAACTCTTTGCATGGACAATTGAATCGTTTCAATACAGGCAGTTTCCAAGAATTGGGTTTTTCATGCAAGCCAAACTTTGTCTCACGGACTCATGCTTCTGCGCAAACTCTTTCGTGCGAGTCTCTAAGCCGTAGATTTCACCTGTCCCTTCGTACAGTAGGAATAATGTCCACAGTCAGTGCCTCTTGGCTAAAGTTCCTCTACTTTCTGCGCAACGCTCGTCTTGTACTCGTAGTCTAATTAAGTATCCCCTCGTCCCGCTCGAGGGCCCAAAGCATGGGCGAAGAAATTAGAATGAACGGTCGCAGTCCCACCAAGGTAGTCTTGTGGCATGTTCTGGGGTTCCTTGTTACTTTCTTTGCCGCCTTCTGGCTGCGTTCTTTTGCCCTCGAACCCGACGCCGTTCTCCATGGGTATCTTCAAGTCATCACTGCTCTGTTGGCATTCGTTTTCGCTGCGTTAAGTTTTGTTCGCTTCCAGGGTACGCAGGATCGCATAGCGCTGATTCTCGGCGGTGGCTATCTTCTTTCGGGAGCCGTTCTATCCGCCTCCAGTGTTCTCTTCTTTCAATTTTCGCCGGATCTTCCGCTGCGGGCCACCTGGGCCCCGGTCGCTTGGTGGCTCAGCCGGATGATTCTGGCCCTCCTGCTACTTGTAGCGCTCCTCGCGGAACGGTTTATTCCCCGTTCGCGACATACTAAGACGGAAATTACGGGCGCCCTTCTGGCGGTGGTCGCATTAACGTACATTATCGCCGCCGCCCTTCGCCGCCTTCCGCCGGATGTCTCCCGCCATCCGGGCGCTTTCATACCCGGTCCGCAGCAGCTCTTACCCGGGTTAATATTTCTAGCCGCTGTAATTTGGTATCGCCGCCGTTTGGACTCCGAGGACTCTGCATTTGACCGCACCATTTACGCCGCAGCCTGGATGAACTTCGCCGCTCAGCTTGCCGCTTGTCAGTCTGAGCGGCTTCTCGACGCTCCGTTTGTCCTCGCACAGGTACTGACCGTCAGCAGTTACGCTCTCGCACTCGGCGGCGCGCTCCTCGATAACGCGCGGCTGTTCGAACAGGTCCGTCATCTCGCCGTCAGCGATCCGCTCACCGGTCTCGCCAACTATCGCCGGCTGCTCGACGTCCTCGAGAACGAAACCGAGCGCACCAACCGCACTGGCAGGTCTTTCGCCGTGTTACTCCTCGATCTTGACGGCTTGAAAAAAATCAACGATCGCTTTGGCCATTTAGTTGGCAGCCGTGCCCTCTGTCGCTTGGCAGCTACCTTGCGCATTCATTGCCGGGCCATCGATACAGCGGCGCGCTACGGTGGCGATGAGTTCGCTCTCGTATTGCCGGAGTCGAAGGAAGCAGAGGCGCATCACGTCGCAAGCCGTATCCGTGAAGTTCTAGCCGAGGACGACGAAACCCCCCGGCTCTCTGCGAGTATCGGCGTTTCGATTTACCGCGGAGATGGAGAGAGGATCGAAAAGATTCTCTCCGAGGCAGACCTCGATTTGTACGCGGAAAAGGCCAGGCGCGTAAAGCGCGGCATTGCCGCATTTCATGCTCGCCGCCGCACTCCCAAAACGTGACTGGTGCCGGTATGGAGCGCTGCTCACCTCGGCTTAGTACACGGCTCGTCGCTGCACGGTTTCCTTTGTTGCCAACGAATATCGCGGCTCGGGTGCTGCCTTATCCAAAATCTGTCGCGCAACATATTCGCCGACCGCTGGCCCGTGCTTGAAACCATGCCCCGATCCGCCGCCGGCAAACCAGACGTTTTCCATTTCGGGATGACGGTCGATTAGAAAATCGCCATTCGAAGTGTTCTCATACTGGCACACGCGCGTTTCCACTACGGGCAAGTTGCGCAGGGCAGGAAAGCGGCTGCCCACATATTTCTGCACGATTTCCGCTTCCGCGACCGTAGGCAAGCGCGATTGCGTGTCCGGATCGACGCGCTCTCCGTGATGGTCGAGGGCAATCTTCAACCCGCGGCCTTCGAGGTCCGGCATCCCGTAATACTCATCCTCCTGGAAGAGCCAGGTCGGCAAAGCCGGCGGTGCGAATCGCTCGTCTCCGGCCGGGACTCCGAAAAAAAAAACTTCCTGCCTGCTGGGGAAAATTCTTTGTCCAAGAATTTCGGGGAATACCTTGCCGAGCCAGGATCCACATGCGAACACAAATAGCCCTGCCGACACCGATTCGCCGTTGCTGCATTTCACGCTCTTCAGACGTCCAGCTCCGCGCGGCGTCTCAATCAGAGCAATCCGAAACTCCACGCCCAGCTTGATCGCATCCTCGACAACTGCCACAACCGCCCGGCGCGCCAGCAGCACTCCGCTTTTCGGTTCCAAGAATCCCCGCGTTACACGCTCGAAGGAAATCTGCGGATATCGCCGCTCCAACACCGCTTTATCCATCTCTTCAAAGGGCACCTCGCAGCGCTTCAACGTGGCCATGGTCTGGCGCACGCGCGAGTCATCTTTGCCTGCCAGCCACAGCACCCCCGTTTCGTGAAAAAGACGCTGGCCAGTCCCGACACAAAAACTCTTCCATTGCGCCAGCGATCGCTGCGACGAACGCGTGTATATTTCGTCCGCGCCATACCCCATTCGAATGATGCGTGTTTCCCCGCCAGAACTGGCCCGGGCGTTCGACGGTCCATAGGCATCGAGGAGTACAACTCGCTGCCCTCGCCGCGCGAGGTGCCACGCCGTCCACGCGCCAAACACACCGGCTCCAATGATTGCCGCGTCAAATGTTTTCGTCGCAGCCATTGCGGCCGTATCCTATCGCATTTGTTCGCCACCCGGTAGCAATCCGACGCTCGCAAAGCTGCCTGGCCGAAGTAGCTCCGCGACTGGTCTCTGTAGTTTCCGGGGCCACAAGTGATACCATGCAGCGTTCCGATTACGCGTGTCGGGAGGGTTGTGTGAACTTGCTTCGGCAGTCCGTCAGGTATTTTCCTTGCGCTTTTGTCCTCGCTCTTACCTCTTGTCTCGTTGTTCAGGCACAACAAATCGATCCCAAGACTTACGGCGGCATGAAGTGGCGACTCATTGGCCCGTTCAGGGGCGGTCGCGCAATTACAGTCGCGGGCGTGCCCAGCCAGCCGTACACCTATTATTTTGGCGCGGTCAGCGGCGGGGTGTGGAAAACGACTGACGGCGGCAACACCTGGGATCCGCTCTCTGACAAGCAGGCTATCTCCTCAATCGGCGCCATTGCCGTTGCCGATTCTGATCCGAACGTGATTTATGCCGGCTCGGGCGAAGCCTGCATCCGCGGCAATATTTCTTTCGGGGACGGCGTCTATAAATCCACGGACGCCGGAAAGACCTGGACCAATGTCGGACTTAAGGACACGCGCCACATCGGCGCGGTCATTATTCATCCCACGAACCCCGACGTCGTCTACGTCGCGGCGCTCGGGCACGCTTATGGTCCCAACACCGAGCGCGGAATCTTCCGCACGCGCGATGGCGGCAAGACCTGGGAAAAAGTTCTGTATCTCGATGATCGCACCGGCGGCATCGAAGTGGTTTTCGATCCCAACAATCCTCACGTGCTTTTCGCCGCGATGTGGGAAGGCTGGCGCACGCCCTGGACTCTCAATAGCGGCGGCGCAAAAGACGGCCTCTATCGTTCGAACGATGACGGCACGAACTGGAAACGGATCGAAGGCAACGGGATGCCGGAGGGCACGCTCGGCCGCATCAGCGTCGCGGTTTCTGGCGCGGATTCGAACGTCGTCTACGCGCTTATCGAAGCCAAGAAAGGCGGACTCTATCGCAGTGAAGACGGCGGCGTGAACTGGACGCTTATTACTGACGACCACCGCTTTACGCAGCGCGCCTGGTATTTCACGCATGTCTGGGCCGATCCCAAAAACGCCCAGGGCGTGTACATCGCCAACACCGGCCTCTACGAATCGACAGACGGCGGAAAGTCGTTCGATCGCCTGAATGCTCCTCACGGCGATCATCATGCATTGTGGATTGATCCGAACAATCCGAACCGCATGATCAACGGCAACGACGGCGGCGCAACCATCAGCGTGGACGGCGGCAAAAACTGGACCACCCAATACAATCAGCCCACGGCGCAGTTCTATCACATCGCCGCCGACAATGATTTTGAGTATCGCGTCTACGGCTCGCAGCAGGACAACTCTTCGCTGGGCATCCGCACCCGCAGCGACCACGGAGCGATCCTTCAGGGAGATTGGGATGCGGTGGGCGGGGGAGAAAGCGGCTACATCGTGCCCGATCCGCGCGATTCGAACATCGTCTATGCCGACGACGAAGGCCCCATCTTCACACGCTTCGATCGCCGCACTGGCCAGGCGCAGAGCATTCAGGAATGGCCCGAAGATCCTAATGGCCACGCCGCCGTCAATCAAAAATATCGCTACACGTGGACCATGCCGATAGTAATTTCTTCGCACAATCCCGACGTGATCTACCATACCGCGCAATACGTATTTCGTTCGAACGACGCCGGCCGCACCTGGACAACTATCAGTCCCGACCTTACGCGCAACGACAAATCCAAACAGCAGGATTCCGGGGGCCCGCTCACGAAAGATCAGTACACCGTCGAATACTACGACACCATTTTTAGCCTTGCGGAATCGCCGAAGCAGGAAGGCGTGCTGTGGGCCGGCACCGACGACGGCTTAGTTCAATTAACGCGTGACGGGGGCAAGAATTGGGAGAAGGTCACGCCAAAAGAAGTCCCCGAATGGGCCATGGTCAGCCTCATCGAGGCTTCACCCTTTGACGCCGGAACCGCTTACGTTGCCATCGATGCGCACAAACTAGACAATTTCAAACCTTACATTTTCAAAACCAGCGACTTCGGAAAATCGTGGTCAAAAATCATCAGCGGCTTACCGGACAATGTTTACGTTCACGCCGTGCGTGAAGATCCCAAGCGCAAAGGCCTGCTCTACGCAGGCACGGAAACCGGCATCTGGGTTTCGTTCAATGACGGTACTAACTGGCAGCCGTTGCAGCTCAATCTTCCTCCGACGCCGATCCACGACATGCTCATCCACGACGAAAATCTTGCCGTTGCGACGCATGGCCGATCGTTCTGGGTCCTGGATGACCTGAGCCCGCTTCGTCAAGCCAGCGCCTCCATTGCCGCGGAGGACGCGCATCTCTTCACGCCCAACACCGCCGTGCGCACTCGTGAAGGCCACTTCAATCCGCGCCGCTATCCTGTCGGCGAGAATCCGCCATCAGGCGCAATCCTTTATTACTATTTGAAAGACGCGCCGAAAGATCCCGCCAAACTCGAAGTGCTCGACGCCGATGGCAAAGTCATCCGCTCCTTTACCAGCGAAGAGAAGAAAACTGATACAGCGCCAGACGAAGGCGAGCGCGATCTGCCGGTCGAGCACGTTCCCGCCAAACCCGGCCTGAATCTTTTCGTGTGGGATCTGCGTTATGAGGAACCCGTAAAAGTTCACGGAGTAATATATGACTCCGGCGAACCGACCGGTCCGCTCGCTTTCCCTGGAAAATATCAAGTCCGTCTTACCGTCGGGGGAAAATCCCAGACCGCTGCCTTTGAAGTGAAAATGGATTCCCGCGTCCAAACTTCAGCGAATGATCTGCGCAAGCAGTTTGATCTGATGCTCAAGCTGCGCGACCGCGAGGACGAAATGAACAAAGCCGTGATCGCCATTCGTGATTTAAAAACGCAACTACAGGCGCTTGAGAAGCGCATTGGCTCCGGCGCCGAAACCAAGCCTTTACTCCCGGCTTCTGCAGATTTGCGCAAGAAAATCAGCGCTATTGAAGAAGAACTCGTCCAGGTAAATTCGAAGTCCAGTGAGGACCAGGCCAACTATCCCACGATGCTCAACAGTAAGTTCGCCTATCTGGGAGCGGTGGTCGACAGCGCCGACACCGCGCCCACCGCTGCGGAAGCCGCCGTCTTCGCCGACCTCGATCAACGCCTCGAAGCACAACTAACAAAATGGCGCGATGTCCTCGCAAAGGACCTTCCCGCCCTCAACGACACGATGCGCAAGAAAAACGTCCCGCTCGTAGCGCCAGCCGCCGCGCCAACCCGTTGAAGTTTCTTCCAGGGGCGCGATTCATTGTGCCCCTACTCGGCGCGATCAAAACTTTTCGCCAACTTTATTTTCTGAATTGGAATTACCGCCGAAGAATTTTCACTGAGAGACTATTCAACGCCCAAACGCTTTTCCAATCGTCTTTCCCCAATGCGAAAGATGATTCATCGACGCAGTATCCGTTGGATCGAGATGCAAGGGCGTCACGGACACGGCCCCGGCAAAAACCGCTGCATAATCGGTATCCGGCTCGACGTCTTTGTCAATCCGCTGTTCGAACAGCCAGTAGTACGTCCGCCCGCGAGGGTCTTTTCCTTCGCTCAGTTGGTTACGCGTAATTTTCTTTGATTGCCGCGTAAACTTCACGCCGCCATTCCACGGCTCCGGGACATTTATGTTGAGCAGCACCTGGTCAGGCAATCCTTCTTTCAAAATTAATTCCGCCGCTGAGCGCGCCACTCGCGCCGCCGGCTCGAAGCTCACCTTCGGAGCCTTCGAACACAACGACATCGCCAGCGCCGGCATGTGGTGCAGCGCGGCTTCGCGTGCCGCTCCCACGGTGCCAGAGTAATACGCGTTCTCACCCAAATTTCCGCCGTGATTTATTCCGGAGATAACCAAGTCGGGCTTCTCCGTCAGCAATTTGTGCAACGCAACAATCACACAATCCGCAGGCGTCCCATCCACAGCCCATTCCCGTTCCCCCAGAGGGTGGCAGACGATCGGCTGCCGCAGCGTCAGCGATTGTGCCGTCCCGCTCTGCTCGCGGCTGGGCGCCACAATGCTCACGGTGGCAAATCCTTCCAACGCTGCCGCCAGCACGCGCAACCCTTCCGCCTGAATCCCATCATCATTTGTCAACAGAATATGCGGCATAGCTATTGATTCGTATTCCTCCCGAGCCGGGACTCTCCCAAATTTCCATCTCATGCGATTTTGCCACGAAGCCGTCGAATCCCCGCCTGCCCCTGAAGCACGAGCAAGCGCAATCCAGGTTCAATTGCGGCTTGATGTGTGCGATATTTGCCGCTGCGCGTTGCTTGTGGCATCAAGTTGTCGTCAATTTCGATTCTCAATTTCATCTTGCTGCAAAAATGCTAGGAATTTTTGATTCACAACAAGCTGAGGCGGCTTGGAAGGAAAAAATGGTCGGGACGACTGGATTTGAACCAGCGACCTCACCCACCCCAAGGGTGCGCGATACCAGGCTTCGCTACGTCCCGACCGATACAACGGCGAAGTGGGCTTTACAGCATTATCAGGCTATCACTTGCGTTCGAGAAGCGTCAAGAAAGCGCGCAGCGTGTCCCGCAGGTCCAGCAACATCTTCCTGTTCAAGAGTTGCGCCGCTCCTTCCGCCGTAGCGCCGCCACCGGTGCCACTAACACCCTCGTTCTCGCCGGCGCCATTTGGCTCGCGCAAATGCCGTCGCGCGCCTGCAATCGTGAAGCCTTCGTCATAGAGCAGCCGCTTAATCCGCAGCACCATATCCACATCTTCTTGGCGATACAGCCGGTGCCCGCTCGAACTCTTCACCGGCTCAAGCATCGGGAATTCCGTCTCCCAATAGCGCAAAACAAACGGCTTCAGATTGGTCAGCCTGCTGACCTCGCCGATGCGATAGAAATCCTTTTCCATCGTGGGCTGCGTCGCGGTGGCGGTATTCGGCATAGCGAATTCCTGACAGAGGGGGACGCCGCTATCCTAGCAGTTTCTAACGCTTTCCTGTAGGGGCACTCCGATCCAGTCGGAGCGCCCGTCTTGATTTACTTCCCAACGCCGGCCTGCCAGCCTCATTCCTCGTCTTTGTTTTTGCGGGGCCGCGGCTCCCGTTTCCGCAATCTCTGCACAAATCGTACCGGAGCCCCAAGAAATTCATACTTGCTGCGCAGCTGATTCTCCAGAAACCGCTCATAGCTAAAATGCATCGGCTCTTTTTGGTTGCTGAACAGCAGAAATGTCGGTGGTGCGGTCTTCGCCTGCGTAATGTAGTAGATGCGCACCGGACGCGCCTTAGGCGTAGTCCCGCGCTGCAGATCCACTTCTTCCTTCAGCCAGCGATTCAGCTCCGGCGTAGGAATATGCCGCCTTCGTGCCTCAGCTACTTGATCGATCAATGGAAAAAGTTTCCCCGAGCGTTCCCCGGTCTTGGCGGAAAGAAAAACAATCGGCGCGTAGCTCAGAAATTTCAGTTTTCCACGAATCATTTTTTCGTAATCGAAGGCCAGCTTTCCTGCGTCGAAATCTTCTGGCCGGTGCCGTTCCCCCGGAGGCCGCCTGGATTTACCCTTCGCGCTGTCCGCGTCGCGTGAAGCAGCATTGCGCGCCGCCACTACGGCCAAATCCCATTTATTAATGATAATAATGACCGACCGTCCGGACTCTTCCGCGTAACTCGCAATTTGTGCGTCGCCCTGCGTCACTCCCTGCTCGCCATCGACCACCAGCAGCGCCACGTCACATCGCTCCAGCCCTCGCCGCGCCATCACCACGCTCAACTTTTCCGCCACCAAAGTCGTCTTGGCTTTGCGGCGAATCCCCGCGGTATCCACAAACCGGTATGTACGGCCCTCATGAGTCACTTCCGTATCCACATTGTCCATGGTGGTTCCGGGAATCGGCGAAACGATCGAGCGCTCCTCGCCCGCCATCCGATTCAGCAAAGTAGACTTGCCGACGTTGGGCCGACCGATGATCGCCACTTCGACCGCGTCCTCTTTCGCCACTTCTTCTTCTGACTCAACGGCGTCCACCTCCGCGAGCGCCGCGTCCAGTAGATCGTCCACGCCCGTGCCATGTTCCGCCGCAATCGGAAACACCGGCACGCCCAGCGAATGAAACACACCGGCATTCACTTCCTGAGAAACCGCATCGACCTTATTCACTGCCACCACAAAAGGCTTCCCGGTAGTCCGCAGAAGCCGCGCCAATTCCTGATCAAGCGGCGTGATCCCAGCCTGACTGTCCACCACCAAAACAAGGAGCGCGGCCTTTTTAATGGCGACATGCGCTTGGCGCAGAATCTCTTGGGGGATCAACGCCTTGTCATCAGGAACGATTCCTCCCGTATCCACGATTTCCAGCGCCTTGCCGCGCCACTCGGCCTTTCCGTAGATCCGATCGCGGGTAATGCCCGGCTCGTTGGTGACAATCGAGCGCCGCGTGCCGGTCAGACGGTTGAAAAGGGTGGACTTGCCCACATTGGGGCGCCCCAGGATCACTAGCGATGGAAGTATTTGGGTCATGTGTTCAAGCGGTGGGCGGACAGTCAAGAACCGCAACAGCGCTGCAACTATCCACTTTACAGTATCCGAACCGATTCCGCTCACGAGGACACTCAAGCGAGTGCCACCAAGGACTCTAAACAAGCAAAGAGCTAGCCACGTTCCAGCGGCTTTCCGCGCAAAAAAACAGCGCCCCGGTGTGCGGCCCCGGGGCGCTTCAGCCAAGACGTTTTGCAGCCGTTAGAAAATGATCTTCAGACCCAATTGCATGTTAAACGCTTCTCCTGGACCGAGTCCAGGCGCGCCATTCCAGTCACCAATTGTGTCGGCAGTGATGCCGAGTCCGCTGCCGTTAGTGCCGCTCGGCGGAGCCAAATTGGTTCGGTTAAAGAGGTTAAACATCTCGATGCGGAATTGTGTGCTGATGCGTTCCGTGACTCTCGTGCTTTTTACGACAGAGAAGTCCACCGAACCATAGCCCGGCCCGTAGTAGCCGTTGCGCGGGCTCGTGCCGAATGTTCCGGGAGCAGGGTCGGCAAACGCCGAGGGATTGAGCCATGTCACGCCGTTCTTGTTGAAGGCGTGGGAGAGGCCGGCAAATGGATTGCCGATCTGGTTCGCGCGCTGCTCGCCCTCTCCTGTGCCGGTGGTGTCCTCCGAGGAAAACACCGTAAAGGGCTGGCCGGTACCGAACGCCAGCAAGCTGTTGAGTGACCATCCGTTAAGGAGAAGCCTGTATCGCGATGCGCTTGGCAGATCGTAATCCAGCGTTGCAGTGAATTTGTGGCGCGTATCGTAGTCCATGTTTCCGTAGTCCGCCTTCAGGTTGAAGCTGTTCTGCGGAAGGGTGCCGCGGTACTGTGTCATGTCGTCCAGGCCATGAGCCCAGGTGTACGTGAACTGGCCGGTAAAGCGATGCCATTGGTGAACTTTCAGGACAGTTTGCAGAGAGTTGTAATTGGCATTGCCGTTCGCCTCGATTTCGTTGATCACGCCGAAGTCGGGGAACTTTGCAAAATACGGCCGAGCGGCTTGCTGAGCTGCGTCGGTCGCGTATATACCCGGAGCCGGCTGATTGATGTCTGCCGTAGTCATCAGGCGATGCGAAGAGCTACCCACATAACCCACCTGCAAGAGCAGCGAACTGCCCAAGGTCTTTTCGATATTAAGGTTGTAGTTGTAGCTGTAGGGTGTGCGGAAGTTTTGACTGACGGAGAAGAGGTTAAAAACTTGCCCGCATCCATTGCCCGTGATGCAGGACGTACCCGTGGGACCAAAGACAGGCACTCCGGACTGGATCGTGATGCCATTCGCAGGAATTGTTTGCACGGGCGTTGGTCCCGCGGGATTTCCTTCGAGGCCGTTGGGAGCGCCGTTGCCCGGGCGATTATCCAGGAAAGGATTCAAGTTCGGCGTATCGAAGTACACACCGAAGCCGCCACGCACGACTAGATCTCCTCGATTGCCTAATTTGTACGCAAATCCTACGCGAGGCGAGAAGTTGCGGTAGTCCTTGGGATAGACGCTGGCGAGCCCAGCGCCTTGGAAAACAACCCCCCCTTTGCTGGGAACGAACACGGACAAGTTTTTCTTATCATTCCCCAGCGGGCCCTCATAGTCCCAGCGCAAGCCATAGTTCAGCGACAATTTCTGACTCACTTGCCAGGCATCTTGTGCGAACAGCGCGAAGGTCTTGACAAAGACCAAGCGAGTCGGGTCTCCCACTGCGATGCTCGAACGGAAGACATCTCCGGCGAGGAAGTCGGCGAGAGCCAGCACGTTGCTCTCGATGGAGGTATTCGAGGCCCACGGACCCTGCGACCCGTCAAAGATGAAGTTGCCCAAAGCGTGTCGATGGTAGAACTCTTCGAGCTGCGCTCTGCGGAATTCTCCGCCAAAACGGAACTGGTGCTTGCCTACTGTGTAAGAGGCCACATCGGTTAAATGTCCAGTAATGTCCTCACGGCCTTCCGGCGGCGTCAGACCGATGGGATCAAAACCGGTAATCTCAATGTTTGGCGCACCCGCGAGATTGAAACCGTTGTAAAGGTTCAGCCCATCGCCAGCGAGATTGAAGTTAGTGTTGAAGTCACTGAAGATCTGCCGAAAATAATTCACGCCGGCCAACAATTGGTTCGATAGTCTGGGGCTTAAAGTGGAGTTCCACGAAGCAGCATAATTGGAAACGTGTATCGGAGCGACTTCGTAATAGTCCTTTATTTGCGATCCAACCGGAGCGACCTGGTTTCCTTGACCAATGAAATAGTGAAAGGAAAAGGAGTTCTTGTCGTTGATCTTGAAATCGATCTTGGCCAGGCCGTTATAGCTATAACCATATTCGGGATCCGGGCTGGAATAGTTGTTGGGTGTTGCTGGCCCGTTCACGGCATAGCTCGGCAAGAGATGGCCGATAAGCGCGGTGGTCACCGGATTCGGGGTCACGGCGGCGTATGCCCCGTACTTGCCTCCGGGATTCTTCAGCACGTCGAGCGCGGCTGCTTGATATGCAGTCGAAGGCTCCGTCCCCAGTCCGGGCAACCCGATCGTGAAGCGCTGCTTCTCGAAGGTAGCGAAGAAGAATAGGCGGTCTTTTATAAATGGCCCGCCAACGGAGAAACCATACTGTTGATTCCGGTTTTCTTTCTTCGTGTCGGAGAACGGAGATGCCGCCGCAAAGGCTTCATTGCGGATGAAATAGTACGCAGTTCCATGAAAGTCATTGCCGCCCGATTTCAGCGCCAAATCTACGGTACCACCGGGATTGCGGCCCGATTCTGGCGCCGCTTGCGTCTGCACCGAAAACTGGTCGATAGAATCGACCGGGAGGACGATACCCGCGATTCCCAAAACTCCGCCTTGGTTTACCGCAGGCACGTTGTGCCACAAGTCGTTGTTGTCCACGCCGTCGATCTGCCAGTTGACCTGGTTGGCACGCGTGCCATTCACCGAGCCGAAACCCCCCGCTGAGTAACCACCGAATCCCGGCGCAACTGCTATCATTTGCGTGAAATCCCTGCCATTCAACGGCAGGGCCTGCAAATCCGCTCCGGTCACAAGGGTTGTTTGCGTTTCTGACGTTGTATCCAGAGTCAGCGCCGCTGCCGAAACCTCAACAGTGGTTGCCTGTTGTGAAAGAGCCAGCTTGACCGGCAGCGTGTAAACCGATCCTTGTCCTACGAGTATGTTATCAACCGTCAATACGGGAAAGCCTGCTGCAGTAACAATTATCGAGTACATCCCGACGGGAAGATCCTGTAAAGCAAACTGCCCGTCACTCGTTGAGCTAGTTGAATGCTCGATCCCCGTCGATTTCTCCTTGGCCTTCACCTGGGCATTTGGCACGACTGCGCCAGAGGGGTCTATCACCGATCCATTGATCGCGCCGCGATAAGTCTGTGCGTGGCCCGGTAAGACCATTAGGGCGACCGCAACTGCAGCCGCTCCAACTCGTAAAAGTGGGTACCAAAAACCCTTGGATGCTCCTTGATTCTTCGATAGCATAAGTACACCCCTCCTCGTAAATGTCTTGTCCCTCGGCATCTATTTGCGGACCACTCTCCTGATTGGCCCTTAACTAACACCTTTGCGCACGCCGATGTCCAACCGAACTTTTTGATTTGCAAGGGCAAAATATTGAATGCACCCTGTTTGGAAAAGCGGCGGTGTGGATCCCGAGCCATCTGGTCGCCATAAAGACCATGTTTCCCTGGCAGGTGAGCTCGTCCTTAGGACTTCCAGCGCTTCGCGCGTTCGTCAGCTGGACTCCAAGACAAAATGGAGTGTGCGGGCCGTGGTCTGAAGATTGCGGTGACGAGAGGTCCGCTGCGCCATTTTTGCAAAGCGTTGAGCAGAATAGAGACGGCCCCGCGGGGCGCTCCGGCTGAATAATGTTTCGAGGTGTTGGCGAACTGCGGGAAGGGTGTAAAATCGACACCGCGTTTGAAGGCAAAAAGAAGCGACCGATTAGGGAGACTGTGATGAAGAAGTTCGTGTGTACCTTGTCCACAGCGCGGTTCTTGTTGGCGGCGATGCTCCTCATATGCGGCATTTCGGCGAAGGCACAGACCTTCCGCGGCACGATTCTTGGCACAGTTACGGATTCCACCGGGCTGCCCCTGACGGGGGCGACCGTGGAGGTGAGGAACAAAGAGACGGGCTTGGCGCGAACTACCCAGACCAGCGAAGACGGTAGCTACACGGTGACGGAGCTGCCGATCGGAAGCTATTCAGTGACAATTTCGCAGAGCGGGTTTCAAACTTCAGTGACCAGTGACGTTGCTGTGAACGTGGCCGGGGAGCGCCGAGTCGATGTGGCGCTCAAACCCGGACAAGTCTCGGAGCAAATCGAGGTTTCCGGCGCAGAGCTGCCTCAGGTTGAGACCACAACAAACGAATTGGGAGGAGTGCTGACAAGCCAGACAGTCGAGAACATCCCGGTGAACGGCCGCGATTACACCAAGCTAATTTATCTGAATCCCGGCGTGTCCGGCTCTCCCGACCAGATTACCGATTCGCCTGGCTCCTTCGGTGAGTTCAGCATGAATGGTGCGCGAGGGCGCTCGAACAATTACCTGCTCGATGGCACAGACATGAACGACGGCTATCGCAACGACCCGGCGATCAATGAGGCCGGTGTGTTCGGCACGCCGGCGACCATTTTGCCGATCGACGCGGTCGCCGAAGTGCGGGTCATTTCCAATTTTGAACCGGAGTACGGGCGGAACGCGGGCGCGGTCGTCAACATCGTTACCAAGAGCGGGACTAATACTTTCCATGGGACAGCGGCCGAGTATTTCCGCAACAGCGCGCTGGACGCGCGAAATTATTTCAATCCGGTCAGGAACGCGGACGGGACGGCAAATCCGAAAGCGCCTTTCCATAACAACCAGTACGGCGGCTCATTGGGCGGGCCCATCATTAAAGACAAGACGTTCTTCTTCCTAGACTATGAGGGCCAGCAAGAGCCCGTGGGAGTGGTAACGCTAGCCAGCGTACCCACGGGCAGTGCATCCGATGGTTCCCTCAGCCCCAGCGATGCCACCAATCCAGTCATCGCGAAGTTGCTGGCACGCCACCCCTGGCCAGCGCCGAACTTGGGAGGGGGCATCGCTTCCGTCGTGTCACCTTCCTTCAATCGGCTGAGCAGCCTGATTGCTAAGATTGACCACAGCTTCAATGCCAGCAACCTCCTGACCGGTCGCTACTTTTTCGGGGACAGCACTCAATCCTTTCCCCTGGCGCTTACAGCCACAGGCGGGCAATTGCCTGGCTTCAACACCTTCACGCCGACGCGAGTGCAGTTGGTTTCCCTTTCTTACGTGCACACAATCGGATCAGACAAAGTGAATGAATTGCGCTTTGGCTGGAATCGCTTCGCGGAAGGGTTTTTCCCGGCAGACCAGAGTTTTCACCCCAGTTCCATCGGACTGAATACGGGCACAGGTCCCGCGGACGCGGGTATGCCCATCATTCTGGTCAGCGGGGTAGCGCAACTCGGCGCGACCAGCAGCGTTCCGCGACACCGCGTGGATAGCAACAGCCAGGTGATAGACAATTTTTCCTGGAAGATCAACAAGCACGATCTTAAGTTTGGAGTGGACTTCCACCGCACCAGCATTCAGCAGTATTTCGACAAGTATTTCCGTGGAAGGCTGAAGTTTGCCAGCCTGCCGGATTTTCTTGCGGGCAACGTGGACAGCGGTTTCCAGTATTTCGGGGACTCCACTCGTCACACCTTTGATAACAATTTCGGTTTTTACGTCCAGGACAGTTATCGCATCAAGCCTCGATTGACGCTGAACTATGGGATGCGCTGGGACTATTCCGGCGTGATCGGCGAAAAAAAGAACCTGCTCAGCAACATTACCAGCGTCTCGCCGGCGGCGGGCACGGGAACGTTCACTTTAACGCAGGTGGGGCAGTCCGGATTGAGCAGCTTATATAACCCGGACAAGAGGAATTTTGCGCCGCGCGTCAGCCTCGCGTGGGACGTCACCGGAAAAGGGAAGACCGTGGTGCGCGCCGGGTACGGAATATTCTTCGACTCTTTCTCCCAGGACATGGTCCTAGGGCACCTGCCTTACGCTCCCTTCTTCGATCCAGGACCGGCCTACAACAACATCGGGCCCGCGCCGATTCTGTCGACCGGCGCAGTCGGGGGAACGATCGTCTCCGGTAGCCCGGTGTTTGCGCCGACAACGACTTGCGATTTTGAGTGCGATGTTTTCGGCTTTGACCGCAACATCAAGACTCCGTACATGGAAAACTACAATTTGAATATCCAGCAGCAACTTACTAGCAAGGTTGTGTTCCAGGTGAGCTATGTTGGATCCCAAGGACATCGCCTGTGGCGCTTCTTCGATCTCGGCCAGCCCAGCGCTGCGGCGATCAATGCCGCGGATGTGGCCTGCGACTGCATCAACGCCTTCGGCGTTCCAAGCAGCGCGGCGCGACCGCTGGCGGGAAACCCGTACGGCGCGTTTTACGTGCTGCAAGAGAACTCCAGCGGAAAATCGAACTACAACTCGTTGCAGGCGAGCCTCCGAGTCATGGGCTGGCATGGTGTCACATCCATCGTGAACTATGTCTGGTCCAGATCCATGGACAATTCGAGCGACGGCGAAGATTTCGAGCCGAATGCAGCGCAGCCCAACGACAGCACGCAACCGAATCTGGAATATGGCCCTTCCAACTTCAATGTGCCCCAGCGGTTCACATGGATTTTCGGATACGACCTGCCACGCATGGACGGGAGCATGCAGAAGCTCAGGAATGGCTGGGGAATCAACAGCTCGCTGACCCTGCAGAGCGGCCAACCGTTCCAATTTAACTACAATTTCCAGGACGATTTCAGCGGAAGCGGGAATGGGTTCGACCGGCCGGACGTCGTTGGACCGATCGTGTATCATCCGCACGATCCTTCGAACTACGTGGATTTGAGCGCCTTCGCGATTCCGTGCACGATCAACGTGGCCGTGGCCACGGGCACAGCGGCCGATTGTGCAATTGGTTCACGGCATTATGGCAACCTTGGACGCAATGCTCTCCACGGTCCTACCTTCAAACAATGGGACCTGGCGATCTACAAGAACACAGCGTTAACGGAGCGGTTGAAGATGCAACTCCGCGTCGAGTTCTTCAATGTTCTGAATCACCCGAACTTTGCGAATCCGTTTCTGCCGGCATTCATTGCCGATCCAGGGGTCAATGGTTTTGGAGTCAGCGGGAAGCGTGAGGTGGGCCTGGGTGGGTATCCTATCGTGGCTACGGGCGACGTGGGAATAGGAAACCCGTTCCTGGGTGGCGGCGGCCCGCGCGGAATTCAATTGGCGGCCAAGTTCACGTTCTAACCGCTGCATAAAGTTTTAGTTAAAAAGGCTCGGCGCTCTTGTGGTCGACCGCTACCTTGGTTGTCGGCTTACCAACTCCTTTGGAGAAGAGTCTTTCAATCCAAAGTCATCGATTTAACTGGGCGAGCGACCAAAAGGCCCAAGTCACAAGTTGGCCGGGCGTGGTTGAAGCCGGATTTACTCCCTCCGCCCTAACGCGTTCCTTCACCCTCCAGCCAGGCACGGCTGCATAACCCCTTTCTTGATCGAAGTAATCGCTTAACCTCTCGATCAGGGACCGCCTGTGCGCCGAGACCCGTTGCGCTGAGGCTTCGATGAAGCCAAGCGCCCGATATTGCCGCGAGATGCGGTCCGTTGGGGCATTTCTGGTAGAGTGTTGAACACAGAAGAGATAGCCTCCTGAGGCGATATTGCTATTTGTTAAGATCGTGTAAGTTTTAGGGGCTTCCCTGCGTACTAGTCTATGGAACCGCTGAGACCAGGCCCGATGAGCGTGCCGGGAATGACGGATACCACGGAGGCAGTTGCCCGGGCTCGTGCAGGGGATGCCGACGCCTGGGGCGAGCTTTACCGGGATTTTGCGCCGGCCATCTTCCGCTTTTGCAGGAGAGCGCTGCCGACCCGGGAAGATGCGGAAGACGCGACCATGGATATTTTCATCAAGCTGCAGAAGAATTTGAGCCAGTACGATGAGACACGCTCTTTTTCCGCGTGGCTTTACAGAGTGGCTGCAAACCATTGCTGGGATATTCTCCGCCGTCGCAAAATCCGGCAAGACAAAGAGACCGAAGACGTGGATGATGTGCCGCTGGAACATCCGGATCCCAACCAATTAGACCGGCTGATTGAACAGAAAACGAGCGAGGAAGTCCGCCACGCCTTGCACAAATTGGGGGCGCGAGCGCGCATGGCGCTCGTGTTGCGCTATTACTCGGACATGAGTTATGACGAAATCGCCGATGCACTCGGCGTGCGGCGCGCTTTTGTGGGCGTCGTGCTGCTGCGCGCACGGCATGAACTTCGGCAAGCGCTGGAAGGCGAAAGTGCGCTGGCCGCGGGAGGGACTTTGTGAGGGAACCTGGGAGCCCGGTGTGGCCAGAAGGACCGGGCGGGACGATGGACCATCTGGATGAGATTACTTGCCTGCTCTACGCGGAGCGCCAACTGGATCGCGCCCGCGCGCAAGCCGTCTCTGCGCATGCTCAGGACTGCGCTTCGTGCCGTACTTTGCTGCGAGCGCTCGATCGCGAATCCCGGTTACTGACGCGCGCTCTGCTGGAGGAAGACGAACCGCTGCCGTCGCGGCTGGCGGAATTTCAAGAGCGCGCTCGGCAATCTTTTGGCTGGATTTGGGGCGTGATTCTCGGGCTGGCGGCAACCGGCGTTTACGCGCTCTATACAGGTTTCGTCGAACCCTGGCAGCAGCGCTTGGAACAAGCAGGGTTCGGCGGCACGAGTCTTTTGAGCTTACTTATTTTTCAAGGCGCCTTCTGGAAAGGATGGCAATCCGTGATCACACTTCTTGAGGTGCTAGCGATGCTAACAGTGGCAGGATTTGGCGTGGCTGTCTTCCGGCGTCGATTGCGGCGCGGCTCGGCCTTGGCGCTTGTGCTGGCTGGTTTATGCGCCGCGCTTGCCTTGCCCGCGCCTGCGGCGGCCACGGAATTTCACAAGGGCGAGACCTATGAACTCGCCAAGAGTGAGACCGTAAAGAGCGACATTTTCGTCTCGGGCGCGCGAGCGAGGATTGACGGCACGGTCGACGGAGACCTCTTTTTCTTCGGCCAAAGTATTGACATCAGCGGACACATCAAGGGCGACGCCATCATTTTTGCGCAGTCGGTGCGCATAAATGGGCAAATCGACGGGAACATCCGGTCGTTCGCGAATAACTTGACCATTACGGGCACCGTATCTAAAAACGTCCTCACCTTCAACGAAGTGGTGAACCTGGATTCCGCCGGGAAAATCGATGGCAGCCTGACGGCGTTCTCACAGTCAGTGGGAATCGACGGCCATCTGGGACGCGACCTCCTGCTTATGGCTGGTGAAACCACCATTTCCGGGACCGTCGACGGAGAGATTCAGGTAAAGGGACGCACCATGTCGATCGGCTCCTCAGCCCAAGTTGCCGGACCGATCCATTACCAGGGCGACAACCCAGCAAGCGTCTCGTCCGGGGCAAAGCTGGCCTCGCCGGTGGTATTCACCAAGCGGAGGCATGAGTCGCAGTATGCCGAAGGGCATTACTATGTTTGGCGCATCATTTGGACCGCGGCATTTGTGCTGTTTGGACTGGTACTTTTTCTGCTGCTCCCCAAATTCGCTGCGGAGACAGTAAGCGCCGGGGAAAGGTTTGGAGCACCTGTGGGGCTGGGAGTGCTGGTGTTTTTCGGAGTTCCAATCGCCGCTGTCATCGCTTGTGTGACTGTCGTGGGAATACCGCTAGGAGTGCTCACCCTGGGGATCTGGCTCCTTGGAGTCTTTACCGCTGAGATTGTGGTTGGCACGGTGATCGGCAATTGGATCCTAGGAAAGCCTGCCGATACTTGGGGTTTGATTGGCAGGATGGCTGCGGGTTTCGTGATCGTGCGCATCGTCTATACCCCTCTCGCTCACGTCCATGTGATCGGGCCGCTTGTTGGTTTAGGGATCTGGATATGGGGCATGGGATCTATCGCACTGGCGCTCTACAATCGGCTCCAACCAACGGCTTCTCAGGGGGCAATGCCCGGGTCCATTCCGTCCGTTTCTTTGCCTCCACACACAACGGTAGGAGGAATCCAGCCAGCATAGCGAAATCTTGAAGCCCGCCGGCAGTCGACTGGCAGGCGTGGAATTAAACGGGCCGGAGCATCCGAGGATGCTCTGGCCCGTCGCCTTTTGCGGAGGCAGGAATCAGACCTTTATTGACGAGCTTTGGCAACTACGAAGAAAGAGGTACTAGGTGGACCAAGATATAGGGCACGGATTCCGGCTGCCTGGCCGGTAGCGAGGGCACTGCCGCTGGAAAGCAAATCGTAGTTTGTCACGCCTGTTGTTTCCTGCGTTTGCGAACCGGCTGGAATCCCGAGATATGGAGGAAACGCAGAAAATTGAAAGTTTGGACCAGGCGTGCCTGCAGTACCCGAGAGACGGGAGTAGCGCAAGAGCACGGAATCCACTGTCACGGATGCAGGAGTGGTGCCGCTGGCTGCGATGAATGCCGTGGGGTGCACGGCTACCACTTGACCGGGAGTGAGTACTGAGGTGCTCGAGCTGCCGGTGAAGCTGTTCGCCGGCGCAGTCAGATTTTTCTGGTCAACAGCAAACGAGGGAGAGGCCGCGAGATTCACGGTAACCCGATTGCCGAGACGGAGACTTGAACCAATCTTGCTGCCGGTCGTCGCCGGCACGAAGTTGGAAACGACAAGCTCGAACTGCGTGCCACTCGCGGGGGCGTAGCCGATAACGCCCTCGACCCAGTCTCGCGAAGTGGAATCGAACGGGTCGAAGAGCAAGAGTGTGAAAGTTCCATCGGCGTTGACAAGGGTGTCGACGCTTGCCACCTGATCAACCTTGGCGCAACTGATGGTATTGCTGGTGCAGAATTGAGAGGAGAAATTTGAAGTGGAGGCCACGACATTCGCGGTGAAGGTTCCAGCAGTTGTGGATTGTAGCGTGATGCTGGAAGCACCTACGGCACTAACCACGCCAGTAAGGTCTTCGACGTAATCCAGTTGTGGGGCCGTTAGATTTGCGGCCAGGGGCAATTGTTCCGAGAAGCCCACAAGCGGTTGTGTAAAGTCGATGGATTGCACCGCCGTCCCAGCGGTATTTAATACGAGCGCTCTGGCCATGAACAGTCTAAAGCGCACACCGATGCCTGTCGTGGTCGGGTTCAGAGCAGGAGTATATGAGAAAGTGAGAACGGCAGGGCCCCCGGTGACCGTCTGGATGGTGCCAGCGTTGCAACCGGGGACGCCGCTCGTGGAAGTGCAATAAACAACCGCGGAGCTCGCGATGGTGATTTGGATTTTGTTGAAAAGGTCGGAAGCGACAGAGAATTTTCCAAGGTAGGCTGAGTCGCTGAGGAGCTTGTTCAGGTCAACGACTGGGTTGGTTGGTGTCAAGTTCGCGACCATTCCCGTGGTTTCTGACGTGAGAGCGATGCCGGAAATATTTGCCGTAAAAGAAAGCAAGGAGATGCCCGCCGGCACTGAGGCTGGGACCGTACTTAGAGTCAAACTGATTGGCAGAGATCCGTTGCCACCGCCGCCCCCACCTCCGTTACTTTTGGGCAGACCGCTACACGATTCCAAGCAAATGCACACTACTAGAATCAGGAAAGGAAAAACTCTATAGGACTTCATTTTGGCACCCCACGCCGCTCAGAAAGCAGTTCCCCGCACCACGAAATCCGGCCCAATTTCACGGCATTTTTTAATGTAACGCTTGCTAAGGCAGAAGGGCACCCCGAACTACCCAGCGTTGCCCAACTATTAAACCGCTAGCATCCGGACAGTCCCGCGGAGCGAGCGGAGCGGGTGAAGGGAGAGGATATGGAGGATTATGTTATCGTTACGAATCTGCTGCATGCGAACGGGAACAGCCGAAGGCTTCGACGTACCACGGAGCAGACGGGAAGAGGTTGGAGCACTGCCTAGAAAAGTTGCTAAATCGGTGGGTGATGATCTCGAACGCAGGCAAGCCTCAACGCCCCGGGATTCGGAAGATGTATCTTTCAAGGAGGCGCCTGAAGTGGCTGGGCTCGCGACGCCAGATGAGGGCTTGACGTCCCCGGCGAAGCCATCCATGAAAGATGTGTTTGGGCCGGGGGGGTTTCTGGAACGCTGCATGATTGGCGGGTATGAGCACCGGCGCGGGCAACTGGAAATGGCGGAGATGGTGCACGATGCATTTGAAACGCACCACCACGCGATTTTAGAGGCTGGGACGGGAACCGGAAAAACGCTGGCTTATCTTGTGCCGGCAATTTGCAGCGGACGGCGTGTCGTGATTTCCACGGCCACGAAATCGCTGCAGGAGCAGCTCTATCAGAAGGACATTCCCTTCTTGCAGAAGCACTTTGCCCCCAATTTGAAGGTTGCGGTGATGAAAGGGCGCTCGAACTTCTTGTGCGTAGCGAAGATGAATCAGATGGCGGATCAGGCGCTGCTGAAGGGTATGGATGAGTTGGACGCGTTCCAGCAGATCAAGCAATGGGCAAAGCTGACGGAAACGGGCGACCGCGCGGAATTGACATTTCTCCCGGATGATTCGGATTTGTGGACGCGTTTGGACGCGCGGCGGGATACTTGCTCGGGGCAAAAGTGCCCCTCGTTCAACCCGTGCTTTGTGACGGGGATGCACCAGCGGGCCAAGGACGCGGATCTGATCATCGTGAACCATCACCTTTTTTTTGCGGACCTCGCGCTGAAGCAAGACGACTTCGGCAGCATTTTACCGGAATATTCGGCGGTTGTTTTTGATGAAGCGCACGAAATGGAAGACGTGGCCAGCGATTATTTCGGGCGGCAGATTTCGAATTTCCGTTTTGAAGAGCTGGCGCGCGACGCGGACCAGACGCTGCGGTTGCTGCATTTGGGGACCCCCGGGCTCCTGCGCCGGACGCTGCGAATTCGCGAGAGGAGCCGCCCGTTCTTTGAAACGTTCCCTCCGCGAGAGGGAAAATTTCCGTTTTCACGAAACGAACGCGAGGCGTTTCTGGAGCAGAATCGCGAAGCCTACGACGCGCTGGCGACGGCGCTGAAAGGCTTTGAGACAGAATGCGCCGCTTTGACGCAGAAGCCCGAAGAGCTTCTTAGGATTGCGCGGCGAAGCTTTGAACTGCGGCAGGAATTGTCTTTCCTGTTTGAATCGAACGAGCGGAACTTTGTGTATTGGTACGAGAGGCGCAACAAGGGCGTTTTTCTTGCCGCGACACCGATTGACGTCAGCCAAATTCTGCGAGAAAAGCTTTTCGAGCAGTTCGATACTGTGGTTCTAACGTCGGCGACACTGACCGTTGCGGGACGGTTCGAATTTATTCGCCACCGGTTGGGGCTCGATCATGCGAAGGAGCGCGGATTGCCCCCGGAGTTCGACTACAAAGAGCAGGCGCTGTTGTACTTACCACAGGCTATGCCGGACGTGCGGAATCCGGCGTTCACGGCCAAGGCTGCGGATGAAATCGTGAATTTGCTGGAAACAAGCCAGGGGCGCGCTTTTTGTCTTTTTACCAGCTACTCGCAGATGAACGAATTGTTCGAACGAGTGAAGGCGCGTGTGCCGTTCCCATTACTCTTGCAGGGAACCTCGCCGCGGTCGGTATTGCTGGAACGATTTAAGAACACCTCGGGAGCGGTGCTTTTTGCAACGGCGAGCTTTTGGCAGGGTGTGGACGTGCCCGGCGAACAGCTTTCCTGCGTTATCGTCGACCGGCTGCCGTTTGCGGTGCCGAGCGACCCGATCGTCGCGGCGCGGGTGCAGGCTTTGCAAGAAGATGGGCGCAATCCGTTCTCGGAATTTCAGGTGCCGCAGGCTGTTCTGGCGCTAAAGCAGGGGTTTGGACGGCTGATTCGCACGAAGACGGATCGCGGTGTCCTGACGTTGCTGGATAGCCGCATCCAGCGCATGGCGTATGGTAAAATTTTTCTGGAGTCGCTACCGAACTATAAAGTGACCACGAATTTGGCGGAAGTTTCGCGGTTTCTTGCAAAAAAGAAATAGGAATGGAATTTTGCACAGGGCACGCAGAGAGCACACAGGACAGAGAATAGAAGACAGGGGAACATGTTCCAAGTCAGCGTGGAAGAAACGTTTTCGGCCGGCCATGCCCTGCGCGGATACAAGGGCAAGTGCGAGAATGTGCATGGGCACAATTACCGCGTGCGCGTGACGCTCGAGGGGCCGCAACTGGACTCTATTGGATTGTTAGTGGATTTTACGCGGCTGAAATACCTCATCCGGGAGATCATGGGCAGACTGGATCATCAGTTCGTGAATGATCTCGAGCCGTTTAAGACCCTGAATCCCTCTGCGGAAAATATGGCGAAGTATTTTTATGAGGAAGTGGCGCGGGGATTGAACGATCTGCCGCCGGGAGCGCGCATCACGGACGTCGTTTTGTGGGAGACGGATACGAGCCGGGCGCAGTATCGCCCGGGCAACTAACGAAACTGCGGGCGGTGAAACGATGAACCGTGCGTTCGCTATTATTTTGATTCCGACAGTGCTGGTTGCAATCGGCTACGTCGTAGTGTTTCGCTCGATGGGAATTTCTCCTTCGTATTGGCGATTATTTTTGCCTTTCGTGCTCTTGGGAGGCGCGATCTGGTGGTTGGGTCGGAGGGCATCGCGCAAGAGCGGCACCAGCGCGCAATAGGACGCGGGAGACCGGGGCGCAATAAGGATTAGGCAGCGGCCTACGACAGCCGGTGCTGATAAATTGCCCCACAACAAAGTCATGTTCATTACAGAAATATTCAAATCCATTCAGGGAGAAAGCACTCGTGCAGGGCTGCCTTGCATTTTTGTCCGTCTGACAGGGTGTAACTTGCGATGTACATGGTGCGACACAGCGTACGCGTTTCACGGCGGAGCGAAGATGAGTATCGACGAAGTGTTTGCACGCGTCGATGATCTGGCTGGCAGGCGCGCTGGATTGTCTGCTGCACAGGCCTATGTGCCTCTTGTAGAACTTACGGGGGGAGAACCCTTGCTGCAGGAAGAGGTTTATCCGCTAGCAGAGAAGTTGCTCGCCGCGGGATATACGGTGATGATCGAGACGAGCGGCGAACGGTATACCGGGCGTCTGCCCGGCGAGGTAATTAAGATTGTCGATGTAAAGTGTCCGGACTCGGGCGAGGCGGATACGTTCGAGATGAAGAATCTCGAAGTGTTGGACGGGAAGGATGAAGTGAAGTTCGTGATATCCACCCGACGTGACTACGAATTTGCGCGGGATTTTACGGCCCAGCATCGCCTTGCGGAACGCGTGCGACAAGTCTTGTTTTCACCGGTATTCGATGACCCGGCCGGGAAGTGGCAGGGTCTTGAGTCGCGCAAGCTGGTCGAGTGGATCTTGGCGGACGGTTTGCCTGTTCGGCTCGGACTACAGCTGCACAAATTTGTTTGGGACCCGGCGACAAAAGGTGTTTAGAACGGTCCGCTTTCGGAATTCCGGTGGCTGCTCTATAGAGATTGACTAAGTCTCGCAGACAGCTTGGTTTTTTCAAGAGAGCTATAATAAGTCGAGATGGCATCCGATGCGCAAATCAAGAAAGCAGTGGTGCTCCTCAGTGGAGGGATGGACTCTTGCGTTTGCGCGGCCATAGCTCGAGAACGCCATGGCGCTGCGAACATCGCCTTGTTGCACGCGGGTTACGGACAGCGGACCCAGGAGCGCGAACTCCGAGCGTTTGAGTCGATTGCTGATTTCTACGGCGTGCGCCAGCGATTGGTTGTGCAACTCGACCATTTCCGGGCGATTGGTGGGTCGGCCCTCACGGATACGAAAATTGCCGTTCCCGAAAATGAACTCGGCGCTGCGGGACCGCACGGAAGTTCGATACCAGTGACCTACGTGCCATTTCGCAATGCACATTTTCTTTCGGTCGCGGTGAGTTGGGCGGAAGCGATTGGAGCGGTGGCGGTTTACATCGGGGCTGTGGCGGAGGATAGTTCCGGTTACCCTGATTGCCGCGCGGAATACTACAAGGTTTTTCAGGATTTAGTGCGCGTCGGCACGCGGCCGGAGACGCAGATCGAGATCACGACACCCGTGATCGCGATGAAGAAGAGCGAGATTATCCGGCGCGGCATCGCGTTGCGCGCGCCGCTGCATCTAACATGGTCGTGCTATCAGAATGAAGACAGGGCCTGCGGGGTATGCGACAGTTGCTTGTTGCGGCTCGCGGCATTCTCGGAAGCCGGAATGCCGGATCCACTACCCTACCGGATGACTGTCTCCGCCCACTCCTAGCGCTTGGAAAAGCGCTAAGATTAAGGATAATAGGGCCCATCCCGCCCGCCAGGCCGGGCAGGGTTCGCCTCGGCAAAAGGAGAATTGAGCATGATGAGAATTTTGAAGTCCATGTTGTTTGCCGCATTGCTTGCTGGCACGTTGGTCACTGTGCTCGCGCCGAAGGCAGCCGCTCAGAATGGATCCATCTCAGGAACAATCCTGGATATCAACGCAAAACCGTGGTCTGGTCTCGGAGTCGAGTGCGTTAGTGACCAGGGCGCGAAACAGGAGGCAAAGACGGATCTCTCAGGGCAGTACAACTTGCCGAACCTTCGCCCTGGTGTATACACGGTAACGATAATTACGTTTCCGCCGCCAAATGATAAGCAACCGCCTGTCCTGATGGGGAAGCTGAAGGTGACAAGCGGCGAAGTCGCAAAAGCAGATATGAACTTCAAGGATGTGCTCGCGAAGCAAGGCGCGGCGGCGCAAGAACAAGTCAAGAAGCAAGAGGAAGAGAAACAAAAATTCGAAGGCATGAAGGCTCACTTCACCGCGGGTAGCGCAATCCTCGTCCATGAGCGCAAGGCCAAGGAGGATTTGCAAAAGGCGACCCCCGATCAGCGCGCCGGATTGAAACAAGACCTCAAGGATCTTTCCGACAAGGCGGCTGCAGAATTACAGGCGGCGCAAAAGGCCGCCCCTGAAAAGGACTCCAACCAACACCTGCTTTGGGCGACACTGGGCGAGGCATACGATCTCGCTGGCCGCAACGACGAAGCGGCTCAGGCATACCAGCAGGCGATCAACGCCAAGCCCAATGACCCAGGCTACTACAATAATCTCGGCAACGTGCTGGCCAGAGCTGGAAAGATCGACGAAGCCCGGGTCGCATACACCAAGAGCGCGGAGTTGGATCCGACGAAAGCGGCGACGGCGTGGCGCAACTTCGGAATTAGCCTCTACAATGCAAACCGCTTGGGTGATGCGGTCGAGCCGCTGCAGAAATCCGCGGAGCTCGATCCAAAAAGCGCACAGACGTGGTATCTTCTTGGCGCGTCTCTGGTCTACAAAATGACAGTGAAAAAAGTTGGCGACAAAGATGTCCCCGTGTTTGCGCCAGGAACGATTGAGGCCTATCAAAAAGCGATCGAGCTCGACCCCAACGGGCCGTATGGACAGGACGCCAAGAAGGGGCTCGAACAACTGCAACTGATGGCTCCGGGCGTCGACATCAAAGTCAACCTAAAGAAAAAGAAGTCCTGAGCAATTGCGGTGTGCTGTATACCGGGCCGGTCCTGCAGTTCGGGGCCGGCCTTTTTTTGAGCTGCCGCCGCGTGAATGACTTGAAGACCTTGTCGCAGGACCCCATCCAAAGAATTATGAGGAATGAGACAAAACGCGGCCAGGCGACTAGCGATGCATCATGGTCCCCGTAGTTTTCGTGCGGCGGAGAGCCCACGCGAACACGGCCATGGAAAGCGGGAGGAGGGTCGCGCTGAACAAAAGCAATACAAAGAGTGGCCGCCAGACGGCTAGAATTCCTGGGCCTCCCAGCAGCGCGCCGCGTAACGCGCTAAGAGCGTAAGTGACAGGATTCAGCCGCGCCACGAGTTGCAGCCAATCCGGAAGGACGCTAACGGGAAGAAGCATGCCGCTAGTCACGCTGGAAACACCGAGGAAGAACCATTTAGCGGGATTTCCGCGCTTGAAAAGCAGCAGATAGCTCGCGGAGAGAATTCCAAGTCCGGAAAAGGCAAGAAAAGTGGCGACGAGTACAGCCGCGACAGCGGCCCAGTTCGCGCCACTGAGCTGAAATCCAAACAGCACCACGCCCCACGCAACGTAAACCGCTATTCGCAGTGTTGCCGCGGCGAAGGGATAGGCAGCCGAGCCGGCCAGCATCACAGGCAGAGAAGTTTGCGTGACAAGCAGATGTTCGAGCGCGCCAGTGTTCCGCGCCTCCTGAAGACTGCGATCAAAAGCATCGATGGTGGCGTAGAGATAATCCAAAAAAACGAAACCGACGAGTGAAAAGACAAAGTAACCTTCCCTCTGAGGAAGAGCGTGTTGAAGTTGGGGACTGTCTACGAAGCGCGCGACATAGAAAAGCATGGCGACCCCAAAGAGCGCCTCGATCGCCTCAAATAAAAAACCGGTGCGGTAGGTGCGGGCGATGGAAAGGTCGCGCCGGAAGAAAAGCCACAACTCGCGAAGCATGCTGATCATTCAGTCGAGCCCTCTTCCGCCAAGTGCGGATTACGCCCGGTAAGCCGCAGAAAAGCGTCCTCGAGCGACGCTGCGGCCGTACGATTCCTCAAGAGAGGGACCGAATCGCAAGTCAGCAGCCGTCCGGCGTCAATAACGGCCACACGATCTGCAAGGTGTTCGATTTCCGAAAGCGCATGGGAGGCAAACCGCAGAGTTGTTTCGCCGCGGTGCAGAATTTCGGACTTTAAAAAGCGGCGGAATTCTGCAGCTCCGATGGCGTCCAGGCTGTGGGTCGGTTCATGCAACAAGAGTACACGGGGCTGATGGAGAAGCGCGCGAGCGAGGCTTAAGCGCTGCACGGTGCCGGAAGAGAGCATGCGCACCTGCCGGTCAAGGGCTTCTTGAAGATGGAATTGCTCAGCAAGTTGCGTAATGCGGCTCGCGACAGCAGCAGCCGAAAGCAGATTTAGCCGGCCGAAGAATCGCAGGTTCTCTCGGCCCGTGAGTCGCGCGCAAAAGCCCAAGTCGCTGCCGGAGTGATAGCCAATCTGGCGCCGCACTGCTCGCGAATCACGGACGGCGTCGTGTCCGGCGATCTTGGCGCGGCCCTTGGTCGGAAGAAGCAGAGTCGCCAGTATGCGAAGCAGCGTGGACTTGCCGGCGCCATTCGCTCCGAACTGGGCAAACGCCTCACCCGGACGTACTTCGAACGAAATCCCGGCGAGAGCAATGACAGAAGGTGTTTCAAACGGCTGCATGAAGGCACGCCAGCTGCTGCGCGCGGGAGGAAAAAGTTCTCGATGGCTTCAATGCTAATCGCGGCTTCTGCCACGAAAGAACTTATAGCGTGTCTCCGGCCTGAAGACAATCGCCTCGCAGCGTAGGGCAACCTGCCGCAAACTGACAGGTGCTTAGTCTGCATGGCGAAGAGAACGATTCCCCGGTAGAATGTACGAAAGCGAAATCTTGACCCAGCCAGGATGCGGAAACGCTTTTTTGAGATGCAGATCAGAGGAGTAGGGCTGATGGTGTCATTTGCAGATCGCGCTGAATCGCTGCCGCACGTTCTTGTACGTTTTCTTGATAAGGAATCCGTGCTCTTGAATCTGGAGACAGAACGCTACTTCGGTTTGGACGAAATCGGCACGCGCATGTGGCAGCTTGTCACCACTGCGCCAAGCATTGACGCCGCGTATAGGGAACTCCAGAGGGAATTCGATGTCGAGCCGGAACTGCTTCGCTTGCACCTTACGGAACTGCTGGGGCGGCTCGTCGGCAACGGGTTGCTTCAAATCCAGCCCGAAAATGTGGGAACGGTTTCGGCGGTTTAGCGCGCTGGAGCGCCCGGCGCGCGTGCTTTTCCTGCGCGCAGCTGCATTGTTACCGCTGATATCTTTAAGCTTGCGGCTGCTTGGATTTTGCAAGACGCAAGCATTTCTGCAGAAGTTTCTATCACTCCACAGCCACCTGATGGATACTTGCGCGTTCAGTAGTCCTGATTTGACGGTACGCATGGTGCGCGCCGCGGTGCGCAATAGCCCTGGCCATCCCACTTGCCTGGAAGAATCGTTGGCGCTCTGGTGGTTACTGGGACGGCAAGGCATCCGCTCTAGTCTGAGGGTGGGAGTCCGCAAAGACGGCGAAAAATTTGAAGCGCATGCCTGGGTCGAGCGCGACGGGATGGCCTTGAATGAGCCTGAATCGAAGCATAAACACTTCGCCGCTTTTGACGCGGCGCTGGCTTCGCTGCCTCCGGAGCTGAGATGAGTGGTTTTGCTGGATATGTTTCCGCCCGTGGAGATCCTCCCGATCAGCGCTTGCTCGAGCGGATGGCTGCGCGTCTGGCGTTTCGCGGACCAGACGCCACACAAATCTGGTCGCGGTCTGGCGCGGGATTTTGCTTCACACTTCTCCGCACTGGCCCCGCGCCACAAGCTTCCGAACAACCCTGCACCCTGGACGGCCGCGTGTGGCTGCTTGGCGACGTGCGTCTCGACGGGCGGGAAGAACTGCGCCGCGAACTCGAGCAGCACGACAAACCTATCCCAGCAACCGCAACCGACGAAGAGCTGATTCTTCGAGCCTGGCACCAATGGGGCGAGGCTGGATTGCCAAAGCTGCTTGGAGATTTTTCCTTTGCTCTTTGGGACGATACCGCGCGCCGGCTCTGGTGTGTGCGCGATTTATTAGGTGCGCGGCCCTTTTTTTACGCGCGGGTTGGAGGCCGATTCTACTTCAGCAATACGCTCGAAGTTATCCGCCTAACGCCAGGCGTCTCTTCCGAACTCGATCCGCAATTCATCGGAGATTTTCTCCTGCAAGAGTGGTGTGTAGACGGGGCGAGGACAGCGTATCGGGATATTCACCGGCTTCCGCCAGGACATACCCTGGTTATTTCAGACAGAGAGCTGTGCGTCCGATTCTACACAGACTTCTCCGTCGAAGAGCCGCTCGGGCTGAAGCGTCCAGAGGAATATGTGGAGCGATTCCTGGAACTTCTAATGAAGGCAGTTCGCGACAGGCTGCCGCACGGGTCCTGTGGAATTTTCCTAAGCGGAGGACTCGATTCGGCCAGCGTCGCCGCAGTCGCCTGCAAAATTGCACGACAGGACCGAACTAGGGGCCCATTGCGCGCTTGTACGGTTGACTGTCGGCCTATGTTCCGTGACGAAGAAGGTACTCTGGCATCGCTTCTGGCAAGGAACCTCGGCATGGAGATCGAGATTCTTTCCAGCACCTCCTGTGTTCCTTACGAAGGCTGCGGAGATCCGCTACTACGCACGCCGGAGCCGTGCCACAATCCTTTTCTGCTCCTCGGCCAACGACAGTATCGCCGGGTGCGGAGTCATGCGCGGGTTGTTCTCTCGGGATACGGCGGAGACGACATCCTGACCGGGCAGGCTTGGCCCTACCTTATCTACCTGTATCGTAAGCGGTGTTTCGGGACCATCGCGAAAACATTTGGCCGATACATCTTGAAACACGGGCGCGTCCCCCCACTTCGGGGAGGTTTTCGCAGTCGGCTGCGACGGTGGATGGGGCGCAAGAACCCGCTGACGGAATTCCCGGTGTGGATAGGGCAAGACTTCGTGGAGTTACACAATCTGCGCGAGCGATGGCTTAAATATCAAGAATCGCCGAGATCCAGCCATCCACTGCATCCAATAGCCTTCGCAAGCCTTACCGGCAAGTACTGGTCGAGCTTGCTTGAAAATGAAGATGCGGGCTGGACCGGCGTGCCCGTTGAGCTGCGTGCGCCGTTACTAGACCAGCGCTTGTTGCGGTTCCTCCTACGCGTGCCGCCGGTGCCCTGGTGCATGGAAAAGAACTTGCTTCGCGAGGCTATGCGCGGCATGCTCCCGGAAAAAGTCCGCGCGCGTCCGAAGACCCCTCTTATCGGCGACTCCATCAAGTATTTCATGACCAGCAAGAAATGGAGTCCTTTGCCGCTTCCTGAGCCGAGTGCAGAACTCCGAGAGATTGTGAATTGGGAACGCCTCAACGCGACTTTGGCGGAGGCTGAGGGTTCTACTCTTTGGGTGGGACTGCGCCCTGTTTCTCTTCTCTATTGGCTAAAAGGCGTTGTAAACGCGGTGGGGATTCGCTAGAGTCCTAGGAGGGGGTCACGAATGAAGCGAGGGGCAGAAGTGCCTGTGAAGAAGCCTTATCAGGCACCCAAACTCATTGTCTACGGCGACCTAACCGAGCTGACCATGGCCTCGGGGACGAAGAAGGGAACCATTGACAACACGACGAAGCCGACCACGCGCACATGATACATCCCTTGGGGCAGTGTTGCATTGTGAGAATCCTCGGCGTGTGATTTACCTCTATCGCGTATATGGTCTGGCTCTTGGCTGTGACGCTCCCATTTCAGCCCACCAACAAGAACGCACTGAACTCGATCAATATGACATTTTTGTGAGCCTTGGTCCAGAACCGGACTGGGTGGGAGGAGGCAGGCATCTGCCCTCGCACCTGGAGCACCCGAAGCCTGGAGAAGCCGAACGAGACAACTCACCGTTCGTTCTTGCTTCGTACGGAACCGGTGATTTTTTCGAACTAGCCTATGGCAAAGAGGCGCTCTTCTTCGTGGATGGTGCCGCGAAACGTGCATGGGGAACTTGTCTTCCGCCATTCACTAACGAGGATGCGGCGACCTATCTGCTCGGGCCGGTAATGGGGTTTGTTCTCCGGCGGCGTGGTGTCACCGCCCTTCACGCAAGCGCGGTGGTCGTTGAGGGGCGAGCTGTCGTCATGTGCGGGCCAAGCCAAGCTGGAAAGTCCACGACGGCCGCGGCAATGGCCTTGCGAGGGATACCCGTCTTAAGCGATGACATAACCGCAGTGAAAGAGGATTGCGGGGTTTTTCAAGTCGAATCGGGTTATCCCAGGATTTGCCTGTGGCCGGACGCCGTGCGTGATTTGCTTGGTCAGCCGGATGCGTTGCCAAGATTAACGCCCAGCTGGGATAAATGTTTTCTGCCGCTGGACGGAAGCCAGGCAAAATTCGAAGCGCGCAGAAGGCCGCTCGGAGCTCTATACCTGCTCGCCCCACGCTCGGTGGAAGCCAATGCGCCGCGAATCGAGGAAGTGGGGCCTCGCGAGGCGCTCTTGGAACTAGTTCAGAATACTTACATGAATTGGCTATTGGACCGCAATCAGCGCGCCGCGGAATTTGACGCGTTGTCTAAGCTTGTCACACAAGTGCCTGTGCGACGAATTGTGCCACACGCTGATCCAGGCCGCATCGGCGAACTCTGCGACTTGATCCTGGCCGACGCCGGATGCCTATCTGCCGATTGCGACTCCACCTCTTTGATCTCCAGACGCTGATATGTATTCGCTCCGCGCGTACGGAGAAATGATTAGCGATAGCGGCCGTTTCGATGCTTACGCCAACGCCATCGCCCGGGCCGTCCGTCCAGGTGATGTAGTATTGGAAATCGGCTGCGGACCGGGGGTGTTCTCGCTCCTCGCCTGCCGCGCGGGAGCAGCGCGCGTTTATGCGATCGAGACCGACGATATTGTTCATTTGGCAACACAACTCGCCTCGGCAAATGGCCTAGCGGATCGCATCAAATTTCTACAAAGTGACTCGCGCAGGTCGGAATTACCGGAACGCGCAAACGTCGTTGTTTCGGACATCCGGGGCTCCCTTCCGCTGTTTGAGCATGCCATTTCGTCGATGGAAGATGCACGAAAACGCTTCCTCGCCCCTGGCGGTATCATGATTCCGCATCGGGATACGCTCCAAGCCGCAGTTGTGGAGGCCACGGAGTACTACAAGGGACTCACAGCACCCTGGCAGAAAGCGATGGACAGTCTCGATCTCTCTTCTACTCTTTCTCTCACTCTCAACGAGAGGCACGGTGTTTCTTTCAAGCCCGATCAGCTCCTCACACAGCCGCTGACCTGTCACGTCCTGGACTACAACGCAGGCGCTGCAACCCGCGCCTCAGCCGCCCTGCTTTTTCGCGTCACGCGCACTGGAACGGCCCACGGCCTTTGTCTTTGGTTCGAGACGCAACTGTTTGGCGAAATTGGCTATTCCTCAGGGCCCGGCGGGGCGTCCACGATCTATGGCCAGGCGTTTCTGCCGTGGCTCGAAGCAGTTGACGTCTCGGAAGGCCAGGAAATCCAGGTTGAGTTACACGCCGATTTTGTCGGCGGAGACTACGTCTGGCGTTGGGAAACTAGAATCAACGCTCCCGGCGGCGCATCTTGGCATTTTCGGCAATCCACATTTCAAGGCACGAACTTTGCGCCGCATTCCCTGCGCCGTCGCGCCGCCGACTTCGTTCCTGCGCTTTCTGAGACTGGCGAAGCCGAGCGCTGGCTGTTGCAAGCCATGGACGGAAAAGCTTCGTTGCAGGAAATCGCACAGGAAGCTGCCAAGCGATTCCCACATTTCTTCTCCGGGTGGGACGAAGCTTTCCGGCGCGCCGCCGAGCTTTCCGGAAAATATTCACGGTAGCCCAAAACGCGTATGCGCCCCGCGTAAGACGTCAAAGCCCCGGAGACCAATCTGCCGCAGACAATCAACATGGAGAGCAGCACTGACAGCGCGGAATGGGCGTTGCTCCTCGAGTGCGCGCGCCCGAATCCAGATCTTCAGCGATTGAATGAACTGCTCGGTCGGCCGGTGGACTGGCCCGTCCTGTTTGAACTTGCTGAAGATCACGGCGTGCTTGGACTTCTCGCGATTCGCCTTCGGGACTGCAGCGAGGCTGCCGTCCCAACGAAAATTGCGCAAGAACTTCGGGAGCGGCATCGCGCTCACGTGCTGCTCACGCTCCGCTTGACCGCGGAAATGTTCCGGCTGCTCAATTGCTTCGCTTCTCCTGGGCTTGCGACGTTGGTGATCAAAGGGCCCGTGCTTGCGGAGCGCGGCTATGGGGATCCGAACTCGCGTCAATACCGTGATCTGGACTTAATCGTGCGCGACGCGGACATTCTGCGCGTCTCTGAGTTGATGATCGGCCTCGGATATGAACCGCGCGTCTTGTCGTCCGCGATTCAGGCGAAAAAGGCTCCCGGCGAATACGCTTTCCGGCAGGCGAGCACCAAACTGCTGGTCGAGTTTCACACGGAACTCACGTTTCGTTACCATCCGCGCCCGATTCCTCTGGAAAGACTTTTCAAACGGCAGGCGCGCGTAAAAATCGATGCGCGCGAAATTCCTGCTCTCTCTCCTGAGGATGAACTCATCCTGATTTGCATTCACGGCGCCAAGCATTTCTGGGAGCGGTTGAACTACATCGCGGACGTGGCGGCACTTGTGTCCAAGCAGGAACTCGACTGGAAGCGCGTAAGGCTAGCCGCGGACGAAGTTGGAGCGGAACGCATGCTCTGCGTCGGTCTGCGATTGGCGGCGGATGTGCTTGGCGCGTCGCTGCCAGAGGAGAGCACTGCTTCTGTTCGAACGGACCCAGCAGTTGTACGGATCGCCCGGCAGGTTTTGCAATGGCTTCCCGCGGGAGGTTCCGCGCCGCCAGGAATTTTCACTCGCGCGATATTTCGAATCCGCATGCACGGCGGATTTTTTTCCGGGCCGGCTTATCTGTTTCGACTCTCTTTTTCACCGACCGAGGAAGATTGGGTCGAGGGCGCCGAAAATAAACGCCATTGGTTTTTGGAAGCTGTGGGACGCCCGTTTCGTCTCGCGCGAAAGTATGGCCGGGACAATAAATCCTGAAGAGCGCTCACCGCCGCTCAGTAACTGATCGCAGATGGCTCCACGGAATGGAAAAGGCCCGGACCGATCGTCCGGGCCTTTTCGCCGAGAAAATCCAAGATAAGTGTCCTAGATATTGGTCCGCCGCGAAATCATCCGCGAACTCTTCGACGGCGGTGGTGGCATTTCCACGGTGATCGACGTTTCACTCTTGTTGCGCAGAACGCCCAGTTTCACCGTTTTGTCCTCTCGCTTGGCCGCAAGCTTCTCGCGCAGATCGCCGAGCGAACGAATGCGTTCGCCGTTTAACGAAGTAATTACGTCGCCGCTCTTTACTCCCGCCTTCTCCGCTGGCGAACCTGAATTTACTTCTCGAACGAGCACACCCTCTCCATCCGGCGCCCCAAAATACGTGCCAAATTGCCCGCTCAGGTCTTCGGCATCGATTCCCAGACGAGGACGCGCGCCAGCCAACACCCCATAATTCCAGTCCATGCCCGGCATGGGCGCCACTTCTGGAATTTGCACTTTTGGAAGCTGGAATGAAAACGCGCGCGGAGCAGTCTTGAACCACATGTTGCCGCGCTCTTCCGACTTGCCGAGCGTCACGTTGATGCTTTGCGCCTTGCCGTCGCGCCACACCGTAAATTGCGCCGAACGGCCGGCGGGAATTTCGTGAATCATGCGGCGAAACTGCGCCTCCCCTTCCACCCGCTGTCCATTAATTTCCGTAATTACGTCGTTGTCCTTCAGGCCCGCTTTGGCAGCCGGGCTGTCCGGCACGATTCGTCCCAGCAGGACGCCGCGTTCCGCGGGCAGCTTTAATTCCTTTGCTTTGCCCGACGTTACCTCCTGCGATTCCACGCCTAGCCAGCTAGTGCCTTCATCGCCGAGGAACACCATCGTGTCCGGTTCGTCCGCGTCCGGCGTTCTTTCCATCTCTCGCTGCTGTTCCTGCGCTTCCTGAACCGCGGCCCTCGCGGAAGCTTGAAGTGCGCGAGTATGAACGCGCTCGGTAATGCTTTCCTGCGCTCCCGCCAGCCTCTCGGCCAAGTGTGCCTGAAGTTCTTCGATTCTTTGTTCCATCCGTCCCAGTTTTGCAGCATCCGGACACTGGGGAGTTGAAGATGGGCTCGGCAGTGCAACCAGTGCAAGCCCCAGTGCCGCGATTCCGCCACCCATGTACAAGCTTCGTTTCCTCATGATTTTCCCGTCCTCCTGTTTCTCTTAGACGCAGCGCGCCTTAAACCGTCGACCGCAAAATTACGATTTGGATTCCGCCGTTGATGGTATTCAGCCGGATCGGTGCTCCGCCCTTGCCAAGCTTCCCGCGCATTTCACGGGGGCGCAGTGTAGCTTCCTGCGAAAACGGCAGTTCCGAATAAAAATTACCGTTCAAGGAGCGTGCCTCCAGATTCGCTTGCGTATCTTGAGGCACAGCCAGAAGAACAGAACCGTTGGTCGTTTCCGCTGCGGTTCCTTTTTCATCCAGAAAATGCGAAAGCTCGAGGTGCACGTTGCCGTTTGTCGTGTGCGCGTGGACGCTTCCGCCGCCCTCGTAAACCTCGATATTACCGTTCACGGTGCGCAGCTCTTCCACCGAGTCCACCCCGGCGATCTTCAGCGTTCCATTCACCGTGCCGATATGCTCGACGCGCGCGCTATGGGGAACTCGCACTGTATATTCCACGGCGACTTCCACACCCTCATTTTGCGGATAGCGCGTGATTACGGACACATCGTTCGGCTTCGCGTCCACTTCGATCGAGACGCGGTCCAGGTCCGACTCTTTTTCCTTGGCGATTTTTACCGCATGAATTTCGATGACATTGCGGTCCCAGCCCTCGACTTCGACGGGGCCATTGACGTTTTGCAGTTCGAAGGAGCCGCCCGGCTGCAGCGGATAGGATTGGTTGAAGTCTTTGCTGTTCGCAAAGGATGGCGCGACCGAAGCCGCCGTCAAGACCAGGATGTACGACACCGCCGAGCGCAGGACTGGATGCAGTCTCATGTTCTACCCCCTTCGAGTACACCGCACGAACTCTTGCTTGCAACCTCAAATCTACCGAGAACCCTGAATCCTTCCAGATTCGACCGCGATTCGGCGCCAACTCCTCGTCGTCAGTGCAATTCAAAATCAAACGTGACTGTGGAAAGGGTTTCGACTCGGGTGCCATTGATGGACGCCGGTTTTGCACGCCAACTCTTCACTGCATCCGTCGCCGCGTCAGCCAAGATTGGCTCTCCCTGCAATACCTTTTGCACTTCCACTCTCCCATCCGTCTTCACCTTCACTTGCAACTTCACAATTCCCTGGATGCTGGCTCGCCGGGCGAGTTCAGGATACGTCGGGCGCGGACTGGTGATGAGCCGCTTCAGGAAATCGTTGGAGTCCTCCCGCAATCCGCCAAGCAGCATCATCTCCATCCTGTCCATCCAGCTTTCGAGCCAGTCGCTTTTCATTTCCGGCGGAGAAGATTCTTCGGCTTGTGAAGCGGGCTCGGACGATTTGACAGGCATGAAATCAGGATCGTGCCAGCGATTGATCCGCTCCCGCTGCTCGCGAATCAGCGAGTCGCGCAATCCCGTCTCCGCATCGAGAAACTGCAGCCGAATCTTTCCCACTGTCGTCCGCAGCTTAAGTACTTCGCCTCCGCCGTTCAGCACTCCCGTCGCGCGCACTGGGCCCGAGTTGTGATTCCCTATCTGCTGGATGTTCAATAGGAGCGCCGGGTCTGCATCGATCCGGTTCACGCCGCCGTTTTCCACCAGCGCGTCGATGTTTGCCGCCAGATTCCTCGGCAAGAAAACGACGATGTCCCCGGCTCCAGAGGAAAGTTGCGACGCGCCCGGAAGGCTTACCTTGCCTGCGGACGAGGTCGCATCTGGATTAATCCAAGCCTGGATGTTCCCGCCGGCTGTCGCCGCTTGAACGGCACCTGCCACGCGCGTCAGGCAAATGCTTCCGCCGTTGGATTCGACCTCCATCGGTCCGGAAACCGTGATGATGCGGATGCCGCCACCGCCCGTCTGCGCGCGAACCGAGCCGCGCACTTCGCCAAAGTCGATCTGGCCCCCGCCCGTACGCACGCTAACAAAACTCCCGGCTTGCTTCAGGGTAATGTTGCCGCCGTCCGTTTCGAGTTGCGCGCGTCCGCCAATCTGCCCCGCGCGGATGTGGCCCCCGCCGCTGCGTAGCACTGCGTCGCCAGAAATATTTCCTGCGACGATGTGTCCCCCGGCAGTAAACGCATCCAGGTTGCCCACAACATCCTGCGCCTGGATGTGCCCGCCTTCCGTCGAGAGTTTGGCGGTCGCATGCCTCTGCGATACGTTGCGCAACCCAATGAACCCGATGCGCCCGGTTCGAATGTTGCCCCCTTGAGTGATAAGGCTCGCAGTTCCTCCGATGTCTTGCGTTTCGATGTCCCCCACGCCTGTATTGACGTCGAGGCTGTAACCGGCCGGGACAGCCACCTCATAGTGCACATAAAATTGTGCGTTGGCCCCCGTCCGGCCAGCCTGCGTGGGAGACGCCCCGCTGATCTCCACTCCCGCAACAGTTTCCTTCGCCGTAAGCGAGTAACGATCCAGAAGACTCTGGGCCAGCGCCGCTCGAGCATCTGTCTCGATGTGCACGGTGTAACGAACAACTGGCGGCGCCCCCGGTTCGAGCGCGACGATGCGCACAGATCCCAGGTCCGTAGTCAGATGCAGCGTCAAACCATCTTTGGTTTGCAGAACACCTGAGCGGTCGATGGCCACGCGGGGAGCTGGATCACTGGGGACGGGAGGGTTGATAGCTGGGTGTTCGTGCGCTCCTGCGGCAAGCTCTACGCCGGGCAGGAAAGCGATGAAGAATACCGCCGAGAGACCTGTGCGAGAGGTCCTTCTGAATGTTTCGCTGCTGTGTGTGAAAATCGTGATCGAACTCATTTTTCGCCGGAGTCTCTTTTCAATTGTCTCAACTACTCACTGTTCTTCGCGCGGGCCAATCTGCCGCAATGCCGCGGCGCTGCGCAAGCGAACGTAGCGGTTGGGATCACTGCGCTGAAGCTCCTCAAGTGTGCGCACCACATGTTCCATGGAGGGGTCTAGGGAATGGCTGAGGCCATCCGGCGCAAGAACTGGCTCTGGACTCTTCGAACCATCCTGCCCGTTCTGTTCCAGAGAGCGAACCAAAAGGTTTACGGCTTCGACGCGTACCCCCGGATTTGCGTCGTGCTCCAGCGCATCGACCAGCGTTTCCCGCACGGTTTTGTCCGTCACTGCGTCGCGTAAGGATTCCAGAGCCTTCATGCGCACCGCGGGGTTCTGATCCTTTCGTGCCGCGAACAGCAGCGCGCGTCGCACGTCCACATCACCGGCGCGGGCTCGCAGCGCCTCCAGGCAGTCCAGCCGCACTCCAGGCTCGGTTTGATCGCCGTTCTCGACCACATAGGTCAAGACGCGCCGGAGGTCAGGGTCGTCCACGTTGCCGGAAAGCACCAGAGGCTCTTCTGTGCGAACGTGGACCTGCAAGGCTCCTAGTGTCCCATCCGGCGTACGTGTCCAATTGATGCCCGCGACAGCCATCTTGGAGAGCTGTTCGTCCGTGAATTTGGCCGACGGCGAGACATTCACTGTCTGGCCGTTCGAACCGGAATCAAGGCGCGCCGAAATCCACGGCAGCAGTTGCGCGCCAACCGCCGCCCCAAACAAAACCAAAAGGGCGCCGCTTGGAACCGGGCGCAAAGCCATCCAGCGCCGCAGCCATCCAGTCGGCCGCCAGTGCTCTTGCATTGGGGGAGCAGACAAATCATCGAGCGCTTCCGCAAGCTCACTGCGGCACTGCGAAAGAAGAATGCCGCCCGTGTCCATCTGCTCGGAAGCTTGCAGCGCTTCCATCAAGGATTCATGGAGTCCGCGTTCTTCGGCGAGTTGTGCCGCGCACGTCGCGCATGTAGCAAGGTGCATTTCAATCAGCGCGTTCTCCTGCTCGCTGGTTTCGGCGCAGGCGTAGAAGACCAGTAACGATGCGACTTCTTTGCAACTGAACGGTTGAGGCGCGCTCATCGCAGGCCTCCCAGTTGGCTGCGCAGCTTGCGCGTTGCACGGAACAAAGAATTTTTCACGGTTTCTTCCGTCGTCCCCAATGCGTCGCCGATGGCACGTAATTTTAGTCCTTGATAATGCTTCAGTTCAAAAACAATTCGCTCGCGTGGCGATAGTCGTTCCATCGCCGTGGCGATTCGAGCTTGAATCTCTTTTCCAAAAAGTTGCCGCTCCGGATCGAGCGTTGGCCGGTGTTCCCGCTGCCTCTCAAAGAAATTCGTGATTCCTTCCTCATGATTCCCGGAATTGGACTCTGGCGCTTGATCCTCCGGCCGCGCCTGGCGCCGCCGCAAATGATCCAGGCAAACATTGGTGACGATCCGGTAAAGCCAGGTGTAAAAGCTGCATTCGAACCGAAAGCGGTGAAGATTGCGATAGACCTTGAGGAAGGCCTCCTGATAGACGTCCCGCGCGTCTTCTGGTCGCTTCATCAGGTTCAGAGCCAGCCGCAGGACATCCCTATCAAAGCGGCGAACGAGCTCCTCGAAAGCCGCACGGCTGCCGGCTTGCGCTTCCGCCACAAGGGTGCGCTCGTTTAGGTTGGGCAAAGAGTTCACCGTGGCCAGGGAGGCGCCGGTGCCACCCGCAAGGCCTGAATTGTTAGCCAAAGCTAGAGCCCATCTTGGAAGCGGCATTATTCGCTTTCTCTTCTCGTGCGCTGGCGTTGTCTCTTATTTACCAACACCTTAGGCTGAACCCACCACTCCGCCACACACGGGACATCGTGCGACCACCCAATTTGGACGTACTAAGGCGCCCTTGGGTGAGCATCCACTTCCCACTTAGAGAACGAACTTCGAGCCCTGTTTGTTTCGGATTTCCACAATGAGCCGGGGGTTGCCCCGCCCATTCACGTCCATTTACGGCCGCATCCCGGACTAACCGCCGGTGGACGCTCGCATTCGCCAGGCCGCGAGAGGCCAGGCAAGCAGCACCCCCATCATCAGCACTACGGCGTAGCCGTTTGTGCGATAGAACGCGTCCGGTTGCCCCAGCAATTGAGCGGCGGCTCCCAGGAGACTTAAGCATGCCACCACCAGGAGGCAGCCGAGCACATTAAATCGCATGACTCGCCGAACGCCGAAGACTAGCACTCCCAGCAGAATCGCTCCGGCAAGAAACTGTTTCGCGAAGTCAGCCCCGTCCCCCCAACCGCTTCCAGCGAGAGCTAGAGCGCCCAGCAGGAACAGCAAAAACCGCTGCCAGCGCGCCCGAAGCACCGACGCCACAAACGCCGCAACGAAAGCAATTAAGCCGGTATAGAAGAGGCTGCTGATCAGCGCGCTCCCCACGGCGGCCCCGGATGGAATGGCAGCGTCGAAGTACTGGCCAACGGAGAACGCCAAGCTGCGATGCAGCGACTGCAAGTGCAATGAGATAAATTCAAGTACGCGCCTAAGTCCGAGCAGCCCAGCCGTCCCGCACACCCCGATCCACAGCGCATCGCGGTAATAAACCGCAGGCAAGCGGCTGCCCACCGGGAGCCGCTCTTCTCCAAACGCGCGATTGCTGAAGTACGACGCGATACCGAACAACACACCGAGACCGCCAGCATAAAAAACCGCTCCAAGCAGAAGGCCAATCACAATGCCGCCAACCATGGTCTTAAACGGAATCGCCGTCTGATACGAGTTCAGGAAAAATTGCAGACGGTTGCCGAACCCCACGATCAATCCGTAAGCCGCCAGCCCCCAGAGCGCCCACAGCGCCAGTCGCCGCCAGGGAATCGCGCGCACTGCGTCCGACCGCAAATTCTTGAAGAACAGCACAATCGCCGTTATCCCCAATCCGCCGTACAACAAAATCGGAACCGCGAAACTGTAGGTAGTGCGGAACAGCGTCTGCTCTTCTTGCTTGCGGCGCCACTCGTCGGGGATTTTGATAAACATCCATGTGGTGCCTCCCTCCTTGACTTCCAGCTCCTCTCGCGCTTCCGGCTTCGAATAGTAGGATCCCCGATAATCCACAACCTCATCGCCGAGAACCGCCACTTTGATTCGAACGAACGCATGACTCACGGCATCATTCGAGGATGTTGAACCAGAATCGATGGGAGTGCGCTGTTGCCATGCCAGCTCGTGGTCTGTCCGGTGGATGCGTTTGTCGGAGTTTGCTTCGACCAGGCTCCACTGGCTCAAATCCAGCTTTTTCACTTCGCGCAAATATTTTTCGGCCTTGGCAACTGCTTCTTCCTTGCTCAGCGTGGCTCCAGCCGCATCTTCCGCAAGCCTATGGTGAAAGGCAAGCTCCGAACCGTCCGGTCCTAACTTGATCGAATATTCTTCGGGCTGGCTATCCCGGAAGTAGCGCACCTGCCAGACCACTCCGGGTACTTCCTTGGCATAGATCTCGTTCAGGCGAGCGATACCCACCCGCTGCCGTAGGAATTCGTTGGTCACCGGGTCAGTAACGTCCGCAAAAATCGTTGCGTGTTTATACGTGTTTGGATCGAGGCCGCGCTGGCGAAGAACTTCGTCGGCGCGCGCTCGCGCGCTCTTCGCATCCACGGACAGCTTCAGATTATCGCCAAGCGATGGTGTTTTGAAGCGCCACGCAACCAAGCCGCCGAGTACCAGGCAAACCACAAGGAAAATCATCGTTGCGGGCGTCAGCGCGTCATATCGCCGCGTGGAAGCTGCGGTTTCAGCTGCCTCCGGAACGGATGCAAAAGTGATCTCGCCGGGAGGCTCGGCCCCGTTGAGCAAGTCCTCATCCGGTTCGAACCGCCCGCGCGACAGGTACGAAACACCCGCGAAGATCAGCGGCGCCAGCGCCGCCGCGCCCACGACCACTCCCGAAATCTTGAAGTACAGGCTGTTCGAACGTATCAGCAGCAAACCCACGAGCGAAGCATCCACCGTGTAATGCCAGATCAGTGTCGCCAGGATGCCCCAGCGCAACATCACGATGCCCGCGACGATTCCGATCAGTCCAACTTCCAGTCCCCTGATGTACGGCGGCTCATTCGGATAGGCGGAGTGCAAGAAACTCCAGCAAAACGCCGGAACGATGACCGCGATAATGCTCGATCCCGTCAGTCGCTTCAGAAAGGGAATCGCAAACAGGCGAAAAAGAAATTCTTCGCTCGTCGCGGCGAGGATTCCGATCGCCACGCCCGCAATCCATGGAAACGTGGTATTCACCGAATTTTCGTAGTTCAAGTCCTGCGGTGCCCACGCTCCGTACTGTCGCGCAACTATATAAAAGGCCACGATGAACCCGATGTGTGCCGCCGCCAGCGACAATCCCACTGTCGCCGACGAGAAAAACTCCTTCGAACGTAGGCCCCGCAACGTAAGCGCTTTCGTGAGACGGAGTTTGCCTGGCTGCGCCGCTCGGTACAGCGGTTCGGCCCCGGGAATCGGGAGAACCACTGTCAGCGCCGATAGCACGCCAAAAAGCAGCGCCTTCGCAATTTCCCCGAACACAAAACTCCCATATGTCGAGTTCGTGTCATAACCCATGCGATCCAGCGGCCAATTGTTGAGCTGCATGAAGAACAGCAGGATCGCGACGACGATCCCCAGCTTGATCGCCGGTCCCCAGCTTGTTTGGCCTGTCTTCGTAAGTTGAATGCCCAGCCACAGTGCCGAACCCATCAGCAGCAAGTAAGGGAGAATGGCCACCTGGTTGTAAAAAATATTTGTCGATCGCAAGTGCGCGTAACTGCGCTGCCACGCTTCCGGCACCTGCAAAAACTCTTCCGAGCTTCCCGCGCGGTCGCCCTGCAAAGTTACTCGCAGCCGGTACGGCGCATCCTTAGCTTTAAATCCATGCTTTTCCCACGTAAACGACCAATCGAGCCGGCTGGGCTTCTTGCTGGAATTGGCTTCTTCGGAAAGAAAATCCCACTTGCTAAGGTCCACACTCATTTTGCTACGGAGAAAATTATGCGCCGCTGTTTCCGCCGCGGTTCGGTCCAGTGTCGCGCCCGCCTGCGCCTCTGGAATCTTGTGTTCGTAGCCGGCAATCTCCCCCGCCGGATTAACCCGCACGTAAAACTCTTCCTCTTGTCCCGGCCGGAAAAAACGCACGTTCCAATACCAGATGTTCAGCTCGCTGGACATCAGCCGGTTGGCTTGCTGAAGCCCCACCTCCCGCTCCAGATACGTTTTCGCGTTGTCATCCACATCGAAAACGATTGCCGATTGGTAGCCGCTGACGTTTTCTCCCAAGCCGCCGACAAATGTCCGCGCTCGCGCCACCGCCTCCGTTCGCGAAACCTTAAAATCCACCGACGCTTCCGGAAACGCCTGGAAGAAATACTTGTACGCAAACACCGCGCCCACGATGCCCAGCAGCACCCACAGCAGCAGCGTGCGCTTATCGGAACTCATCAGCCTGTCTTCCGCCACCTGTGCCTCCCGCCTAGTTCACGACGCAAAATGGACACTCTAATGTTACGCAGCAGCATAGCGCAAGTATCGTCGCCGCAGCGTCTTTCGAGCAACCCGCTGAGTTTCCGCCGGGAATGATATAAAGAAGTGGCGATGGCACTCAGTCTTTCCACCGAAGTCCGCATGATCAAAGGTGTCGGCCCGCAGCGCGCCGAGCTTCTCGCCAAACGCGGCATCTACACTTTCGAGGACCTGCTCGGCTATCTCCCCTTCCGCTACGAAGACCGCATCCACTTTTCGAGCATCAAGGACATCCTGCCCAACGGCGTCTACACCATTCGCGCCCGCGTGATGAGCGGTCAAGCCATCCCCAACAAATTCGCCCACAACGCCATTTATCATCTACTCGTCCAGGATTCTGCCGGTGGCCTTCTCCCCTGCAAATTCTTTCACGGCGGCTATCTTGAAGGCCGCCTCAAACCCGGCCAGCTCCTCGTTCTTCACGGCAAAGCCGAAATCGATAAGCTCCGCCCCGCGCGCCTCGAAATGATTAATCCCCAGCTCGAGATGCTCGGCGACGGCGAACCGGACTCCACTGAAGTCGGCCGCATCGTCCCCATCTATGAAGCCATCGGCACCTTCGGGTCGCGCCAGATTCGCCGCGCCATGTACGCCGCCGTTCAGCAACTCACCGAAAACTCTGTCCCGGACATTCTTCCCGAAGAGCTCCGTGCCCGCCTCGGCTTTCCCACTCGCCGAGAAGCATTAATCCACGTTCACTTTCCCGCGCCCGATGAATCCCTCGAAGCCCTCAACATTTTTCGCACTCCCGCGCAGCAGCGCCTCATCTTCGAGGAATTTTTTCTCTACCAGCTCAGCCTCGCGCTCGATCGCCAGGCCACGCGCAAGGAAAACGCCATCGCCTTCCGCGTCCGCGAAGAAAAAGTCCGCGGAGCCGTCAAGCGCATCCTCCCCTTCAAGCCGACCGCCGCTCAGTTCAAAGTCTTGAAGGAAATCGTCGCCGACCTCGAAAAGCCCGCGCCGATGAACCGCCTCCTCCAAGGCGACGTCGGCAGCGGCAAAACCATCGTCGCGCTGCAAGCCGCCGTCATCGCCATCGAAAACGGCTGCCAAGCCGCCCTCATGGCGCCCACGGAAATTCTCGCCGTGCAGCATTATCTTTCCGCGCGCCGCATCCTCGCTCCCGGCAATTACAAAGTCGAACTGCTCATCAGCGGCCTCAAACACGCCGAAAAAACCGCCGCTCTCGAACGCATCCGCACCGGTGAAGCCCAGCTCGTCGTCGGCACCCACGCCCTCATCGAAGACCAGGTCCAGTTCGCCCGTCTCGGCTTCGTCGCCATCGACGAGCAGCACCGCTTCGGCGTCCTCCAGCGCAAACGCCTCATGGACAAAGCCGCCGCCCACGGCCACGCGCCCCACGTCCTAGTTCTCACCGCCACGCCCATTCCGCGCACCCTCTCGCTCACTCTTTACGGCGATCTCGACGTCTCCGTCCTCGACGAACTCCCGCCCGGCCGTACACCCATCCAAACCCGCCTCACCTCCGAGCCGCATCTTCCCGGCGTCTGGGAATTTCTCCGCCGCGAAGTCGCCGCCGGCCATCAGGCCTACATCGTCTACCCGGTCATCGAAGAATCGAAACTCGAACTGAAAGCCGCCATCGACGAATACAAACGTCTCTCCAAGGAAGTTTTCCCCAAGCTGAAACTCGGCCTCCTCCACGGCCGCCTTTCCAGCGAAGAAAAAGACGCCGTCATGGAAAGCTTCCGCAAAAACGAAACGCACATCCTCGTCTCCACTACCGTCATCGAAGTCGGCGTCGACGTTCCCAACGCCACCGTCATGGTCATCGAGCACGCCGAACGCTTCGGCCTCGCTCAACTCCACCAACTCCGCGGACGCATCGGCCGCGGCGCCGCCAAATCCCATTGCATCCTGGTGGCTCCCGCCCGCAGCACAGACGACGCCCGCGCCCGCCTCGAAACCATGGTCCGCACCGCCAACGGCTTCGAAATCGCCGAAACCGATCTCCAACTCCGCGGCCCCGGCGAATTTTTCGGCACCCGCCAATCCGGCGACCTAGGCTTCCACATCGCCAATCCCCTCCGCGACAAAGATCTCCTCGAACTAGCCCGCCGCGAAGCCTTCTCCCTAGCCGACGACGCCCAACAATCCGCCGCCCTCCAGCACCTCCTGCGTGTTCTTCCGGGCGAATGGCAACGCCGCTACCACCTAGCCCGCATCGGGTAAATTCAAGCGAGGCGGCAATCTCGTCCATGCTTGGGCAGGCTAAGATAGAATTTCCAAGGAGGTGCCCGATGTACCGATTTTCGTTACTCGCAGTTCTGTTAATCGCGCCAGTTGCATTTGGACAAACGTCGTCAACAGATTCTCAAACACTGCAAGCGCTTCTGTCAGAAGTGCGGCAGCTGAGGCAAGATTTAGAAACCTACAGTGCAACCACACAGCGAACGCAGATTCTTTTCTTCAGGCTTCAAAGCCAGCAGGCGGCCACCGCACGCGCATCAGGTAGGGCCGACGACGCTCGGACCAAGTTCGCTGAGACGCAAACTGCCCGCAACAAGGCGGAAAGCGAAGCCAAAGGGGTTCACGACAGCTCGGAGCACACCGACAATCCAGTGGAGCGCAAGAATCTGGAAGACATGGCCGCATACTATAAACACAGGCTTGGAGAGCTCGCGGACGAAGAGCAACAAAGGCAATCGAAACAAATCGAAACGGAAGACCAGTTGCGGCTCGAGCAGGCTAAACTAGGCGATCTGCAAGCCCGCCTAGACGCACTGGAGAGGGCCTTGCAGAAATCGAGCCCACGGCCCGACTAGCGTCGTCCGGGGCCCGTATTTTGGAACTTAAACTCTTGAATCTTCCTCCGAGTGCCATTTTTCCATCATGCGCATCATAGCCGGCAAATATCGCAGCCGCATACTGAAAAGCCTGAAAGGCCTCGCCCTCCGTCCCACCAGCGACCGCCTGCGCGAAACGCTCTTCAACGTCCTCGGTCCCGCCGTAGCAGGCTCGCGCTTCCTCGACGTCTTCGCCGGCACCGGCGCCGTCGGCATTGAAGCCCTAAGCCGCGGCGCCGCCGACGTAACTTTCATCGAAAATCACGCGCCCGCTGCAAAACTAATCCGCCAAAATCTCGACTCCCTCAAAATCACCACCGACTATACCATCCTCGCCTCCGACGCCATAACCGCCCTCCAAAAACTCGCCGCCCGCCACACTTCGTCCACTCCCCCTTTCGATTTCGTTTTCGTCGATCCACCGTACGCCAACCATGTCGACTACGCCCGCACCCTCGAATTCCTCTCCTCCACCTCCGTCAATTTCCTGGCCCCCAACGCCCTGATCATCTTCGAGCACCATCACAAATTCCAACTCCCCGAACAATCCGGCCCCCTCCGCCGCACCCGCCTCCTAAAACAAGGCGACGCCGCCCTTTCGTTCTTCCTCTTTTCCGCTAGCCCCTGAGCGGCCCAGTGGCACAGCCAATCCTGACAGTGCTCCGCACTTCTGATGTGCCATAAAAATCTCCGCAGGCAAGAGTTCCTGCGCTACCTGCGCCCGTATTCCGGCTTTGGAAATTACGCCGCGATACGCGCTTGACAATATTCTCTATATATGTAGACTTTAACTAGCGAACATGAAAACTCCTCGTCTATCTCCGCAAACCCTCCTCCTCCTCGAACGCTTCATCGATCGCCCCACCGCCTGGCGCTACGGCTACGAGCTCAGCCGCGAAACCGGCCTCAAGTCCGGCACCCTATACCCCATCCTCATGCGCCTCGCAAAGTCTTCCCTGCTCGAAACCAAGTGGGTCACAACGGAAGACGGCGTCCCTCCGCGCCACACGTACCGACTCACTCCCAAGGGCGCCGAGTTGGCCCGCGCTCAGCAAACGACCTCGCCCTCGACTGCAACAGCACGCACAGCAGGACGCGCCCGCCGCCCCGCCTTCAGTGGAGGCAAAGCATGATCCTCGCCGACTTTCCCCGCAGTCTCGCGATTTTGTTGCTGCGTTTCGCGATTTGGATCGCCCCGCAGGATACCCACGACTGGGGCCGCGGCATGTTGAGCGAACTAAATCACATGGAAGGGAATTGGTCGGCACTTCTCTGGTCTCTCGGCGGCGCCGGTGTCCTCGCAAAACACGCCGTGCTCGCCCTTATCCTTCCCGGCGGCCACCGCCGTACCGTTTCTTCCGCCAGCGAACTTTTCGACAAGGAGCTTCCCATGCGCAGAGCCACACTAACGGCCACTGCCGCGTGCGTCGCCGCCTCTCTGCTTTTTTTCCTCGCCCCCGTCTTTCGTCAAGCCTTCCGCGTTTCCCTCGCGCAATGGCATTACGTCCTTTACGTCCGGGCGCCCTTCACGGAACAATCCGATCCCGTGCTGAAAGATCTCTTGCGCAAGGCCGAGCAGAATCACGATGCCGAAGCCTTGGCTTTTGTGGCCCTGCGCACCTGGGACCGTTCCGAAAGTGCGCGCCTTGCGGACGAGGCCGTGCGTCTCGACCCAAACCTCACCTGGGTTTACGCTTCGGCCGGCACGTTCTATCTGCCATCCTCCAACTCAGACTGCATCTCCGCCCTGGAGCACTGGGACCCCCAGAACGCGCTCCCTCACCTGATTGTGGCTCAAGAGATTGGGGAAACGGTGACGCACAGCAAGGAATTTCCGCTCGGTAAAGCCCACCCAAACCCGGGCTGGCAGGATGCAATGGAGGCCGCGTTCCAGTCTCCCAAGCTTGATACATACGTCGACCTGCAAAAAAATCTGGACCGTCGTGTTCTTGCCCGCTATCACGTGGACGATCCGTTTCAGGTCGTCTCATACGGGGACTGGTACGGCCTTCCCAGCTACGCGTCCTGGTATTCTTCTTCTTACGCCGAGTCGCTTCTCGATGCCGGGAAGTCGTTCGAGGCGCGCGGCGACCGGAAAGCAGCTCTCGATAAATATTGGACCATCGCGCGTTTCAGCCAGTTGATGGGCGCAAACCGCGAATTTTTCATGCGGAAACAGCTGAAGGAAGCCTACGCCCGGCTCGCAACTCTCTCTCAGCTGGAAGGCAATAAAGCAGGTGCAGCGTACTATGCCGCGCTCGCGGATCAACTGGATAAATCCTTGGAAGATCGGCTCATTGCGCGACGCAATAGCTATCTAGGCAGTGATGTTTCTCACTGGAATGCTTTTCTCGTGAGGCTCTCTGGACTGTTGATTCTTTCTTTTGGTGCTCTCTTGGCGCTATGCGCGATCGGGGTAGTCATTCGGAGCCGGTCCATAAGACTCACTTCGCTTCGTCCAAGCGGTCTGACGCTTGCGCTTGGCTGCGTCGCGGCTGTGGGAGCCCTTCTCGCCAGCTCGATTCTGTTTGCGAGCTACTGGCCGTACTCTCATGCCCTTCAGCGATTCGTTAGCGCGGGCGACGAGGCTGGTCTATCCGATCTCGCTAATTTCCTGGGTAACTCGCAACTTCCTCTCGGCTCGGGACTTCGCATTGGCTCCTGGTACGTCGGTGTGGGGGACACCGTATTTTATTTTTGGTTCTCCGTGACAATATTGTGTGCCCTCGCGCTTCTGATCGCCCTCGTGCGCCACGTTCAGACGCGGCCTCGCGGCGTGGCGGCCTGATTCCGAGCCATTCCCCGCATTTCCTGCCAGCCGAGCCTGGCCTCTCGATGATCACTGCCGGCCCGACGCAGCTAACCCGATGAGGGCCGAATCCATCCAAATTTAGACCCGGGCCGCGCTATAATCGAGGGCTGCATGTCTCTGGGCCAGATCAACAGTGGGTACAACCTCTTGGGACAAGGCGGCGCGGCGACTGCCGCGCGCATGGCCCCCATTCGCCCGCCTGCGCCGGAGGCGATCCCCGTCGAGCCCAGGCTCGGCATTGCTTGGGGCGACTTCCATCAAGGTTTCTTCAGCAGCGTCCGCACACTTCTCTCCTGGCCGTTCGTCCCCAAAAATCTCCTGGGCGCCGATTACTTCAAGGAGTGCTGGATCGAGCGCCGCGTGCCCTGGCGCGCCGTGTTCGCCGCCGCGCTCTGGCACGTGGCCTTTTTGCTTTCCCCGTTTTCGCTCTTTAATACCGTCCTTCCCCACAACTCGGCCTTCAACAACACGCAGCTCACTTGGTCCGGCCCAATCGAAGATTTTCCGGCGCTCGAAATCCCCGTCGCCAAACTTAAAACGATCCCGCGCGCCGAGCCAAATAAATCCGTCGCTCTCACCGGGGCCGACGCGTTCCATCCTCGCCAGCGCATCGTCACCGATCCCGTTCATCCAAATCATCCCAGCCAAACTTTGCTCAATCCGGTTGCCCCGCAGATTGCGCCCAAGCTTCTTCCGAATTTGCCAAATATCGTCCAACTACAGTCTGCGCCAGCCCCTCCGCGCCCTCATATCGAGATCAGCCCTCAAGACCTCGCCAATCTGCATCCACGTGAGCATCGCGTTAGCGCCGCAAAAGCGACTCCTCCGCCGGACGTCCCCGCGTTTGAGCAAAAGCCCGCGGACATAACTCTCGCGGTCTCGTCCGACGCACCCGCACGGCCCAAACTCGATCTGAACGCGAGCGCCGCTCCACGCCTCGCCGACCCCGCGCACACTGGCGATACCGTCGCTGCTCCGGAACTGAACGCTGCTCAGCCCGCAGCTGGAAATTCCGCAGCCACGCTCATCGCCCTTTCCTCCTCCCCCGCTCCTCCTACGCCCGATGTTCAGCCGCCCGCTGGCAATCTCGCTGCCCGCATTTCCATGTCGCCGGAGGGCAAAAAATCCGGCGTGCCTGGCGGCTCGCTGAACGAATCCGCGAATACCGCCGGCGGTAAGAGTCCTGTTGGAATCAGCATCAGCGGTGGAAATCCGCAGCCGAAGTCCGCCGTCTCGGGCTTGGGCGGTTCTCCCCTAAAACTCAGCGTACCGTCCTCGCGCGAACTGCTCTCCCGCCCGGAGCTTGACAGCAAAACCGAAGCCGCTCCTGCACGAACCGGCCCGCCAAACTTTGCCGCGCTCGCCCCCGGCGCGAAGCCCGAGCAGATTTTCGCGGACAAGCGCGTCTACACCCTCAACGTGAACATGGCCAATCTCACCAGCGCCAGTGGAAGCTGGATCCTTCATTTTTCGGAGCTTAATTCCGGGGGCCAGGGACCCGCTATGACTTCCTCAGAATTGGAAGGTCTCGCGCCTATCCGAAAGGTCGATCCAAAATACCCGCCCGAGCTCATCGAGCAAAATGTCGAAGGCGAAGTTATTCTCTACGCCATCATTCGCGCCGACGGCTCGGTTGACAGCATTCAGCTCGTCCACAGCGTGGACCCTGTGCTCGACGCCAACGCCAAAAGCGCCTTCAGCCAGTGGAAGTTCCGCCCCGCCATGAAAGGCGGCGTCCCCGTCAACCTCGAAGTCATCGCGCACGTTCCCTTCCGCATCCCCGACAACCGCTGACACAGCGTTACTGTCTAAGCTCGGCCCTCCGCCAGCTTAACCAGCGTGTAGAGCGCGTGGTTCACCGGCGTAGGCACGCCAAGCTCGGCGCCGCGCCGCGAAATGTAGCCGTTCAGCGAATCGATCTCCGTGCGCTTGCCTCGGTTCATATCCTGCGCCGTGGACGAGAGCGCCTCCGCCATCTGCGTGGCAATCTTAAAAGCGCCGGCCAGCGCCACTTGGGGATCCTCAAATCCGGGAGGATGAACGCCCGCAGCCTTTGCGACAGCGAGCACTTCATATACGGCGGTCTCCACGACCTTGCGCGCATCCGCGCTGGCGGCGATCTGCCCGTACTTCACGCGCCCAAGCGCCGAGACCGCATTTAGCGCGCAGTTCCAGGTCAGCTTCGTCCAAAGCTCGCCCGCGATATTATCCGTAACGCGGCATCCAACGCCCGCGCGTTCAAACAGCCCGGCGATGCGCTCCGTCTGCGCGTTCCGCGGCCCCATGACGAGGTCGCCGCGTCCAGCGTGCTTCACACGTCCAGGCTCGGGTACCGAGGCCGCTACGTATACAACCGCGGAGATCGCCTCAATGCCCGCTGCCGCGCGAATCTGCTCCGCGTTGTCCACGCCGTTCTGCATGCTGACGACGATTGCGCCCGGCGCAAGAACCGACGCAAGTTCTTTCGCCGTCGCGGCGTTGTCCGTGGTCTTCACGCAAAACAAAACCACCTCCGCACCGCGAACATCCTTCAACTCCGTCGAAGCCTTTACGCGCACGCTCTCTTTGAATTGCACCGCGTCGAGAAAAAGTCCGTTCTTCTTCACCGCCTCAACGAACGCCGCGCGGCTGATCATCATCACCGGAGCACCAGCGCGCGCCAGCATTCCCCCGAAATAGCCGCCGACCGCGCCGGCGCCAACCACCGCCACTCGCGGCCAGTTTTTTTCAACGGTCATGCGGTGATCACCGAAATCAGCCGGTCGATGTCGCGTTCGGTATTGTAGAGATGCGGAGACACGCGAATATTTCCTTCGCGCAGGCTCACTATGACATTTTCCGCGTGCAATTTCTGATAAAGCTCCGCCGTCTTTTCCGGCGTTCGCGCGGCAAAACACCCATACGCGCCGCGTCGCGCCGCTTCCAACGGGCTAGCCGGAATGCAGCGGTCTGTCGGCAGCCGCTGGTACATCAACTCGATCAATCCTCGGTTGTGTTCCGCGACCGTCTCCGCTCCCATGCGCACCACAAAATCCGTGGAGACATCCATGGCCACCAGGTTGAAATTGAAGTAGCTGGCCGACTCTGCCGTGTCCCAGCGCTTTGCTCCCGGTACGGGTTTCGGATCATCGAAATTGAGCGAAGCAAAGTTGTGCGAGCCGTCCACGGCCATCCAATAGAACGGCCCCGGCCGCATGCTTTCGATGTGCTCTCTCTTCGCCCAGAAAAATCCCGTGCCAAAAGGACTGAGCAGCCCCTTGTAGCCCGCGCTTACCACAAAATCGGCCCCTAGCTTTTCGACATCCGTCGGCACGGTCCCGCAGGCCTGGCTGGCATCGAGCAACAGCAGCGCGCCTTGCGCGTGGCACGCTTCCGCCACTCTTGCAGCATCGAGCATCGAGGCGTCGTTGAATCGTATGAGGCTCACCGACACGACGCGCGTGCGAGGCGTCATCGCTGCAATCAAATCCTCCGCCGTCAGAAATCTTTCGCGCGGCGCGACAATTTTCAACTGGATGCCTTCGCGCTCTTCCATCGGCTTCCACGCCGTATACTGCAGCGGAAATTCTCCCTTCGCCGTAATCACTTCGTCGCCCGGCTTCCACGAAAGTCCATACGCGACCGCCGCAACACCGGTGCTCGCTCCCGTTGTTATCGCAATTTCCTCGGGCTGGCCTCCGATCAATTTTGCCAGCGAGGCGCGAATTCTATTGGGAACTTCGAAGAAAGTAGAGTCCGGTTTGTGATGCGGAAACTTCTTCCACTCCTGCGCAGCCTGCAGGGCCCGCAGCGAAACCTTCGGCATCGGCGATTCCCCGGCGAGATTAAGATACGTCGCATCCTCGAACTCAAACCATTCCTGCCGCCAGTCGGTGCGGGGAGAAATGCTGGATGTGGCCATGAGATCCTCCTTGGTCTGCGCGAGAAGGGAATAGACTGGCGCAAGGCGCGTACTTTTCCAACATCCAAATTGGATACATGCCGGCGGCCGCGGCGGCTGGACGGTTCACAAGTTGCGTGTCGGCAGGCCGCTAGAAGTGGCTGCGCAACTCGCGAAAGGCTGGAACGATGACGAGTTTTCCTGCGCCCGCCATGACCGGTTCGTGCTCGAGCTGCCAGGTGTGCTGGTGCGGAATGTAGACGGCGTTCAGTCCGATCTTCATCGCTGGATTGATGTCGCTGCGCGGGCTGTTGCCGATCATCCAACCCTGCGATTTAACGATCTTGTGTTTGCGTACCAGGCTGCCGTATGTCTCCGGATCTTTTTCGCTTACGATTTCGATGAATTCGAAGAAACCTTGCAGCCCGGAACGCTCCACCTTCGCGGCTTGCTCCGCGGGCTCGCCTTTCGTGAACAAAATTAGCCGATGTCGCTCGGTCAAATAGGCAAGCGTCTCAGGCACGCCATCGAGAATTTTCGGGGGCGTGCGTTCCAGTTCCATGACGCGGCCATGAATTTGTGCCAGTGTTTCCCGGCGAACCATCTGGTCCGCAAGTTTCAAATACGTTTCCTCGAGCGATCTTCCAAAACTTCGCACGCCATATCCGTACTGCCGGATATTTTTCCGCTCTGTTTCGTTCAAAATATGACGGATGTATGCGCGCGTGTAGCCGCATGGCTCGACGAGGGTAATAAAATCCTCGATCAATTTTTCGAAAAACACGTTGTTCTCCCACAACGTGTCATCCGCATCGATCATCAATGTGTTGCGTCGCATGAGGACTCGTGTTCAGCAACCCTTTGGAAGCGAAAGATTGTTCGTGCGTTGCTTTACGGCTACGTCAGTCTACCAGCCTCAAGGCGTCCTCCGCGATGATTGCTGCGGCATTGGGCTTGGCCATGCTCCGAGCGGCCTCCCGCATTCTTGCGAACCGCCCCGGATCGTCCAGCAACCTGGCGATTTTCCAGGCCGCCGCGGGCAGATTGTTGCAACGAATCGCTGCCCCGGCTTCCAGCAAATGATCCGCGTTGCGCTCTTCTTGTCCAGGGATCGGCTCAATTAACGCCATTGGCAGATGACGCGCAAGTGCTTCCGAGGTGGTCAGACCTCCGGCCTTTCCCACGAGAAGATCGGCGGCCGCCATGTACTTATCCATTTCCGTTGTGAATCCTACCGGGACAAGCGGAGACGCGCCGCTGGGCAGCTTCCCTGCATTTCGGGATATTTCGTCCAACCGCTTCCGAACTTTTTCGGCTTTGCCCGCGATGGCGACGATTTGCCAGGGACGCTGTAACGCCAGCAAATCGTTCACAAGCTGCTCGACCGGGCCGATGCCATAGCCGCCCGCGGAAACCAAGATCATCGTGGCAGCCGGATCGAGGCCCAGCGCGCGTCGTGTCTCGACGCGATCCATTGGTTTGGCGAAGAGGGGATCGATCGGGATCCCCGTGACGCGAACTTTTTCGCGCGGGACTCCGATGCGCGCCAGATATTCGGCTGCTTCGTCTATGGCCACGTAATAGCGGTCGACCGTGCGGCAGAGCCACATGGCATGTACGTCGTAATCAGTCACCACGATGGCGTTGTGTGTGTGAAGCCTTCGTTTAGCAATCAGCCAGGCGATGATTTCCGCAGGCAGAAAATGAGTAGCCACGCACAGATCCGGCTGCACACGCTTGAGCAGCCGGATCATCGGACCAGTGTTGAGACGGTCCAGCGCCAACCGCCGCCGAGGATGCTGCCACGGCTGGTCCGTGCGCTCGTAGAGCACGCCCATCAACTCCGGCGCGCGCCGCACCATGGAAATGTAAGCCTTGTCGTACACCCGCTGGAAAAGTTTGCTCACGTATTGGATCGCGTCGATATGTTCCACGGCGCAATCGCCGCGGGCGGCGAACGCCTTTTCGAGGGCCTGCGCGGCGCGGACGTGGCCTGCGCCGGAGGATGCGGACAAAAGAAGAACGCGCGGTTTCGATTTCATCCGCGCGATTCCCCGGCATTGGCGAGGAGCATCACGAAGCCTTGCGGCGCCCTGCGGCGATCTTTTCGAGGATTCCGCGCGCCACACTTTGTAGCTCGCCGAAACGCGTCAAGTAATCCTGGAACTCGTGGTTCAGCGCTTTTGCTTCTTCGGGGCCAAGTTGCGTGCGCAGAATCATATCGCGCAGTTTGACGGGATGCGGCAGAAGCGCCTCCTCTTGCAACTCCTCGAGCGCAATCCTCGCGTCGTAGTGATACATAAATCCCCCCACGGAGAAACTAGCCGCTTTCCGTTCGATGCAAATCGGACGGCCCAGCCATTGTACTCGCGGGGCGCCGATACATGCGAGCACGCGCAGCGGCGGCAGAGCGATCGGCTTATGGTGAACCCATTATCCGGTGAGCGCGGCTGTTCCGAGCGCCGTTATCCAGTGAGAACCCCACGGCGGAACCTTGCCTCCACTGTTATGCATTGGACACACCAAAACTGTCGTTCTATTCAGTCGAGATGCTGCCCCCGGGATACTAGCTTGCTATGCACCAAGATCAACGCGGTCTAAGATTCAGGTTCAATGCCGACGCGGAAGTTAGGATTGTGGACTCGCCCACGAGTTTTCGCGGTCGCGTGACGGAGATGAGTTTGAGAGGATGTTTCTTGGAGACTCCTGGCTCATTTACGGAGCGACAGCGCTTAGTAGTGAGGATTTTCAACTCGGCCGAATACTTCGAATCCCGGGCAGACGTGATTTATGTGAAGCCGTCCGGCGTTGGCGTGTTGTTTGCCGAAATGAATCCACACTTTCGGGTCGTCCTGCAAAAGTGGATTCTCACCGCGTTGGATCACCAAGCCGAAGAAGTTCCGGCTAGATAAGACACGGGCTCAGACAGCAAAGGAAGCTCGCCTCCCGGTGAGCGCCCACAGCCATTTGTCAATCCGTTGAACGGCTCCAACGGGCAATCAAAACATCAAAAAATGTTTGAAGCTGATCGTATGAGGCTGCAGAAGAAGGTTAGGCAGCGTTAGCGGCGGCGGGCATGAATTCGTAGCGGTCGATCTTCGCGGCAATGCCCAGGCGCCCGTTCGAAGTAGGCTCGACGCGCACGATTTGGCCTTGGCAGCGGATGTTGACGTCGTTCGATTGCGTCACCTGCTCGGGCAGAGTGATCACGAATTCGATCTCGCTGCCGATATCGAAATTGGCTTCCGCAAGGAAGTAGAGACCGCGGTAACTGACGTCCCGCGTCTGCGCCGTGAGTTCGTGCCCTCGAGGTTCGTGCGGAAGCACGCGCAGCGGCAGCGTCATGTTAAAACGCCGTGCTTCGCGGCGGTCGGCTCCGTCGCTCATCGCTCCTCCCACTGGGGCTAGAATTTGAAGGAAAGCTAACATCGGAACCGGTAAACTGCAACGCGAAACTCAGGAAATTATGTCCTAGTACGAGGGTTTGGGACTCCTACGCAAGATTCTGGAGTGGGTAGCCATCCGTGTGGTACTGGAACTCGCGCGAACGAGTTCCTCGAAAAAGAGAGGACAGTTCCCGGATTTTGCAGTGCTAGTTTGGAACAGTGTTTTCGCAAGGCGTCGCACCGGCTCCGCAGTAAATCGTTTGATGCTAACCGCCGTGCGCGCTGCAGTCGTTCGGTCTTTTTGATGCGGTGCGGTACACTCACAAATCTTTGAAGGAAGCCATGGGCGCAAGGCACGAATGTCGCAATCTCTTCCTAACCGGTCCCGCGGGGCGGCTGGAAGCCATTCTGTGGACGCCGAGCGCGCGTGCGTTTTCGATGGCCGCAGTGGTGTGTCATCCGCATCCGCTTTTTGGCGGCACGATGCACAACAAAGTTGTGTATCAGGCGGCGAAATCCCTGGATGCGCTGGGGCTTGCCGTTTTGCGTTTTAATTTTCGCGGAACGGGAATGAGCGAGGGGAAACATGATCGCGGCGAAGGCGAGCGGGGCGACGTGAGCGCGGCGCTGGATTTTCTTGCTGCGGAATATCCCGACATTCCGCTGCTGGTTGCGGGATTTAGTTTTGGGTGCTGGGTGGGACTTCGCGTTGGGTGCGAAGATGCGCGCGTCCGTTTGTTGATTGGTCTGGGAGCGCCGGTGAACAGCGCGGACTTTTCGTATTTGACGCGATGCGAAAAGCCGAAGCTTTTCGTACACGGAGCCAAGGATATTTACGGAGCCAAGGGGAAAATAAAAAGTCTGGTCGCGTCTCTGCCGGGAGAAAACCAATTGGTTGTTGTCGAAGACGCCGATCATTTTTTTGTAGGGAAGCTCGATCAAGTCGACCACGCCATCACGGGATGGCTGACAGAACGAAATCCGGAATTATTTCCCCTTACGCCCCCTCGCCCCGCGTGAAGAGCTGGGTGAACTGATCCACCGTAGCCGGCGCCACACTGACGAGCTTGGTGTTAGCGTGGACGTGCTCCACGTGCGACATGCCCACAAGCGCAGTAGTGATTCCCGGCGATGAGCGGACGAACTGCAAAGCGCGTTCCGCATCATTTTCGAGGCCGAGAGCCTGAGCGACGAATGCGGGTAAATTGCGCGCAACCTGGCCTTGCAGCAGCGACGCGCTGGCGACGAGCGTAATTCCGAGTTCGCTGGCCGCTTCCATTACGGTATGGTCCTTTCCGGCCATGGATTGATTGCCGAGTGTCAAGGCCTCCGTCATTCCCATGTTGAACGGGAGTTGCACGAAACGGAAACGGTGCTTTTCGCCGGCGATGTCCGCGGCGATTTGGGCCAGTTCCGGAAGCTGCATGGCGTCATGGGCCTTGGCTTCCTGGCGGAAGCCGTTCCAGGTGGCCATGCCGTAGAACTGAATTTTGCCCTCGGCCGCGGCGGACTCGAGATAGATGAAGGCATCGCGAACGCGCTCAAGAAAATCCGGGCGGGAGACTTCACTGAGTTGTGTTTCTGGATTGTGAAGGTAGTAGACGTCGACGCAGTCGAGTTCGAGGTTGCGCAGGCTGCGCATGAGCTGATTTTCGAGAAAGCGCGGGGTCACGCAGTGGCTGCCCGCGACGATGTCTTTCGCGGTGAACACGCCGGGCTGGAGGTACTCGCGAAAAAAATATTCGTTGGGATCCTCGGGCATAGAGCCGTCTGGAGTCAGATAGCCGCCTTTGGTGCAGACCACCAGTTCTTCTCGTGAAAAACCTTTCGTTGAAAGTTGTTTGATGGCCGCGCCGATGTTGCGCTCGCTGCGCTGGAAGCGGTAGTTGATGGCTGCGTCGATGAAGTTGATACCGCTTTCGGCTGCGGCGACGATGGCTGCGGTGTAACTTGCATCGACTTTCGGATCTGGCTGGCCGAGATAGGTGCCGATTCCAAGCGACGACATGACGAGGCCATGGGCTTCGCGGAAATGGCCGTCGGCGGCGCGTCCGGCAAATCGATTGGCGTAGCGCTTTGTTCCTTCGAGTGTGGCGGATTTGCTCACGACGCTCCTTGCGTTGGTGGTTCCGATTTTGCTTTCTCAGACGCGGGCGGTTCGGCGGCCTTCGGATTAAGGAGGCGCGAACATGCCCGAAGAATCTTACGGTAGGGCCAGTCCTTTTCGCGAAAGAAAATCTCGCCATCGCGAGGGTTGCTGTAGAACCAGCGGGAGACGAGGGCGAGATGCTCGCTTAGTTCGTCGCGCGATGCGGCCGCAGATGGTGCGGGGGACTTCTCTCCGTTTTGTGCGGCTGCGGCGCTTCCGTCGAGATAATCCTTGAAGATGTGCTCGGCGGAGCGGGGCTGGCTGGCGATTTCCGTGAAGCGCAGAAAAAAAGGCTCGGCGAGGCGTCCGCCATGGACGGCGAAGACTCCGATGGATTGCTCTTCTGCGGCGCGTTGAAGGATGACGGCGTTTAGATATTCGATGCGCCGGGCCAGTTCGGGGCGGAAGCGCAGCGCGTCGTCGAGCTTTTCGAGGCGCTTGTGAAGTTGCGCGGCGCGCTCGAAATCGAGATCGGCGCTGGCGCGCTCGCGGTCGGCTTCGATGGTAAAGCGGAGCGAGTTGCCGCTGGTGTCGAGGAACTGCACGAGGCGAGCGACTTCGGCGTCGTATTCCTCTTTGGTGCATCCGGCGAAGCATGGCGCGAGGCACATTTTCATTTCGGAATAGATGCAGCCGGGGAACGTGGGATCGCGGCGGATTTTGATTTGGCAGCGGCGGACTTTGAACAAGTCGAGGGCTTGCACGGAAAAGGCGAGAGCGGATTTTCGGGAAGGGAACGGGCCGTAATAGGCGCCTGCTGTGGGTACGCCGGTTTCGTCGATGGCGATGCGGCGCGTGACGTAGCAGCGCGGATAGGCGTTGCGCAGGCTGATTTTCAGGACGGCTGGAGGGCGCAGGCGCGTGAGCTTGCGATAGCGCTGCGGAAAAAGATGTTTGGCGTGCTGATAGTAGGTGAACATTTGTTCGAGCGCGGAGCCCGTCAGGCGATAGCGAATGCCGCGCGCGAGCTCGCGAACGTTTAGGCGCTTGCTGGTGGGGTCGGGAGAGCCGAGGAGGCGTTGCAAGCGGCGGCGCAAATCCTGCGTGCGAATCAGAAACGGCTCGGCATTCTCGGCGCGCGATTCGATGAGGCAGACGGCGGGGCGAGGGGGAAGAGCGGCGAAGAAATCTTCGTCGCGCGAGGGGTCGAAGTCTTGGCCGCAGTCTAGTTCGAGCACAGTGACAGAATATACCGGAAGTGTGCCTACGGCCGCCGATGTGCCGAGTGGCGAGTGACGAGTGGCGAGAGGGCCGCTTAGGACGGGACCCTCCCCCTCCCCGGTTTTTTTGGAAGTGTTCATTCTAAAGGGTTTCAAGTGCTTTGTTTTGGAAGTGCAGATTCTACAGGAGTTACGGGCGCGTTTTGCGGAAGTGCGGATTCTAAAGGGGATAACGGCTGGTGCTGAGTGGGGAGGGGTTAGGCGCGGGAGGAAACGGAACAGCAACTTCGGGCGCGGGGCTTTATGGCAATGGCGAAACACACGGTATGTTAGCAGGAATGTTGATTACTGTCAAGGTATAGTACCATAGTTTTATCATTCGAACGTGAGACGGGGAAGTGGAGTGGATGGAAGGAGTTGGCGAGAATTTTGTAGTTTGGTGAGACGGGAAGGGCAGAGGTTGGAAGTTGGAGATTGGAGGTTAAAAGAAGAGGGAGAGAGAAAGAGTCCAACGGTCAAAACCCGCACCCTTGATGGAAGGTTGGCGACAAGCAAGGGAAGATCAAGGCCAGCGCACCTGGGGCGGCAGGCACAAGCGCAGCCAGGCTAAAGAGTGGCAGCTACAAAGGCAGAAGATGCCGCCCTAAAGGGACGGCGCTACGAGGGCTGACTAAAGCACGGGGTCTGGAAAGCGTTTGGCGGCCCATTTGGCGGAAAAAACCAGGCCGAGGATTCCGGAGAGGATGGAGAGGGCGAGCCATAAGAAACCCCAACCGTCATCGCCGCCGTCGATGTGGCGGCCTGTGGCTTCGTAAATGAGTTGAAGCAGAGTGATGAGTAAGGCGGCGCCGATGATGGCGGAAAGGATGCCGCCGAGGATTGCAGCGAAAGCTTGCTTGTCGGTCATGGCCCGTGTTCGGACCTTTTGGATCTTAGCATCGCGCGGCGTTTGCGGACCCAGCGGTCATCCTCGGAAGGATGACCCTACGAGCGGAGGAGGAGATGACGAGGCGCTGGATTTTGCTGGTGCCTTCCTAGATTTCGGTCATGCGGGGAAGAGACAGCAAACGCAAGTCATTTTCGATTCACCTGGTAGTCGTTTATTGCGGGAGCTCTTTGCCGGACTGCTCCGCCACCATGTATGCGGCGTACCAGTCGGGCCAGTTTTCGTCGCGTTGGCCGCCGGTGCGTTCCTCGTGCTTGCCATGTGCCGCCGATGCGCGCCGCATTGCGTTCGCCAGATCGTTCGCCGACGCAAAGGTGGTCGTCGCAGGATCGATGCGACCCGGCAGCCGCGTCGTGATTTCCTGGAGCAGCCAGCCGTTGCCGTCCGGATCACGGAACGAAGCGAACGACCGGTAGCTGCGATGCTCGGCATCCGGACCACTGACTCGGACCCGTCCAAACAAGTAGGGCTCGTCCGGGCCTGCGTAGACGTTGTCGCCACCGTGGAACACTTCGCTTACCTCGACGCCGCGATCGAGCAGCTCTCTGCGGGCGGCCTCGATGTCGGAGACGATCAGGTACAGGCCCTGTGCGGAGCCGGGTGCCGCCGGGGTGACGTTCTTGCCGAAGATGATCGAGCACGCCGAGCCTGTCGGCGTAAATTGGATCCCGCGCCAGTCGTCACCGTTGGTGAAGTCGCCGTCGAGCCGCCATCCGAGCCTCGTGTAGAACTCCTTTGCGCGGTCGACATCCGAGACAGGGATGATGATGATCTCGAACTTCATGTCAACTCTCGCTACGCCCGCGTCGTTGGTCGGGTCATTAGCACGGACTGCTTTGGTGCTCATGGCTGCCTCCTTCGTTCTGTGGGATTATCTTTGGGCTTTCACTATTCCGTCGCGGATCACGGCACGTATGTGGCGGCTCGGGTCGGCCGGGAGATCGATCTTCGAGCCACGGCTTGCCGCAGTTCGGCCGCTTCAGCCAGTGAAGGGCAAAGAGGCTAGCACAGTTGTTGGTCCGGTGCATTAAATATTGGCAAGTCCGGTTACCAGAGATTTGGGACCATAAAAGGCTGCGCGTTTACGTCAGGGTAGGACCTGAATTTCAAGTTCCATCGCACGCCCATCCCGGATTGAAAATGCCCGGATGGGCGTAGTTGCGTACGGCCGGGGCGTGACGATGAAATAGATTTTTTCAGAATAGTAGGCCAGCGCGATGTCTTTGGGCGAAGGCTCGTTCGTGTGCAGCCAATTCGGATGCGAGTGGTAGATGCCGAGGAATTCGAGCCGCCGCTTGCGGAGTTCCCCCATCAGGCGCACGATCTCCTTGGGCGCAATCTCGTAATTCCTTACTGGATCAGCCGCGACGTTCTTCGCAGGGAACGCCTGCGTGATTAGTCCGTCCTGCCCCGCCAGAATACCGCAGCATTCCCGATGCGGCTGGCGGCGGGCATGCTCCAGGAGTTGGCCGTATACTTTGCGGCGACTTCGGACGGCTCGCTTCATTCCGGGAGTATATAACGAGGCGAATTCGTGAATCGAGTGACGGACGCGGAGAGACTACCTGAGGTAAACGCGGTTATCGTGCAAGTGAAATCGGCCCCAGGCCCCATTGTCCGGTAACGAATTACTAGGAGTTGTCCGATGTCCGAAGTTTGAAGTACGCAGCAATGCGAGTCGCAGTACGCTCTACAATGGGACGAGAGAGTGTCCTTTGCTGATGTACTCATTGTCATGCTGCTGATACCGATAGTCGACCCCTGATGAAAAGGAGGGCGGATGAAGCGAATTTTGCGTTTCTGCTTATTGGCGGGCTGCGGTGTTGCGTCGATGACGGCAGCGCCCCAGCCTCCACAGAAAACGTCGATGGAAGGTTCCCGCGCAAATAGGTCAAAAGCCACGATTGAGGGCTTGGTTAGGGATATTGCATGCCCCATTCAGAACCTCGATGGAAACGCGACTCACTTGAGCGTGAAGTGCGCGTTGGCATGCGTGAGGGCCGGTTCGCCAGTCGCTATTCTGACTAAAGATGGCGACCTGTATCTGCCTATCTCTAACAAAATGCCGGATTACGCCCAGAGGCAAAAGCTGATGCCCTTCGTGGGCAAATTTGTGCGGGTGAGCGGAATCGTGTTTGAGCGCAACGGGACGCACGCGATCGTTATCACGGAAATCAGGGAAATGAAGGAAGTCCAAATGACGTTTGAGGGGGAGTAACTCGTTCCGGTTGAGCTGGCAGGGCCGACCGGACGAGTGAAGTAATACTTTATTTGTCCGGTTTATCCGACTTATCAGGAGTTGGCACAAAAAAAGAAGCCGGGTGATATTCTCTGTGCGTGCCTGACTGGAAACGAGTTATCGTAGGGGATGCGTTTCAGCTACCTTCTGTTCCAATCCGTAAATATCACTTAACGTTGACCAGCCTTGCGATGCATCTCTTGCCTGTATACTCAATCCCATTGAGCAAAGCACGCTAGCTCACGAGCATGCCCCCCACTCGACCCAACACGCCTGCTTATTGGATCTTTGTTCCCGCGCTCGCTTGTTCCGGGTTTGTACTGACCCTATGGTTGGCTCCATTCCACCGAAGTGTTCCGAAAGACACGAGCGATCGCTGGATCGTGGCGTTTACGCTGATCACTTTCCTTACCGCGTTGGCGGGCCTCGTCTGCCGATCAGTGCGCCAGGATCGCGCCGCCTCCATTTTCGCCCTGGTCATCCTCGCGTTGTACTGGGCTGTCGGTGCCTGTCTGTTCTTCGGCTTTACCGCTCAATCGATCTTTGGCCTGCTATATATTTGGCCGATATTGCTCGTCATCCTCGCTATCGTCGTCCCGGCCACGATTTCTTCTAGCAAGCGTCTCAATCCAGACTGGACGTCTGGTGCCACAGTGACCGGTGTCCTCAGCGGCGCGATCCTGATATTTGCGATCCAGGCCGCCAAAGAGGCCGATCGAAATTTTCCTCGGCCCCTGGACCCGCTTGTGCTCGCTCCGGACATGGTCACCGTCGCGAAATGCGCCGAGAGCTTTGCTTCATCTCACCCGGACTCTGGCTACCCCCAATCCATCGCGCAACTCGGCCCGCAGGGCACCGCCTGCCTTCCCGAAGCGGTTCTCAAATCGCCCTCCAAGGGATTCGCGCTCGCCTATCAACCCGGCACCAAAGACGCCGCAGGCAAGATCACCGCATACACCGCGACCGCTCGAGAGGCCAAACCGAACGGCCCAGACGTCACCACCATTTTTACGAACGAGTTCGGGTTGATCCGTTATCGCTATGACGGTCCACACGGAAAGGGAGGCACCTATGTCTACTTTCCCGCCCAATATCCTCTTCACGAACTCTTACGCGGCCTGCAAAACGCGACAAACGGTCCCACAACCTATCTAACGTCCCAGGCCAATGAAACCATCTCCGATCCCTACGAAAACGTTTCTCGCTGCCTTGGCCCCGACATGCATCCCGCCAAGCGCGAATTCGCTCACTCCGGCTACGATTTCAACTACACGATTCAAACCGCAGGTGCCGGCACAATCATCGGCTACACTATCGCCGCGCGACCCGATCCCTACGGCGCCACCGGTATCCGCAGCTACTACGCCGTCGCAACACTCGACAAATCCAAATCCCGCAACGCGCTAAACATCTACGCCACCCCCGAAGACCGCCCCGCCACACCCGAAGACCCACTAGCCCAAGCGCGAGAGGCAGGCCTTACCGGCGTCGGCGAGCTAGCCACCACCGACCAATAGCAACTCTCTTCGTGACTACGCCGCAGACCGTAGGATGAGTTTGCTAGCTGAAGTGCGCATCGTGAGCGGAGCCAAAGACAAACACGGATAGCTGAAGTGCTTCACGAACAGATGATGCTTGCAGAGCCCGGCAAGTCTCAAAACCTTCCATGAGAAGGCCGGTGAGTGTCAAGCATGTTTTCTCTTTCTTGTAAGGATGTTTTTGATCTTCTCTTTCTCCCTGTGAGTTCCTGTCCTTGGGCCAAGCCGCTCCTGTCGCCACTCTGATTAACGCAGCGCTAATCGGCCAAGTGGAATTTAGATCAGCGAATGCGGGTGTATCACTTTTTCCCGCCTTGTAGGCTAGCCGCCAGAATCGTTGACCGGCGAAGAAACGGTGGCAATAGTGGCCTTCCAAGAATGGGCAGGTAGTTGGCCGCGTCTTAAGGCTCGGGTGGCACGTCCCTTTGCGGGTGGATCTCGCTTAGCACGGTGAGGGAGTCTTGGGTTTCGCAGCGCATGGTATTTGGTATTTCAAGGTTGCGGGTTGTGTGTGTCTTCTGCCGAGAAGTATGCCGCCCTCGCTACTTCCATATTTGCGGCGCGTTTCGGGCCGCGTGAATCACTGGAATGACCTGCAGCGGCTTTCTCTGTGGATCGTACACAATCCAGTAATTCCGATACGGTTGCAGGACCCAGAAGCGCAGCGGCAGGGCCGTCAGGTCTTCTCGAAGACGGCCAGCGAGGGGCGTCGACGGGCAGGATATATCGTGCCCCTACAACGAAATGACGGCGGGAGGCGGGGTAAAATAGGGCAAAGAACAGGAATTGAAAGGCGAGGGAGACAGCCATCCCCCTGTTGAGTTACTGCAAGCGTGGAGGCCGTCGCGTACGGTTGCCTTCCAGTCTTTCGGGCCGTCTAGGAGCGAGATTGTTGCGCGGCCGGCGATGCGGCATCTTATGCGGCTGCTTAGGATCGAGAGGGCCCAGCGATTTGGCGATCTCCTGCAGAACTCCGCGTAGCCACACACATCCAGGGTCGGCATGGCTGCGCGCGGGATGAAGGAGATATTCGTCAAAGGTCCCGACGTCCAGCGGAACCGCGACGGCATCGACATCGAGGATTTCCGCGTACGCCCGGATGAGGCGCTCGGGAAGTACAGCGATCAGATCGGACTGGGCGACTACGTGCAAAGCTTGCAGGTAGTGAGGAACGGTTAGCGCAACGGCGCGCGTCAGGCCCTCCTGCCGGAGCCAAGTATCGACGGGATCTTCCGTAAACTCCCGCCCAACAACGGCAACATGCTTGGCATACAGAAAGACCTCGGGGTCCGCCATCCGAGTTGCGATGGGGTGGCCCCGTCGTACCGCGCAGGCGTCCCGATCCTTAAAGAGACGTTGCTGATAGAAACCGTTGAACTTATGCGGGACACAGGCAATAGCAAAATCCACGAGCCGCGCGAGCTCGAATGGATCTGGCATATTTACACGCCACGGCTGAACACGGATACAAACGTTGGGAGCCTCCTCCTGCAATTGTTTCAGCAGAGGCGGAAGCAATAGGTCGCTCGCATTATCCGCTACAAACAATTGAAACGTGCGCGTGCTGTGCGCCGGCGCGAATCCTTCCCCGATGAACAGATCCCGGACGCGGGAGAGCGCATCCTGTACCGGATTGCGGAGAGCTTCAGCGCGAGCGGTAAGCTGCATGCGCGGGCCGACGCGTACGAGCAGCGGATCCTCGAGGAGCCTGCGGAGCCTTTTCAAAGCGTGACTCATCGCCGGCTGCGAGAGGAAGACCCTGTCGGCGGCTCGACCGACGCTGGCCTCTTCCAAGAGCGCTTCAAGGGCGACGAGAAGATTCAAATCAAGAGCTGCTAAATTCATGCGGTGAATGTTCTTTATAAGTGGCATCGATTTGAAGAATATCTCCAAACAAAGGTATGGTCAAACCGTGAGCCCTCGCCAGAGATGTGGAAGGTACAGGCGTTCGCGCGCAGATAAAACGAATACACAAAGGAGCAAGGAAAAAAATGTCCAGCGAAGTTAACTTTCAACTACTCATCCCTGAAACGATGCCCAAATCCGTGGGCTATTCCCAACTGGCCGCGGTGACCAGCGGAACTATCGTATTTATCGCGGGTCAAGTAGCCTTGGACAAGTCTGGGGACATCGTTGGGAAAGGCGACTTCCGCGCACAGGTCCAACAAGTGTTTGAGAATCTGAAGGCAGGTGTGGAAGCTGCAGGCGGGAAGTTCGGGGACGTCATCAAATTGAATAGCTACTTTGTGGATCTCTCGCATTTGGCGGAGTTCAGAGAAGTACGCGACAAGTACATCAACCTTAAGAATCCACCGGCAAGCACTGCCGTTCAAGTGCCGAGACTGTTCCGGCCGGAGTTCCTCGTGGAAATCGAAGCGGTGGCGGTGGTGGGGAAGTAGTGAGAATGCGTGTCGATGGATCAAGCCAAGATAAAACTCGTGATCGCAGTTTCGGACGCGGAGCACGACGCGGCTGCTCGAGCTATTTAAAGATGAGGTGAGCGACCGGGGATTCGAGATTCCAGTAGATGAGGGCGAGGGCTGTCAGATCGAATGCGGCATGCGCGCACATCAGCATCCAAATTCGCCCAGTGACGGCGAAGATTGAGCCGAATACGAGGCCAGTGATAGCCGCTTGTTGGACGCCGGCGAGCCCTTGGGCGAAGTAGTGGAGCGACGCAAACACCGCGGCTGTGACGAGCACGGTCACGATGCGGGCGGGCAGACTCCGGCCAAGCAGCTTGCCGAGCCGTTCGAACATGTACCCTCGGAATACTGTTTCTTCCCCGAAGCCCGCGACGACAATCATGGTCAACACAGCCGCCGGGAGTGCAGCTCGGTTTCCGGCAAGATAGTGGTAGGCCTGATTAACCGGATTGGCTCCGAAAAGCGGCATCACGATTGCCTTCATGAGGAATTTGAACAGCATACCGAATACGACGCCAACGGCCAGGCTTCTTGTCCAGCTCTTGGGCCGCACGTAACCGATCTCTCGCCAGGGCGTGCGCGACAGACTAGTCCAGACCAGAACCAGCAGCGCACTGAGCGGTGGAAGGAGCTGCCCGGCAGCAATGACGAGCACAGCGAGAACGCCCAGTGCGCCGAATCCGCGTAGCGCAGCGGCGAACCGATCCTGGGGCAGCGGGGAGCCTGAATTCGCGGTTACTGCAGCATTGCCCATGTCGCGAGCTCCATTCGGATCGTGTTGCGATGAATGTTGTTCAGGCGGTTGTGGCAGATTTTTCTTTACACTGCCGTGCCATGGCATTATTCTCTCCCTCGCGCGTTCCTGCCCATTGTAATCGGTTGAGACTCAGCGGTGAATTCAACATGGAGGATGCAATGAAGGTTTGCCAAACATTACTTTCCCTTGCGCTTATGGGAGCCGTAGTTGGTTCCGTTCCTGCCATTGCCAAGCAAGCCGCCGAAAGCAAAACAGCTCCGGCCGCAAAAAAGGAGACGAAGTGGCAGGGCCACGTGGTCAGAATCTATAAAGACCAGTCGGCGATGGACATCCGAGGGGGAATCAACACGCGGGCCGAAGATATGAGGAAGATCGCCTACGACAGTTCGACGCAATGGACCAAACTTGGAAAGCCCGGGGAGCAGGACGAGGTGAAAGAAGGCTCCTTTGTAATCGTGCTGGGTCATGTGGACGATAAGGGCGTGCTGCACGCGACGCGCATTGACCTGCGGCTGCCACGATAGGTTTTTTCGGCAGGCGGTGTGCTGGAGCACTGGCCGGTGAGGTTGCCGGACCTGCTTACATGCACGTGATTGCCGCGGCTCCGGAAGTTTATGGAGTTGCTCCATAAGAGAAGGATCAGGACTTCGCGGCGAGAGCCTCCAGGCGTAGTTTTGCGGCGCGTGCTGTTTCGCGCAACAGGGGGTCCGATTCGTTCAGGCACCGGTCTAATTGGTCTGCCAGAGATTTTAGCCCCAAGGATCCGATGGCGTATGCACCGCACGACTTCAGCCAGGGATCATCGCTGGCAACAAGTTCCGCAACGGCTTGTTCCTGGCTTTCAATTTTGGAGCGCACGAGCCGTTGCGCGAGTTGGGCGCGTTCCGCCACGGTGACTCTGCTATCCAGCAACGGTACCAGCATCTCGCGCATTTGAGACTTCAAGACATTATCGAGAAACTCCAAGGCATTGTCGTGGACGGAGATGCTGGCGGACTGGAGACCGACATAGGCGCTGTGAAAATCGTGTTGCGGATGCAAAAGGTTCAGAAGACGAAAGATACGCTCCAGTTCCTGTTGCATGGACTCCTTCAAAGCCCGCCCGAGAGCATCGGCCCCGTCGAGGGTAGCGCCGATGGTAGCCAGAATCTGATAGGAGCGGTAGTGCCCGAGAATCTCGGCCGCTAACACGGTCTCGATCATCTGAACATCCAACACGATTTGAGAATTCTGCCTGCATAGTTTGTTGAGAGCGGCGATGGTGCGAAAGCGCAAAATAGTATCGCCTTGGAGAAGGTTGTCCAGAAGGATAGTCGCGGCGGCCGAGGTGCCGAGGGCCAGCAGAACCTTGGGAATCTCTCTGCGAGCTTGAATGGGAACTTTGGAATCACAGAGATGATCGCGCAAACCTCCAAGAATGGAGTCCCCGAATAGACCGAGCGCCTGCGCTGCCGCGGGGGCAAGTGTGTGGTCCGCCAGCCGATCCAATAATTCAGGTACCAATCTGCGCTTGCGTAACAGACCGATCGAACGGATCGCCTCGCACACCACGTGAGTGTCGGAATCGGCGAGAAGCCGGGAGAGTAAGGGATCGAAACAGTCCGGGAGCTCGCCCAGCAGCCGGGCGGCTTCCACCCGATTACGCACGCCTGCTTCTCCCGTTTCATGGACCATGGAGTCCAGAATATTCCTGGCGGCCTCGATATTCTGAGCCTCGCCGGGCCGGGCCAAAAAGGCAACAATTGCCGAGCGGACTGAAAAATCGGGAAAATCGCCCAGTTGCTCAATTGAAGTCAGGGGGTCAATGTGTCCATGATGACTCAGAAAAAGCAGAGCCTCCGTGCGCACACTGAGTTCCGGGTCTCGCAAAAGCCTCTGCACATCCGGAAGGGCGCCCTTGTCGCCCGCCCCAGAGAGAATAGCGATTGCCTTTTGCCGCACTTCGGGAGCGGAATGGCTCAGCAAAGCGCGAATCGAGGGATGCGAAGCTCTTTGTTGTTCCACTTCAAAAAGGGAGAGCGCGTAAAGAATGTCCTTGGGATCGGAAGCGGAAAGATTGAGTGCCATTACGTCGGAGGTCGAGCGGTCCAGGACGGGAGCGCTCGCTTGTTCGACATCGAGCCGATGCTGACTGATACTTTCCCTCAGGGTAGCTACGTATTGCTTGCGCGCGACAGAAACGGCGACAAGCCAGCCGCTGACCAGAAGCAGCACGATCCAGCTGATTTGACGAGGGGCCATGTGCAGGAAGGAAGCAAAAATCAGAACGATTACGCCGGATAGCCCGTCCCCCATGCGCCAGACGACGGTATCGATGAACCATTTTACGCGCAATTTCACCCCGGTAGCGATCGGCAGGTAGAGCAACTCAGCCGTAGATTTGTCGACCGAATAACGGAGCACCTGGTCGCCGCCCTTGAGTACTACAGCCGAAGCCAGCGTTCCCAAGACCAGCAGGCCGGCTGAACCCATGAATACGGTGACGGGAAGAACGAACAGCGCCGTGCCAATACCGAATCGGCGCAAGAACCTTGCTGTCAGCAGCAATTGAAAGAGCAGCCCTAGCAATCCTGCATAAAAATAGAAGTCCCCGAAGAAAGCAGCCATTAAATCTTTCTTTACCAGGAACTGCTTGCCAATCGCCAGGAACTGCCAGTCCGTCAATGTGGTTACCAATGACGAAATGCAGATGACCACCGCGATAGCCCGCAAGTAAGGGGAGGAAAACAACAGCTTCAAGCTGGTGGCCAGGTCTCGGTGGGCCGACTCCGAGGAGTGTGCGGCTGTCCGCGGTGCGTCGCCCACCAGCGCTCGCCCGCTGCGCCAGACCAGGACGATCAGCCCGGCGCAGATAAAGACGAAGAGCGTCATGACGAGTAACAGACTCTCTGTCCCAAACCGCTTGGCCATGGTCTTGGCAAGAAAACCCGCAAAAATACCTCCCGCAATGCCTCCGCCGCCGACCATTCCGAAAACTCGTTTGGCCTCGCGGGTGGTCAGGACGTAATTTGCCAGCGTCCAGATCTGCGTGGCTGCCAAGACGCCGAAGATTTTTACCCAAACGTAGAAGGAAGGAAAAAGCCAGATCAAGCTGGCATAGTAATGGACAAGCACCCAAAAAACGGCGCAAATGGAGGAGAAGAGCAGCATGCTGCCGACGAGCAGATCGCGGAAGAGAAAACGCCGGGCGATGACGACGTAACCCGCGATGATGACAGCGACGAGCACGGAACTGGCAATCTGAGCGTAGGCAAGCTGACTGGCCTGGAAGCGTGACAGGAATAGCGCAGCGCCTGCCACGCCGCCGATCTTATAGCTGCTGATCACCAGGAAGAGACAAGAGCACAGGAGGGTGCCACGCCCTAAATCGCCTGGGCCGACGTTCAGTGCACGCTCGATCCACCGCTTCATTCGCGTGGCCTTCCTTCTTTTCCTTTAGGGGTCATGGCGTTGGGGCCACAGTGGCGGAACATACCTGATCGGGGGAGAATGCGGGTACCTTCGCCGAATCCGTTGTGCCAATCCCCGCAGCCGATTGCACCCCGCGCCCAGCGTTTTGAGAGGAAGCCCCGGCAGCATCCACAAGCGCGACTTGCTGGTCCAAATAGACCGCGACGATTTTGGTATTGCCGCAGATTGCCAAAGCGGAAGGCCTGCCGCCCGGGTAGTAACTGCTGAGCATTCCTGTGTCGATCAGAAACACCTGATTGCTAAAGCGGGGACGGATGCGGCCACCCTTTTGCACGGTGTGCCCAACCACAATGTGTGTCGCTTTGTAAGCTTCCAAGAGCTTGCTTACTTGAGGAGCACCAACTTCGTCACTCCATTGGTCGTAACCGCGAAACCATAGCGGCCCATCGACCTTCACGCTCAGCCAATTTTGAAACCTCAAGAACTCCTGGATCTGGGCCTGGCGTTCGCTGTTGGCGGGAACATGGGACTTTTGCTCAGCGATGACTTCCGCCTGAAGCACATTTAGGATTTCCTGCAAGTTAAAGAATGGCAGAATCAACTTTTCATTTAGCAGGTAAAGTTTCAAGGCATCAAATGACTTGATTTCATCGTGGATGCGGTTATTCATCGCATCCAGTTTTGTCTTGGCCAGATCAGGATGGATGCCGCCGTGCAAGAAGATAACTCCACCGATTTCGGCAAGGGCGGCGTGTCCTCGCAGCCACGCGCCATATTCGCCTTTAGGAGCAAACGCCTCGCGTTGCTCGAGGAAACCTGCCGGATGGCGCGCCATCCACTCCGCTTCGGTCAACTCCATGGGCTGGGGAAGCTCAGCCAGTAACGACGCGTGACTACCTCTCCATCCCAGATACTCGGCGTACGCGGCTTTCTGCCGTTTCTCGGAATTGCCATCTGCAAAACTGGCAAAGTTCACGAGAGTGACGTAGCGCAGGTCGCCCATGATATTCATCATCTCGTGGTTGCCGAGCAAGCTTACGACCCGGCCGCCAGCCTGTGCAGATTCTTTCTCGAGCGACATCATCAGGTCCATGACCTCGCGCGGTTTGGGACCGCGGTCAAGGAGGTCACCGTCCTGGACGAAAGTTGACTTGCCGCCAGTCCAGTGGTTCTGCATGTCCACAAGACCGACGCGCCGGAGAATGGCGACGAAGTCGTCAAAATCACCGTGGACATCGCCGATTGCGATGACGGTTTGAGGCGGCTCCGCTGGAGCATTCACCGGTCCCGCCCACCCAAGCACTGCCGACACCAGGACCAGCAGGATGGAAATGTAAAAGCGATGAGGGGCAACACAGGGCCGGCGGCAGATCATTTTCGTGTCTCCCAATGGCATGCAGTAGGATTTTAGCGAAATCATTGAGTTCTGCAGGGCGCCTCTATTGCGGTGCATCTTAGGCTGGCAGCGTCAGGCAAGTCAACAGGCTTAGGGCACGCCTAGAGGAAACGACAATCGAGGCCACGAAGTGTCCACGGTCGCTTCAAGTCCAGATTTTCGGCCGGCACTGGACGCAGTAGTCCTTGCTATCCAAGGGAAGAGAAACAAACGCGGAGCCTTCGACCTGAGGCTCCGCGAATTGGTTCCTAAGAGGACTACGATACTCGCAAGAGATCGTGGCCTTTCCGCTTGGCTTACGAGAGCGAACTCGTCTAGTTGGAGTGGGAGAGTCGTTTGGAGATTAGAGTTGCATGGAGTACGCCGGCATTCTCCCAGGTGCCTGTGCAAATCACGTAGTCCTCATCCTTAACGTCCTCTGCGGTAATGTCGTTGACCTTCTTGTCGGCGTGATACTGGCTGACCCATTTCGTCGAACTGTCATACTTAACGGTCTTCTCCAAACTCGAGCCGGCCTTACGGATAGTCAGGCTAGAGTCCGCTTTATTGCTGTTTACAATCCTACCTTCCCAGCGCCCTGCCTTCGGCTTGGCGGGAGCCTTTTGAGCAAATACCGCCGCCGCAAGCGAGAAGGAAAGCACCAACGCGAACAGCAGAGTGAGTTGCTTTTTCAGCATGTTTTTCTCCTTATCCCGGGATCACCGGGAAGACGTGATTAGTGGAACGAACACTAGACCCAAGGGACCAAAAAGAGCAAGACTTAAAACTTCGGCTACCGATCCGGCGCCCGCTCTGCATCCTTCGCAGTGGTCGACCTGCTGGCCCGTGATTCCCGTAGGACTTACTCGCCCGGACGGGCGTTGCAGTTTCCTTCGTCCGTCCGATAATTCAGTACAGCACTTCGTTTTCACCTTTTTCAGCGATCAACTTCTGGAACTGCGCAACAATCTTGTCCCGCCGGGCCATTACGGCCTTAATCTGATCCTTGTTGAGATAGTGGCTGGTTTTATCTGTTACCGCGTTCGCGTCCAAAGCCTTGAGTTTCTCCAACAATTGCCGGTCGCAGCGTACCAAGTCTTTAGGGCTTTTCAGATCCTTATTGGGGCGAAAGGCACGGGTGAAATCAATCCGCCAAACTTGCCAGTTCTCACCGATGAGCACGTTGGTCAGGTTGGGGTCGGAATCGGAGACCAATTGATCGAGTACCCGAATCTTGTACATCTGGTTGTTCCAGGCGTCCGGATCCGGCGCCGGTATTTTCTGCTTGAGACGTTCCCCCTCATCCATCTTCACCGGCAACCACCAACTGAGCGAGCCCGGATTACCCTTCCATTTGCGCTCGACATACACCGGCACCATGTCGTCCAGGCCGAGGAGCTCCGCGAGCTCGTAAGCAGCGATATTGTTCTTGTAGGAGTCCACAAAGTTCAGTTCGGGGCCCATGGAAAGCTGCATCACGGCTTTGTGTTCATCGATGGGTTGGAAGGAAGCGTCGTGGGTGACAGTGCCGTCAGAGAGCGTGAGCCGCAAAGTGCCGGTGATGCCTTTCTTGGCCGGCCGACTGTCCACCACTTTCGCGTTGAGAAGGAACTGCTTAATCTGCTCCTTGGTCAGGGTGGGCTCGTCCGCAGCAACAGCGAAGAGCTGGTAGGTCAGACAAACCACTACCGCAAGAATTAGTTTTCGCCAGGGCAAGCAATAAGTTTTCATAGGGGGGCTCCACAATTGGTGGGACTCTACTCCATTACGCTGCCCGGGGCAACCAAAAATCGCAATCCACGATTCGTTGACGGCAGGCGTCTCAGAGTAGACGGTGGAGTCGTGAGCTCGGAGGGAGGGAAGTGTGGAGCAAAATGTGTTTGTGAGATTGTATGCGCGGGAGGGGGAAGAACGGGGCGTGGAGGAGGCGCTGCGCGAGGTGGCTGGGCCTTCGCGGGAGGAGGCGGGGTGCTTGAGTTTTCAGACGTACCGGTCGGTGCGGGACGGCAGGCTGTTCTACATTCATTCGCGATGGGCGGATGCGTCGGCGTTTCAGAGGCATGCGGAGTTGGCGCATACAGTGCGGTTTCTCGAGCGGGTGGATGCTTTGCTGGATCAACCGCGCGAAGTTACGAGGACGGAAAGAATGGAGTGAAGAGGCAAGAAAGAACCAAGGAAGAGTTGTCTGCTGCTCATTAGGAATACAGCCGATGTCGATATACAATCCGGCGTGCTGCGGGGTTCAGGATACGGATTTATGGGGAAAGGATGACGGATGCGAACGGGGCGCTGGTTGACGTGGATTGGGAGCGTGGTTTTATTTTTGACGGGACTTGGGCATGGAGCGAAATTTTCGCAATTGCAAGGAATGATTCAGGCGAGCAATATCAAGGCGCCGCTGGACGGGATCGTGCGAGGTTGCTGGCTGGTTTTTTCAGGTGAGATGGTGGCTCTAGCGGTGATAGCGGTGGTGGCGAGCGGGATGGAGCGCGGCGGACGGATTGTCTTGATTTGCGCGGCGGCTATGATTTTGGATGGCGCACTCCTCTTTCGCTTCTTAGGCCCTTTTATTGGCGTGTACGTGACACTGGCCGTGGCGATACTGTTCTTGGCGGGCGGGTGGATGCAAGCGAAGGCGGCGGGTTGAAGTTAGTTGCGAGGCAATGGTAGCGGCCAAATTGTCGGTTGCGGTGGCGCGTGCGTTGGGGCGAAAATTGTGGTTCTCGCCGCTATGCTGAAGATTCCTCGAAGAGTGGATGC
>Ga0247680_1000041_pt1 | contig 77203 bp, 53 predicted proteins | sample CNK21_metaG_FD_182803 | JGI IMG/M metagenome (GOLD analysis project Ga0247680, IMG submission 182803) | Soil microbial communities from Purdue University Martell Research Forest, Indiana, United States - CNK21 | ecosystem: Environmental > Terrestrial > Soil > Temperate forest > Bulk soil...
CAGGCATGGGATGAGGGGAAGGCCGTGAGAATCGGCCGCGGTCCCGCCACTGTTAGCGGCTGAACGAGCCGTAAGCCAGACTACCCTCCCGCGCCGCAGAGGCTAACGCTTTTCGCGAGAAGAAGCGGTGCCAAAAAGCCCCTGGGTGTCTCGCGGGGCTTTTTTATTTTGTCAGTAGCTTGGTTTTCTTAGCGGGGGTTCGTGCTCAAAGGGAAAGACGTCCGAAGAAATACGTCGCCAGCCGGCGTACTGGCTGCAGCCCTGCTCTGCGGTGGATTCTGGTGTTCCACGCTGTTGGCGCAGATGCCATCCGCGATCCCCGCCGCTGGACCCGTGTCTAAGAATTTCGTAGACGAAGTTGGCCGCACGGTTCGCGTTCCGCAACCCGTGCAGCGCGTCGTCTCCCTTGCGCCAAGTCTTACGGAAACAATCTACGCCCTTGGATTACAGGACCACTTGGTGGGAGACACGGATTACTGCGATTATCCGCCTGATGCTCAGAAAAAAACCAAAGTTGGCGGCGCGATAAATCCGAGCCTCGAACAGATCGTCGCTTTGCGGCCAGATCTCGTGCTCGTCACCAAGTCTCTGAACCGCCTCGAGACCGTGCACGCGCTCGATGGTCTGGGCATCCCATCCTATGCCACAGATCCCCACACCGTTGAGGAAATCGTCTCCTCCACCGAGCGGCTTGCGGGCGTGTTGGGTGTGCCGGACGCAGGCGCAACTCTCGGTGCGGATCTCGAACGCCACCTTGCGGATCTTCGGCAGCGTCTGAGCGGATTGCCACCACGCCATGTCCTCTTCGTCGTTTGGTCCGATCCGTTGATCTCGGCTGGCAAAAACACTTTTATTGCGGATGCCTTGCGCCTCGCGGGCGCTAACTCCATCGTGGATTCTTCACAAGACTGGCCGCAGATGAGTCTCGAGGAAGTTGTCCGCTTGCAGCCGGAGTTTCTCGTTTTTGCTGAGTCCCGTTCCGACAGTGGTCAGAGTCAGTTCGACTTGCTGGCCGAGCGCCCCGGCTGGCGCGGACTTGACGCTGTGCGCAATCGCCGCTTTGCCGTGATCAGTGATGCCGTGAATCGGCCCGCTCCTCGGATTGTTTCCGCCATCGAAGTTCTCGCTCGGCAATTGCATCCCGAAGCTTTTTCCGCGCAGCCGGAGGGCGGAACGGAAAAGAAAACTCCGCCCTCCGCCCAATCGCAACATTCCAAAAGCCTAAAGGATTCGTCCGGCCGCGATTCCAAACTTCTGGAGGCCTGCGCTTGCGCCCCTTGACACTCAGCCGCCTGCTCCTGCACTGCGCTATTCTCTCCGCCATTCTTTTCGTCGTGGTGGTGATCGCGCTAAAGCTCGGCGCTGTCCCCGTATCTCTCTACGGTTTGGGCCGCGATCTGCTCCGTGTCCTTTTTAGCCAGACCAGTCAACTCTCCAGCGAATACCAGCTTATTATCTTCGATATACGCCTACCGCGAATTCTTCTCGGCATTTTTGTTGGCGCTTCTCTCTCTGTCGCCGGCGCGAGTTTCCAGGCTTTGCTGCGCAATCCACTTGCGGATCCTTATGTTCTCGGCGTCTCCAGCGGCGCGGCCGTCGGCGCCATCATCGCGTTGATTGTCGAGCCTCATCTTTCTCTCGCGCCGGCTGTTGCCGCGCTCTTGACGCCCGTCGGCGCTTTTCTCGGCGCTGCACTTACAGTCACGGCGGTCTACTTCCTCGGGCTCCGTCAGGGGCAGATCGATAGCGGTACTCTGCTTCTTGCGGGTATCATTTCTGCTTCCTTTCTTTCCGCCATCATCATGTTCTTCATGTCCACGCTAACCGGAGGCAATTACCGCGGCATGGCCTTCTGGATGATGGGTGAACTCTCTACTCCGCCCCAGAGGATTGTGAGCCTGATTCTCCGCTTCGGTTTCTTCCTGGCCGCAGGGGCCATTTACACCACCGCTTCGGATCTGAACTTGCTTCTCGCCGGCGAACAAGAAGCGATGCACCTCGGCGTGGACGTCCGCCGCGTCCGGCTAGTCGTGTATATCGCTGCATCTCTCCTAACTGGATTGGCCGTTTCCGTTAGCGGCGCCATCGGCTACGTCGGCCTGCTGGTACCTCACGTAATGCGTCTTCTCTTCGGTTCTGATCATCGCATTCTCTTGCCAACGGCGGCATTCGGCGGCGCCATCGCGCTTGTCATCGCCGACACCCTCGCGCGCACCGTCGTTTCTCCTGCGGAGCTTCCCGTCGGCGCCATGACCGCCATTGCGGGCGCGCCACTCTTTCTCTACTTAATGCGCAGGCGGTTGGCATGAGCAGTTACGCACGCTCTCCTGCTTCCTCCGGATTGCGTCCGATTGGAGGTTCCGGGGATTTCAATTCCGATGTTCGCTTGAGCGTCGAACAGGTCAGCTATGCCTACTCCGCGAATCCAACGCAAGCTCCTCTTTTCACGCTCGAGGCGACGAGTTTTCAAGCGCGTCCGGGTGAAATTGTCGCCATTCTTGGGCCAAACGCCTGTGGCAAATCCACGCTGTTAAAATTGATCGCAGGGGCCCTTGAGCCGCTATCCGGCCGCGTGCTCTTGAATGGTTTCGTCACGCATACGCTTCCGCACCGGACACGCGGCCAGCGCATTGCCATGGTCCAGCAAGAAAGCCCCCTGCTCTTCCCCTCCCGCGCTTGGGAGTTTGTCCTTCAAGGCAGGCATCCCTATGGCCGCACGCTGCGATTCGAAACCGAAGAGGATTTGCTCATCGCGCGAAATGCTCTTGCGCAGGTCGGCGCCGAACATCTTAGCGACCGCTGGATGGATCAAATCTCGGGTGGCGAAAAGCAACGCGTCATCTTGGCGCGCGCCCTCGCGCAGCAACCACTGCTGCTGCTTCTCGACGAACCTACCCTGCACTTGGACATTGGTGCGCAGGTTGACTTGCTGGATACGCTGCGCAGGCTTGCGTCGGCCAATCGCTACACGGTTGTCGTCGTCACTCACGAGCTGAATCTCGCGGGCCAGTACGCTGACCAGGTGGCGCTCTTTCAAAAGGGCAAATGTCTTCGCGTCGGGCCGCCCGCAAGCGTCTTCCAGCGTGAATTGCTCGAACAGGTTTTTCAGACGCCTCTCACCGTGGAACACGGCTCGTCGGGCCGTCCGCGCGTGAACATGCCGGCCGCAAAATGAGTAGCTGTTTCATCATTCACCCCAACGCTGCGGCATACGCTGCGGCACTTGAATCACCCACAGCGGGCCTCTGCGCCCCCCACGATCACCGCGGACTTCGTGCACGGGAAGACGGTGCGTTTGCCCTAGCCGACTGTTGGGGCCATACGCGAAAAGCCGTCGCCGCCGCGCGACTGTAAGGCGGAATAAGGTACTGCTGCGGCCACTGCAGCGCATCGCTCACTGTTAGCGATCCAAATCTGGAAAGATCGCTCACAGAAATTAGGGCAGCGCTTCGGGAAGGCCGCGCACCAGTCCCAGCAGCATGGGGACGGAACTGCCGCCAAGCCAGGAGACCGGCGAAGTCTGCAGCCCGAGCGATCTTTTCCAAGCCTTGGGCCAACCTTCAACTCCCGCGCGAGAGGGAGCGGAGGAAAACATGAAAATCAGGATTCTACGAATTGCGTTTCTTTTCTTTGCAGTCTTCGCAGTCGGCTTTTCTTCTCTGGCACAAGACAATTCAAATTCCTCCGACGCCCATCTATTTGGGAGCCTGCTGGATTCCAGTGGTGCGGCCGTCGGCAGAGTGAGCGTCACCGCACAAGTGGAAGGTGATGCTGCGGCGCGGGTCTGGAAGACGAGTTCGTCTACTGATGGCACGTACAGCTTTACGGTGCCGCCTGGACGCTATCGCGTTACGTTCCAATACCCGGCATTTGTCTCTCGCCAACTCGTTCTGGATCTGGCCCCGAATCAACAGCGGACTCTGGACGTCAGTCTCAGTCTGGAGCGCCTCTCTGCCAGCGTTGTCGTGACCGCGCAAGCCGAACCCACGCTCGCGGAGCAGACCACTGCTTCGGTCTCTGTCATTCCCAAGGAAGAGATCGACACGCGGCAATCCGTCGCTCTCGCCGACGCCCTTCTTTTTGCGCCGGGCATTGCCATAGGCCGTACCGGACCCGAGGGTGGAACCGCTTCCGTTTTTCTTAACGGGGGCAATTCAAACTTCACCAAAATTCTCGTGGATGGCGCACCCATCAATCCTCCGGGCGGCGCCGTGGATTTTTCCGATCTCACTCTCGACAACATTGACAAAGTGGAAATCGTCCGCGGCGCCGAAAGCGCCATCTACGGCACCGACGCTGTTTCAGGTGTCATTCAGCTCTTCACCCATCGTGGCTCCACGCGCTCTCCGGAATTCAGCGTCTTTGGCGAAGGCGGCAATTTCTCTTCGGGCCGCGCCGGCGCTCAACTCAGCGGTTTACTCGGCAAGTTTGACTATTCCGCCGCCACATCCTACCTGAAGACCGAGGGCCAGGGACCGAACGACGCCTTCCTGAATCGTACCCTCTCCGGCAATTTTGGTTATAGCTTCAGTGAAAACAATCAACTGCGCCTCACTCTCCGTAACAACACCAGCGATGCCGGCATCCCCGGCCAAACCATCTTCGAACCGCCGAATCTTGATCAGCAATATGCGCAGCACGTCTTCAGTTCCAGCGCCCGTTGGGATTTCTCCACCGGCAAACACTGGCGGCATCAAATCAGCGGCGGCGAATCTTATACTCGCCAGCACAGCGACAATCCTCTGCAAAGTTTTTTTGCCACAGATCCCATGGCGTTCTGCCCTCAGACCGATCCGAACGCCGTCGCAACGGCTGAATTCTGCGATTTCACCGGCGAGAGCCGCTTCCAGTACAACCGCGCCAACGTGATCGCCCAATCCAGTTACCTGCGTCCCAATTTCGCGGTAACCGGCGGCTATCAATATGAAGTCGAAAACGCTTTCCTGACCTCCATTGATGTGCCGCACGCTCGCCGCAACAATCAGGCCGGGTTTTTGGATTTTCGCTACCGGCCTCATCGCCGCATCTCTCTGAATTTCGGCGCCCGCGCCGAAGCCAACGCCTTCTTTGGCACTCGCGTCGTTCCACGCGCTGGAGCGTCTCTGGTTGCTCGTTACGGCGGCGGATTTTGGGGAGAAACTCTGTTGCGCGGTTTTTACGGCCAGGGCATCAAGGAGCCGCGCTTCGACCAAATCATCGGCGACAACTTCGGCGATTTCGGCAATCCCTCGCTCAAGCCCGAAGCGAGCAAGACCTGGACCGCTGGCCTCGAACAAAAGTTGCTTAACGATCGAATCCGCCTCACCGGCGAATACTTTTCCAGCCGCTTCTACGACATCGTTACCTTCGCCTTCTGCACCTCCTTCAACAACAACTGCAACCTTACTCTTCCGGGCTCGCCCACCGACTTCGGATATTTTTTCAATACCGACATTGCTCGGGCTCGAGGACTCAATCTCGCCGGCCAAGCCAGGTTTACCCGCTGGCTGAGCGCTGCGGGGAATTACACCTACGACGACAGCCTGGTGATCAAAGCTTCTGCTCCATTCGATCCCACCGAACTGCCCGGAAACCGTCTTCTGCGTCGGCCTCCAAATTCAGGCTCGCTCACTCTCAACGCCACCTACCGCCGTTTCGCTTTGACGATCGGCGGTTATTTCACCGGAGTTCGCACCGACTCGGACTTTCTCGGGCTCGGCTTCACAAGAAATCCCGGCTATGCTCGCCTCGACGTCGCAACGCATTACGATATTGGCGGCGGCGTCTCGCTTTACGCCCGCGCAGCCAATCTCTTCGACAAGCAATATCAGGACGCTCTGGGTTATCCGGCTCTTGGCCGTGAGGTGCGCGCCGGGGTTCGCTACACTTTCTCCGGCAGAAACTGATGTCCGCACGCGAACCCATTCTCTTCTGTTGGAGCGGCGGCAAGGACAGCGCCATGGCTCTGCACGCGCTGCTTCAGCGGAGCGACCTTCAAGTCGTCGCGCTCCTCACCACCGTCACAGAAGGCTATGAGCGCATCAGCATGCACGGCGTCCGCCGCGAACTTCTCGAGCGGCAAGCGCAATCCATCGGCCTCCCCCTGCACGAAGTTCGCATTCCGCCGCAATGTGTAAATCCAATTTACGAAGCGCGCATGGAAGCCGCGCTTCGCACCCACCTCGAAAAAGGCGTCCGAAAAGTTGCTTTCGGCGATATCTTTCTCGAAGACCTTCGCGGCTACCGCGAAAGAAATCTCGCGCGTATCGGCATGACTGCACTCTTCCCCATCTGGAAACACGACACGCGCGAACTAATCCGCTCTTTTCACGCTAATCGTTTTCGCGCCTTCGCCGTCTGCGTCGATCCCAAAATCCTCGCATCCAGTTTCGCCGGCCGCGAGCTCGACGAATCCTTCTTTCGCGATCTTCCGCCGAACGCCGATCCCTGCGGCGAAAACGGCGAGTTCCACACTTTTGTTTTCGACGGCCCTATCTTTCGTTCGCCCATTCCCGTTCGCACCGGAGAAGTCGTCCACCGGGATGGCTTTGTTTTTTGCGATATACTTGAAAAAATGGAGAAAGCAACATTATGAACACGCAATTGTCTCAAAAAGAAAATCTGCTCTATCGCACACTCCTCGCTCTCGCCATAATTGTCCTTGCCGCCGCTCTGCGCATCGCTCCCCATCCATGGAATTTCACCCCCGTCGGCGCTATGGCGCTGTTCTCGGGTGCAATCATCCGGGATCGCCGTCTTGCGTTTCTCTTTCCCCTCCTTGCGCTCTTTGCCGGCGACATCTTCGTCGGCTTCCATAAACTGATGCCCATCGTCTACGCCAGTTTTCTCGTCAGCGTCGCCATTGGTTTCTGGCTGCGCAAACGTCGCGGCGTTGCGCGCATCGGCACTGCCACCCTCGTTGGCGCCATCCAGTTTTTCCTTGTCACCAATTTTGCCGTTTGGGCGCTTGGCCTCTCCTATCCGCGCAATAGCGCGGGCTTGCTTGCCTGCTACGCCGCTGGAGTTCCGTTCTTCTGGAACACTCTCGTCGGCGACGCCTTCTATGCCACCCTCTTTTTTGGAGGATTTGCTCTGGCGGAGCGCCTTTTCCCCGCCTTTCGCGAGCCATCTTTCGAAAAAGCGTAAGCTGCCTGGCCGGCTCCGCAGCCATCTCATCCCCATCCGGCCTGATGCTATAATTCTTGCTCCACCATGGCGAAATCAGCTCCAGAGGCGGCGGCCATCGCCCCCGAAGTGCTCGCGAAATACGAGACCGTCATCGGTCTGGAAGTCCACGTCCAGCTTCTGACGAAATCCAAGATTTTCTGCGGCTGTTCGACCCGTTTCGGCGATCCGCCGAATACGAACGTTTGCCCCGTCTGCCTCGGTCTGCCGGGCACGCTGCCTGTCTTGAACAAACGCGCCGTCGAGCTGGGCATGCGCGCCTCGCTCGCGCTCAACTGCACCGTTCACGAACATTCTCGCTTTGCCCGCAAAAATTATTTCTATCCCGATCTACCCAAGGGCTATCAAATCTCGCAGTACGAACTGCCCCTCGCCACAGGCGGCTGGCTCGAAATTAATCACGACGGCGCGAAAAAGCGCATCGGGATCACGCGTCTTCACCTCGAAGAAGACGCCGCCAAAAATCTTCACGAAGGCTTCTCCCAATCCGCTACCAAGGCCTACATCGACTACAACCGTTGCGGCACGCCGCTCAGCGAAATCGTCTCCGAACCGGACATGCGGACGCCCGAAGAAGCTTACGCCTACCTCACCACGCTCCGCCAAATCATGCTCTACACCGGCGTCAGCGATTGCAACATGGAAGAGGGCTCGCTCCGCTGCGATGCCAACGTCAGCGTCCGCCTCCGCGGCGCAAAGGGATTTGGCACCAAGGTCGAAGTCAAAAATCTTAATTCCTTCCGCTATCTCCAAAAAGCCCTCGAATTCGAAATCGAGCGCCACATCGGCGTCCTCGAATCCGGCGGCCGCATTTCCCAGGAAACGCGTCTCTGGGATCAAACCGAATCCTGTTCCGTTTCCATGCGCTCGAAAGAAAAAGCCCACGACTACCGGTATTTCCCCGAGCCGGATCTTCTACCCGTCCACGTCAGCTCCGCCTGGCGCGAAGACGTTCGCCGCGGCCTCCCCGAACTCCCCGAAGCCAAGCGCGCCCGCTTCATCTCTTCCTATGGTCTAACACCCTACGACGCCGATCTTCTTACTGGCAGTCAGGCGCTCGCCGATTATTTTGAATCGGTAGCCAAGGCCGGGGCACCCGCTAAGTCCGCCGCCAACTGGATTCAGACCGAACTTCTCCGCCGTCTGAATGATTCCGGCAAGGAAATCGACGCCAGTCCAGTTTCGCCCGCCGCTCTCGCCGAACTCCTCACGCTCGTCGAGTCTGGCAAGCTCACCGCCGCGGTCGCCAAAAAAGTTTTCGCCACAATGTTCGACACCGGCCGCGGCGCATCCGAAATCGTCGCCGCCGAAGGCCTCGGCGCTCAAGTGGACATCTCCGCCATCGAGCAGGCCGCTCGCGAAATCATCGCCAAAAATCCTGACAACGTCGCCAAATTCAAATCTGGCAACGAAGGCGTCTTCAAATTTTTCGTCGGCCAGGTGATGCGCGCCACGCGCGGCCAGGCCAATCCCCAGGCTGTTAACGACATCTTGCGAAAGCTGCTAACCTGATCGCACGACGAAGCGCCTAGTGAGACGTAGCGTCGGGCTTTAGCCCGGCATCTTCATAGTTGTTTAAAAGGTTGTAACTCGGGCCCGAGTGTTCTGTTACCGAAACTCGAATCGCGAAGGTGAACACATGCTCAAAGTAGGCGACAAAGCCCCCGCATTCCGATTGAAAAATGACGCCGGCAACGACGTCTCCCTCTCTGACTTCCGCGGCAAGCGCGTCGTGCTCTTTTTCTTTCCGAAAGCCAACACTTCCGGTTGAACGATCGAAGCGTCCGAGTTTCGTGACGCAAAAAAGCAGTTCGACAAGCTGGGCGTGGTCATCCTCGGCATGAGCGGCGATTCGGTCAAGGCCCAAGCCTCTTTCAAAGCCAAGTACAAACTTAACTTCGACCTCCTTAGCGATGCCGATCTTAAAACGATCGAAGCTTTCGGCTCACGCCGCATGAAAAAGTTCCTCGGCCGCTCGTTCCTGGGCATCGTGCGCAGCTCTTTCCTCATCGGTCCGGACGCCAAGCTCGAACACATCTGGGACAACGTCCGGGCGAAAGGCCATGCCGCCGAGGTCCTTGCCATAGTGTCGAAAATGTAGGGTCATCCTTCCGAGGATGACCCTACATTTTCGACCAGTGTTCGTGCCCCGGTAAATCGCCATTCAGAGGTGAAACACAGACTCTTCCGAGCCTCGCTCCACCGGCTCGATAAAAAGATTGTCGATTAGCCGCGTCTTTCCGATAAACACCGCCAGCACCGCATAGCTCGGCCGCGCCACGCGCACCACGGACTCAAACGTATCCGCGCTTACAATCTCCGCATAATCGACGTTAGCCAGTTTTTCCGCCTCAATCGTGCGCCGCATCACCGTTTGCAGTTCCAGAGCGTCGCGCACGCCTGCAGATAACTCATTTCGCGCCGCCACAAGCGCCCGGTGCAAAACAGTCGCAGCCTTTCGTTCCTCAACGGTCAAGTAAGCATTCCTCGAAGAAAGCGCCAGCCCGTCCGCCTCCCGCACAATCGGGCACACCACGATCTCCGCATCCAAATTCAAATCCCGCGCCATCTCGCTGATGATGCGCACCTGCTGCGCATCTTTTCTCCCAAAATACGCAAAGTTCGGCTGTACGATCTCAAACAATTTCAGCACTACGGTAGCCACTCCACGGAAGTGCCCCGGCCGCGAACGTCCTTCCAGCCGCTCGCTGATTCCCTCGACATTTACGTACGTCCGGAATCCATCCGGATACACATCCGTCGTCTCCGGCGCGAACAACGCATCAACGCCCACTGCCGCCAGCTTCTCCCCGTCCTTCTTCAAATCGCGTGGATACTTTTTGTAGTCTTCCTTCGGCCCAAACTGCTTTGGGTTCACAAACACCGACGCAATCACTCGCGAACACTCTTGCCGCGCCCGCTTCACCAGCGCCGTGTGTCCTTCATGGAGCGCTCCCATCGTCGGCACCAGTCCGATGACAAGCCCCTCCGTTCGCGCCGCTCGCGCGTATTCCTTCATCCAGGCTATTGTTCGGATTATTTCCACGCTGCAAGTAGCACAGACTTCAGTCTGTGCATTCCCGGAGTCTCGCTGCTGCTTTCTGCTATCCCTTGCTTGAACTCCTGAACCTTGAACTTCTTTTATGCGCTCGCCGCCGTTGCGCGTTCACGGTAAAAATGCATCAAGTCCGTCAAGATCGGCTGTGCTCCAAGCTGCCGCAGCAGCGTTGTAACCTGTCCGCGGTGGTACGTCCCATGATTCACCACATGCTGCATCGATTGCCACAGCGGATTGCGATACACGCCGAACTTCAGCGTCTTATACTCCATCACGCGGTTCAAATCTTCCTGCGACAATTTCCCCACGAACGCCAGCAGCCTCGCCTCCTGTTCCGCCCATTTCGTTCGCAAACTCGCCACACTCGTGTACTCCGCCGCATCCGGCAACGACGCCGGCGACCGCCCCTGAAACCGCTCCAGCCAGACCCATTCCGCGCCGCAGATATGCGCCAGCGTATCCCGTACCGACGCAAAGCTCGAACCCATCGGCTTGGTGAACTGTTCGCCAGTCAAACCCGCCGCCGCATCAAGCGAACGGTGATTCGCCCACGCGTTGTAGTCATACAGCACCTTCATCTCTTCCGGCGTCATGACTTCCCCCAATCAGCTCCCCCGCAAAGTGCGGCGTGCCGCACGATGTGCTGTATATTGTCATTTCGAGCGTAGCGAGGAATCCGCTTTTTCTTCTAACTCCTAACCTCCAACTTCTGAAATTCACCAATCCCCGTCTGTATTGACGGGCGCCTCTTTCTCCTCTTTCGCCGTTTGCGCCGCGTGGTAGGACTCCCCATCCGAAGGGAACGTCCCTCCGCGCACGTCCTCGCAATACTCCCGCGCCGCTCTTGCGATGATCTTCCCCACGTCCGCATACTTCCGCGCAAATTTTGGCGTCGCTCCAAAGGTCAATCCCAGCAAATCATGAATCACCAGAATCTGTCCGTCGCACTCCGGCCCTGCGCCGATCCCAATCGTCGGAATCCGCAATTCGCGTGTGATCTGCGCCGCCAGTTCTCGCGGCACTGCTTCCAGCACCACAGCAAACGCTCCTGCCGCCTCCACCGCGCGCGCGTCGCGCAGCAACTGTTCCGCCGCGTCCACCGTCTTGCCCTGCACGCGATATCCGCCCAGCGCATTCACCGACTGCGGCGTCAATCCCACGTGCCCCATGACCGGGATCTCCGCCTCCGTCAGCCGCACAATCAGTTCCAGGCGCCGCTCGCCGCCTTCCACCTTCACCGCTTCCGCGCCCGCCTCTTTCACGAACCGCACCGCGTTCCGCAGCGACTCCGCCGTATCCGTGTGATAGCTGCCGTATGGCATGTCGGACACCACCAGCGCTCGCCGCGTCCCACGCCTCACCGCCCGCGTGTGGTGCAGCATCTCCTCGATCGTAACCGGCAGCGTGCTCTCGTATCCCAGCACAACCATGCTCAGCGAGTCGCCCACAAGCAGCACGTCCACCCCCGCCTCATCCAGCAGCCGTGCCGTCGGGTAGTCGTACGCCGTCAAACAGGTAATTTTCCGTGATTTGGTTTGGGAAGCCGCAACGGAAGATTTCCGCTGCAGAAGTTCGGGCACGGTGATCTTCCCGACGCCCGATTGGGGAACAACGCTCATGCTGGCCTCCGGTGCCGTTCCCTTACCGCGGGATACAGCCCTGTACCTCACTTCCTTCCAAGGCTACCAAATCCTCCCCACTCTTGACTATAGCCTGCTGAAATTTTTGCTAGCCGCAAATTTTCCTTGAATCATTCCAAATCTTTAGCTACCATTTTTGTTGCACAAATCCATGTTCGACCTGCGGGAGCCAACTCCCGCTTTTACTTTTTCTGGGGCGTCGATTCGGGCTCCCTCGCTACCCTTGATAGCCTATCCGAATTGCCGAAAACAGCCACCACTCGGCCTTTTGGAGTAATTATGTTTACTTTCAACTCTTTTAAAATCAACACTTGCAGAATCGCTCGTAAGTATTGATTATAAAAGACTTGCAAATATACTAAGCGCTTTAGAATCAATATTTACAAAAAGCAGGGGGTGGGGTACGGCGATGTTTTGCATCCCGCAGGCTCAATGGTGCCCGGCCCTAAGAGTTTCAGCCAGGTCTCCTCTTACTTCCTATAATCCTGGAGGCTTCTCGTCAACGACGGCAAACGCCCGTTCCAGCGCCAGCCCGGCTCGCCCGATCGTGCCTTCCTCGAAGAGCCGCCCGATCAATGTTATTCCATGCGGCACGCGCCTCGGCGGCGAAAATTTCGGCAACGGCCGACTAGGATCCGGCGCCCAATCCGTCCGCGCCTCGGAAACCTCGACAAATCCCGCGCGCATGGTGAGCGAAGGATGCCCCGTGAAGTTCGTAATCGTCAGCATCTCGTCGCGCAGCGACGGCACCAGGAGTATGTCCACTTGCGAAAAAACGCGCGCTATCTCGTTCGCCACTTTTCTCCGCAGACGGTCCGCCTGCACGAAATCCACCGCCGAAAGAAATCGCGACTGCCGAAAAATATTCGGCCACGCGTCGTACGTCTGCACCTTCAATTCGTCGACCGCGTGGTCCAGCGTAATCTCCTCGAAGGCCGCCGCGCCTTCGGCGAACAAAATCACGTCGAGCGAATCGTAGGGCCATTCCGGAATGCTCACCTCTACTGGAACCATGCCAACTTTTTTCACCGTCTCCAGCGCCGCACGGTCCACTTCCGTTGCGGGACTCTCGTTCATCCACTTCGGAAAATATCCCACGCGCAATCCCTGCACGCTCGCATTGGAATCGAAGTCCAGTCGGCTGTGCACGCTCGAAACATCTCCCGCGTCCGGCCCGGAAATCGCTTGCAGCACGAGCATGGCATCCTCGACGCTGCGCGTCATCGGCCCAAGCTTGTCCAGCGACCAGCACAGCGTCATCGCTCCCGTTCGCGCCACGCGCCCGTATGTCGGCCGCAAGCCGGTCAATCCGCAGCGCATGCTCGGCCCTATGATGCTCCCTCCCGTTTCGCTCCCGATGGCGAAGGCTACGAGTCCCGCCGCGGTCGCCGCACCCGGTCCCGCGCTCGAGCCCGACGATCCTTCCTCCAGAAGCCACGGATTCATTGTCTGCCCGCCGAACCAGATGTCATTCAGCGCCAGCGCGCCCAGGCTCAGCTTCGCCACCAGGACCGCGCCCGCGTCGTGCAAGCGCTTCACGACTGCCGCGTCTTTTGCGGGCACTCGATCGCGGAACGGCTCCGCTCCGTACGTCGTCGGAATCCCTGCCGTGTCCAGCAAATCTTTCGCGCCCCAGGGAATCCCGTGCAGCGGCCCGCGATATTTTCCCGCGGCAATTTCCGCATCCGCTTTCTTTGCCTGCGCCAGCGCCAGTTCGCGCGTCAACGTAATCACGCAACGCAGCTTCGGATTGTATTTCTCGAGCCGCTCCAGATAGATCCTAGTCAGCCGCTCAGACGTAATCTTGCGCGTCTCCATCCATCTCGAAAGTCGCGTCACCGATGCAAATGCGATATCCTCGTCCTGCGCCGGCAATTCTCCCGCGCTCTTTGCGGTGCGAACGAATCGTTGTCGTTCAGGGCCGCGTTTCTGTCCCGGTAAAATTGGATCCCACTTCGAGTACGGTGCCACTGCAGCCTCGATCGCCACTTTTCGCGGTCCTGTCCGCCGCTCGTACAGCCCGGCCATGTTGCCGCGCCAACTCGATGCCACCATCGCGCGTTCGGCCGCGCCCATTTCTACTTGCACCACCTTCTCCGCTTCGGCGAACGTTTCTGCTGAAACTTCCGGTCCCACGGCCGGTCCCGTCCCAAAGGCCGGAGGCGTCCCCGCCGGCGGTTCTGTCGGTTTTTGCTGCTGCTGCGTGCCCACAATCGCCGCGCCCATCAAGCCCAGCGATGTGTTGGTCAAAAATTCCCGCCGCGTTCTTGCCATGTTTCCTCCAGCCGGCATTTTACCCGCCAATCGACCCAAATCGTGCGTGGTGCCGATGTTCGCACAAATGCGTGCCAAAGCTTACATTTCCTGCTTTTCTTCTGGAATCTTTGGCCGCAGCCCATTAGCATCGCCCTTTCTTCTTGGGAGGTAATCGTGAAGAAGGATTTGGCGCTCGCCCTTCGCAAGAAATCCCTATGGACTAGTTTTATGTTTGTCCTTGCGCTCGCACTGGTTCCCTTCGCCGTTTCTCAGACTTCGGCTGGCCCCGCTCCCGATGAGACCACGGTTAGCCGGCGCGTTGATTCGCTCCTGAAGGAAATGACTATCGACGAGAAAATTGGGCAGCTCAGCCAGCTCTTCGATTTTGCCAAATCCAAGAACATTGACGACGCCGTCTCCAGCGGCCACGTCGGCTCACTCCTCTTCGTCACCGATCCCGCCGAAGTCAACCGACTCCAGCACCTCGCCGTCGAGCACACCCGTCTCCACATTCCCCTCCTCTTCGGCTTCGATGTCATTCACGGCTTTCGCACGATTTTTCCCGTGCCCATCGCCATGGCCGCTTCTTGGGATCCTGCCGCTGTCACACAGGCTCAGACCATCGCCGCAAAAGAAGCGCGCTCTGTGGGTATCGATTGGGCTTTTGCTCCGATGCTGGACATCGCTCGCGACCCGCGCTGGGGCCGCATCGTCGAAGGCTCTGGCGAAGATCCGTATCTTGGTTCGGCCATGGCGGCCGCACAGGTTCGTGGATTTCAGGGTGACTTCATCGGTGCGCCTGATCACATCCTCGCTTGCATGAAACATTTCGCGGGCTACGGTGCCGCAGTAGGTGGCCGCGACTACGATGAAGCCTACCTTCCCGAGACTCTCCTCTACAACGTTTACCTCGCCCCATTTCATGCCGCCGTTAAAGCCGGCATCGGTTCCGCCATGAGCGCCTACCTCGATTTGAACGACGTCCCCGCCACCGGCAATCGCTGGCTTCTTCATGACGTCCTACGCGATCAGTGGAAATTTACCGGCTTTGTCGTTAGCGATGCCAACTCCGTGAAGAGCCTCGAAAAACATGGCTTCGCAAAGGATGTCGACGAAGCTGGACTCGCCGCGTTCAACGCGGGGGTCAACATGGAAATGGCCATCGGGTTCACCGCCTTTTCCAAAAGCCTTCCTGCTGCGGTTCAGCGCGGCGAAATCACCGGCCAACAAATCGATGACGCCGTCCGCCCTATCCTTGAAATGAAAATCCGCCTCGGACTTTTTGATCATCCCTATGTGGACGTGGATCGCTCCCGCCAAATTCTCTCCACGCCGGAGCATCGGACCGCCGAGCGCCTCACAGCCGAGCGTACTGCCGTGCTCCTTCGGAATGAGGGCCATCTTCTGCCGTTGAACAAGTCCGCTTACAAGAAAATTGCCGTCATTGGCCCGCTCGCCGATTCGCAAATCGACACCATCGGCTCCTGGGCATTTCAGGAAGATCTCCCGGAAACGGTTACCGTCCTGGCGGGCCTCCGCAATAAACTCGGCTCACAGGCCGAGCTCAGTTACGCCCCCGGCGTTCAGATTCGGCGGACGTTTCCATCATTTTTCGACGCAATCTTCCACTTGAAGGCTGCGCCCGTCTGGACTCCAGAACAAGCAAAAGACGAAATGTCCAAGGCGGTCACCCTCGCGCGCTCCTCCGACCTCACGATTCTCGTGCTCGGGGAAGCGCAGAATATGAGCGGCGAGGCGGCCTCACGCGAATCCCTCGATCTTCCCGGCCGCGAGGAGCAGCTTCTCGAGTCGGTTGCCGCGACGGGTAAACCGGCCGTACTTGTTCTAATGAATGGCCGCCCTCTCAACATCAAGTGGGGTGCACAACACGTGCCGGCAATTCTCGAAGCCTGGTACCCCGGCACACAGGGCGGCAGCGCCGTCGCTAATCTACTTTTCGGCGACGCCATCCCCGGAGGCAAGCTTCCCGTCACCTGGCCGCGTGACGTTGGCCAGCTACCGATCTATTACGCGCACAACACGACCCAATCTCCGGAAAATCAAGGCAAGCGTTACTGGGACGAAGAGAGCACGCCGCTTTATCCGTTCGGTTATGGTCTCAGCTATTCCACGTTTAGCTTTTCAAATTTAAAACTGGACCGGGCCGAGATCAAGCCCGGCGAAACAATTCATGTTTCCATCGACGTCGATAATACCGGCTCCTCCTCTGCCGATGAAGTCGCCCAGCTCTACATTCATCAGCGGTACGGCAGCACCTCGCGTCCCGTGCGCGAACTGAAAGGCTTCGAGCGCATCACGCTCGCTTCGCATGAAAAAAAGACCGTCCACTTTTCCCTTGGAAATGATGAGTTGACTTACTGGAGCACCGCAAAGAAAGACTGGGTCGAAGAACCCGCCGCTTTCGACATTTGGGTTGGCGGCAATTCCAAGGCGGAACTTCACTCCACGTTTGTAATTGCAAAATAGGTTAGCGCTCAATCCTCAGTTCGCCGGGACGTGCCGCACCGGTGTCGCCTGCGAACCCGGCCCAGGTTCCGGCACAGGCTTCGGCATCTCCGAATCCTTGAAGCGCGGCATCATGTCGTCGGCCATCGCCACTGCGTACACCGCCGAAGCAATCTCGACCGCGCCTTCTCTCACGTCTTCTTCATAAATTCGCTCATAGGTATCCAAATTCGTGTGATGCGTGAACGAACCATAATCAAACGCGTCCTGCGCCAGCCCGATTCCCGGCAGCCCGGCGTTGTTAAACGAAGTGCTGTCCGTTCCTCCCGTCCTGCGGCTGTCGCTTTTGAGGACTCCCATGAATCCCCATTCTTCAAATGGCATCATCGCCTCGCGAACCATGTCCGCCGCCGCCTCGGGACCAAAGACTCCCGCGCCTCGCGGCTTCCCCGTGCCGGAATCGATGTTGAAATACGCGTCCAATTTCGCGTACTCCGGCTTTTGGTTTTCAAAACTTCCAAAATGCTGCTGCACGTATGCGAGCGATCCCAGCAATCCTTCTTCCTCCCCGCTCCACAACGCGATGCGGATCGTCCTCCGAGGCTTCACGTGCAGCGCCGTCAGAATCCGCACCGCCTCGAGCATCATCGAAGAACCGATGCCGTTGTCGGTCGCGCCCGTGGCGTCGTGCCACGAATCGTAATGTCCGCCGAGCATTACGATTTCATCCTTCTTGTCCGTGCCCAGAATTTCGCCAATCGCGTTATACGCGGTCGTGCCCTCGGGATATTCCTTGTTCTGGATGTTGATGCGCAGCGTTACCGGAGTTCCATCGTTCATGATTCGCGAGATTCGCCCGTAGTCTTCATTTCGCATCACCAGGGTCGGCACGGCGCGAGACCAGTCATACGTGCCGTTTTGCTGCGCGATGATGATTCCATGCGCGCGGCCTGCATCGTTCACGCGCACCAGTGCGCCATTGTCCACAAGGAATTGATCCACTTGTCTCGACACTTCTTGTCGCGTCAGCTGCCCTTCCGGCAATTTCGGCTGCTCGGGGAAGCGGAACGGGCGCGGATTTTTCGCATCGAAGCGCGACTTCCATTCGTCTTCGGGACGCCGCATCGCTGCCGGGTTCATGTCCTCCGCAACATCGACGTGCCGGCCAACGAACACGATGGCACCGTGGATCTTGTCCTTCACTGAATTCAGATAGGCATCGAGTTCAGCTTGTGTCGGCTGTTTCGGCTCCGCGGGCTTTGAGGCTGCAGGCATCGGCGGAGCCGCCCATTTTGGTTCCGGTGGAGGCGGAGCGCCTCCGAAAAAGTTGAAGCCGCCACCTGTGGGCGGGGCTAGTCCCGGCGGATCGAGCCGCACGACCTGCGCTGTGACGACTCCGTTCGTGCTCGGAGTCCATGCCAGCGGCTTCACCATCAATTCTCCGTGGAAAGGCGCAACTGCCTCCGCCAAGAGCTCCATGTTTTCCCAACCGGGCACCGGTGTTGCGGCGCTCGGCGGCTGAAACGTCCACGGCTCCAGGTGCGTGTTCGAGAGTCCCCACGACTTCATCGTCTGGACGGCCCAGTCGTCCGCCGCCTTCAGATTTGGAGTGCCTGTTACGCGCGGACCATACACATCGGCCACTTCATGAATGATCCACATGATTTTCGAGTGGTTCGTCTCTTCCGCGCGGATCTGCGCGTACATCCCGGAAAGGCCCGGAGCTTGCGCCGGCAAAGGCATGGCCGCCAGCAGCAAAATACCCAACACAATTCCACACAGTCTCTTCACGGTACCACCCCGATGTCTCAAATTTTCGCCCGCAATTCTCCGCTGCTATCCTGGGTCGCCCGTCAATATACGCTCGCAAGCGCGCCCAGGCAATGCGCCCGCCCCATTTTCGCTGCGGACTATTTCTGAACAAAGATAGGGAGCCGCTGCTTTTTGCTCCAGCCGGAGCTAGGAAGCCGCGGCGCAGACTCGTTCAGTTCGTTTCGAATTTCCGTTCTTGCATTTTTTAATCGTGTCCCAGCCTCCGAGCTCGAGCGCGACGCTCATGCATGCATCGCGCAATTTGTCAGCACAAGCTCGATTGGCCAGGGCGCGCGCCACGACCATTCCTCCCACGCACAGGGCGGCGATTGCCAGAGCAGAGTCTCGACGTGCCAACTTCCGCACGGACATGCTGCGCTCCAGAACGCTGGCCATCGCTTGGAACACTGTCTCGAACGCGAGCTTTGTGTTTGCGCTGCTGCGCGCCACGTCGGTTGGCAACGCCGTCATCGGGCAGGAATTTTCCACGTCCTCAAAATGCTGACGGGACAAATAAGCACGCACCACTTGCGGCCCTACGTCGTTGGAGGCTAAGTCCACTTCCACTCCTTCCCAGCAACTCTTCCATTCGGGGTCCGTAAAGAAGCACCCCAAGACCTCCACATACAAATCGCTCTTACTCTCGAAGTAGCTGTAGAATCCGCCGTGCGTGAGGCCTGCGCCAGCCATGATCTGGCTAAGAGAAACATTGTCAAAGCCATGCCGGTTGAACAGCCTCCGCGCGCTCTGCACGATCTTCTTCTTAACCTCGTTGCGGTGCCCTTTGGGATAAGGCATGGCTTCCCCCTCGTTCCTGATGCGCCGAAGTATCGCCCAAAGAGCATTCTCTTCTCCAGCAAAATATTATCTTGAACATATTTTGGGGCCATGCTTCCATGCTCTCCCGGATGAGCAAGAAAATGATCTCGGAGAATCAGGAGGACGACCATGCGCAACACGAAGTATCTTTATTCACCCGCAACAAATCCCACGCGGCGCCAGGCAATTGCCGGTGTGGCTTTGGCGCTCGGTAGCTTAGGATTGGGTTCCGCCGAAGCGCTGGGAGCTACCACGGAGAATATTTCTCATACGGCCGAATCCATTCACGACGAAACAGTTTTCAAAGCCACCCGCAAGATCGTCTATGAAGCGCTTACTGAAGCCAAACAATTCCATAAGGTCATGCAGCTGAGTGCTGCCGTGAAGTCCGGCATGGCGCCGGACAATGTTGCGGCGGAAATCAAGAACGAAGCGGGCGGTGCATTCTCACTCTTCGGCGGCCATATTTCTGGCCGGAACATCGAACTCGTGCCGAACGAACGAATTGTCCAGGCTTGGCGAGCCGGAAGCTGGGATCCTGGTATCTATTCGATTGCGAGGTTTGAACTCGTCGAGCAAGGCGCTGAAACCAAGATTGTCTTTGACCACACGGGATTTCCCAAAGGCGATGCGGAGCACCTTGCAGAGGGATGGAGAGTCAACTACTGGGAGCCTCTTGCGAAATTTTTGGCCCAGCCCTAGCGCTGAGCGGGACTTCTCCCAGAGCAAAATCTCACAGCCGGTTTGCAACTAAGTGCTCTTTGGCGCTTGCGCTCGCCCTTTCCACACTCCGCCTTTGCCCATCCAATAGCGCACGGCGGATAGCCACGTCGCGTAGGAATAAAACGTCGCCGTCAGCGGCAAGAGCAGCGCCCAGGCCGGCGAAAGCCGATAGAAACGCACGGTGGGAAGGAACGAGAGAGTCATCAGAAGCCACGCCAGCAAACCAAGCAATCTTGCGGTTGAATCATGTGCGAACAGGAGCATCACGGGAGCCAGATATGTCAAAAACATACCAGCCAGCGTGCCGGCTAGGAACAGAGTCGAGTAACGCAGTTGCGTGAACGCCGTTCTTGCGATTAGATCCAGGATTTCACTCCACGTACCGTAGATACGCAAGCTCACGCTCTTTTGTGTGAGTCCCATCCAGACGCGACCGCCGCTTTGCTTGACAGTATGTGCGAGGGCGCAATCGTCGATGACTTCGCCGCGGATCGCCGCGAAGCCGCCGATCCGCTCAAGGGCTTCTCGTCTTAACAAAATGCAGCCGCCCGCGGCGCCAGCCGTGCTCAAGTCCTCGTCCACGATCCATTGGGGCGGATAGAGCATCAGGAAGAAATAGAGAAACGCGGGGATCAGAGCGCGCTCCGGCTGAGTTTTCGCTTGAAGCAGTACCATGAGGGAAGCGAGGTCGAGCTTGTTGTGGGCGGCACGGGCCACTAGCCTGCGCAGGGTGTCGGGCGAATGAGCGATGTCGGCGTCTGTGAACCAGAAGAATGCGGGGACTTCGGCGGCGGTACTGACAACTGCTTCGTGCAACGCCCAGAGTTTCCCAGTCCAACCTGCGGGGAGGGCCGAGGCGGTGACGACTCGGACTTTTTCGTCCGCGCCATGTTCCATAGAAACCCGACGTGCGATGGCGGCCGTCGCGTCATCGCTGTGATCGTCCACGACGACGATGGAAAGTGCGCCGGGATAATCCTGGTTCACGAGGCTTGCGACCACTTTGCCAATGGTCTCTGCTTCATTTCTCGCGGGAATTATAGCGACTATTTTCGGCCAAACGTCCGGTAGGTCTATGCGGTCATTATCCGCATCGAGTTTCTTAACGCGCCAGAACGAGCCACGCCCGAAAAACAGGTGCAACCAGATAGCAAGGGTGACGATGCCGAGGATGTCCGTCCAGTGCGGATGAAAAAGCGCCGTCATCGAAGGCGGAAATTGTGAACGAACGAGAGCTGCAGGAAGCTAAGCAAGATCTTCCGCGCGAATCGGCAAGCGGCGGAGGCGGAGCTGCTTTGTCGATTTGCGAGTAGCGTTGAAAATCGCATTGCACAGGGCCGGCGCAATCACGGGAACCGTGGGCTCCCCAATGCCGGTCGGCTTCTCTACGCTCTCCACCAAGTAGACCTCGATCGGCGGAGCTTCGTTCATGCGGAGCATGTGGTAGTCGTTGAAATTGGATTGCACGACACGGCCGCCCTCGACCGTGATGGCGTCCTTGAGCGTGGCCGTGAGCGCGTAGATGGCGGCGCTTTCGACTTGCGCGCGGACGCCGTTGGGATTTACAACGCGGCCGCAATCGACGGCGCAAACCAGGCGCTTGATCTTCAAGTCGCGCGGCTGCCAAGAAACTTCCGCGACTGCCGCAACGTAGGAATCGAACGAATAGAATCCGGCGATGCCGCGACCCTCGGTGTCCGGCAGAGTTTTGCCCCACGATGCTTTGTCGGCGGCCAGTTGCAGGACGCCTTTCAAGCGGGCGGTATCAAGGGGCGGAGAGTCCGGCTGTCCTCCAAACTGTGGCATTTTGCGAGATTCGCCAATCAGCTTTAACCGAAACGCCAGCGGGTCTTGTCCGGCCGCGGCCGCAAGTTCGTCGACAAAGCTCTCGACGACGAAACCGCTGCTGGAATGTTCCACCGAGCGCCACCAGGCGCGGGGAGCGCTGGAATGCGCCAGCGTGTACTCGATCCGAATATTCGGAGATTTGTACGGGACCGTTGCGCCGGTGCCGAATTCGCCTTGGCCGTTGTCTTCTTCGCCTTTCGCACTCCACTTGGCCGCGATCGAGGTTGAAGTCTGGAAATGCTTCCAAGCGGCGAGATTCCCGTCCGCCTCCACGATGCCTTGGCATTTGTGATACGACGCGGGGCGATAAAAATCATGGTGCATATCGTCTTCGCGAGTCCACAGGACCATGACGGGCTTGCCCGACTTTTTCGCGACTTGCGCCGCTTCCATCACGAAGTCGGCTTGATAGCGCCGGCCGAAGCCGCCGCCCATCAGCGTGGTATGCACGGTAACCTTTTCGGGCGGGAGTTTTGCGGCTTCGGCGATGACGCCTTGCGCCCACTGCGGCGCTTGCGTCGGGACCCAGGCTTCGGCGCGGTCCGATTGTATGTGCACGGTGCAATTCATCGGTTCCATGCAAACGTGCGCGGCAAAGGGAAGCTCGTAAACGGCTTCCAATTTTTTTGAGGCCGCAGCAAGGATGGCATCGGCGTCGCCTTCGTTCCTGATGACGCTTCCGGGTTTCGCGGCAGCGTTGGCGACGAATTGATTGTGCAATTCTTCGCTGGATTCCTTCGCCGCAGCGCCTTCGTCCCATTTTACTTCGAGGGCTTTGCGACCCTGGATGGCGGCCCAGGAATTGTCGGCGAGGACGGCTACGCCGCCGGTTGTGGACGCGCCACGGCCACTGGTCTCGATCTGGAAGACGTCACGCACGCCCGGGACGGCTTTGGCTTTCGCGGCGTCGAACGAGGCAACTTTGCCGTAAAAAACAGGACAACGTGCAATCACAGCGTAGAGCAATCCATCGGGACGCGAATCGATACCGAATTTTGCTGTGCCGTTTGCCTTTTCAGCGGCGTCAACGCGATGCGTGTCGTGCCCGAGGATGGTGAAGTCGCGCGAATTTTTCAGCGCAACGTCCTTGAAATTGGGAATCGGGAGCAGCGCTGCGTCGGCGACGAGCTCGCCATAACTGTAGGAGCGCTCGGGATGACCGTGAACGACGTAGCCGTTCTGTGCTTTGCACGTGTCGGTACCGACTTCCCATTTTTTCGCAGCAGCCGCGATGAGCATTTCACGCGCAGCGGCGCCCGCCTGGCGCAACGGCAGCCAGGAGCCAGCGACGCTGCCGCTGCCGCCCGTGCCGAGATCATAGACTTTAGGATCCGTGGGCGCCTGCTCAACGCTCACCTTGTTCCAGTCGAGATAAAGCTCTTCGGCAAGAATCATGGGCAGCGCCGTCATGATGCCCTGGCCCATCTCGGACTTGGCGAGGATGAGCGTGACGTGGTTGTCGGGAGTAATGCGCACCCAGGCGTTCAAGGGGTTGATGGGCGGCTTCTCCTGTGCCTGACCGGGATCGGAAGAAGAGTGCGCAGGGAGATGAAAGCCGATGAGCAATGCGGCGCCGCCCGCTGCGCTCGTTTTCAGAAAAGTCCGGCGATCCAGAGATTTAAGCTCGGTGGAAATATGAGTTGCCATGGGCTTACTCCTACTACGGATTTTCGCGAAACATCCGGGCGTGGTTTATGACGTTAGGCTTTGGTGCCGGCGGCGCGATGGATGGCCTTGCGGATGCGCTGATAGGTGCCGCAGCGGCAGATATTGCCGCTCATGGCGTCGTCGATTTCGGCGTCGGTAGGCTTTGGTTTTTTCGCGAGCAGCGCGACCGCGGACATGATTTGGCCAGACTGGCAGTAGCCGCACTGCGGAACATCTTCTTCAATCCAGGCTTTCTGGACGGGGTGACTGCCATCGGCGGAAAGACCTTCGATGGTAGTGACCTTTTTCCCGGCGACATTGGCAATCGGCAACATGCAGGAGCGCGACGCTTCTCCGTTGATGTGGACCGTACAGGCGCCGCACTGCATGATGCCACAGCCGAATTTCGTCCCGGTCATATTCAGGACGTCGCGCAGCACCCATAGCAATGGCATATCCGGGCTAACATCGGTCAAAGTCTGGGACTTTCCGTTTAAGGTGAAAGTGATGGCCATGGGGTCCTCCTCAGGTAGAACGGTATCGTACAACAACCGGGCATCGTTTGAAAATGTTCGGGACTTGGTCAAGCGGCTCAATGTCCGGTAACCCGACTGACCGGGCATTGTCGCTTTGTTGCGCTACAAGGTCGAATTAACTTAGTGGTTTTTTTGTTCGGCCTTCAAATAAGCCTAGGTCGATCGTCGAGCGCAAAGACTGGATTGACTGAACTCCGAGGTAGCAACTCAGACGCTTATCAACGCACAATTCGCCCGTTTCATACGGCCGGCGTTACATTTGAGACTGTTATTTTACGCGATGAAATTCCACAAACTCGCGGCCGTGGTACAGGCGGTAATTCCCAGCCCCAGAGCTCGGCGTAAACTGGAGCGGCACTGGGCGCTTCATCTCCGTATCTTTCGTTGAGTTCGCCTGCAAAACGTCATTAGCGGCGATGTCCATCACCACAAACTTGTTGCCTTCGAGAAAGCCTATACCATACGCGCCGGGCTTTAGCGTTTGCCCGCCGATTTCGACTGGCACTTCGTTGATGAGATACGCTTGATACTTTTCCTTCAGGCCAGTGGAGTAACCGGAGCTATCCACAAGTCCCGCGAGCACCAGGAAGCCATCCGCATAGCGAACGCCGCCAGAATTGCGATCTTGTACCGTCGCTACTTGGCCGCGGAAGAAGACTTTATCAGGGAGCAGCTTTATACCGACCTCGGCGGCCCTCAGGACTGACTCTTTGCCCAAAGCGGAATTTGTAGACGTTTGCGGCCGAGCGAACGAGACTCCAGCGACAGCCAGGATCAAGGCTGCAAGAATCGAGATGGACCTGCGAAACTTCATAGCACTCTCCTTAGGCGAGCTAGCAGATTAGTGAAACCCATGATCATGAGAGCGGAGTGATGTTCCCCTTAGAAGTAGCCCTCACGGAGCCCATGCCGGATTGCAGAGCACTGAATTGTCATACTTGCTGGAGAAACGCCGCAGTGACCCGGGTCACTGCGGCGTGTGATCCAAATCACCCGGGAGGTTCGTGAAGACTAGCGTCGGGCCAGAAACCGCCGATGCAATCGGCAAAGTAGAATTCCAACACGTCAGATGTCCGGTTTCGCGACCCAGAGACCGATGGCACGAATTCTTGTGGGAGATACAGGGATTCCCATAGAATCGGAGGGCGCGAGGTTGCGGTGCGAATGCGCCCAATGCCAACACGCCGGGGAAGGTTATGCTGAAACTCATGACTGCGGTAATTACGATTGGGGCCATCGCAATGGGAACCATCTATACACCTACTATAGCGGCCGATACAAAGTTCGGGCCGTCGAATCCATTTTATGCGGAGAGCACACTGCCGTTCCACGCGCCTCCGTTCGACAAGATTAAGGATGAGGATTATCAGCCGGCGATTGAGGCTGGAATGGCGGAAGAGCTGTTGGAGGTTCAGAAGATTGCGGACAATCCGGCGGCGCCGAATTTCGAGAACACGCTGGTGGCCATGGAGAAAACCGGACAAGTCTTTCAACGGGCGATGGCCGCGTTCGGCGCAGTCACCGGTGCGAATACCAATCCGGTGTTGCAGAAAGTTCAGGCGGATGAAGCGCCAAAGCTGGCGGCTCATGCCGACGCCATTTATCTGAACGCAACACTTTTTGCGCGTGTGGCCGCCGTCTACAAGCAACGCGAGTCGCTCAAACTCGATCCGGAATCCCTGCGGCTGCTCGAGGTCACGTACGACAATTTCATCCGCGCGGGCGCAAACCTTTCGGACACCGACAAGACCGAGTTGAAGAAGCTGAACGAGGAAATTTCAACACTTTCGAATGATTTTTCCACAAAGCTGCTTGCCGCGACGAAGGAGGGTGCGTATTTCACCGCGGACACGAATGCGCTGGCGGGTTTGAGCGACGCGCAATTGGCTGCGGCTGCACAAGCCGCCAAGGGCCGCAAGCAAGAGGGTTATCTACTGCCGCTGCAGAACACCACGCAGCAGCCGGATCTTGCCGCGCTTCGTGTGCGGGCGACGCGCGAAGCCCTCTTTGAGAAATCCTGGAACCGCGCCGAGCGCGGCGATGCCAACGACACGCGCGAGATCATCTCGCGTATGGCACAACTGCGCGCGCGGCGAGCGCAACTGCTCGGCTATCCAAATCACGCGGCGTGGAAGCTGGGAGACCAGATGGCGAAAACACCAGAAGCGGCCCTGAAGTTCATGGATGCCCTGGTGCCTGGCGCGACCGCGAAGGCGGCGCGCGAGGCCAAAGATATTCAGGAGGTGATCGACGCGCAGAAGGGCGGGTTCACGCTGCAGCCCTGGGACTGGAATTACTATTCGGAGCAGGTGCGCAAGGCGAAATACGATTTGAACGACGCGGAGGTCAAGCCGTACTTCGAACTGAACAACGTGCTCGAAAACGGCGTTTTCTACGCAGCTCACCAGCTCTACGGAATCACTTTCAAGGAGCGTAAGGATATTCCGGTTTACCAGCCAGATGTTCGCGTCTTCGAAGTATCGGATGCAGACGGCAAGCCGCTGGCGCTCTTCTATTGTGACTATTTCAAACGCGACAACAAGAACGGGGGCGCGTGGATGGATGTGTTCGTGAATCAGTCCAAGCTGCTGGGCATGCTGCCGGTGGTCTACAACGTCGCGAATCTGCCGAAGCCCGCTCCAGGCGAGCCGGCGCTGATCAGCTTTACCGACGTGACGACGATGTTCCATGAGTTCGGGCACGCATTGCACGGAATGTTCGCAAATACCGAGTATCCGAGCCTTTCCGGCACGGCAACGGCACGGGACTTCGTGGAGTTTCCCTCTCAGTTCAATGAGCACTGGGCGCTTTATCCCGCGGTTTTCGCGCATTACGCCAAGCATTACAAGACGCACGCGCCCATGCCGGCCGAACTGGTCGCCAAGATCAAGAAAGCCGCCCCCTTCAATCAGGGATACATGCTGACGGAGCTCGTAGCGGCGGCGGAACTGGACATGCAGTGGCACACGCTCCCGGCAAGCGCACCGCTGCAGAAGCCGGATGCTTTCCAAAAACAAGCGCTTGAGAAGACGCATCTGTTGATCAATGCTGTGCCGCCGCGCTACCGGTCCAGCTATTTCAGCCACATCTGGGGCGGAGACTACTCCGCAGGCTACTACGCATATCTGTGGGCGGAAATGCTCGATGACGACGCTTATCAGTGGTTTGAGGAGCACGGTGGGCTGACGCGCGGCAATGGCGATCGTTTCAGGCAGATGGTGCTGTCACGCGGGAATACCGAAGACTTGGAGAAGATGTACGAAGCGTGGCGCGGGAAAGAGCCGAGCGTAGAGCCGATGCTGAAAGAACGCGGGCTGCAGTAACAGGAGTCCGGTAAGTAGCGTTAGGCTGGCGCAGCCCTCAGAAAGCTATAAATCGAAGGCCCCAAGCGCGATCTGACGCAAGGGGCCACTTTCTTTCCCGGAAATTACCGCAAAAGTTCTTCGTCTAGTCCACGCGGGCAGAACTAATACGGTTGTCCCAATTCAAGTTGGGATTGTTGGGCATCCGCCAGCGGTGTAAGTCCGGAATGCTTTGGTCGGTGGTTGCTTGAGGACCGTTGAAGTTGGGATCCTTATAGATCGTGACGGTCGCCCGGCCATAGATCTGGATGGAGGTAATCTCATCATCCAGCTTAACCTGGGGGATATTCGATCCACGCCCGCTGCAGAAATAATCACCTGTGAAATTCACATTCTTGTAGAAGCAGGCTCCGCTGTCGGACCGGTCGCGCTGACGACCGCTATGACGCTCGCCCCGACCGGAATTCCACCACGCAGGTCCGCCATTCTCGCGCCGGTCGTTGACTTGGAACCTGGCGCGACACCCTCTATCCACCCAGATTCCATTGGCGTCATTGCCCCAGGTTTCGCCGCGAATACACCGGCGTCCTCCAAGCTGCTCCACCAAGACGACCTCGGACTGCGGATCTGGAATGGGACAGGATCGGAACCGGTTATGGCGAGACTCGCAGGTGAATGTGTGCTCTCTGCGGTCTTGGCGGTCTTGGCGGTCTTGCGCAGCTGCCTTCGCCGGAGTGAAAAAGCACAGGAAAAATGCGGAAAATATCATCCAAGAATAAACTTTTTTCATCGTAAATCTCCGTTCGCCGTAGATTTTGTCATCTCTCACTTAAATGAAGGAGCTACCACCAAGAGTCGGAAAGCCTTGTGTCGAGACTTGGTTTATGATTCCTTGCATCCAGAAAGCTGCCGGAACGTTGTGCTGGCGGGATGGGGTAGGTCCATGAGTCACTTCAAGACGGAACATCATCCAGCAATTAGCCTAGCCGGCCCGGCCGAACCAGTCTGTATTGTTTAGAACACCTTCTGGAGATGCCCCCGCAGTATGGTCTCGCTGCAACAAACTGGGCGAACACCGGCGGGTTCCACAAGCTGGCATGCCTGGCGTCTTCAGGCGGGACAATCGGGCGGTTTTGACAATCCGTGTGCGGTCTGGCGAGTAAGATCTTCGGAAAGCAGCTATTACAAAATGTCGTCCATGCCTAAGCTAAATCGGCGGCGCGGATGGGCAGGCGGCGAATCCTTTTCCCCGTTGCGGCGAATATCGCGTTGCAAACCGCGGGAGCGATAGGGGGTACTCCCACCTCGCCCACGCCGCCGGGACGCTCCGCGCTGGAAACAATGTGAACTTCAATCACGGCCGGGGCCTCGTTTATGCGAAGGACTTCGTAGTCGTTGAAATTGCTCTGATCCACGCGGCCATTCGAAACTGTTATTTCACTCTTTAGTGTTTGGGCCAGGCCAAAGTTAATCGCGCTTTCCATTTGTGCGGCGAGGCCGAGCGGATTGACACATGTCCCGCAATCAACGGCGCAGACAACACGATCGACGTGGACAGCGCCTCGCTTTGCGTCGCAAGTTACTTCCGCAATCTGTGCCACATAACTGCCCCATCCGTACATAACACCAAGACCACGGCCTCTTCCCGAGGGCAAAGCAGAATTCCATCCAGATTTTTCGGAGGCGAGCTCAACGACGGCTCGCCGTCGGCCAACGTCGATCGTTCCGTTGCCGCGGCTGATCTTGCGGGCGGGTCCCAGTGCGGCAAGCAGAAATTCAACGGGATCGCGTCCAGCGGCATGGGCTGCCTCGTCAAAAAAACCGGAGCGGACAAACTGGTTCCCGGAGTCGTCCACTGAGCGCCAATAGCCGAGGGGGAGGCCCGTTTCCACTATGGAGAATTCAAGGCGGAGATTTAGAACGGAGAACGCGGGAAAATCCAGGGAGTCAACGGCAGCGGCAGCCTGAGTGGAGATGCCGGTGCCGTTGTAGAACGTTCCGATGGATGGTGAAGCTGCGCGATGCTTCCAGGAAATTAAGTTGCCTTTGGCATCGAGGCCTGCGCGGAGAGAATGAATCGCAGGCGGGCGATAGAAATCGTGGCGAATGTCATCCTCGCGGGACCAAGCGACTTGCACAGGCGCGCCGGCTTCCCGGGAGATGAGCGCGGCTTCGACGGCATAGTCCTGAATGAGGCGGCGGCCAAAACCGCCGCCGATGAACGTGACGTGGACTTTGACATTTTCGGGAGGAATACCGAGCGCGCTGGCGACCGAAGCCGCGGCCGCTGCGGGGATTTGTGTTGGCGCCCAGAGTTCGCACGAATCGCCGCGAACGTGGGCGGTGCAGTTGACGGGCTCCATAGTGGCGTGTGCAAGGAAGGGAACCTCGTAGACCGCCTCTATCCTTTTGTCGGCAGCGGCGTGGACTTTGTCGAAGTCGCCATCGTTTCGGATCACGGTTCCCGGTTGTGAAGCAAGGCCGTGCATTTTTTCCCGGAGGGTGGAGGTGGACTCAGAGGAGGAAGGAGGTTCGTTCCACTCCACCTTAAGGAGTTTGCGGGCTTGCATGGCAGCCCACGTGGAATCGGCGACAACGGCAACACCCGCGCAAGAGTAATTGCGGCTGCCGGGTCCGGAGGTTTCGCCGAACTGATGAGTGAGATGAGCGGACTTAAGTTCAAAAACGTCGTGAACGTGCGGAGTGGATTTTACTTCGTCCGCGTTGAAGCGACGCGGCGTGCCGCCGTAAACGGGACTGCGTTCCACGGAAGCGAAGCGCATGCCGGGAATGCGCGTGTCCAAGCCGAACTTGGCGGCGCCCGTCACTTTGGCGGGCGAATCGGTTCGCCGCGTGGGCTTGCCGATGAGCGTGAAGTCCGAGGGTTTCTTCAACGGAGGATCGGCGGGAGGCTGAAGCTCAGAGGCGGCGGCGACGAGTTGTCTGAAAGTGAGGTTGCGGCGTGTGGGCGTGTGAAGGACCATGCTGTTTTCGGCGTGACACTCCTCGCGTGGAACCTTCCAGTCACTGGCCGCTGCGGACAGCAGCATTTCTCGCGCCGCTGCTCCCGCTTTTTGCAGATTGTCGTAAGAACCGCGAACGCTTCCGCTGCCTCCTGTGAGCTGATCACCATATTTCGGGTCGAGATCGGCCTGCACAACCGCGACGTGACGCCAGTCGCAGCAAAGCTGCTCGGCAACCAACATCGGGAGCGAGGTACGGACTCCCTGGCCCATTTCCGAATGGCCGCACCAGATTTTGACCGTGCCACCCGTGGAAATTTCAAGCCAGGCGTTGGGCGCAAACGGTCTGTCAGAGGAGACACCTTGGTGCGAGGGTGAAAATCCGCACGGCAAATAGAATGCGAGCACCAGACTGCCCCCGGTCACCGCGGAAGATTTCAGAAAGGCACGTCGCGTAACGTTCGAAGGCAAGGGCAAGTGCTCCAAAGTCTCAGACGCATCCGCGCACATTGAGTGAGCAGCGTTAACCGCGCAAGGCAGGAACAGCCGAGCGTGGGGGCGGAGCTTCTGGTTCGACCCCGCGCCAGCCTACCGGGCGGCCACTTACGGCTTCCTTGACCGAGCGGAAGAGAACCACGTACATCAACTGGCGGTAATAGAAGCGCTGGAGAAGCACGGGAACGAGCAAAGACCAATCTTCCTTTTTCTCAAGGGCAAATGCGAGAGCGCAGGTAAGGACATCGATCAGCAAGAAACCGAGGAAGAAGACGACAGATTTCTCGACGTCGGCGGTGGTCCAAAGCTGCGGCAGTCTGGTCACCCGGAATTGCGCGAGTCCCCAGAGCAACAACGACCCGAAAAACATCAGGTCGATAACCGGGGAGATCAGCGGCAGGGCAAGCTGAAAGACGAAGATGTTCGGAAGAGCAATCCAGCCCAGAGTGCCGTGCTTGGGCCGGGCCAGCGTGTCACTGTGCTTCCAGAACGCTTGCAATGTGCCGAAGGTCCAGCGGAATCGTTGGCGAATCAGGGCGCCGGCTGTTTCGGGTGCTTCGGTCCAGGCAATGGCTTCTTCGTCATAACTGATGCGCCAGCCCAGCCGCCGGATTCCGATGGTCAAGTCAGCATCTTCCGCAACGGTATCCGCGGTGATGCCTCCCGCGGCTTCAATGGCCTGTCTTCGCCACGCACCCAGCGCACCAGGGACTACGGTGATGCAATTCAAGAGATCGAAGGCGCGCTTCTCCATATTTTGGCTGGTGATGTATTCAAGAGCTTGCCAGCGTGTGAGCCAGCGGGAGCGATTGCCGACTTTGACGTTGCCCGCAACGGCGCCAACGCTTGGATCGGAAAAATGACGCAGTAGTTTGCTGATCGCGTCCGGCTCGACCTCCGTATCCGCGTCAATGGTGACGACAATTTCGGTGGTGGCCTCAGCCAACGCACGATGCAGGGCCGCCGCTTTGCCTCGATTCACTTGATGAATGATGCGCACGCGAGGGTCATCTCCAAAAGTAGAGTCCAGCAGAGGCCCGGTCTTATCCGTCGAGCCGTCATTCACGACGATGATGCGAAGCGACTTTACGTCCGAAGAAAGAACGGACCATACGGTTTGGACGACCACGCTTTCCTCGTTGTGTGCGGGAATTAGAACGGTGACAGCGGGCTCCGGCACGGGCATCACGTGATGGTCAGGACGAAGTTTTTCGATGAGAGCGAGAATGCCGATGACGAGCGCGCGCGCGCTGACCAGGACAATCCCAACGATGAAAATCGTCGCGATGCCAAAGCGGAACCACTGAAAGATGGCGAAAATGAAACCGTCCGCCCGCGCTTCAAGTTGTTCCTGGGGCGAGAGAGGCAGCATCACGCCTGCCCTCGTCTTCCCAATCAAGTCTGCGATGGACACAAATTGATAGCCACGGGCGCGCAGTGCGTCGATGATTTTCGGCAGGGCAGCCACCGTCTGGGCGCGCTCCCCGCCGCCGTCATGCAGCAGGATAATGTTTCCCTTATCCACCTGGCGCAGAACGTTTTGGACGATCTCCGCCGCAGGCATCTGATTTTTTCCATCCGGAGAACTCCAATCGTCGGGATCGATACGCTGGCCGACAATCAGGTAACCCATGTCCTGGGCGATCGGAAGCTGGGAGACCTCTTCGGCGTACTCCGGCTGATGATCGATGCCGTAGGGCGGGCGGAAGAGGATGGACTTCACGCCGACGGTGCTTTCGATGAGGCGTTGCGTCAGATTCAGCTGCCATTTCAGTTCGGTCTTGGAGATTTGATCGAACTGCGGGTGAGTAAAGGTGTGATTGCCGATTTCGTTGCCTTCGGCGTACTCGCGCTTGAGAATTTCGGGGTGCTGGTTGGCCGCCTCGCCAACGACGAAAAAGACGGCGGGCGCATGTTTAGCCTTGAGGACGTCGAGAATTTGAGGAGTCCAGCGCGGATCGGGACCATCATCGAAGGAGAGCGCGACTTCCTTTTCGGTGGTGCCGCCGATCTGATCGATGTCATAGGAGAGCGGATACTCTTCATAAGTCTCGTCCGTGAAGAGGCCGCTCGACGCCTCGTAAGTGAAGCTACGTTTGCCAGGTTTGGGAGTGTCGGCAAAATGCCATATGTCGCCGCTGCCTTCGAGGGTCAGATCTGGGCCGGGCGGAATGTCTTTAATTTTTTGACGTGCTGCATCATCGGCGCGGGTGGCGTCCCAGATGGGCCAGACAGAGGTGTCCGAAGAGCCCAGGCGCCATAGCGCGGTTCCTTGCACGCCAATGCGCTCGCTGGCGCGAAGTTGGTTGTAAGCCGTGACGGCGTCGAGCATCCACACCCGGTGAACATGATTCTGCTCGTCGGAGTAGGAGTAGTGAGGATTCAGAGAGGCGTCATCGAAATCGACGTCGGTTTCCGATTCATAGGCATGCAGGAGCGCTTCCTGGATACTGTACTCGGCGCCGGACCAAACGCCTTTCTTATCCGTCTCGCCCCAGTCGTAGGCATAATTCGCAAGGCCGACGACAATTTTCTGCGCGGGCACGACCTCCCGAATCTGGCGGAGATTCTCGACAAACCAGTCCTGCGCCGCAATCGGGCCCGGAGGGGATGTCAGCCAATGCTGGTCATAATTCATGAGGATTATGGCGTCGCACTGTTTGCCGAAAAATTCGTAATCGTAAGAATCATCCCGCGCAGGGAGTGCAATCATGAGCTTTAGCCCGGCGGAGTGGAGGGAGGTTGCGAGTTCCGCAGCAAACTGGCGGAAATGCGCCTGGCTCGCGTCCGGGACTTCCTCGAAGTCCACGACGATACCGGCCTGGTGGGAGAGAACGGCGTATTGGGTGGCGTTCTGAACGAGAGTATGCCGAGCCGCGGGATTCGCGAGAAGAGCGGTCATTTCCTCAATACGCCAGACATAGCCGTCGTAGTTATCGAGCATGCCCATCATGGGCAATTCGACCGGAGGATTGAGCGAGCGCATCCATTCGTGAAGCTCGTCGCCTCTCAAGAGAGAGACGGCTTCCGCGGGGGTCGCTTTCACGGGACGAGTTTGGTTGTGGGTATAGTCCACGATGGTGATCGCGCCATCGGGAGTAACGCCGTGCAATTGCTCGGGAATGAGCAGGTCGATATCTTTGTAATGTTTCTTCAGCGAAGCGAGGCTGTTGGCGTCCCAACTGACATAGAAGGCCGCGCGGAGAGGATCATAGCTCGCAGGGACTTTGCCGATATTGGCAACGCGACGCCGGCGGCCTTCGCGTACGGCGATGAGTTTTTTCTTCGCCGATTTTAGAGCGTGGAAAGCAGGCTTAATATCCGGCAGAAGGCCGGCGGGAAGCTCAACGCTTACGACGATGGTGACAAAGAAGTAGGCGAGCAGCAGCGTCAGGAGCGCTCCCGAGATTTCCATGACGCGGCGAGTGAGGCGCCAACGCGCACGCTCTGCGTCGTAAAAAATTGGTTTTCGTTCTTTCATGAATGGTTACAACAATGCATGCAACCCGGCGGCGTAGCAGAGATCCGGGCACTGGGCGGGACCAGACCGTCTGCGCGATTCCGTCTCCTCTATTGTAAGATGCGTTCGGTTTATGAAGCGAATTTTCTCGCATACCGTAACCGCATTAGCCGCGGGCTTCTGCCTGCGGCTTTTCTTCGTGCTGAAATATCCAGTGGATTCCGGAGATACGGTGCTTTACGAGCAGATGGCGACGAACTGGCTGCAGCACCACGTCTACGCCATGAATGTGAACGGAGCGATTCTGCCGGTGGATTTGCGCATGCCGGGCTACCCCGCGTTTTTAGCGGCCATTTATGCATTTACCGGGCGGACGGGGCCGGACGCGCGATATTACGTGATGCTGCCGCAGGCTGCGGTGGATTTGGCCGCTTGTGTGGTCATCGCAAGCCTGGCGGCACTGTTGTTATTGATGGGACGGAATTCGGGCCATTGGAAGCGCGTATTTATTGTCACGCTGTGGCTTGCCGCTCTGTGCCCCTTCACGTCGAATTATGCAGCCGTTCCACTTACGGAAGTCTTCGCGGGATTTTTCACCGCGGCTGCGCAGGTGGCGCTGATCGCTCTGTTCTGGATTGCGTCTGGCGGCAAGACGGGACTGTTCCTAACTGCGTGGGTTGCACGGAATGGAGAATCGCTGTTCGCTCTCGCGGGCGGATTTCTGATCGGAATGGGCACGCTGTTTCGCCCCGAAACGCCGCTTCTCCTTGCGACTGCGTGGATTCTGATTGCCTTCGTGTGGCTGAGAAGACGGCGATTTCGTTTCTGTTTACGAGTGATGGTGCTCTCCGCGGTTGGGTGCATCTTGCCCCTCGTGCCCTGGGCTTGGCGGAATGCCGTAACGCTTCACGAAGTGCAATTACTCGCGCCGAAAAATTCGAATCTGCCCGGCGAACTGGTTCCTTACGGTTTCATGGCGTGGGAGAAAACTTGGCTATTCCGCGTCAAAGATTGCTATCTCGTTCCATGGAAGTTGAACGGAGAAGAGATCAATCTGGATGACGTCCCGGCGCGGGCCTTCGATACTCCGGAAGAAAAGGAACGAGTGGCGGCACTCCTCGAGAAATACAACGAAGACGTTTCGCTTACTCCGGAGGAGGATGCTGCGTTTGGTAAGCTGGCGCGAGAGCGAACGTCGCGGCACCCGCTGCGAACATATCTTTGGCTGCCTTTGGCGCGCGGGTTCACCATCTGGTTTACGCCGCGGATCGAGCTGCTACCATTTTCCGGAGATGTTTTTCCGCTTAAAGAAGCCTGGCATGACGATCGCATCGATCAAGCCGTCACTGTTGGATTTTTTTTCCTAAATGTGTTGTATGTTGCGCTGGCTGTTTGGGGAGGCTGGCGATTGTGGGGAGAGAATTCCACCCTTCGGCTGGCGGTCGCCTTTCTTGTGGGTTACATAGTGCTGCGTACTGCGTTTCTGACGACGCTAGAAACGCCCGAGCCGCGCTACGTCCTTGAATGCTTTCCGGCGATCCTCGCGCTGGCGGGACAGGTTTTCGTTCCGGGCGCCAAGACTACCGCTGCGGGAAACATCTAGCGACTGGCTCGCTGCTATTTTTCTTCCACGGGCTCGGGATGAATTGTGACGCGGAAGATTTGAGGGAATTTTTCCTTGACACGGTCTTCGAGCGCGGCAGTTACGTCATGCACCTGAGTGATTGGAAGTGCGCCCCGCATCGTGCAATGGCACGAGGCGAGGATGTGGTGTTCCACCTGGCGGACGCGAACGTCGTGGCAATTTACGAGTTCATCGAATTCGGAAGGCAGGCTGTTCAGAAACTGCTCGATCGCCCCGGAGAGCTGTTTCATCTCTCCCACACCTGTATCGGGCGTTGCGATATGGCTGCCGAGCGGCTCAATGTGGATATTCACGTCGGTTGAGCCGTCGCGCAGCTTGCGAACTTCGTCTTCGAGTTCTGTGGCTTGGCGATGCGCGTCGCGCAGGCTCAAGTTTTCGTCCACTTCCAGATGAAGTTCGATGAAGAGTTGGCCCCCGTGCTGCAGCGCTGTCACGTCGTGAATGGCCAAGCCCATGCGCTGCGCGACGGCGCGAATGGCTTCAAACAAGTGTTCGCCCTGCGGCGCACGGGGTTCGGCGTGCACCATGACGTCCGAGGGAACAATCTCGCCGATGCGCTTCTCGATGGCATCGCTCAAGGCATGAACTTGTTCGAGGCTGGCGGTGCGCGCCACGCTGACGGTGGCATCCACGAAATGCCGGCTGCCAGCGCGTCGGACGCGCACGCGGTCGACGTCCAGCACTCCATCCATCCGCGCCACGGCCAACGCGATTTCCTGCTGCAACCCTTTGGGCGCGACATCCAGTAAGGCGTCCATGGTTCGCCTGCCGAGCTGCGAGCCAACCCAAAGAATGACGGCGGCGACGGCGAGGCCTGCGAGCGCGTCCGCATAGGCTAGCCATGGAAGATTCCAAGTCTGGCCGGCCCAGACAAGCCCTATGCCCGCGATGACGACGATCGTGCTCCATATATCAGTTGAAAAATGCAACGCGTCGGCCTCCAACGCTTCGCTCGAATATTTTCGCGCAACGTGCTGGAGCGCGCGCGCCCGGGTCACATCGATAGCCAGCGCCACCAGCAATACCAAAAGGGCCGTAATGCTCGGCTGGATATGCACGCTGCGAAAGAAGAGCCGGTCAAAGGCTTCGTAAATGATGTAGAGCGCGGTAAGGAGCAGCAAACCGGTCTCGACGAATGCGGAAAAATTCTCGAATTTCCCGTGGCCGTAGGGATGGCGTTCGTCGGCCGGTTCATCCGAGACGCGCACGGAAAGAAAGGTAATGACGGCCGCAATCAGGTCCAGGCCGGAGTGTAGCGCTTCGGAGAGAACACCCAAGCTGCCGGTGCGAATGACAAGAAAAGCCTTCAGCGAGACGAGCAACACGGCAGAGCCTACGCTCAACAGTGCCGCATTGCGCTTCTCACGCGCTCCCTCATTTTGTTGGGACGCCATCGACGTCCAACTAGACTACCTCAAGTATGGTGAGATTCCTCACTCCGGCGACGTCTAGCCCTGATGGATCAAAGGTACGCCCCGGCGCGAGGTTCGGGCTGCTACTTTAAGTGCTCCTCCTGACTGGAACGAGTCTAAGAATGACACAGCGGGCAACAATTCTGTTCTGCGCACGCGTTCTACTCCCGGTACTTGCCGTTTGAGCTAAGAAGCGGTACTTTTTCGCTGCGTTGCGGGAGCCATCCTTATGACCTTCTCTACCTCTATTCGGAGTGCGATCCTGCTACTTTCTGGAGCGCCGGCGATAGCGCCATCGTCGTTCGCACAAACGCCGGGCCCATCGCCTGCGGCAGCCGTTTGGAATGCACTCACGGCTCCGGCCATGGACCCAGCCAAAGCCGCCCACGCGGAGAATGTAGAGATCATCCGCGACCGCTTTCATATCACCCTGACGGACGGCACGATTCAGTTCATGCAGCCCGTCAATGGTGTCGTTTTCGGCGCCGCATTTCACGGGAGAGGGCGCCTCCAGGCAGACCCGCCGAATCCTCAGGAGGCCCAGCAGCTACGTCTTTTTACCAAACAAGACAAGCTCGACGTTTCGTTTACCGACGCCACTTTCAGTTTCACTGATGGGCTGCTCGACGAAGTCGCAAAACAAGTGAAATGGCAAGCCCCGGGACCCGGCGCCGATGATCTCTACGCCAAGCGCCAGAAGGAGCGCGAGAATTTGGGCGAATCGTCCATGCCCCGTCTGCTGCAAGGCATATTGTCGACAGATCGCGTGCGCACGGCGTACTTTCTCGCGGACCTGAAAACCAACGACAAGAACTGGGTGGAAGTCCACGACAACGCCATGACGGCCGAACAGATGGAGATTGGACGCTGGGTGGATGTTGGCCCGGTCAGGATCTTCGACACTTGGATGAGTTTTCCCGCGGGCGGCCACACGAGCGCCGAGGCCTGGGAGGATCCGCAAGCCAAGGAAGACTTCACGATTCGCGGCTACAAAATTGACGCCACGGTCACGTCCGGCGCGGAACTCAACGCCACCACACGCATGGAACTCGAGCCGCGTCTCGCAGGCCAAGGCGTGCTGATCTTCGATCTGGATTCAAACCTGAGAATCGAATCCATCAAGGATTCGAGCAACAATTCGCTGGCATTTTACCAGTCGCGAGAAACAAAGGACCGGTATCAGTCCTACGGCAATTATGTAGCCGTAATCCTCGCAAAGCCCCTCGCAGTTGGAACGCCGCTCTCGCTCGAGTTTCAATACGGAGGGAAGCGCGCGATTCGCAAGGCGGGCTCGGGGAATTACTTCTGTGAAAGCTCCGGTTGGTATCCCGAACGTCCTAACAGCTTTTCTGCACGAGCCGATTTCGACCTAACGTTCCACAGCCCGAAGAAGTCGGTATTGGTGGCTACTGGGGAAAACACGAGCGATACGGTCGATGGGAACACCCGAGTCACTACTTGGAAAAGTCAGATGCCCCTCGCTGTGGCCGGATTCGCGTACGGCGACTATAAGGTCACCAACGACAAAGCTGGAGATGTCCTCATAGATATTTATGCAAATCGCGAGCCCGATGACGTGATGACACAAGTACAGCGTTATTTTGAGGAAGGCCCCGGCGCGCAACAGGCCGCGGTCGGTTCGATGTCACCATCCATCATGGCCAAAACCATGGGAACGGAGATCGCCAATGCCGTCCGCGTTTATTCGTTGTGGTTCGGCCCTTTTCCCTACAAGCACCTCTCCGTTACCAGCCTTCCTATCAGCTATTCCTACGGACAAGGGTGGCCGGGACTTCTTTATCTGTGGTCCGGTTCTTTCCTCGATTCCACGCAGCGGAACGCCATCGGTATTAAGGATCAAACCGCGGTCACGGACTTCTTCCGTGGCCACGAGACTTCCCATCAGTGGTGGGGTCACCGAGTCGGCTGGAAGAGCTATCATGATCAATGGCTCTCGGAGGGATTTGCAGAATTTTCCGGAGATCTTTACGTCGAATATCGCCAAAACATGAAGGAGTATCTGAACCGCTGGCGCAAAGAAAAGGAGTTGCTGCACAACAAAGACATCTATGGACACGAGGTGGACGCGCTTGGGCCGATTTGGATGGGCCGGCGAATTCGCTCGTCCATTACGAGCCCGGGCTCCTACCAGGATCTGATTTATTCAAAGGGCGGCTACGTCCTGCAGATGCTGCGCATGCAGATGATGAATCCGCGGGATCAGGACCCGGACCATCTGTTCAAGGAAATGATGCAGGACTATTGCAAGACGTTCGATAACAAAGCCACGTCGACGGAGGACTTTAAGGCGATTGTGGAAAAGCACATGACGCGCGGCATGGATCTCGATGGAAACCATAAGATGGACTGGTTCTTCAACCAGTATGTCTACGGCACGGGCGAACCACAGTACACGTTTCATGTCACGGCGGAAGCCGTGCCGGATGGGAAGACCCACATCAAGGGAGAAATCACTCGGGCAGGAGTACCCGAGAACTGGAAAGATGTCATGTCGCTCTATGCCCATATCGGAGCGAGGACCATAAAAATGGGAACGGTTGCAGTAATACACTCGAATGAGCCGATCGACTTCACCATCCCCGGCAAAATCGATCGCGTATCCATCGACGAATACGAAGACCTGTTAGCGGAAGTGAAGCAATAAGGCGCCAAAGCCCGCAAGGACTCGTTGATCGTGCTTCTCTGATGGCGAGACTTCAGGCTTTTACGCGGGGAACAAAGCGAAGCGCTAGCGAGTTCATGCAATAGCGCAGGCCGGTGGGTTTGGGCCCGTCCTCGAAAACGTGGCCCAGATGGGCGTCGCAGAGGATGCAAGTCACTTCGTCGCGACGCATCCCAAGACTCAGATCAATTTTTGCAGAGACATTCTCCGGGGCGATAGGCGCCCAAAAGCTCGGCCAGCCGGTGCCGGAGTCGAATTTGGTGTCCGAGCTGAACAGCGCGTTGCCGCAACAGATGCAGCGATAAAGACCCTCTTGGTGGTTATTGTAATAGGCGCCACTGTAGGGCCGCTCGGTATCGGCGCGCCGCGTGACATCGAACTCGTCGGAACTGAGCGCCCGGCGCCACTCGGCATCGCTCTTGACTACTTTTGACGCTGTCTCGACGCCCAGGCGTGTCCCATCGCCGGCGAATTTCACAACTTGCACGGGACCCGAATCGCTTTTGGCTGGTTTATCATCGGCAAGTGCGAAACGGCAGGCGCGCTGAAGGCCGATCAATATACCGTATGATGCGACAGTAGCACTACCAAAAATGAAGCCACGGCGGGTTAGATCGCTCATGAATTGAACCGTCGCAGGAGCGCTTGTTCGCGCGAAAATCTGGTCGCGATCAATCCGCGGTCATCGAAGGCGCGGGCAGCAAAGGCAAGCGCTTCGGCTCTCCTCGTGCACCGCGCACTTCCAAGTCATCGAATAGCAGCGATGGCGACACGAGCGAAGCCGGCAAGCCGTTTTGCGCCGAGCCGAATGCGCCGAGCGCGGTCCCGGCGAATCCTGACACCTGGCTCTGCATGTAGTTGTAAACAAATTCGTCGTTGCCGATGCCCCCGAGGTTTCGCAGCATGCGCGTGTTCAGGCCGATGATGCGTGAACCGCGAATCATCTCTTCGCGGCCGTCTTCCGGGTAGACCTTGTAGACGATGAGCGGCAGCCGGTCGCCGGTCCCGGCGCCGCCGCCAAAGCTCGCTAGCAATTCGGAAAAGTCCTCCTGGTGAAGCAAGCTGATGGATGGATTGTCCATCTCCCGAACTATAAGGCAATATGGCAACTTTTCCGAGCGGCACTCGTCAAGAAATTTCTTCTTCAAATCCGCGGGAGACAATGTATCCGTCGATCTGAAGTACAAATTGCTCATCGTGGGCTTGGCGTCGTTCAAGAATGCAGAGCGGCCGTGGCCGTTGGACTGGTCCGAATCCGGGCCAGGTCGGCGGGACATAAGAAGCTGTTTAACGTTGCCGTTCTCCACAATATTGACTTTTTCCGCGCGGACGCCCTCATCATCGACGGAGTAGCCGCCCAGCAGCGGCGTTCCACGAAATTCTTTAGCGCCGGGATCGTCGGTCAAGGAAACGGTTGCGGGCAAAACACGCGCTCCCATGCGGCCAACCCAATCACTCTTGCCGCCCAGCCCCGTGAGGAGTTGTTCCATCACCGGAGTGAAAGAAACTGGGGGCCGAGCTCCGTTGATTGCAGGGGTCAGTACTTCAGCGAGAAGAGGAGCAGCAGCGCGCGCTTCAAAGAGGACAGGGCCGGTGTAGTCCTGCGCGGGGGAAGCCGCGCGCATAGCCATCAGCTCCGTTCCCGTGACGTTCAAGGCCTTGCGAACAGCATCCACGCTCGGAAGATCGGCTGGTTTGGGCGCGTAGGCGGAATACATGTGGTTGATTTGCATGCCGTCGTCGGCAAGCGTGTCCAATCCCGCTTCAATGGCCGCGTAGCAACGGTTCGTGCGAATTTCTGTTCCCTCACTGGTGAGCAGATATTCCGTGGCATACACCAGATAGTAAGTGACGCGAGATTCGTAGATCTGTGGAAAGACCCGAAGAGCGGCGGAGGATTCTCGAGCTTCCTGTTCCCAGTTACGATTGCTCCAGTCCGGCGTCGTAAGTGGCTCGATAAGCCGCAGCGGCGTAGCCTTCGCAAAATCGTTGATGTCGGATTGACGGGCGAGGCTGCTCAAATACGCTTGTTTGCGGGAATAGGTTTCGACCGCTTCCTTGAAAGCCTGGTCGGTAGCTATCCAAAGGTCCTGCCGCAAGGAATTGTAGTCACGGTCAATTCCGACGGAGCCAGTGGGGCCGATAAAGCCGCGGAATGCGTCGTCGCTGACGAAATTGGAGCTGTCCTGCTTGTAGTTGCCGATGCGCGCCTCGACGTCCATGAAGCGATTGCGAGTGCGCGAGGAGGAGAGCAGCGCGCCAAATTCAGCGACGACTTCACGCACGTCCAGATCGAGCAGCCGGTATTCCACATAGTAGGGTCGTTGTGGCTGTTGGGTGCCGGGAATTTTGAGTTCGAGGCGGCTCTTTGAGCGCGCCATTTCGTCCCGCATTGCCTGCAGGGTGTGATCATTGTCGTTCGGAGCTTGGGCGCGGGCGAAAGCACTGCAACTGAGCGCCGCTGCAAGAATTGTGAGTACTGCAAACCCTTGTCCGCGCCTCACTGCCGGCCTCCTGTTGCCAAAGGATCATGTGCAGGCGGAGGGAGAATTGGCGGGCGATCCGTTGAACTTTCTTTCTTTTGCACTTCCAATTCTGAAGTTAGAATGGCGGGCGAGGCAGCAGCAACCGGAACCGAGCCAGATTCGGCGCCGCAATATCCATTGAATACTTCCGGAGTGTCGCCTGTGGCTACGATTTTCGTGAGCGCGGCGAGTGGCGTGCCGACAATATCCACGCCGCGAACCAACTCATCCGGTCGGCCATCGGGGAACACTTTGTAGACGACGAGCGGAAGTACCTGGAAGGCTTGCGGCTGCCCTCGCCCGGTGAACGTAAAACCGCCAGCGATGTCGTCAATGAGCAATCCAAACGGTTTTCCCTGGGCCTTGATAAGTTCGACCAACTTTGCACGCAACTGCGCGTTCGTTAGGGTCTTACTGCTCTCCACGATCAAGTTGCCTTGCCGCGAAACCGGCGTCGCGCCAAGCTGACGGCGTCCATGGCCGTTGGAAGTGGGGAAGCCCACCAACGGCGACCGCGACATTTCAAAATTTTTCAGGATTCCATGATCCACGAGCGTAACAGGCTGCGCGGGAACACCTTCGTCATCGAACTGGTAGTAACCCAGCAGGTCCTGGTGCCCGAGTTTCCTCTTGGTGGTGTCGTCGACGATGCTCAGGAAACTTGGCAGGATTGGTTCGCCGACTTTTTTCGCAAAGGTCTGGCCCTCGGCAGCATCTTTTTGGCGATGTCCTTCCGCGCGGTGACCAAAGACTTCATGGAAAAAGACGGCGGCCGCTCGGCCTGTCAAGAGAGCCGGTCCAACTGACGGCTCGTTAATCGGTGCAGCGACAAGCCCCTCGAGTTCCTTGCGCATGGTGGCCTGCGCGGCTGAGACGGCCTTATCGTCGGGGGCTTCCTCGGGATTAACCCAGTCAAAATTGTAGTAACGGTCGATGTCCATTCCATCCGGCGCCTTGCCCTGGATGAATAACTCGAGGCGGTAGCGGATCTGACCAAATTGCAGCTCAGTACCTTCGCTGGTTACTTGGAAGACATTCTGGGCTTGGGCCGTAAAGGTCACAATCGAATTGATGATTGCGGCAGATTCACGAAATGTGCGGGTGTATGCCCGGACTTTCTCTTCCCACGGCTTGCGGTCCAAGGTGAAAGATACCTCGGGGCCGATGTATGTGTGAGGCTTCTCGTGAGAAAAATCCGGAGCTCGGTTTTCGACGGAATCAACTTTCACTTCCTTGCCCGTCTTGATCTTGATGAGGGCTTCCGCGGCTGCCCGGTATTGCTCGTCCGTTTGGAGCCACACCGCGCGCCTAAGCACCTGCGGATCGTCGTCCAGCGGCACGGTCGTGCCCGGACTGGCGCTGGTCTGCTGACGTTCGCCAACCTTGTGCGTGTCATCCGTTTCGTAGCTGCCCGTTCGCACGGAAACTTCCAGCCAGCGGTTGCGTGTCTCGTTGCTATTGAGCAGCGCGCCGTTTGAGCCGGAAACGTCCGCGCGCTGCGTATCCGTGATGGTGTAGCCGATGTAGTATGCCGGCGGGTCTTGCGCTTTGAACGTTTGCATGGAGCGATTGAGCTCCGCCTGAAGAGCGGCGAGCAGTGGAGACTTCTTGGAAGGGACATCCGGCGGCGCGGCTTGCGCCAGATTCGCAGCGATCGGCGTCAGGGAAACCGCCAGGCCTAGCAGGCACAAGACCGAACTCAGGTGACAACGGACCGAAATTTTCAAGGATTGCCTCACTTACTGTTAGACGGCACTGCGAAACATCCAGTGTACGCTACCGCAGCTACGGGCACAAAATGCCGAACTCAATGGAGGTCCACAGCAGCATTAGTTCGACGGTTGCCGGACGCAGGGAGTTGCATGAGCTCAGAAGCTAAGTTCCCCGGCCGCATTTCGAAGCCAGAGTCAAAAAGGAGGATGCTACTCAGCGGTCAGAGGCTCTACCCACACCCGTTAGGATTAGTTTTTGGGTTACACCCCCCAGTCACGAGGGCAGGGGGAGCGCTAGTGTGTTGTGCTGCGATGACAGAGAAAATTACCACCGGAACCAGAGCCAGAACGCCCATCGTGATTCCCAATCCCTTGCCTATATGTCCGGCGTTTTCGAGGCCGCTGCCTGGCCGTGGCCCCACTTCAGTGTCCTTGCCCGCCGTGACTAGCATATCGAGCGGAGCTTGCGTCGGGGGCGCTGGCGCGGAATTGTCTCCGTTGCGCAGGCTGGTCACCTGGCCCGCTTTAAGCAATACGCACACTCCCGCGAGATTGCAGACGCGCACGACACCCTCGTAGGCAATCACATTCATGACCTTATTTTCATACCCTACGTAAAAGTCTGTTCCAACAACGCCGGCTACGCCTGCTGCGGTGCGAACTTCAAATTTTCCGTCGGGTTTTGCAATCTTTTGTGCTTGCGTGCGCAGCTTGCCATAGACCAATTCAAGCTCTGTTTGCTGCGCTCCGGAATCGTGTTTCACAACCTTGATCGAGGAATCTGAGCCGACATTCAAAACAGACCCATCATCCAGAGCGATCCGTGCACGCGCATCGGCCTTGGTATTCAGAAGGTCCTGCCATTCGACCACCGACTTAGCGGAAGCGTTGATGCTCTTGGATCCGCGGGCAATACTCACGGCCGGAATCAGACGGGAGACTTCGCCGGCCCGCTGTCCCGCGGCCTCAGGAGAGGCAGAAATATCCGGCGGGATGGCGATTATGAACGAAAGCAATATGGCCAGGGTAAGAACGTACGAAGACTCTCTTTTCATCGGGGTCGCTCCTAGAAGGATTGCGAGTAGTTGTGTTATCTATCGTTGTTACTGGAGACCCTCTAGACTGTCAATTGGAAACCTAGACCGGCTTGCGCAGTCGCTACATTCCTGTTTGAGCACCCCGCCAGGCGGCCCCGCCGGGTGCCTTCTTCCGCACGAGCAAGCGCAAGGTACTTGCAGGCAGCCAATGTCGGGAAGACAATCAAATCATGCGTGCCTTGGTCGCGCTTCTCGTCGCATGTACCCTTCTGTTTGGCGTGTATCACTACTATTTCAAGAAAATGCCGTCGACCGACGAGGGCACCGCCCCCACACAGGCGATCAGCCTGACCGGCGTCCGCGGCGATCTCTTGCAGATTGCGCAGGCAGAACGGGGATTCTTCGCGCTGAACGGCCATTGCGCGACCCTCGAAGAACTTACCTCTTCGAATTCGCTGGCGATGGCGCGGCCCGAGCGGGACGGATATTCCTATTCGATCGAGTGTTCTGGCGGCGACTTCAAGGTAACGGCGCGCCACGCTCTGGCCCCCGCGAGTTCGCTGATACGATATCCCACGCTAGCGATCGACCAGAGCATGCAAATCCACGAAGTCAACTAACCATCCCACTAGGGCTGATTCCCTTGCATCGGTGAAGTAGGTCCGCAATTCTCGCGTCCCTCACGGGAACTTTTCTCAGGAGTGCTTCGTACATTCTAACAAGAACGATTGCAACAACACAGATTGCGCTTCCGGCGCATCTTGGAAGGAGCAAATTATGGGCGGAGATTTGATCGGATTGGTCGCAGTCACTTTGGGGATGGGCGTTCCCCTCGGAATCCTATACACGTACTACCGCGTGCGTAAACTGCGCAGCGAAGAGCGTCTTGCTGCCATAGCCCGCGGCGTGGACATTCCGCAAGAGCCGGAACTTTCGCAAGCGGCGCGCTCTCGCCGGTCGGGGATTTTGCTGATCGCCGGGGCCCTCGGTTACATTGTTACCTTCGGATTGATCGCAGGGATTCAAGTGGACCGCGACTTCTGGTCCGCTGCCGCATTCGGCATCATTCCTCTGGCAGTCGGCATCGGGTACTTTCTCGATTTCGCGTTGATTCGCCGGGACGTAGGCACTTCCAGTTAGTTCGGTTGGCGCGTGATCCAAACAGCATCAAGGCGCAAGGTCTTGCTTACCGCAATCGGGCCGACGTGGTCGGCTTTATCGATGGATGCCAAGCGCAGCAAGGATTCGTCTTGACCACTCCTCACGGCGTACGTTTTTGATCCGCCACCAGGACGCCCCCCTCGGCGTAGTTTGTCGCCGGGACGTCATGAAACGACACGTGGATGTTTTCACGCTTTGCGCGTCCGTCTTCAATCAGCACCGTGGTGACGCGCTCGGCAATCTTGCGCTTCATTTCCGACGTCCGCCCTTCCACCCAGGTAATTTGAACATGCGGCATATCTCGTCCTCCTTAGAACGGACAATTTGCACAATCTTGCGTGCAAAACTGGGGGCGTTCTACCGAAACTCGCAGTCCTGGTTGTTCCCAGAACGCCCCGGAGCTTGGCAGGCGAAGCATAACGCGGCCTGTGTTAGTATTACAGACTCATGCATTCCGCTATTCCTCACTTGATCGAGCTGCAGCGTGTCGACCACTTGATTGCCGCCGTACGCACCGAAATTGAAACATTTCCGAAACGTGGCCGCGAAGCGGATGCCAAACTTAGCGGCGCGCGCGCGGCCGTTGCCGCCGCTAAAGAGGGCCTCGTCAGCAGCCAGAAAGAGCGCAAGAAGTTCGAATTGGAAGTGCAGCAATGGAAAGACCGGGCTAAGAAATACCGCGACCAGAGCGGCGCCGTCAAAACCAACGAAGCCTACAAAGCCCTGCAGCACGAGATTACGAACGCCGAGGCGGAAGTCGCAAAGGCCGAAGACGCACAACTGGAAGTCATGATGGCGGGCGAAGAGGCTGAACGCCGCGTTCGACGCGCGGAGGCAAATCTCAAGGAAGACGAAACGGCGGTCGCCAAGGAGAAAAAAGAGATCGAAGCGAAGCAAGCGGAGAAGAGGACACAGCTCGAAAGCTTACTGGCTGAGCGGGAGCGCGCGTTGGCGCCGATTCCAGAGGATGTCCGCGAACTCTATGCGCGCATCGCCAGGCGCCATCACGGCACGGGAGTCGCCGAAGCGCGCGACGGACAATGCCGCGGCTGCGGCATGCGCGTGTTGCCGCACATCCTGCAAGAACTCCGCCGCGATCCCAACGAAGAAATTTACCGTTGCGAATCCTGTGGGCTGATCCTATACACGCTAGAGCCGATTCCTTTGCCGGATCCTGCTTCCGGACCGGGTCGCGCCGCATCTTCCGCCTCTAATCACTCCTAATGCCACCCCGTCAAAAACCTCCTCGCGCCGCCGGTGCCGCACTGTTCGCAGACTCGCCTGCAGAGCAAACAGCTGCAACGCCGGCTCATCAAGCGAATATCGACGGTGCGGCGCGCGGAAATCCTGGGCCAGCTTCCTATGGCGTGGTCATTCGCGATGGCCAGGGCGAACTTGTCGCCAAACTAAAAAAATACATCGGACGGATGACAAACAATGTCGCTGAGTACTATGGGCTGATCGCTGCGCTTGATTACGCGCAGTCTCATAGCATTCGCGCCTTGCGCGTCGAGAGTGATTCCGAGCTGATGGTTAAGCAGATGCAGGGGCAGTACAAGGTGAAGAGCGAGGATCTCCGCCCGCTTTTCGAACGAGCGAAGAAAATGTCGCTGGGCTTCGAATCATTCCGGATTGATCACATTTACCGCGAACAAAACCGCGAAGCAGATGCGCTTGCCAATGAAGCGCTCGACGAAACGTCCGGTGTCCCCAGTGCCGCCGGCGCACCCGCGAAAGCTGCAGCACTTGATGCCAAACCCGCTCCACGATGGATTCAGGCGCGATTCCGCAGCGGTATTCTTTACCCACTGGAAGACATCGATCTCCCCGACGGCACCGAGGTGCAGATCGTGCTGCGTCCCCTGAAGCGTCCAACCCCACAAAAATAGCGACTTGGTTTGTTTCGAATTATTTCAGCGCGTAAGAGCGATAGAGGGTATCGCGTTGCGCGGGGATAAATCCCGCATCGGAGATGATGCGGCGCAGCTCATTTTCGTTGGTGCGGTTTTTCACACCGGCCGCGAAGACCACGTTTTCTTCAATGAGGATACTGCCGACGTCATCCGCACCGAACTGCAAACCGACCTGGCAGACTTTGATGCCGGGGGTCAGCCAGCTCGATTGGATGTGGTCAATGTTATCGAGGTACAGGCGGCTCACTGCAAGAGTTTTCAAATAATCGACCGCGGTCGTTTCCCGCACTTTTTTCCCGAGAGCTGTGTTTTCCGCGGCGAACATCCACGGGATGAACGCTGTGAATCCACCAGTGTCTTCCTGAATGCGGCGAAGCCGTTCGAGATGATTCACGCGGTGGCGGAGTTCTTCGCCGCAGCCGAACATCATCGTCGCGGTGGTGCGTAGCCCAAGGGAGTGCGCAACGCGGTGGACATCTTCCCAATCGTCGCTGGTGCACTTTAGTCGAGCGATTTTCCCGCGAATTTCGTCGTCGAGAATTTCCGCGCCGCCGCCGGGGATAGATTGCAGTCCAGCGTCCATCAAACGCTGGATGGTTTCGCGGACGCTCAACTCGCTCACTTCCGCAATGCACAGAATCTCAGGCGCGGAGAAGCAGTGAAGGTGCACTTGCGGAAAGCGCGTTTTCAAAGAGCGCAGCAGGTTCTCGTAATAGCCGATCTGCAGGTCTGGGTGGAGTCCGCCTTGCAGCAAGATTCCTGTGCCTCCAAGTTCCAGCATCTCTTCAATCTTTTCGTAGATAGTCTCAAAGGAAAGGATGTAACCGTCTTTTGCGCCCAGCGGCCGGTAAAAAGCACAGAATGAGCAATACTCCGTGCAAAAGTTCGTGTAATTGATGTTGCGGTCGATCTGGTACGTCACGACTCGAGGATCATTTTTCTTGAGCCGCATCTGGTGCGCGGCCATACCGACGCCCACCAGGTCATCGGATTGCAACATGTCGAGCGCTTCTTGTTTCGTCAGTCCCACGATGTTCCTTTGCTTCGTTGCGTTTTCATTCTAACGGACGCGGCACCTAAACTCTAATCCTCTCACTGGGCGGGCACGGCGTGCCGTGCCCCTACTTTGCTGAAACCTGGGCCGCCTCTTTCGGTGCAGTCGCCCATGCGATTTGTTTTTCGATTGGGATTAGTCCTAGTTTTGCGGCTTCATGAAAATAGCGTTCAAGGCCCCGGCGATTGTTTTCGCCAAGAGAGAAGTCAATGTTTTGTCGCAGATAGGCTTCGAGCGCCTGCTGTGGCAGGTCCAGTTCATGCGCGGCATTAACACTGATTGCCGCTAATTGGCTTAGCCCGAAATCGCGAGAGGCCATGAAATCCGCAAACACTTCCGAGGTGACAACATCAGGTCTTGCGGCCCAGAAGGCCATCACTGCCGGCAAGCCGGAAAACTTGCGCCATTCACCGACCACGTCATAGACATGAAAAATCTCGGCACTCGTCATTCCAAGAGTGGTGCTCTGGCACACGGCGCGTCCTTGAGGGCTGACAGTGCTCTTTTTCTCAATGACGATCGAAATGCGCAGCGCCGGATCGCCGATGAGCAAAGCCGCATCGGCCTTTTCCAGCATGTCGCGCAAGTCAGGCTCGGCCTCAAAAAACTCGGGATCAATTTTCCAGTGTTCAGCGGCCAGAATTCGCGTGAGGGCTTGTGTGCTGCGCGAACTGCGATCCAGCGCAATGCTGCGCACCTGTTCGATGGGCTTCTTTGAAATAAGCAACAGGCTGCGCACGCGATTCTGTGAGGCGATCGCCAAATCCGGCAGAACGACAATGCCAGGGAGGCGCTGATACTCGATCGCTGGAATGATGGCGATGTCGGCCGCGCCGCTCCCCAGAGCATCCGCGCATCGCGAGGGCACGGTGAAAGACAAATCGTACTTTCCCGCTAGCGGCCCATTCGTAAAGCCCCAAACGAGCGGCGCCGTATTCAAGTACTGCACGATGGAAATCCGAATTTTCGGCAAGATTGAGTTTCTCGCGATTTCAACCAAAGTATAGCAGACAGAATTTTCCTCCGCTGCAGGCCTCTTTTGTTGTAAAACGTTCCTTCCATTTGGAGGCTCTGAAAATGTTGAAACGTTCCTCGTGTCTTTTTCTGTTCAGTCTGCTGGCGTTATCCTCTGCCTGTATCGCAGCTCATCCCGATGCCGCCCGGACGCCATCCATTAGCGAGAAAGCCGCAGGCACGCAAAAGCTTCCCGGCTATTTCAATCTTTACTGGGACGCCAAACAAGGCAAGCTGTGGCTCGAAATCGACAAGTGGAACACAGAGTTTCTTTATCAGAGCAGCCTTCCCGCGGGTGTCGGTTCAAACGATATCGGTCTTGACCGCGGCCAGCTTGGCAGAACGGCTATCGTTCGATTCGAAAGAAGCGGCCCCAAGGTCCTGCTGATCCAGGAAAATCTCGAATATCGTGCGGTGAGCGACGACCCCGACGAGCGCCGCACAGTCCGCGACTCCTTTGCGGAGTCGGCGCTTTGGGGTTTTACGGTTTCCGCCGAAGAGAATGGCCATGCGCTCGTCGATGCTACCGAGTTCTTCCTACATGACGCCCACGGCATTCCCGCATCACTTCGCAGGACAAAGCAAGGAACTTACAAGCTCGACGCCCCGCGTTGCGCGATCTACCTTCCGAAGACCAAGAACTTTCCTCTCAACACGGAAGTCGAAGCCACCCTCACTTTTTCCGGTGACGAGCCCGGGCCGTGGGTGCGCGAGGTTACCCCTTCGCCGGAATCTATCACTATTCGCGAGCATCACTCCTTCGTGCAGCTTCCGCCTCCGGGCTACAAACCGCGCATCTATGATCCTCGAAGCAGCTTTTTCGGAATCGCTTACCTGGACTACGCAACCCCGGTTAGCGAGCCGATCGTGAAGCGATTTATCGCGCGGCACCGGCTTGAGAAGAAAGATCCTAAAGCTGCCGTTAGCGAACCAGTTCACCCCATCGTCTATTACCTCGACCGCGGCGCGCCGGAGCCGATTCGCTCGGCACTGCTGGAAGGCGCGCGCTGGTGGAACCAGGCGTTTGAAGCCGCCGGGTACAAGAACGCTTTCCGCGTTGAACTGATGCCCGAAGGCGCGGACCCCATGGATTTGCGCTACAACGTCATTCAGTGGGTACATCGCGCCACACGCGGCTGGTCTTACGGTGCTGCCGTAATCGATCCACGCACGGGCGAAATCATTAAAGGGCACGTCACGCTCGGCTCGCTTCGTGTGCGACAAGATTATCTGATTGCCGAAGGACTGCTTGCTCCCTATGAAAAAGGCAAACCGGTTTCGCCGAAAATGATGGACATGGCGCTGGCGAGGCTCCGCCAGCTTGCCGCCCACGAAGTCGGCCACACACTCGGGCTGATGCACAACTATTCGTCGAGTACCGTCGATCGTTCCTCGGTGATGGACTATCCGCCGCCGCTCGTGAAGCTTGGCGCCGACGGCTCTCCTGATCTCAGCGACGCTTACGCCTCAGGCATCGGCGCTTGGGACAAAGTGTCCATCACTTGGGGTTACAGCGACTTCGCGCCCGGTGCGGATGAGCACGCCGTGCTCGACGAAATCTTGAGCGATGCATTCGGCCGCGGGCTTCGCTATCTGACCGACCAGGACGCCCGACCCGCTGGCTCTTCGAGCAGCGTGGCGCATCTTTGGGACAGCGGCTCGAATGCTGTGGACGAGCTGAATCGCATCATGCAGGTTCGCGCCGCAGCGCTGCACCGCTTTGGCGAAAACAATGTTCGCGAAGGCGCGCCTCTTGCAACCCTCGAAGACGCGCTAGCGCCCATTTACATGCTGCATCGCTACCAGGTGGAAGCCGCCAGCAAGCTGGTCGGCGGAATGGACTACACCTTCACTTTGCGCGGTGACGGTGAAGTACCCACGCACATCGTCGCCCCCGCCGAACAGCGCCGCGCCCTGGCTGCCGTACTAGCGACGCTCAAACCCGAAGCCCTTGCACTCCCGGAATCCCTGCTAAAAATCATTCCGCCTCGTCCGCCGGAATACCCGCGTGATCGCGAGGATTTCAAGATTCACACTAGCCCGGCCTTCGACGCGCTCGCGCCCGCGGAATCCGCGGCGCAGCACACGCTGCAGTTTCTTTTTAATTCGGAGCGTGCTGCGCGGCTCGTTGAGTTCCATGCTCGCGACGCCGGAAATCCGGGCCTCGACGAGGTACTCGAGGCCGTGTTCAACGCCACCTGGAAAGCCGCGCATCCCAAGGGCTACGACGGAGCGGTTGCTAACACCGTCGATAACGTAGTGCTTTACGACCTGATGGTGCTCTCCGCCAATGACCATGCCAGCGACGAAGTTCGCGCCATTGCCTCGCTGAAGCTCCAAGAATTGAGGGAATGGCTTACTTCTCCAAGAGGTGGAATGGAGAGTATGCCCGATAAGGCCCACACCTACTTCGCCGCCAGGGAAATTGAGCTATTTGAGAAAGACCCCAAGCGCATCGATCTGACGCCGCCCATCGAACCGCCAGACGGTCCGCCCATCGGAAGCATGGGCACGCTGGATTGTGACTGGCGGCCTTAATTTATTGAGAAGTCGCCGCTCGAGATTTCTGCGACTCAATTCCGCGAAGACATCTTCGCAGAATTCTTTACTTCGACGAAGGCGATCCCGTTTACACCGCTGCAAGCCAGCCACAGGTTGCCATCGGGCGTGTGTACCATGTTTCGCACCACGCCACCTCCTGACGGGATAATCCACGATTGAAATTTCTCCGTCTTGGGATCAAAGCGCACGACCGTGTTCGGCTTCGTGTTCGATTCGCTGTACCAGATGATGTCTCCGACAGCTGTTATGCCGTAGGGCCTGGACCGCGGCCCGCCAGGAGATGCCCACTCGGAAGTCTTGCCGGTCGCCGCATCAAGCCGTCCCAAGTACCCGCGCGAATAATCCGAATACCAAATCGCATCGTCTGGAGTAATCGCTACGCGCCGAGGACGAGAATCCACATGCGGCAGCACGTATTCGTGGATGGCCAGCGTGTCCGGATCGAGGCTGGCCACCTTGTTGCTCCCAAACTCCACGAAGAATGGCACGCCTTTCGAATTCACCACCATACCGTAAGGATTCGACTTCGGCGTCGGTGAACTGACCACCTTCACTTCCCCGGTCTTCGGGTTTAGCCTTCCCACCATGTTTCCGCCTTGCACCGTAAAATAAATGTTTCCGTTCGGCGCAAAAAGCAGCGTGTGCGGGTCTTTGGCTTGCGGATCCGGCATCGGATACTCGGTCACGTCTCCCGTCTTCGGATCCAGCTTGCCGATGTACGCCTTGAAATTTGCAGTGAACCAGATGTTCCCGTCCTTATCCGGCACGAGACCGTGAGGACCGGAAGATGGCGTCTTCAAAGTGAACTCCTTGAATTTCTGCGTCGCGGGATCGAAGCGCCCAAGCACATTCGCCATCTGCCCCGTGTACCAGACCGAACCGTCAGGGGCGATTGCGGGATCGTGCGGGCGTGAGCCTGGCGTTGGCACCTGCCATTCTTTGATGGAAACCTCGACGCCTCCGGGAATAACAACGGCATCTGGCGCTGGTTTTTCAGGGAAATTCTTAACTAGGTAATTGACTAACATCATAACCTGGTCTTTGGGCACGGGTGCGCCCTGGTTCACCATCATATTCACGACCGACGTCCACTCTGCGCGGTTGTGCCCTGCGTTTGTCACCGTCGTGAGCGCGTGGCAGGATGCGCAAGCCTTCTGGACAGTTTCCTTCCCGTTTCCGTCCGGCAATTGGGGTGGCGTATGCGCCCAGTTGGGAAGAGCGCAGCATAGCAAAGCTGCCACCGCGATATATGGTTGCGATTTCTGTGGCACGGAGCACTTTCTTAGATTTGGCTTCGAGGTCCGAATCCTAATCTCGCGCTCGGCGTGGCACCTTGAGTTGCGCATGGGAACCTCCGAAGTTCTTCTTTTTCGATGGTAATCTACGCCGGTGAGGGCTGCCTTGCAATCTGGAAGAACCTAACTCCTTTTAAATCAATGAGACTCGCCATCAATCCCTCGCTAGGGAGGCGCGGAAGCGTCTTGCGAGGCGAAACCTTACCACCTTCGGAAAAGATTAGTCGTGGATTTATCAAACCGATGGAGGTCTTGCTCGTCTATGAAACAGGGAGGGTTTGTCCATGAAAACATACATTCGAGTTTTTTTGCTCCTCGCGACCGCAGCTTGCGGATTCTATGCCCTGGCGGGTATTGCCGGAGCTCAGGATGCGCCGACTCCTCCTACTCCGCCCGCGCCGCCTTCCTTCATCCCACCAGTTCCTCCTCTATCGCCGATGACACCGTTCAACGAAGCGGCGCCAGCCCCACCGGCATCGCCTGCCGTTCCCGCAGTCCCAGCAAGCCTCGGGGAACCCGGCTGGCCCGATTGGGATCATCGTCATTCCGTGAGCATATCCGACGGACATCACCAGCCCGTAACAGATTGCTCCGACCTGCGCATTCGCTTCGATGACCGCGACGCCGTCATGAAATCGGAAGAGCGCACACTAACCAAAGCCGATGCCCCAACATTGCGGGTTCGTCCGCACACGAACGGCGGTGTTCAGGTAGAGGGATGGAATAAGGACGTCTATTCGGTGGTCGCATGCAAGGCCGCCGCAAATTACGATGGAGACGCGGAGCGCGTTCTCTCTCAAATAAAACTTTCTGTTCAGAGCGGAGAGGTCTCGACGAGCGGGCCCGACGGCGAGCACGATTGGACCGTGTATCTGCTCATTCGTGCGCCGAAAGCCTCAGTCATTGACCTGGAGACCGCCAATGGGCCGATTTCCCTTTACAGTGTGGACGGCAAACTGACCGCGCGCGCTACAAACGGTCCCATCACTTTGCGTGATTTTTCCGGTGACGCCGATGTCAGGGCTTCGAACGGCCCCATCACCATTACCGGTAGCAGCGGCAACGTGCACGTCCACACGGAGAATGGCCCAATCTCCATCAACCTTACGGGCAAAACATGGAGCGGCGCCGGCCTATCTGCGGATGCGCAGAACGGTCCTTTGACTCTTTCCGTCCCAGCTGACTACCAGTCGAGTTTCAGCGTGGAATCCCGGAATTATTCGCCGATGAGTTGCCGGGCGAGCATTTGCGATAACGCTCGGAAGACTTGGGACGACAACAATCGCCGCATTGAGTTTGGCGCTTCACCGGCGATGATCCGGCTTTCCACCGTGAACGGCCCTGTTTCTGTGCGTTCATCCCGTGAGGAGATGTAGGGCGTCCTCCTTTTTCCTAGCGCACCCTGAACTCCAAGGTGTCGCCAGCTCGGCGCACGCGTCTAACACTCCTTACCGAACGAACGCTGCAAGGATGGACGCGCTCTAGTCCTTGCGGATAAGATTCAACGCATGATTCCCGAAGCGCGCGTGGCTCAACCGGTCACCGAATCGGAGGCCGCGCGGCTCGCCCGCGAAATTTTCGGCATTAATGTCGTCGCAAAACCGCTTCCCGGCGAGTACGACGACAATTTCCATCTGACCTCGGCCGACGGACGGGAATTTGTTCTGAAAGTCATGCATTCCGCGAGGGAACAATCCTTCGTCGAGATGCAGTGCCAGGCGCTGCAACATTTGGCCAAGAAAGCGCCACATCTTTCGCTTCCACGTGTTTGCGCAGCGCCGAGCGGCGACAACTTCACCGTTGCGACACCCTCAGACGGAACGAAGCGCCTTTTCTGGCTGCTGACGTATGTTTCCGGAACGGTACTCGCCAAAGTAAATCCTCACAGTCCGGATTTATTTCGCAGTCTCGGCCAATTTCTTGGCGAGATGGACGCCGCGCTCGTGGATTTTTCTCATCCGGCAACGCACCGGGCATTGAAATGGGACCTCTCCCGCGCCGCATGGATTCGAGACTATCTGCAGCACATCGGGGATACCGCGCGGCGCGCGCTCGTCGAGCGAGTTCTTCGGTTGTACGAGTCGGAAGTGATTCCGTCGTTGCCCTCCTTGCGCCGCAGCGTTATCTACGGCGACGCCAATGATTACAACGTGCTAGTAAGTTCGCCCAGGCCGCAGCCGCGAAAAGTAAGCAGCGTGATTGATTTCGGAGACATGCATTTCGGTCTCACTGTTTCTGAAGTCGCGATCGCGGCTGCGTACGCGATGCTTGGGGAGAACGATCCGCTGCCCGCGGCGAGCGCCGTTGTCGCCGGCTATCACAATGCATTTCCCCTCACCGATATTGAGATAAGCCTGCTCTATGCGCTCATCGGGATGCGACTTGCAGTCAGCGTTACGAATTCCGCGTATCGTAGATCGCTTTTCCATGATGATCCCTACGTCACGGTCAGCGAGGCTCCAGCCTGGGAAGCGCTCGAAAAATGGGCGCGAGTACACCCGCGATTTGCGCACTATTCGTTTCGTGATGCCTGCGGCTTGCAAGCATTTCCGCACGGAGAAAAAGTGCAACGCTGGCTCGATTCCAACGCGAGCATGGCGGCCTCGATCTTCGAGGAGGATTTGCGCACCGCTCCAAGCGTCGTCTTTGATTTGAGCGTCGGCAGTAGATTTCTTGGCGCCGATCCTCGCGCCGCGGAAACAGCCAATCTCACCGAGGCGATCTTCCGCACGATGAAGAGAGTCAATGCCTCCGTAGGGATCGGTCGCTACAACGAAGCGCGCCTGCTCTACACCTCCCCCCTATTTGGAGCCAGCGAAAGCCCCACCGATGAAAGGCGGACTATCCATTTGGGGATGGACCTTTTTGCTGCGCCCCGCACGCCGATCCACTCGCCGCTCGACGGCATCGTTCACGCCGTGGCGATCAATACCGCCCCGCTGGACTACGGCCCGGTCGTTATACTTCGCCACACACCCGGCGGGAGCGTGGCGTTTTTTACGCTATACGGCCATCTCGCGCGAGAATCCTTTGACGCGCTTCAAGTCGGCCAGCGCATCGCGCGCGGCCAGCAATTCGTCCGCATTGGGGACACCAACGAAAACGGCGGCTGGGCTCCTCACCTGCATTTCCAAATCATCCTCGACTTGCTGGACCTGGGCTCCGACTTTCCCGGCGTTGCTTACGCGTCGCAGCGCAGCGTGTGGACTTCTCTCTCCCCTGATCCGAATTTGCTTCTAGCAATTTCCCCCGAGCGCTTCCCGCAGCCAGAGCCAGACTCCGCTGGAACTCTTTCTGCCCGCCGCGAACTATTAGGAAAAAATCTCACCATTTCGTATCACCAGCCGCTCAAGATCGTGCGCGGATGGATGCAATATCTTTGCGATGACACCGGCCGCACCTTTCTCGACGTCTACAACAATGTCCCGCTGGTCGGGCATAGCCATCCGCGCGTGGTGCGGGCCGTGCAGGAGCAGATCGCTCTCCTCAATACAAACACGCGCTATCTCCACGACAACGTCAACCGCTACGCCCAGCGCCTAACTCGTCTTCTGCCCGAGCCGTTGCGCGTCTGCTATTTCGTAAATTCCGGCAGCGAAGCCAACGAACTTGCGCTGCGATTGGCCCGCACCCACACCGGCCGCGAAGAATTCATCGTCCTCGAACACGCCTACCACGGCCACACGACCACCCTCATCGACATCAGCCCTTACAAATTTGACGGGCCTGGAGGCCGAGGCCGCAAGCCGTGGGTCCACGTGGCGCCCATTCCCGATGATTATCGCGGTCCCTTTCGCCGCGGCGATCCTCAAGCCGGAGCAAAATACGCTCAGCATGTTGCCGAGATATTGGAGAACACGTGCGCGGAAGGCCGCAGCGTTGCGGCTTACATTGCCGAGACATTGCCAAGTGTCGCCGGCCAAATTGTTTTTCCGCCGGGATATCTCGCCGAAGTTTATAAACACATCCGAGCCGCAGGCGGACTCTGCATTGCGGACGAAGTGCAGGTTGGTTTCGGTCGCCTCGGCACGCACTTTTGGGGGTTCGAAACGCAAGGCGTTGTTCCCGATATCGTCGTACTCGGAAAACCGATCGGGAACGCATTTCCTCTTGCTGCCGTCGTCACGACGCAGGAAATCGCCGCCAGTTTTGACAATGGCATGGAGTTCTTCAGCACGTTTGGCGGTAATCCCGTCGCATCCGCCGCGGGACTCGCTGTTCTGGATGTGCTCGAAGAAGAGCAGCTCCAGGAAAACGCCTTTCAAGTAGGGAGCTATCTCATCGTGCTTCTCAGATCTCTGCAAGAAAAATACTCGCTGCTCGGAGACGTGCGAGGCTCAGGCTTGTTCCTCGGACTGGATTTGGTGCTCAATAGAGAGACCCGCGACCCCGCGCCCTGGCAAGCTTCTTACATCGTCAACCGCCTGCGAGAAAGCGGCATCCTTACTGGCACGGACGGCCCGCATCACAACGTGATCAAGCTTCGCCCTCCGCTGATTTTTTCGAAAGCCGACGCGAACCTCTTTGTCGCTACGCTCGACGAAATCCTGAGAGAGGATGCAGCCCAACCCGGCGCCTGACCTGAATGCTGCCTGCATTCTTAAGCAGTTGAAAAAATCGTCGAGATTCTCAAGACACTGCGAAGGTTCGGACGAACATTCCCATTTACATCAATTATTAGTTGACATTCAAGTTATCGTACGCTTAGGCTTGGCACGCGATGGAGCTAGATTCATCCCTCTCCTGGCTCGCGCTGGCTCTCACGCCCGGGCTGGCTTCCCGTTTGTCCGCGCGCCTGTTGAATCGATTTGGTTCGCCTGACGCAGTCTTCCGCGCGCCCTTAGCCGAACTGGAAGGATGCCGCTTGCCTGCTCAGGTCGCGCAGGCGGTCTTTAAGAAAGAATCGTTCAAGCGCGCTGAAAAGGAATTGACGGCCACGCACAACATCGACCGGTGCCGGCTGGTCAACTGGACCGAACCCGAGTACCCACAAACACTGCTGCAAATTTACGATCCGCCGGTCTTGCTCTATGTCCGCGGTGATGCAGAAGTCCTGAATCTTCCGTGCCTCAGCATTGTTGGAACCAGGAGGCCGACTCTCTACGGCACGCAGATGGCGGAGCGCCTCGGCCGTGACCTGGCCGCGCGAGGCCTCGTAATCGTAAGCGGTATGGCACGCGGCATCGATGCCATCGGGCATCAGGGCGCCATGGCCGCCAACGGCAAAGCTATTGGCGTTCTCGGGACGGGCATCGATGTCTGCTATCCGAAGGAAAACAAAAAACTCTACGAAAAGGTCCTGGAGCGAGGCGCCATCATTAGCGAATTTCCCCTGCGCACTCATCCAGCTCCTGAGAATTTTCCGATTCGGAACCGCATCGTCGCGGGAATGCCGCTCGGCGTTATCGTCGTCGAAGGGGCACAGTACAGCGGCTCGCTGATCACAGCGCGGCTCGCTATGGAATTTGGCCGCGAGGTTTTCGGCGTGCCGGGAAACGTAACGCAACCGGTCAGCTTTGCACCCAACCAGTTAATTAAGCAAGGCGCGAAGCTGGTCACCAACGCCGAAGATGTGATTGAGGAGTTGCCCACGCCCGTGCGCGCCGCGTTGGTGAAAGCTGCACAGCCGGAAGCCGAGCAAAGGAATCTGCTCCTGGCGGCGTCCCTGAATCCCTCGGAAAGGAAGGTCTACGAACTGCTCAGCGCTGAAGAATCTAAACATATTGACGACATCGTGGAACGATCGGGCTTGAACTCTTCCGAAGTTCTGGCTACGCTTTTTGATCTGGAAATGAAAGGCGTCGTGCGGCAGTCGCCGGGAAAGCAATTCAGCAAAGTATTGCTGTGAAAGCGGATATGGCGAGAATCGCCAGTCCCTGGTCCTGCATCTAAAGCCTGTGAGTATCCCAATGGCTGATGGCAGCATCTAGTCCTAAGTTAGCGAGAAGGACACACGCCGCGTTGTCAGCCCTTCCAGCAGAACAGTACGGGGTTACAAAGACAAGATGGCACGTTCGCTTGTGATCGTCGAGTCGCCTGCAAAGGCGAAGACAATAAATAAGTATCTGGGGCGGAATTACATCGTCAAAGCCTCCATTGGCCACGTAATGGACCTGCCCAAGAAGACGATCGGCATTCGTCTGCCCGGCGAGGATGAGAACAACGGAAAGAAAAAGAAGCGAGCCAAGAAGGGAAGCAAGAAGGCCAAGCCGGTCCGTCCACCGATCTCCCTGGACGACGAAAAGATATTTGAGCCGACCCTTCAGATTATCGTGGGCAAAGGCAAGATCATCAATGATCTCCGCAAAGCCGCCAACACCGCAGACGCCGTCTACCTCGCGGGCGACCCAGACCGTGAAGGAGAAGCGATTTCTGCACACCTCGCCATGGTCCTGGCGAAGCCGTCCAAATACCCAGAACAAGAACCCAGCGCCCCGCGCTTCAAGAAAAAGGACACCACAGCCGAAGCGGTCGAAGAACCTGTAAAGGAAGAACCCAAGAAAGAGATTCCCGCAATTGACCCAAAGAAAATTTTCCGCGTTACCTTCAATGAAATTACCCCCAAAGCAATTCGCGCAGCCTTCGATCACCCCAGGAAAGTCGACACAAATCTAGTTGACGCACAGCAAGCACGCCGCGTCCTCGACCGCATCGTGGGCTACAAAATCTCTCCGCTCTTGTGGAACAAGGTCCGCCGCGGTCTTTCCGCGGGCCGTGTTCAGACCGTTGCCCTCCGCCTGATCGTCGAGCGCGAACAGGAAATCCGCGCGTTCGTACCGCGGGAGTACTGGACGATTCACGCCATGCTCGACGCCAGCCAGCCTCCGCTCTTCGAAGCCAAGCTCTCTAAATTCAAGGGCGAAGACATCGAAGTTGCGAATCAGGAAGCTGCGGATAAGGTCGTTGCCGCTGTGACCAAGGCCAAGTGGCAGGTCGCAACCGTCGCCCAAAAGGAAAAGAAGCGCAATCCACCGCCGCCCTTCACAACTTCAAAATTGCAGCAGGCCGCCTACAACCGGCTGCGTTATACGGCCAAGCGCACCATGTCCCTCGCACAGAAACTTTACGAAGGTGTCGAGCTCGGCGAAGAAGGTTCCGTCGCTCTTATCACCTACATGCGCACCGACTCCGTGCACGTCTCGAACGACGCCCTGGCGCAGGTGCGCGAGTTGATCCCGGACCGTTTCGGCGCCAGCTATCTTCCGGAAAAGCCCAACTATTACAAGTCCAAGAAAGACGCCCAGGAAGCCCACGAGGCCGTGCGTCCAACGGACGCCATGCGCGCGCCGGAAGACGTCCGCAAGTATTTGGACGACGATCTCTTCAAGCTCTATCAATTAATTTGGCAGCGCTTTGTTGCTTCTCAAATGCTGCCCGCCGTTTTCGATCAGACGACGATTGACATCAGCGCCGGCGACTATACATTTCGCGCCACCGGTTCGGTTCAGAAATTCGATGGCTACCTCCGCGTCTACCAGCTCCCCGCCTCCATCGCCGACCGCGATGACGACGAAAAGGACGACGAAGGCGAGGGCAAATCGCTCCCGCAAGTCACGGAAGGCCAATCGCTGCGCCTCGATAAGATTCGTCCCGACCAGCATTTCACCGAGCCGCCGCCGCGCTATAACGACGCAACCTTGGTGAAAGATCTGGAAGAAAAGGGCATCGGCCGGCCGTCGACGTATGCCTCGATCATCTCAACCATCGTTGAGCGCGAGTACGTCACAAAAGATCAGGGCCGCTTTTCGCCCACCATGCTTGGCGAACGCGTCAGCGTCCTCCTCGTAAAAAGTTTTGAAGATATTTTCGATGTCACCTTCACCGCGCGCCTTGAAGAAGAGCTCGATGAGATCGAAGAAGGCAAGCTCCACTGGCGGGAAGCTGTTAAAGAGTTCTGGGAGAAGTTCGTCGTGGATCTCGATCGCGCCGACGATGAAATGCTCTCCTATAAAGCGGGCATCCCCACGGGCAAAAAATGCGAAAAGTGCGGTCAGGGCGAACTGCTCGAACGCATCAGCCGCCACGGTTTCTTCCTCGGCTGCTCGCGTTACCCCGACTGCGATTTCATCCAAGATCTCTCGCCCGAGCTCCCGGCAGACACCGGCGAGCCAAAAATCGAGTATTGCGACAATTGCGGAAAAGAGATGGCCATCAAGCGCGGACGCTTCGGCGTTTTTCTGGCGTGCAAAGGTTATCCGGATTGCAAGACCACGCGCCGCCTCGTTGAAGGCACTCGCATCGCGCGCCAGCCGGATGAGCCGCTCGACGAAAAGTGCGCGCTTTGCGGCAATGGCTTGGTCAAGAAGCATGGCCGCTTCGGCGAATTCATCGGCTGCACCGGCTATCCCAAGTGCAAGTACACGCGCCCGATCACCATGGGCATCAAATGTCCCAAATGCAAGGAAGGCGAATTCGTCCGCCGCGGCAGCGCCGGAAAAGGCGGACGTGGACGTCCGCGCATCTTCTACGGCTGTTCGCGCTATCCCGATTGCGATTTCACGACGCCGTACATGCCCATCCCCGAGCCCTGCCCGAAGTGCGGCGCACCTTTTATCGTTGAGAAGAAAACGAAGATTGGCACGGTCCATGCCTGCCTAAAAGAAGGCTGCGATTGGGAGCAGCTTGCTCCTGAAGCTCCTCCGCCGCAGGTTCAGCCGGAAGAAGTAGTAGCGCCCGTCGGCGCAAAGCCGTAGTTTATTCTCGACAGAAAAGCAGGTTCTGAAGCATCCTCGGCACAGAATGAAAACGGCCATCGCCAAGTATTTCGAGTACCTTCGCGCAGTGAAGAATTCCTCGCCTCACACAATTTCCAACTATGGCAAGGATCTTCACCAATTCGTGGCCTTTCTCTCTCCGCCCGGTTTGGAGCCGCCTGCTCTCAGCGGCGTCACGCACACCACTATCCGCGAATTCGTTGGCTATTTGCACGACCAAGAACTCCAGAGGAGTTCCATCGCGCGCAAATTGGCCGCCCTTCGCTCCTTTTTTAAATACTGCGTCCGCGAAGGCCGCCTGAAGGAAAATCCCGCCCGGCTCGTCCCGACTCCTAAATTGCCCAAACGCATTCCTTCCGTGCTCTCGGCCGAGGAGATGAACGGCTTTTTGAATCAGCTCGGGGAGATGAGACCGCTTTCCAGCACCGGTGGCGCAATCTCCAAAAAACGAGTGCGACCTGAGACAAAGACTTCTCCAAATCGCCTTGTCAAGCTGGAGGACGAGGGTCTCCTTCTTCGTCGCGACCGCGCTTTGCTCGAATTGCTCTACGCCGCGGGACTTCGCGTCAGCGAACTCACCGGCCTCAACCTCGCCGATATTGAGCAAAAAGAACGCATGCTTCGAGTCCGCGGCAAGGGCGACAAGGAACGGATTGTCCCCTATGGCTCGAAAGCCCAGGAAGCGCTCGAAAAGTATTGGCCTCTTCGGGAGCAATTGTTCCTGCAACCTTCGAGCAGCCGCGGCCGTCACCGCAACTCTCCCCACACCGAGGCCGTGTTCCTCAATTACGCTGGCCGCCGCCTTACGCAACGCTCCGTTGGCCGCATCGTCAAAAAATACGTCCGCCTCGTCAACGTGAATTGGGACCTGCATCCGCACTCGCTGCGCCACGCCTTTGCAACGCATCTCCTCGCCGATGGCGCCGACCTCCGCGCCATTCAAGAGCTCCTCGGCCACCAATCCCTCTCCACCACGCAGAAATACACTCACGCTTCCATCCGCCAGCTCATGGACATCTACGACAAGTCGCACCCCCACGCCTGAGCGAATTGCGCCTAACCATGCCTGAAAACAAAACGGCGGCAGCCCGTTTCACGAACTGCCGCCGTTTCTACTCAAGCTTAAAACGTCAGTTTCGCTCCGATCTGGATTTGCCGCTGTGCCAGAAGCGAATTGCTCGACGACTGGACCACGCCAAACTGAGGGTCAGCCACGAGCGTCGGTGCTGCGGCGGTTCCTCCGATGGAGTAGTTTCGCGTACCGACCGAAGTAGCGTTAACGTGGTTGAACAGGTTGAAAGCCTCCCCGAAGAGTTCAATTTTCCATGATTCGTAAAGATTGAATTTCTTCGCCAGTCGCAAATCTATGTTGACGGTCCGTGGCATCTGGAATCCGTTCCGGGCAATCTCTGGCAAGCGGCCGCTTCCGCCGGCCCCTAGAATTCCTGTCGACACTCTAACAAACGTTGCGGCGACCGGAGCGTTCCCTGAAACCGTAGCCGTGTATGGCGCTCCAGACGACGCCATCACGATGGGGGCAATCGTCCAACCGTCGAGAGCGGCCCGTACAAATGTCCCTTTCTGGGCAAAGTAGTTTGGCTGCCAGACAAGAGTCGATCCGAAATGGTGGTGGATGTCGAAGTTGGACCTGCCAGTCTCCAATCCCAGATCAAATGGATTCAGCACGTTGTTGGACGCTGTAAAGGTTTGCGAACTCTGGCCGGTATCGGATGTGTTGGAAAAAGTGTAGAAGGCTTGCAGCTGCAGGCCGCCGATCATCCGTCGGTTGAACATGAACACCACGCCGTTGTATTTGGAGGTTACGATATCGGAAATATTCGTAATCCTTCCGAAGCTTGCATTCGGCCGGGTCAATGTCACTTGGGGGGACGGCAGTTTTGGGACCTCAAACAATGGCATCGTAACGGCCTGCCCATTAGAGGGTCCTCCAGAGAATGTATAAGTAATCGTATTGGTTGGGTTGAACAGGTTTGTATCAATGAAGATCGGCAGATTTCGTCCTAGGCTCCCCACATAAGACACCGAAATTGCCGTGTTCGTCGCAATCTGCTGTTCGTACACCAAGTCGAATTCGTGGATAAGCGGGTTCTGCGTGTCGCGAGCGAACACGACCACGTCCGGAGCGTTGACCGTTGCCGGGGGCGCTGTGGGCACAATATTCGGATACAGCGGAGGTACCCCGGGTGTTGGAACGAATTGGAATTGAAGTTGGCCAGTTGTTACTCCTGTATTCGTGATGGCGTTCGAGATGGTGGAATTGATAATCCGCCCATAGTAGATCCCGTATCCGCCGCGGACAACGTACTTGCTGCGCCCGGTGACGTCCCACGCAAAACCAACCCTAGGCCCGAAGTTATTCTTGTCGCTCGGAAATTGTGCTGTCGCGGGCAGGAGCGCATTCGGAATCTGGGGGCTGGGCATTTTTTCGTAGTCCCAACGCAGTCCCAGGTTCAAGGTCAGACGCGGTTTGATCCGCCAATCGTCCTGAAAAAAAAGGCCGTAGTCCCACGTCGTGAATTCGAAGGCCGTAGGACCGAAACCCTGGTTATAGCTGGCGTAGCATCCCACGTGCGCTCCGCCCGCGTTGGTGCAGGCTGGTTGGGCAAAATTATTTACTGCCGCGGCAAAATCGCTGATGTAATCCACGCGATTGTTGTAACTGTACGCACCGCTTTCCTGAAAGAGGTTGTCGTTGAGGTCGTGGAACCGAATGACGTCCGTTCCGAACTTGAACAAATGTCTGCCGCGGCTGATGGAGAAGTTGTCGGCCAATTCGTAACTGTGCTCATCCGGGAAAGCGCGCCGGTCCAGGAAATTTGGTTTCCCGAATACGATCCCAGCACTTCCGGAAATAGTGATCTGGGGGGAGATGCCCTGTTGAGAGACAGGCTCTCCCGGAATTGCCGACTGCGTGTTTTCGAATTCGAAATCGCGCCCATATTGGAAGCGGAACTCATTGATCATCGTCGGGGTCAGCGAAGTAACAAGCCGTGCGATAACCGTGTCATCTTTCACGAAATCGTTTCCAAAAGATTCCGCTCCGCGAAATACGACGCCGCCCGTTTGAATCCCGGCTGGCGAAGACCAGCGCATGCGGTTGTATTCCATGGAGAAGTGATTGCTAGCATTAATCGTCCAGTCGATCTTCGGAAAAAGCAGCAATTCGTCACCCGTCCGAGGAGCCACACCCGTCAGCGTCTGGAGGAAGGCCAGACCTGCATTCGCTTGTGTCGACGTAACTCCTCTGCCTGACAGCGTCGTTAGTTCGCCTGCGCTCAGGGGTGCAAAAAACGCGGACGGGCTGCTGGCATTGGCGACGCCGGGGAAATTGCGCAACTGTTGGTCGGCATTGAAAAAGAAAAACAGCTTATCCTTGATGATCGGCCCGCCGATATTCCCTCCGAACTGGTGTCGCTTGTCTTCGGGCTTGATTGGAATCGCTGTGGACGATGCTGGCGGAGGGGGCACGATCGTTTGGAATGGATTGAACGCCCCGAAATCGCTGCTGCGGTAGAACCAGAACGCCTCCCCATGCAGACGGTTGGTCCCGGACTTGGTCACGGCGTTGGTCACCCCACCGGCCGAGCGCCCGTACTCCGCCGAGTAGTTGGACGTGTTCACTTGGAACTCGCGGATGGATGATTCGCTTATCGAATAGCTAATGCGCGTCCGGCCCTTCTCTTCCGCAAAAAACGCTTGGTTGTTGTCGCCGCCATCCACAGTATTGTTGTTCAGGAGACCCGAGACACCGCGGAAACTCACCAGACCGAAATTTCCATCTGGTACCGCTCCAGGCGTGGACAGTGCGAAAGTCGACCATCGCCGGCCGTTGATGGGCAGATTCTCGATTGTGGTCGAGTTGATGTTGGTTGAGAAGTCGGCGCGGTCCGTCGTGATAACAGGGGCCTCCGCTGTTGCCACCACTGTCTCTGTTTGTGTTTGAACGCCCAGTGTTGCGTCTATGGCCGTCATGCGGCCGACTTCGACAGTGATACTGTTTGCCTTAAAAGAAGCAAAGCCCTTTGAGGAAATTTCGAGAGAGTACAATCCCGGCTGAAGATGGATGATCTGGTATCGGCCGCTCTCGTCCGACAAGCTTGTAGACTTGCTGCCTGTGCCAAGATTCGTCACATTGACGCTCGCGCTGGGCACCACAGCCCCGGACTGATCCGTTACCGTGCCGCCAATGGCGCCGTCCGTTGAGGACTGCGCGCTCGCTGCAGGTATTGTCATCAGCCACGCAACTAGCGCAAAAACAAAACCCACCACGTAAACCCCGCCTCTTGTCCTCTTCATGGAGGAACCTCCTTCAGGAATCCAAATCTCAGCAACAAGCGCACCAACTGACAGAAGCAATCGCCGTCACAGAGGGGCTTCTCGGTCGTTTGGCGAGGCCGCCTTCTTCAGTCCAAACTCGTTGCTTGAACATCTACAGGGAATCATCCGATGGACCATGTTTCTAGCACATGAAAGATTCGTAAGCAATCTGTTGCTCTGCGGATATCTGAGGAAAATTTATATGCTCTCTATCTGCTTTGCAGCATCCAACGAAACGCGCTAGTCTCCTTTTGAGAATTTTTCAAAGGAACTTACTGTGGACCCTAGACTACTGCTTCAAAAGCTGCTTCTCGTTGCAAGTTTGGCGCTTGCGGTCGTCGTCCCTGCGCGCGCCCAGGATAATTACGAAATCCAGGTCTATGGCTACGATCAAGTCGAGCCCCGCCACACCATGGTCGAACTCCACAGCAATTTCACCATCGACGGCAGCAAGACCATGGCCGACGGCCTCTATCCCACCAATCACGCCGAACACGAGACCATCGAAATCACCCACGGTTTCACCGACTGGTTTGAAACCGGCTTCTATATCTTTACTTCCTCTCGCAGCGGTCAGGGCATCCAGTGGGTTGGCGATCACATTCGCCCGCGTTTCCGCATCCCCAAAAAATGGAATTGGCCCGTAGGCCTCAGCCTCTCCAATGAAATCGGATACCAGCGGCGCCAATTTTCTGCTGATACATGGACCTGGGAGATGCGCCCCATCATCGACAAGCAAATCGGTCGTTGGTATCTCGATTTCAATCCCACTTTTGACAAATCTCTGCACGGCCCAACGGTGAATCAAGGTTTCATATTTTCGCCAAACGTCAAGATCAGTTACGACTTCACGAAAAAGATTACAGGTGGAATCGAATACTACGGCTCCGTGGGGCCCGCAACTGACTTTTCCCCCATTAGTCAGCAACAGCACCAGATTTTTCCGGCCATCGACCTGAATCTTTCGCCAAACTGGGAAGTCAATTTCGGTCTCGGCGTCGGCCTTACGGGCTCTACCGATCATTTGATCGCTAAAATGATTCTCGGCTATCGTTTCGACTTTTGAGCTTTGCGCAGAAGTGTCCCGCGCGTTTAGGATTGGTGTTGCAGGAACTCCCTCGCAATCGCGTTGCACTCTTCGTACGCTGCTTCTTCGCTGTGCGGACTGTGCTTTCCGTTTCCGACGAATCGCATCTTCGCATGAGGAAGCGCTCTTCGAACGAGCTCCATTTCGCCCGGCTCGGTTCGCGGATCAAGGCTTCCGTGCAAAAATAGCATCCGTGCCGTTAACTCGCGGAGCCGCCCGTCGTATAAATCCTCCTCTGGCCGCTGGACCAAATCCGCTATCCGGAACCAGGCACTGCAATTCCGGCGTAACACGGCCGGCCACTGCGTTTCTCCGTGGTCTTGCTTGAGCAGATTTTTCGTTTCTTCCCCGAGATCTTCCGGACGCGTGGCAAATCTCTCGAAGAACGAACGCGACCCAGGCTTTCGCCTAAGAAAATGGAAAGCCTCCAGGATCAGACTCTCGCACCGCTCCGGTGCCTCCAGCCCTAGCATCGCCGCGATCACTGCGCCATCACTGTGACCCCAAAAGGCCGCCCGCTTAATGCCAAGTGCATCCAGGAATTGGATTGTTTCCCGCGCCGCTCGGCGGTGAAAATCTAGCGGCATCTCGCTTGAGATTTGCGTCGAGTGCCCGTACCCGGAGCGGTCGGGAATCAGTATGCGGAACTCGTTCTTCAACGCCTCAATTTGCCTGTCGAATGGATATACTCCGTAGCCCCATCCCCCATGCAGAAAAACCAGGGGATGCCCGCTTCCAAACTCGCGGTAGTGAATTATTACAGGACTCAGATCAGCTGCGTGCGGCGAATGAGGCAGTTCGAGAGTTGGCACCTAATTTTGCCTCTCAAAGGAAGGGCCTAAGTAGCCGCGCTGTTTAGATGCTCGTGCGACGAGTCTCACGCACTGTACCTTACGTCAAACGTCAAAATTTTTTTCGACTCTTCGCGCATGAACAACAATACCTCGCTTGTCGTTTACGGAGTCCCGCATAATTTTGCGAAGGAGCGATTTGGAGTGCGGCAGCCCTGCTGCCGCTTTTCTCATCGATCCGCACGACTCTATACTTGGTGACGCTCAATAGTACGCGCAAAACATGACGGTCTCCGCCATCGATCGACCCTTGCGTGGAAATAAAAACGGCTGGCAGCACTCGCTGCCAGCCGTTCGTTTTCTCAACCGGAGTATCTAGGTCAATTACCTGTGGCCGCCACCATGGCCACCGCCATGAGATCCTCCACCGCCGCCGCCGTGGAATCCACCTCCACCGCCGCGTCCGCCGCTGAAGCCGCCGCGTCCGCCGCTGAAGCCGCCGCGTCCGCCGCTAAAGCCGCCGCGTCCGCCGCTAAAGCCGCCGCGTCCGCCGCTGAAGCCGCCGCGTCCGCCGCTAAAGCCGCCACGTCCGCCGTCTGCATAACCCCGGCCGTAGAAGCCGCCTCGCCCGTAATAGCCGCGCCCGTAATACCCACCGCGCCCGTAATACCCACCGCGCCCGTAATAGCCTCGGCCCCAATAGCGTCCGCCAAACCCATGAAACCACGGCCCGGCTCCAATAAACACGCCGTCTGCGAACCATTCTGGCCCATAGAAGCCGTAAGGTGCGCAATCATAAGGGTAATAGGAATAGTAACCGTATACACAGACCGGCGCCGCATAGTCATACCCATAGTAACCAGGGCCATATCCGACCCCAACTCCAACGCTTACTTGCGCTTGCGAGGGGGCGGCAGCCACAAAACCGATCGCCGCCAACAACGCGAAATATCTTAGATAACGCATTTCTTTGTCCTCCGTGGTCCCAAACCATCTTCCCAGCAGGCCGTGAATCTAACTGACCTCAGGCACATCACTCATTCGGAAGCACCTACCTAGTTTAACTCCAAAACCGCACAAAAGTTGCGCCATGGGTTCCAGCCTCCCGCGCCGTCCAAACGACCCTCGAACCCTCCGACCGCCATCCCACGACGCTCTCCCTACTAGTAACAAACTATTTACTTACTGAGGGCCATTCTGCTGCCGAATTGCTACATCCCATGCGCGGAGCCTTGGGGCAGCTCACCGCAGCGTCCTATTCCGGGCTTTGCTTGATACTCAGCGTGCCAGCGCGTAATGCCCGCTCTTTCATCACCGCGAAGAAGACTGGCACAAGAATCAGGACGTGAATCGTAGATGTGATCATCCCGCCGACGATCGGTGCCGCGATGGGCTTCATCACATCTGAACCAATTCCGCTTTCCCAGAGGATCGGAATAAGGCTGGCCAAAACCGCTGTTACGGTCATGAGCTTCGGGCGCAGACGCATCACGGCGCCTTCGATCGTGGCTGCTTCGATGTCTTCGTGTTTGAGCGGCACGCCTGAGGCCAGCCGCCTGTCGAGTGACTCGTGGAGATAGACCACCATCACGACACCGGTTTCGACGGCAATTCCAAACAACGCGATGTAGCCGACCCAGACGGCAACACTGAAGTTGTAGCCAAGCCACCATTGGAGGATCAGGCCTCCAGTCATCGCGTAAAACGTAGGAAAGATGAGCACCGCAGCTTCGGTGGCGGAATGGAACACCATATAGAGGAGTAGGAAGATTACAAAGAATACGATAGGTACGATGATTTTAAGCCGAGCTTTCGCGCGGAGCTCGAATTCATATTCGCCCGACCATTTGTAGGTATACCCCGGGGGCAGCTTCAGCTTGTCATGCAGGAGCCGATCCGCTTTCGTGACGAAGCCGCCATAGTCCTTCGTCGCAAGGTCGAGATAGACGTAGCCGGTGAGCAGGCCTTCCTCATCGCGAATCATTGCTGGCCCGCGCGAGAAGTAGACCTTGGCAACCTCCGAGATGGGGACTTGCGCGCCAGTGGGCGTAGCAATAATGACCCGCTGTAACTGCCCGATGTCATCACGAAAGTCCCGGCTGTAGCGCACGTTGATGGGATAACGTTCGCGGCCTTCGACATTTTCTGCGACGTTCTCGCCGCCAATGCCGGAAGTCACCGCGCGTTGGACATCGGACACGGTAAGTCCATAACGTGCTGCTTCTGGGCGGTTAACTTCGACGTTGATGTAAAAGCCCTCTGCGACGTGCTCGGCAAAAATGGAACGGAGTTCAGGCAGCCCACCCAGAATCTGCTGTAATTGAGCGCCCGCTTTTTGAATGCCCTCGACATTGGGGCCTTGAATCTTGAGTCCGACGGGTGTCTTGATGCCTGTAAGCTCCATGTCCAAGCGGTTTTGAACGGGCATCGTCCAAGTATTCGTCAATCCCGGAAACTGAAGCTTTTCGTCCATTTCGCGAATAAGCTTTTCGTAGGTCATGCCAGGACGCCACTGCTCACGTGGTTTGAGCATGATCGTGGTGTCATACATGTCGAGCGGGGCGTTGTCCGTGGGGCTATCCGAACGGCCAACTGCCCCGAACACGCTCTCGACTTCCAGAAAAGACTTGATGATACGGTCTTGTACTTGCAACAAGGTAGACGCTTGCGTGATCGAGATACCGGGGAGAGCAGTCGGCATATAAAGAGAAGAACCCTCATAGAGGGGCGGCATGAACTGGCTGCCCATGCGCCACGCGAGGGGTGAGGTCAGAAGCAAGAAAATCAGATTGAGAAAAAGCGTCGTTTTCCGGTGGCGAAGACAGAAACGGAGGATAGGTAAATACAAGGCCTGGGTCCATCGCGAGAAGGGATTTTCGGATTCCGGTCTTAAATGCCCGCGAATGAAGATCACCATTAGGACTGGAACGAACGTGATGGCAAGAATCGAAGAGAACGCCACCGAGAGGGTTTTAGTCCACGCAAGAGGGCGAAACATGCGCCCTTCCTGTGCTTCCAGCAGAAATACCGGCAGGAAGGAAACAAGAATAATGATCAAGGAAACGAAGATGGCCGGACCTACCTGCTTCGCCGCACCCATCAAAATGCGTCGCCTTTCTTTCTCTGTCAGCTGGGCTCCTGATTTTCCAGTTGTGGCAATGTGCTCCGATAAGTGGCGGTAGCCGTTCTCCACCATGACAATGGCGGCGTCGATGAGCACACCTATAGCAAGTGCCAATCCGCCAAGCGACATGATGTTGGAACTGACGTGCAAGAAGTACATCGGGATGAAGGACGCCACAACAGCAATGGGTAAGGTCAGGATGGGGATCAGCGCAGAACGGAAATGGAATAGAAAGGCAATCGTTACGAAGCTGACGATGATGGCTTCTTCGAGGAGATCGCGCTGCAACGTTTTAATGGATGCCTGAATTAACCCGGATCGGTCGTATCCGGAGACAATCTCGACACCCGCAGGAAGCGAAGGTTTTATTTCAGCAAGCTTTTTCTTCACTCCATCAATCACGTTGAGCGCGTTCATCCCGTAGCGCATCACGATGATTCCACCCACGGTTTCCCCATCGCCGTTCCATTCCACAACGCCCCGTCGAATGTCTGGGCCAATGGTAACGACACCGAGGTTTCGGACGAGCACAGGAGTCCCGTTCTTAGTGGAGACTGGCACGTCCTCGAGGTCTTGGGTGGAACGGAGGTAGCCAAGGCCACGAACCATGTATTCCGCGCCACCCATTTCGAGCACGCGACCACCAACCTCATTCGTGCTGTCGCGTACCCGGTCGATCACGGTCGAAAGTGGGATGTTGTAAGCGCGAAGCTTGTTGGGGTCCAGATTGACTTGGTATTGGCGAACGAATCCTCCGATGGAGGCGACTTCGGAAACACCTGGAACGGTCTCCAGTTGATACCGGAGATACCAATCCTGAAGACTTCGCAAATCGGCCAGACTACGCTGATGGGAGCGATCAATCACGGCGTATTCGTAGACCCAGCCGGCGCCTGTGGCGTCGGGGCCGATCATCGGAGATGCGTTTTTAGGCAGCACTCCCTGGAGTTGCTGGATGTATTCAAGAACGCGCGAACGAGCCCAGTAGAGGTCAGTTCCATCTTCGAAAACAACGAAGATGTAGGCGTCGCCAAACATTGTCTGCGCGCGGACCGCTTTCACGTGGGGAGCGGCCAGCAGCGTTGTTACAATGGGGTAGGTAACCTGGTCCTCGATGATATTCGGGGGCTCACCTTCCCACGGAACGTGCACGATCACCTGCACGTCGGAAATGTCCGGCAATGCGTCGAGCGGAATATGATTGAGTGACCAAATTCCGGCAAGAACCAGCAGCAACGTTCCCGTGAAAACGAGGAATCGATTGCTGGCGCACCAATCAATCACCCGGGAGATCATCGTTAATTTCCCCCTTCTGCGTTCAGGCTGATTTGTTTGGTGGCGAGGACAGCCCCGTTCTTGAGTGCTGCGACAGTCAGTTTCCACGTGCCGCCACTTTCGAGATCTACGTGGCCCTCGTACAATCCGCTGCCTATCTCAGCCAGTGGCGTCGCAATATTTATTGCTGCCATCCCCATTTGCGGCATCGCGGGCATGAAGCTCCGCACGCTGACTTGCGCGCCTGAGATTGGCGAGCCATCAGAGGCGGTGAGCTTAACGCGGTAGAGATTCGTACCCTTGCGCGGCGTCGCCGGGTCGGTTGAGAAATCAATAGCGACAGTAGGCTGCGTGCCCGGGCCATTCATGGCTGCTGCTGCGCCTGCACCAGGTGGAGGTGGAACGAATGACCCAATAGCGGCTTGGAGTTGGCTTTCCGAATCAATCAAGAAGTTGGCCGACGTAACGATGCGTTCGCCTGACTTCAGGCCTTTCAAGATGATGTATTCGTCTCCTGCCTGCGCTCCAAGTTGCACGTCGCGTGGTTCAAGGTAGCCTGCGCCTCTGTCCACGAAGACAATCTGCCGCGTCCCCGATTGCAGGACCCCACTAGTTGGAATGACAAGTTGATTCCCGAGCGGCACCTGTAGCGTCACGTTGACGAACATTCCAGGTGTGAGCGCGAGGTTGGGATTGGAAAAGATGAGGCGAACACGGGCGGTGCGCGTGGTCAGGTCCACATCGGGATAAATGAAGTCGACTCGTCCCCGAAACGTCCTGCCCGGATAAGAATCGACCGTCAGAGTCGCTGGTTCTCCAGCTCTGACGTGGCCCAAATCGTTCTGAAATACTTGGGCAAGGACCCATACGGTTGAAAGGTCCGCAATGGTGTAGAGCCGGGTGTCTGGTTGAACAGTCAGGTTGGGAAGCGCATTCCGCTCGGTGATGTAGCCTGACACGGGTGAATTGATCTCTAGTTCTTCTTGCACCTGACCAGAAGATTCGAGTCGCGCGATCTCCCGCGGAGGCAGGTTCCACTGTCTCAATCGGTCTGTGGATGCATTGACGAGCGAGGTGATGCCAGCCGCAACGCCCGGCACCGTGCTTTGCGCAAGGCCCTGTGCATTCCGCTTCGCGACCAGGTACTCCCGCTCGGCGGCCGCCAGTTCAGGGCTGTAGATCGTGAAGAGCGGCTGGCCTTTGCGAACGTATTTGTATGTTGCATCGGCAAAGACTTTCACGATGTATCCCGAAAAGCGTGTCTGCACGTAAGACAATCGTGTTTCGTCCATGGCGACTGTTCCCGTTGTCCGAACTTCATCCTGGATCGGTTTTCTTTCAACGACTCCAAACTTCACGCCGATGGATTGCAGTCGTTCGGCGGAGAGTTGGACAGGCACGAGAGGAGTTTGTGACGGCGCTGTTGCGGAGCCGGGCGCTTCGCCTTGAACCGGCTGCTCCACGGGGCTCGACGCGGAAGCGGCGGGCTGCTTTTTCGTGTGCTCCACTCGCGAGTACCACCAGCTTCCAATCAGCAAAGCAAGGAGCACGAAGTTTGCGATACCTGCCAGGAAGAATGCCCTTCGATAATTCGTCATGATCCTTCTCCTATGCTCTTGCTTCAACGCAGCGATAGCCCTGTTGCTTCTTCGATTTGGGCTAGCGAGGTCTCGTGTTCAGAGAGCGTCTGCCAGTACTCTTGGTCGAGTTTGAGCACGTCAAGAAACGAGGCCAGCAGCGCTTGAAAGTCCTCGCGGTTCGATTGATAGGCAGCTAACCCTGCCTGTAATTCCGCGCGCGCTTGGGGCAGCAGCCCATCGCGGTAAATCTTGAGGAGCTCGGCCGATTTGTCAGCGCCGACGAATTGCTGCCGGAGTTCAAACGCAACCCGCTGAGACTGTGCTTCGGATTCGCTCCGAGCGCGTTCCCGGTCCGCTTCGGCCTGGGCCAGTTCCGGTTGCTGGCGACGACCTCGATAGATGGGAATCCGGGTGCCGAAGGTGAGCATGTAGTAGGCCCGGTATTGCGCCGGATCGGTCCGCTGCCACATGTATTGCAGATTGAAGTCGGGATAGAAGTCCTTCTTGGCCAGTTCTACCTGGAGTTTTTGTCGTTCCACGACCTTTTGCATTCCGGCGATGTCCGGATTATTGGCAGTGGCCGCTGCCAGCAACTCGTCATACGTGTAGGAAAGCGGGGTTTCGGAAAATTTGGCGGTCTCAATGTCCGGCGAAGACTGTAGACGATTCAAAAGCTGCTTTATGGCAGCCTGGATTTTGCCGATTTCCAGCTGGTTCGTGGTGCTTTCCCGGAGAAGCTTGGTCTGTTCCAGCTGCGCTTGCAAGACTTCCTGCTGGTTTCCCATGCCGCTGCGATAGCGGGCCTCGGCCGATTCCTCAATCTGCCGCAGCAATTCTCGATCACTGTCGAGAATCGTTCCCCTCTCGGACAAATAGCCCAATTGAAAATATGTTTTCTTGACCTCCGCCAGGATTGCCCTGCGAACGGACTCGTACCGTTCTTGGATGACATCAGCATCCTTTTTGGCGATTTCGCCGCGAAGGCGAAGTTTTCCGGGATACGGAATGTCCTGCGAAATCCCGAATCCAATGTAACCAAAATCGCTGTTGGTGTAGCCGGCGAAAGGCCGGGGGCTGCCGACGCTGAATTGCTGCACGACGACTTGCGGGTCGGGCAGAGTCGAAACCTGCGTTGGAACTTGCTTCGCGGCATCCCATCCATGCCGCGCAGCCTGGATCTGAGGATTGTTCCGCTCGGCTTCGGCGAGAAGATTGGCGAGACTGGCTGCTGCTCCGGGCGACGACGATTCCTGTGCCCGAGAGACCGAAGGTACTAACAGAAGTAGAAGACTTGCCAACATCCGCGCGGAACTAGACTTCATAAGCTGTCCTTTCCAGGTCCAGATTCCAGGGCCGTGCACTGCTCAATCGATTTCCTCTGCGCTTCGGCAGTCAGGCGTACCGAGACACACTCGTGCGCAGTTTTAGGGCAACAAGGAAAGTCTTAGATTAGAAACGTGCAGAGCAGGGACTGCCGGCCGGGCGGAGAAATATCCTGGATAGAGACTGCGGGGTATATGTTGTGAACGAGGGGAGCGATACCGATGGGAGCGGAAGCGACTTCAAGCGTGGCTGGAAATGAAAGATCCGACGATTTATATTGCGATACTGGAAGTGGCGCCTTGAGGAGGCAGCAAGAAGTGTCTGGCGTAGCGGCAAAATGAGTTCCGCTCTCATCCATGTCCATTTTGTCGCACTGGTCTTGCGTTTGAGGCGTTGCGCATTCGGCCAGTTTCGAAGAGACCAGTGCGCACGCGGAAAGCGGTACCGGCCCTAGCTCTAGAAGGCTCAACGCCAACACGAGAATGAGTGATCGTCGCACGCTAAACTACTCTACCACGCCAATTGACCCTATACTGCAGATGCCCAAACCACTGCAGTCTGAGCCAACTGGTCTTTCCGCGCTGTGATGAGCATCACGTTCGGGTGTGATTAGCTTCGAAGCCTGCTCTTAGCTGGCGGGTGGGACACTCTCAGCCTGCCGAGACGATTTTGAATTTGTCTTTTCTTGTCGGGGTGCCCCACCCTTTCGTTTTTGGTTTTTGAAAGGGTGGGGTCTTTCTTTTCATCTTTTCTCGGCCTCGTCCTCTCA